>Ga0307513_10001125_pt1 | contig 38789 bp, 44 predicted proteins | sample 15_EM_MG_FD_202174 | JGI IMG/M metagenome (GOLD analysis project Ga0307513, IMG submission 202174) | Populus trichocarpa ectomycorrhiza microbial communities from riparian zone in the Pacific Northwest, United States - 15_EM | ecosystem: Host-associated > Plants > Roots > Unclassified | place...
CCGGGGGAGGAAGTGCAGGTTGGCGGCATGCCTAACGCGCTGGCTCCGGGCGGCCGACTGGCCTGCCTGCACGCTTCCGGGGGTGACCCGCAGACCGTCCGCACCGCAGTCGAGGCACTCGGCTACACGGTGCAGTGGGACAGCGGCCAGGTCGCGAAGCTTGAGCCGATCCCCGCCCCGCTCGCCGGTCAACGCGTGGTGATCGCCATCATCGACGACGCCACCCCGGCGGTCGTCCGGCTGTTCGTTGCCGCCCCCGGCACCCGCAGGTACCGGATGATCCGCTTCGGTTACTCACCGCAGCAGTGGTCAGCGCCGCCCACGGCCGCCTGCACCCACGCCTGAGGTCCGCGCTACCCAATCCTGGTGATCATGCCGCGAGGGCCCGCCACTCAGACACGCATAACTTCAGCGGGAGGGTTCCCACGAGCCAAATCCCGAAGTTGCGCGTGCCTGAGTGGCGGTCTCAACGCCCCAACCTGCGCTGACCATGCTCGGTTGCGCACGCCTGGCGCTGGGTGGGCGCGGTTGTAGGGTGACGCTGTGACTGCCTCTGAGACGTTTGTCATTGTCGGAGCCGGGTTGGCCGGGGCGAAAGCGGCGGAGGCTCTGCGCGAGCAGGGCTTCGACGGTCGGCTGGTGCTGATCGGGGCCGAGGCGCACCGCCCGTACATCCGACCACCGTTGTCCAAGGGCTACCTGCAGGGCACCGAGGACCGGGAGAAGGTCTACGTCCACACCAAGGACTGGTACGCCGAGCACAACGTCGAGTTCGAGCCGGAGCGGAGCGTCACCCGGCTCGATCGCGCCGCCGGTCGGGTTGAGCTCAATGACGGCACCACCATCGACTACGACAAGGTGCTGCTCAGCACCGGCTCGAGCCCGCGACGGCTGCCGATCGCCGGAGCCGACGCGGACGGCGTCCATTATCTGCGCACCCTCGATGACAGTGACGTCCTCCGTGAGGTGATCGCGACGACGTCCCGGCTGGTGGTAATCGGGGCAGGCTGGATCGGCCTGGAGGTCACCGCCGCCGCCCGGCAGGCCGGGGTCGAGGTCACGCTGGTGGAGACCGCCGAACTTCCGCTGCTGCGGGTGCTCGGGCCGGAGGTCGCGCAGGTGTTCGCCGACCTGCACAGCCAGCACGGCGTGCAGTCCCGCTTCAACGCCTCGATCGCGCAGATCAACACCGAGGACGGCCGGGCCACCGGCGTCACCCTCGAGGACGGCACCGTGATCGCCGCGGACGCCGTCGTGGTCGGGATCGGTGCCGCGCCGAACACCCAGCTCGCCGAGGCCGCCGGGCTGGCCGTTGACAACGGCATCCTGGTCGACGCCGGGCTGCGCACCGAGGACCCGAACGTCTTCGCCGCCGGCGATGTGGCAAACGCCCTGCATCCGCTGCTCAATCGGCGGATCCGGGTGGAGCACTGGGCCAACGCCCTGAAGCAGCCCGGCACGGCTGCCGCCGCCATGCTCGACGCGGACGCGTCCTACGCCGACCTGCCGTACTTCTACACGGACCAGTACGACCTCGGGATGGAGTACGTCGGCTACGTCGAGCCCGGCGACTACGACCAGGTGGTGTTCCGGGGTGACGTCCCCGGCCGGGAGTTCATCGCCTTCTGGTTGAAGGACTCTCGCGTCCTGGCCGGGATGAACGTCAACGTCTGGGACGTCACCGATCCGATCAAGGCGCTGATCCGGTCCGGGGCAGCGATCGATCCGGCTCGGCTGGCCGACACCGGCGTTGCACTGACCGAGCTGATTCAGTAGCTGATGCTGATCTCGGTGATGCTCGCGGTGCCGGACGCTCCGGTGGCCGCTGCCTGGTACCGGCAGGCGCTGGGTGCCGACGAGCTCTGGAACCTGGGATCCGTGATCGGCATGGAGATCCACGGCGCGCCGTTCTTCCTGGGCCAGCCGGCGAACAACGGCTGGGTCAGTCCGGAGACGGTGGGTACGACGACAACCCGGATCGAGGTCTTCGACGAGGACCCGGACGCGTTCATCGAGCGCGCCCTCAAGGCCGGTGCCCAGAACGCGGATCCGCCGCAGGACCACCAGATGCCCTGGGGCACCCACCGGCAGGGCGGTTTCACGGATCCGTTCGGGCATCGCTGGCTGGTCGGCGACTCCTCACCGCTGCAGATCTCTCCCGGCTAGCCGGCCGGGTCGAGCCGGGTGGTCTCCTCCAGGACCTCGATCACGTGGTCGGCATGGGTGGCCGGGTTGACGAAGGCCAGCCGCAGCACGGTCCGGCCCTGCCAGATCGTCGGCAGGCAGAGCATCACGCCCTCGTGGGCCAGGCGCTTGGACCAGACGCTGTAGTCGGCCGCGCTCCAGCCGGGCCGTTCGAACAGCAGCACGGACAGTTCCGGCTCGCGCACCAGGCGCAGCTGGTCGGAGGCCTTGATCGCGGCGGCGACCTGCCGGGCAGTGGTCAGGGTCTGCTCCACCGCCTCCCGGTAGCGGTCGGTGCCATAGGTGGCCAGGCTGAACCAGAACGGCAGTCCACGGGCGCGGCGGCTGAGGTGCACTGCCAGGTCTGCCGGGTTCCAGGCCTCCCGATCGACGACGTCCAGGTAGCCGGCGCGCTGCGAGTGTGCGGCCCGGGCCAGCCGGGGATCGCGGTAGAGCAGCGCACAGCAGTCGTAGGGCGCGAAGAGCCACTTGTGCGGGTCGACGATGAAGCTGTCAGCGCGTTCGATCCCCTTGAACCGGGGTCGCACGCTCGGTGCGACCAGGGCGGCCCCGCCGTAGGCCCCGTCGACGTGCAGCCAGATGCCGAACTCGGCGCAGACGTCGGCGATGTCGTCCAGGTCGTCCACCACGCCGGTGTTGGTGGTGCCGGCCGAGGCGACGACGGCGAAGACCTCACCCGAGCGGGCCAGCGCCGCCCGCAGCGCAGGGCCGGTCAGGTGACCGCGCTCGTCCTCCTCGACCAGGACCACCTCGGCATCCAGCACTTCGGCGGCCGAGCGGATCGAGGAGTGCGCGCCCAGCGTGCAGGCCATCCGCCAGCGGTGACTCTGATCCCGGCCGCCACGGCGGACCAGCGCGGCCTGCCGGGCGGCGACCAGCGCCGAGAGGTTGCCGATCGTGCCGCCGGAGACGAAGCAACCACCGGCGCTCTCCGGCCAGCCGAGCAGGTCGACCAGCCAGGCCAGCGCGGCATTCTCGGCGAAGATCGCGCCGGCCCCGGCCTCCCAGAGCCCGGCGAAGACGTTGGCGCTGCTGGCGACCGATTCGAAGGCGATGGCGGCGCGGGTCGGGGCGGCCGGGATGTAGGCCAGGTTCATCGGGTCGTCCTGCGCCCGGGTGGCCGGCACCAGCACCTCGTCGAAGATCCGCAGGGCCGCCTCGGCGCCGATTCCGGCCGGGGTGATCGTCACCCCGGCGTCGGCGGCCAGCTCGGACGCCGGTCGGGCGGTGCTTTTCGGGTCGGACGGCCGGACCACCCGGCGGGCGGCCCACTCCATGGACATTTTGACGATCTCGGTCTCGTCGCCCCAGATGTCATACGGATCAAAACCCGGCGGTTGCATCACAAAACACTCCGTCCATCAGTCCCCAGCGGAGTTGGTTAGGGCCCGAACGGTATTCCTGTGCCGACTATCCCACAAGGGTCCTTAGGCAGCGAACGGTTGCCGGAGCCTCTAAGCTTCGCCGTCCGGTTCCTCGATCGCGGTCACGATCGCCCGCAGGTTGCGGGTCAGGTCGCTGACATTGCGGGCGGACAGACCGGACACGATCTGTGACTCGACGGCGTTGAACTCCGGGTACAGCTTCTCCATCAGGGCGACGCCGTCCTGAGTGAGCTGTAGCCGGACCAGGCGCCGGTCCTGGGTATCGGTGGTCCGGGTGATCCAGCCCCGGGTCTCCAGGGTCCGTACGACGCCGGTGAGGGTCGCCTTGGAGATCGCCGCGCTCTCCGCGACGTGCCGGGTCTCCATCCCGTCCCAGATCCAGACCACCCAGAGGACGACGAAACCCGTCCAGGTCAGGTCGTGTTCTCTGAGGACGAGGTTGGTGATGTGATTGCGGACGGCGTTGGCGGCCCGATAGAGCGACGAGAGCGCATGCGCGGCCGGAAAGTCCAGCGGTAGCCGGGCGACATGGTCGTGCATCGCCTTCTCGGTCTCTTTCAGGGTGTGGCGATCCGGCATGATCGGCATCCTACGGTGGTCGAGGCGGGTACGGATGGGGTTGGCGGCACACCTTTCCCTCAGTATCGTACGGATACGAATGACCTGCTGGCCCAAGACAGGAGCGGTCGATGGCTGAGGTTCAGGGGTTTCTGTATCCGCGCACGGAGAGCGGCAAATCGTCGCTGATCCCGGCGCCACCCTGGTTCTACTCCGGTGACCTGCTGACCGTCGAATACCGAACCGACCCGGCCCGGGTCGCCGAGCTGCTCCCGGCCCCGCTGTCGCTCGCCGAGGACGACCCGGGAGCGGTGGCGATGATCTGGGCGGACTGGCAGTCCTGCTCCTCCTCCCGGGAGGAACTGCTCGACCCGGTGCGGGCGCAGTACAAGGAGGCCTTTGTGGTCGTCCGTTGCTCCTATCGGGGGGTGACCTACTCCCGGTGCGTCTACATCTGGGTGGACAAGGATTTCGCCATTGCCCGCGGGCTGCACCAGGGCTACCCGAAGAAGCTGGGATCGATCTGGCAGACCCGAGCGCATGCGTTCGGCCAGGCCGCGCCCCAGGTGGCGGCGGGCGGAGCCTTCGGTGCCACGCTCGCGGCCGGTGACCGCCGGATCGCCGAGGCGGTGATCACGCTCCGCGAACCGTCGGCGGGCAACGGCTTTGTCAACAGTCATAAGATGGCGCACCACCGCGTGTTTCCGGGGATCGGGGCGGGAACGCCGGATGCCTACGCGGAGCTGATCGAGTCCGGGGCCAGCTCGGCCGAGGCGGGCCAGGCCTGGTCCGGGGACGCCGAACTGCGGCTCTTCGAGTCCCCGACCGAGGAGCTGGACCGGCTGCGGGTGGACGAGATCATCGGCGGCTACTACCGCCAGGTCGGCGTGGTCTGGAACGGTGGCCGCTCGCTGGAAACCCTCAGCGCCCAGGCCCTCAGCTCGTCCGCACCCGGACCGGGAAGCGCTTGATCCCGTTCACGAAGTTGCTCCGGACCCGGGTGACCTCGCCGGCCAGCTCGATGCCGTCCAGCCGGGGGATGAGCTCCTCGAACATCAGCCGGATCTCCAGCCGGGCCAGGCTGTTGCCCATGCAGGTGTGCATGCCGGTGCCGAAGGCCAGGTGATTGTTCGGCCGGCGGGTGACGTCCAGTTCGTAGGGGTTCTCGAAGGCCCGCTCGTCCCGGTTGCCGGCGGCGAACCACATCACCACCTTCTCGCCCTCCTTGATCTGCTGACCGTTCAGCTCGACGTCCCGGGTTGCGGTCCGGCGGAAGTGGTAGACCGGTGAGGCCCAGCGCAGGAACTCCTCCACCGCGTTCGGGATCAGCTCCGGCTTGGCCCGCAGCAGGGCGAGCTGGTCCGGGTGCTCGATCAGCGTCAGCATGGCCTGGCTGATCGTGTGCCGGGTGGTCTCGTTGCCGGCCACCACGAGCAGCAGGAAGTAGTTGTCGAAATCCGTTGCGGTCAGGGGTTCGCCGTCCTCCGGCGTCCGGTTGACCAGCAGGCTGATCAGGTCCGTGCCGTCGCCGCCCTTGCGCTGGCGGGCCAGTTCGCGACCGTACTCGAAGACCTCTATCGCGGCCGGGGAGCGGAACGGCAGATGCCGGAACTGATCGCTGCTCGGCTCGGTGACCAGGTGCTCGGCATAGTCGGGGTCGGTGTTGCCGATCATCTGGTTACCCCAGTCGATCAGCTTGTCGGTGTCCTCATTGGGGACGTCGAGCAGCCGGGCGAGCACCTGGATCGGGAAGTCGGCGCTGATCTCGGTGACGAAATCGAACTCACCCTTGGGCAGCGCGGCGTCCACCGTGCTGCGGGTGAGGCCGCGGAGGAACTCCTCGTAGGTGCGGGTCAGCGGGCCCCGGCCGAACTCGCGCTGAATCAGCTTGCGCAGCGCCCGGTGTCGCACCCCGTCCGTCTCCAGCATCGACCGGCGCAGGTCCTGCAGGTCGTCGTCCACTTCTTCGAGGTTGACGAATTGGGTTGAGGTGTAGGTCTCGGCATCCTTGTCGACGGCCATGATGTCGTCGTACCGGGTGACCGCCCAGAACCCGGAGCCGACCCCGACCTCGGGCTGCCAGAAGACCGGGGCCTGCTCGCGCAGGGTGTGGAACTGCCCCCAGGCCTGGTTCTGGGCGAACCGGTCGAGATCGGTCAGGTCCACGTCGGCGAGGGCCACGGGCCGGGGCTGAGACACGGCAGACTCCTTGGATCAGAGCTGGATCAGAGCTGTTTCAAGATCAGAGCTGGATCAAGCGGCGGATCGGATTCAGAGCTGGATTCAGGGTGGATTCAGAGGTGGTAGGCGTACTCGCGGAACTCCCAGTCGGTCACATAGCGGGAGTAGCGCTCCAATTCGTCGCGCTTGTAGGCGAGGAACATGGTCACGAAGGGCTTGCCGAGGACGTCGGCGAGCGCGGCGTCGGCCTCCAGGGCGTCGAGCGCCTCGGTCAGGCCGCCGGGCAGCCGGTCCGCCTTGGTGGGGTCGTAGCCGTAGCCCTCCAGCGGGTCCGGGACGTCCAGGCCCTCGGTGATGCCCAGCTGGGCGGCCCCGAGCAGGGCGGCGATCGCCAGGTAGGGATTGGCACTGGCGTCTCCCAGGCGTAGCTCCAACCGGGTGGCCCGACCGCGCTCCGGCGGGATCCGGACCATGGCGCTCCGGTTGTCCAGCCCCCAGTCGATCAGCCAGGGAGCCAGGGTGTCCGGGCCGAACCGCTTGTACGAGTTGATCGTCGGATTCAGGAGTGCGGCCAGGGCCGGGGCATGGGCCAGGATTCCGGCGATCGCCGACCGGGCGGTGTCGGACAGGCCGAAGCGGCCCTGCTCGTCGTCGAACAGGTGTTTGCCGTCGTCGTCCGTGGTGGAGAAGTGCAGGTGGAAGCCCGAGCCACCCTCGTCGTTGAACGGTTTGGCCATGAACGTGGCGAGCTTGTCCTGATGCCGGGCCAGTTCCTTGATCGCCGACTTGAACCGGAAGGCCCGGTCTGCGGCGTCCAGCGCCTGCGAGTGCCAGAGGTTGATCTCGAACTGGGCGCTGGCGAACTCGTGGTTCGCGGCGACCACGTCCAGCCCGTAGTCGGACAGTTGCCGCAGCGTGGTGAGCAGGATGTTCTCCGGGTCACCCTTGCGACCGGCGACGTAGACGTTCCCGGTTGCCTCGCCGTACCGCTTCCAGCCGCAGGCCGCCTGCTCGTCCCGGTCGAGGAGGTAGAACTCCAGCTCAGGGCCGACGATCGGGTGCATGCCGAGCCCGGCGAACTGGGCGATCACCCGTTGCAGGACGACCCGGGGGCTCTCCTCGGAGGGGCTGCCGTCCGGGTTGAAGACGTCGGCGATGCAATGCGCGACCCCCGGTTCCCAGGGCACCGACTGCAGGGTCGAGAGGTCGGGGAACGCCACCACGTCCGGAAGGCCGGCGCTGAGCCCGCCCTCGATGTCCACGACGTCACCCATCGGGGTGGTTCCGTAGACCGAACGGCAGAAGGCGACGCCATCCGCAACGGTGCGAGCGAACCGGTTCACCAGGACGTCGCGACCCCGCTCGGTCCCGATCAGATCCGAGTAGCCGAGCCGGACGACGTCAATGCCCTCGGCGGTCAGTCGCGCGGCGGCGTCGTCCAAACCAGATTCGTCGAAGTGTCCCACCCAGGCCTCCGTTGCCAGGTCAGAGAACGTTCATTTGGGGCCGAACATATCCGGTCGGGGAGGGTCGGGCAAGGGTTGACCACCCTGCTGGCAGCTCATACGTTTGCTCCCGAACGATTATCCGATGGGAGCGGGATGAGCATCGAGACCGTCGAAGGTGTGCCGGTCGACACCCGGCACTGGATCGATGGACGTCGGGTCGCTTCGGAGTCCGTTTTCACCGATATCTCGCCGATCGACGAGCAGCCGATCGCGCAGGTTTCCGCCGGTACCGCAATCGAGGTGGACGCCGCGGTGCAGGCCGCCCGGGCGGCCTTCCCGGCCTGGGCCGGGCTACCGAGAGCCGAACGGGCGCAGACGCTTCGGCGGATCGCGGACGGGATCGACGCCCGCGCCGAGGACCTGGCCAGGGTGGAGACCCGAGACAACGGATCGCTGCTGCGCTCGCACCGCCGGGGCGTGATGCCCCGGGTCGGGCTGAACTTCCGATTCTTCGCCGATGCACTGGAGAAGCTCGACCATCCGGACAGCGAGATCCGCGGCCACCGGCAGCGGGTCAGCTATCACCCGGCGGGCGTGGCCGCAGTGATCACGCCGTGGAACGCGCCGCTGATGCTGGCCACCTGGCGGATCGCCCCCGCGCTGGCGGCCGGGAACACGGTGGTGGCGAAACCGCCGGAATGGGCGCCGCTGACCGCTTCGCTGCTGGCCGACATCACCGCCGAGGCCGGGTTGCCGCCCGGCGTCCTCAACGTCGTGCAGGGCACCGGGGTCGCGGCCGGGGCGCCGCTGACCGCGCACCCGGGGATCAACCGGCTCGCGTTCACCGGATCGGTGCCGACCGCGGGCCGGGTCGCCGCCGCGGCCGCGCCGAACATCGTGCCGCTGTCCTTCGAGCTCGGCGGCAAGTCACCGCTGGTGGTCTTCGCGGACGCGGACTTTGACCTGGCCGTCAGCCTCGCCGTTGAGCAGTTCGACAACGCCGGTCAGGTCTGTCTGGGTGCCTTCCGGATCCTGGTGGAGGAGTCGATCGCGGAGCGCTTCACGGCGGCGGTGATCGAGCGCGCCCGAGGTCTGGTTCAGGGTGACCCGCGGGCCGAGGCGACGGACATCTCCTGCCTGATCAGCCGAGAGCACTTCGAACGAGTTGACGGATTCGTCCAGCGGGCGCTGGCCGCGGGTGCCCAAGCGGTCCTCGGCGGTCCGAACACCGAGCTGGGTGGCCTCTTCTACCGGCCGACGATCCTGGTGGACGCCGAACCGGGCAGCGAGATCCTGACCGAGGAGGTCTTCGGCCCGGTGCTGACCGTGCAGACGTTCCGGACCGAGCGGCGGGCGATCGAGATGGCCAATGCGACCCGGTTCGGCCTGGCCGCCACCCTGGTCACCGGTGACCCGGAGCGGGCGGAGCGGGTCAGTGCCCGGCTGTCGGCGGGGACCGTCTGGGTGAACTGCTTCTTCGTCCGGGACCTGGGCGCGCCGTTCGGTGGCAGTGGCCGGTCCGGCATCGGTCGGGAGGGCGGCATCTGGTCGTTCGACTTCTACAGCGACATCAAGAACACCGTCTTCGCCCCGGATCCGGGGCAGACCCGTGGGTGAGGTGGTGGGTGCGGGGCTGCTCGCGCACGTCCCGACGATCGTGCTGCCGGAGGAGACCCGGCGGGAGCTGAACAACGGCGAGGACTCGTCGCTGCCCGCGGGCCTGCAGCAGCTGCGCCGCGAGGTGTTCGACACCCTGGACTACGACACCGTGGTGGTGCTCGACTCGCACTGGGCGACGACCGTTGAGTACGTCGTCACCGCGCAGCAGCGCCGGCACGGTCTGTTCACCTCCGAGGAGCTGCCCCGGGGGATGTCCCAGCGCCAGTACGACTTCCAGGGTGACCCGGAGCTGGCGCGGCTGATCGAGGCCCAGGCAGACCGGCACGGCACCTGGATCACCGCCATCGAGGACGATCATCTGCCGATCTTCTACGCCACCACCAACCTCTGGGAGTTCCTCGGCCAGGGGCTGCCGGACAAGAAGTGGATCTCGATCGGCGTCTGCCAGACCGCCGACACCGAGGACAACCTCCGGCTGGGCCGGGCGCTGGGCGCCGCGATCGCCGAGAGTGACCGCAAGGTCCTGCTGATCGCCTCGGGTGCGCTGAGCCACACGTTCTGGCCGTTGCGGCAGTTGCGGGCGCACGAGGCGGCCGGCGTCGAGCACATCTTCACCCCGGAGGCGGCAGCGGCGGACGCCGAGCGGATCGAGTGGTTCACCCGGGGTGAGCATGCCCGAGTGCTGGACACGATGCCGCAGTTCTACCGGTTCAAGCCGGAAGCACGGTTCGGCCACTATCTGATGATGATCGGCGCGCTCGGCGAGGGCGACTGCAGTGCCGGTGGACGGGTGTACGGGCAGTATGAGAACTCGATCGGCACCGGCCAGGTGCATATCTGGTTCGACCGCCCACCCGATGGCTTCCCGCCCGCCCGGGCCACCCACCTCGAGGACGTGTCATGACCGAGTACCGCCGAATCCTGCTCGACGGCTCGGTGACCGATGTCGTTCGACGCGGATCGACCCTGGTCGCCGGCGACGGCCGGGAGATCGAGGCTGACGACGCGATCCACCTGTCACCGGTCGTCCCATCGAAAATTGTTGCGGTGCATCTGAATTACCGCTCTCGGGTGGACGAGTTCGGCACCACGCTGCCGTCCGCGCCGACCTACTTCCACAAGCCGACGTCGGCGCTGAACGCACACCGGGGTGCCGTCGTGCGGCCGGAGCGGTGCAAGTGGCTGAACTACGAGGGCGAGATCGCGATCGTGATCGGGCGGGCCTGCCGCAATGTGTCACCCGCTCAAGCTGCCGACTACATCGCCGGCTACACCATCGCCAATGACTATGGGCTGCACGATTTTCGGGACACGGATGCCGGATCCATGCTGCGGGTCAAGGGCTCGGACACGCTCTGCCCACTCGGCCCCGGGCTCGTCGATGACTGGGACTTCCGGGGCAAGACGATCAGGTTGCTGGTGAACGGCGAGCTGAAGCAGGAAGCGTCCACCGACGAAATGCATTGGGACATGCACTACCTGGTCGCCGACATCGCCCGGACGATCACCCTGTACCCGGGGGATGTGCTGCTCTCCGGCACGCCGGCGAACTCGCGGACGGTGTATCCGGGGGACATCGTGGACGTTGAGGTGGAGGGCCTTGGGCGGCTCACCAATCACATTGTCTCCGGCCCGATTCCGATCAGGGACGATGTCGGCGCGCAGCCCAGCGAGTCCGACGAGGTGCTCTCCACCGCCCAGGGCGGCGACTGGCCCAAGCGCCCCAAGCGCCCCAAGCGCACCCCCGCCTGATAAGGGGGTTTGTATCACGCCCACTACATTTCAGCGATCTCTGCAGCCACCGGCGCAGGCGGGTAAGCGCGCTCAGGTGGCGTGATTTCAGCTGGCGTGATCTTGGGCGAAGCGGTGCCGGGTGGCGGCTTCGACATGGGCCTCCAGCAGGGTGCGCTGGAGCGGGTCTTGTTCGGCGGAGTCCTCGGGGTGCCACTGCACGCCGACGGCCCAGCGCTGGTCGGTCGCCTCGATGGCCTCGACGGTGCCGCCCGGGGTGGACAGGGCCGAGGCGGTCAGGTCCTTGCCGAGGTCGCTGATCTCCTGGTGGTGATAGCAACTCACGGTGAGCTCCTGCGCTCCGAGCAGGTCGGCGAGCCGAGAGCCGGTGGAGACCTGGACGTCGGTCATCACCCCGCGATGTGGTTCGTCCATGTGCGCGACCAGGGTGCCGCCACGGGCGACGTTCAGCACCTGGGTGCCCCGGCAGATTGCCAGCAGGGGTTTGCCCTCGTCGAACGCCCAGGTCGCGGCGGCCAGGTCGAAGGCGTCCTGCTCGGCGTCGACGTCGTACACCTCGGCATGCATGGTTCCACCCCAGGCCTGCGGGTCGAGGTCGCCGCCGCCGGGCAGCAGCAACCCGTCGCAGAACCGCAGCCGTGCGCTGACTTCCGGCACCCGGGCCACGCCACCGGGGGCGGACGGGTGAACGGACAGCGGCTCGCCGCCGGCCGCGTACACCGCCTCCAGCAAAGCCCGGGGGAGGACCTCGCCACGGAACCGGATGGCCGACGCTCTAGCGGTGAACCGCGCGGGGACGGCGATGAGGGGCCTGGTCACGGTCCGACATTAGTTCGGACCCGAACGACCTGTCCAGGCGATGACATTTGTCATGCCCGAGTGGTGCAGGCGGCAGGTGTTCTGATGATCGGCGGCACTGCCCGCGCGGTTCACCCGGCCCGAGGCTGGAGGCATGGACACGACCGACATCATCCACGTCGACGAGCTTCGACGGCAGTACCGAACACCTCGCCGGGCGCCCTTCGAAGCCGTTCGCGGAGTGAGCTTCTCGGTCCGACGCGGCGAGCTGTATGCGCTGCTCGGCACGAACGGCGCCGGCAAGACGTCGATCCTGGAGGTCCTCGAGGGCCTCGCCGTCCCGAGTTCCGGTGCCGTCCAGGTGCTGGGCCGTGATCCCGCCCGGGACCGGCGATTTGTCCGGCCGCGGACCGGGGTGGTGCTGCAGGAGGGCGCCCTGCCGTCCGGGCTGACCGTGGCCGAGACCGCTCGGATGTGGGCCGGTACCCTTACCGCGGCCCGCCCGGTGCCGGAAGCGCTGGCCCTGGTCGACCTGGCGCACCGGAGCGACACCCTGGTGAAACAGCTCTCCGGCGGAGAGAAACGCCGGCTCGACCTCGGGCTCGCCGTCCTCGGCCGCCCGGAGATCCTCTTCCTGGACGAGCCGACCGCCGGGCTCGACCCGGAAAGCCGCTTCCGCACCTGGCATCTGGTCCGCAACCTGCTGGACTCCGGAACCACCGTGTTCCTCACCACGCACTACCTGGCCGAGGCGGAGCAGCTCGCCGACCGGGTCGCCATCCTGCACCGCGGGCAGGTGGTGCGGACCGGCACCCCGGCCGAGGTCACCGCCGCGCAACCGGCCCGAATCTCCTTCACCCTGGCCGCCGGGGTCAGCGAACCGGTCCCGGACCTGCCGGGCGTGGACGTCGTTGACACCGCCCGCCCGACGGGCCGTTCCGTCATCCTGCACACCCGGGACCTGCAACGCAGCCTGACCGCCGTGCTCGGCTGGGCCGCTGCCCGGCAGCTCGACCTGACCGAGCTGGACGCTCGCCAGGCCTCCCTGGAAGAGGCCTTTCTCGCGGTGGCGACTGCCGCGGACCCTGCGCACGAGGAGGTCCCCGCATGATCACCAATCGTCGAGTCGCCGCGCTGGCCCGCGCCGAGGCGGTACTGCTGCGCCGCAACCCGAGCGCGTTGGCCGGTGCGCTGATCGCCCCGCTGATCCTGGTGCTGGTCCCGTTCAGCAATTCTCCGGTGCCGGGGCAGGAGGGGATCCCCGGCACCGGGGCCCTGCTCGTGGTCGGGTTGACCGCATTCACCCTGACCCTTGGCGTCTACTACAACCTGGTGACGGCGCTGGTCGCCCGGCGCGAGGAGTTTGTGCTCAAGCGGCTGCGGACCGGGGAGATCAGCGATGCCGAGATCATCGTCGGGACGGCGGCACCGGGAGTGGCGATCGCCTGGGGACAGATCGCCCTCGGGCTGGTCGCCGGGTTTGTCCTGCTCGACCTGGGGACGCCGGCCAACCTGGCCTGGCTGCTGCTGGCCGTGCTTGCACTCGCCGCCGGGACCGCGCTCTGCGTCCTGCTGGCCGCGGTGGTCACCGCCTGGACCAGCACGGTGGAAATGGCCCAGCTGACCGCGACGCCGCTGCTGATCCTTTCGACGAGCTTCAGCGGTGCGCTGTTCCCGCTGGGCGACCTGCCCGAGCCATTGCAAAGGATCTCCCAGGCGCTGCCGCTGACGTCGGTTGTCGACCTGGTCCGGCTCGGCCTGACCGGCACGACCGCGACCGGGGACGCCGTGACCCTGGCGAGCTCGTTCAGCCCAGCGATCCTTCCGGTGCTGATTCTCGCCGCCTGGCTCGGCGCCGGGGTCTGGGCCACGCGGCGGTGGTTCCGCTGGGAACCACGCCGCTAGGCCGAGATCCGGCCGCTGGGGCGAGATCCACAGGACCCGACCCTGGCTCCTGCTGTGCCAGGCTGAGGAGATGATCGGGATGGCGCCATGAGCCGGAGCACCGGGATCGAGACAGTTGATCTCGCCACCCGCTGGCCGCTCTACCTGTTCTCGGCCTCGGAACCGCTCGTAGTCCTGCTCCTCGTCCTCGGACAGCCGCAGGTCGAGCTTCCTTCCGCCGGGGTGCTCCTGGCCTTGTCGGTGCTGCACACGGTCAGCTGCATCGTCCTGCTCCGCGCGGGTCTGGCGCATTACCTGGGTGGACGACGTCCCGCGACGTCCTTGATCATTGTGCCCGTCGTTCTCACCCTGGTCGGGGTGCTGGCGTCGGCTGCGGCTCAGCACGGGCTTACCGCGGACGGCGGGCTTCGGCTCGCAGTTCCGGACGCGGCCGCGGCGCTGATCTTCTGCACCGCGCTGACCGGCGCGCTTGTTCCGCTGCTGCGCTCGTCCTGGCTGTTTGGACTGGTCGCCGCCGGGACGCTGGCCGCGGGCGGGCTGGAGTTCCTGGTCGGGGCGCCCGGCCGGCAGGTCTGGGCGGTGAACTACTTCCTGGTGGCCGGCGCCGTGGCCGGCACCTACCGCTTCTCGGTCTGGTTCCTCGGTCTGGCCTGGGAGAATGACCGGGCCCGGGATGTTGAGGCCCGGCTGGCGGTGGCCGAGGAACGGCTGCGCTTCGCCCGCGACCTGCACGACGTGCTCGGCCGGAATCTGGCGCTGATCGCGGTGAACAGCCAGCTGGCCGCCGAGCTGGTGCGGCGCGGGCAGGACGGCGCGGTGGAGCGCATGCTCGACGTGCACCGGACGGCTCAGGACTCGATGCGCGAAGTGCGCGAGGTGGTGGCGGGCTCCCGCCGGGCCGATTTGGACGCCGAATTGGCCGGCGCCCGCTCGGTGCTGCGCTCGGCCGGGATCACGGTCCGGGTGATCGGCGACGGTGCGCTGCTGCCAGCCGCCGCTCAGGCCGCGCTCGGCTGGGTGGTGCGCGAGGCCACCACGAACATCATCCGACACAGCGATCCGAGCACCGTTCGGATCGACCTCGAGGTGCGCCCGGATCGGGACGGCGCCCCGGTCGTCGTCCTGCGGATCGAGAACGACGGCGCTCGGAGTGCGGCCGAGGGCGGCTCGGGGACCGGACTGGTCGGGTTGCGCGAGCGCCTGGCGGCCCTGGGCGGTGACCTCGACGTCAACACCGAAACGGAGGGCCGCTTCGTCGTCGGGGCCCGGCTTCCGCTGGACGCCGGTACCGTCTCGACGGTGACCGCCGAACGGACGCCCGGATGATTCGGCTGCTGCTCGCCGACGACGAGAACCTGATCCGCTCCGCGTTCGCGGCGCTGCTGGGGCTGGAGGACGACCTGCAGGTGGTGGCCGAGGCCGGCTCCGGTGATGAAGCCCTGGCGATGGCCCGGCTGCATCGTCCCGATGTCGCCCTGCTGGATTTGCAGATGCCGGGCCCGGACGGGATCGCGGTTGCCGAGATCTTGCGGCAGGAGCTGCCGGACTGCGCGAGCATCATCGTCACCAGTCACGGCCGCCCGGGGCATCTGAAGCGGGCGCTGGCCGCCGGGGTTCGCGGGTTCCTGCCGAAGACGGCCTCCGCTGCCGTGCTCGCGGACGCCGTCCGGGCGGTGCACTCGGGCGGCCGATACCTCGATCCGGAGCTGGCCGCGGAGGCGATCAGCGCCGGTGACAGCCCACTCACGCCGCGCGAGACCGACGTCCTCGAGTTGGCCGCCGACGGCGTCCCGGTGGAGGAGATCGCCCGCCGGGCGGCCCTGTCATCCGGAACGGTCCGCAACTACCTGTCGTCCGCTGCCACCAAGCTCGGGGCGGCGAACCGACATGAGGCGGTGTCTGTGGCCCGCAGCCATGGCTGGATCTGACCATCTATCGATAAAGGCCTTACCCGATCAGGGGTTTGACGTCGCAGCGGCCAACAGGGCGGAGGCTGCGGCTCGGGCCGCGGTTCCGGTTGACGCGTCGTGGTCCAGCCGGGCGGTCAGGCCGGCGCCGTCGTAGAGCAGGTGCAGTTGCTGGGCCAGCGTCGCCGGATCGCGGGCGCCGGCCTGCTCGGCCAGCTCGGTGAAGAGGTTCCGGAGCCAGGAACGGTAGGCCGCCGTCGCCTCGTCGGCGGCACTGCCGGGCCGGGCCTCCGCGCTTGCGCTGGCGAACGCGCACCCGTGAAAACCCGGTTCCCCGAACAGTTCCGCCTGAGCCTCGAACACACTGAGCAGCCGCTCGCGCGGGGTGTCGTAGCGCTCCAGGGCGCGGCCGATCCGGCCCGCGGTCCGCTGCTGCCGGGACTCGAGGTAGCCGCGGATCAACCCTTCCTTGCTGCCGAAGGTGTTGTACAGCGACGCTTTCGCCACGCCGGCGCGCTCGATGATCCGGTCGATGCCGACGGTCTGGATGCCCTCGTCGTAGAACAGCTCGTTCGCCGCGGCGAGTAACCGCTCCCGCGCCGACGTCTTGACCTCGGCCTGAGGACTCATGACCATCACCTTCGAACAGACCTGTCTACTCGCGGTTACTGTACGCCGACCTCGTCGACGACCACCATTTCGACGCGATCGGTATAGAACGCCACATGTCCGGCGATGCCCGCGACCGCGTCGTAGGGCTGCTCGTAGGTCCAGATGACGTCGGTGAGGTCACCGTCGGGCAGCGTGAGCGTGTAGTAGGAGGCGTCACCCTTGAACGGGCAGTAGGTGCTCGTCTCGGTGCGCTGGAGCAGTTCCGGCTTGACGTCGGCGAGCGGGATGTACTGCACCGCCGGGTACGTCGACTCCTGCAGGGTCAGCGCGGCCGTGGTGTCGGCGATGATCAGGCCGTTCACCCCGACGACGACCCGGCCGGGCGTGGGCTCGATGGTGATCGGGTGGTCCGGGCCGGGGATCTTGATCTCGCGGGTCATCGTGCTTCTCCTTGTGGACGGGCGCGACCGGTTGTGGACGCTGTGAATGGTTGTGGACGGTTGCAGGTACGGACGGTTGTGGACACGGACGAGGGACGATGGACGTTGTCGACCTAGGCAACAGCGCCGACCCGGTTCGGTAGTCCCGCCGACGCGGACGGCCTGCGCACGAGGCCGATCAAGGCCAGTCCGGCCAGCAGCATGACGGCGATGCCGTACTCGCGGGCGGTGTCGAGCAGGCCGCCGGCATGGACCACCAGGAATCCGGCGATCACTGCGGGCCCGCCCATTCCGGCGTAACAGACCACGTACAGCAGGGAGAGCAGGCCGGCCCGTTCGTGGGCCTCGGCCAGCGGCATCACGGTGCGAATCCCACCCTGGAAGCCGCTGCCGAACCCGACCCCGGCGATCGCGGTGCCGATGAAGAAGCCGACCGGCGAGGAGAGGGCAATCGAGAGCAGGGTCGTCGTGACGCCGAGGATCAGCGCCACAATCCCGAGCGCCATTACCCGGGCGGCGGGGCGGTTGTACAGCAGGGCCGTTGACAGCGCGGCCACGCCGGCCAGGACGAACAGGCCGAGCCCGCCGAACACCACCGAGTCCGAACCGACCAGGCCGCGGATCAAGGCCGGCCCGAGCGAGGCGTAGAAGCCGGCCAGCGCCCAGACCGCGAACAGCACCGGCGCGGCGACCAGGACCGGAACCCGAACGGCGCGCGGCAGTCGAATGTCCGGCACCAGGGTGGCCAGCGCACCCGGCTTAGCGGTGACGGTCTCGCGCATCGAGGCCACGCCGATCGCCTGGAGTGCGAACACGCCGATCAGCGCCAGGTAGATGAGGTGCGTCGGGGCCGGCAGGTACTGGATGACGAGGGCGGAGACCAGGGCGCCGGTGGCAGTGCCGATTCCGGGGGCGACGGAGTTCGCGATCGTGCCGCGGACCCGGTCGATGTCCAGCATTCCGGCGCCGATCGCGCCGACGGCCGCACCCGTCGACAGGCCCTGCACGATTCGCGCGACGATCAATGCCGGCTCGCCCGTGGCGGTGGCGAACACCACCATCGCGATGGCCTGGACACCGATCGCGGCGAGCAGGACCGGTCGTCGTCCGAGGTGGTCGGACAGCCGCCCGAGAGTGAGCAGGGCGGTCAGCACGGCGAGCGCGTAGATCCCGAAGACGATCGTTGTTGCCACCGGGGTCAGACCCCATTTCGCCTGGTAGATCGCATACAGCGGGGTGGGGGCGCTGGAGGCGGCGAGGAACGAGATGACGATCGAGGCGAGCAGGTAGAACGCGACCCCGGTGGGGAGCCGCTTGCCGGAGCGGGCTGGTTCGGTCACGGTCATGGTTTCAGTCACGGTCACGGGGGACCCTTCGGTCATCAGACAAGTCTGTCTAGTCGCCGAACTCTAGACAGGTCTGTCTAATTCCCGGCGCCGAGGATTTTCGTCGGCCGACAGCGGCGCGCCTACCCTGGGCGGCTGGGGACGGCGTCACTCGGACGGCGACCGACGCAAGGAGAGGTGCAGCAGATGAGCGAGCCGAGCGGGATCGATGTCACCGTGCCGCCGAGCGGGACCGGATGTGTTGAATGCGATGCCGCTGCCGGCTGGTGGCTGCACCTGCGGCGGTGCGCGGCGTGCGGGCACATCGGCTGCTGCGACGACTCGCCCGCCCAGCACGCCAGCGCCCACGCCCGGACGACCGGACATCCGCTGATCCAGAGCTTCGAGCCGGGCGAGAGCTGGTTCTGGAACTATCGGACCGAGGAGTTTTACGAGGGCCCCGAGCTGGCGCCACCGACGGAGCGCCCGGCCAATCAGCCCGTCCCCGGCCCGGCCGGTCGCGTCCCCGCGGACTGGCAGTCACACCTGCACTGATCGCTTGGGCGAAGGGCAACGCATCTGCTCAAGGTCGGGGGAAATATGGCCGATGACGACGGTGCGTGGAACCGCGCTGCTTGCCGCAGGTGCGATTGCGCCCTGGGAGGCCGGAAGGGTGATTATGAGCTCTGATGTGATTCTTCTGGTCGATGACAACAAGGATGACGTCACCCTGACCTTGTGGGCGTTCCGCAAAAGCGGGATCAGCAACGAGATCATCGTGGCCAGCGACGGCAGGGAAGCCGTGGATCTGCTGATCCCCGGTGACGGGGGGACCCCGCTTCGACCGGCAATCGTGCTGCTGGACATCAACATGCCCCGGATGAGCGGACCCGAGGCACTGAAACTCCTGCGAGCCGACCCGTCCACGAAGTTGCTGCCGGTGATCATGCTCACCAGTTCTGTTGACGATCGGGACATCATCCAGAGCTACGATCTCGGCGCCAACAGCTATGTGCAGAAGCCGGTCGAGTCGGCCGAGTTCCTCCAAGCCGCCAAGGCGCTCGGCGTCTACTGGCTCGGCGTCAACAAACAGGCCCAGCCGCGCGATTGACTCGACTGCCCGATTCTAGGTTTCTGCGGTCACTTTCAGCCCCAACCGTTCGGCCTGCCGACCCAAGAACGAGATCACCTCGTCGGCCGGCTTGTCCGGAAGTCCCCAGATCGCGTCGGTGACTCCCGCTTCCTCCCAGGACGAGAGCAACTCCGGGGTGGGCTTCGAGGTGGCGAGGGCATGGATCTGCGGCCGACCCTCCCGACCGGCCTCCGCCCAGGCCACGCGCAGCAGATCGGTCTTGCCGTCGAGATCGGTCTCGATCGGGGTGGTCATCCAGCCGTCGGCGGTGCGGGCGATCCACTCGAAGGTCTTGGGCCCGCCGCCGGCCCCGATCACCAGCGGGACGTGGCGCTGCGTGGGTTTCGGAAAGGCCCACGAGGGGCCGAACGACACGTGCTGCCCGTCGTACGATGCGACGTCCTCGGTCCAGAGCGCCCGCATCGCCTCGATGTACTCCCGCAGCACGGTCCGTCGCCGGTCGGCCGGCACGTGGTGGTCGCTGAGTTCGTCGGTGTTCCAGCCGAATCCGGCGCCGATCGTCACCCGACCGCCGGAGAGGTGGTCGAGCGTGGCGATCGTCTTCGCCAGGGTGATCGGGTCCGACTCGACCGGAAGGGCCACGGCGGTGGCCAGTCGGATCCGCGACGTCACCTGCGCGGCGGTCGCGAGCGAGACCCACGGGTCGAGGGTGCGGGTGTAGCGGTCGTCCGGCAGCGTCGCATCCCCGGTGCCGGGGTGGGCGGCGTCGCGGCGCACCGGGATGTGGGTGTGCTCGGGTACGTAGAAGGTGTCGAAGCCGACGTCCTCGGCGGCGCGTGCCGCTGCGGCAGGGGTGATCCCGCGATCGCTGGCGAAAAGCACAACGCCGTGCCTCATGAAGCCTGACCTTCCGCCGGAATCTGGAACGTGTTCTAGTAAGACTGCCAGCGGCGGGTCCGGGACGCAACGGGCTCGGGGCCGCGATTTCGTCCCTCGGGGGCGAGCTTTCGGGTGGCACTATGCCACCCGAAAGCTTTGCCCCCCGGTTTGGTGGTGATCAGGTCCTGGTGGCGATCAGGTCCTGGTGGCGATCAGCGCCGGTGCGGCTGGTCCTCGCCTGGACCGCACTCGCCGCGCCAGACCGCTCTGGTGAACTGCACCCCGACCCAGTTGTCCTTGTGGCCGTTGCTCGACGACGGTGTGCTCGGGGTGTTGTAGTGGAAGCATTCCGTCCAGTTCAGACCGTTGTAGGTCCAGTCGAGCTGGATGTGGTCGGCACCGGGGAACGCGACGCCGTTGTTGAAAACCGACCGGCCGGTGACGGAGCCGGACCAGTTTCCGGCGGCGTGCACCAGTCGGGTGCCGGTCTGGTTCTGGCCGGACCAGATACAGAAGTAGCCCTTTTCACAGCCGGCTGGGTTGGGCTCGGCCGACGCGCCAGGAGCGTTGAGGACGAGCGAGGCTGCCCCGGCCAGACCGGCCATCGCAGCAATGACAGACTTACGCATGGTGTCTTCCCCCCGAAGAGATTTCCGAATCGGATAGAACGACCGTAGCAAGACGTTTCGGTGCTAAGAAGGGCTTTTCGGTCAGGGTCGAATAGCTCTGGTCATTGCCGAGGGGCGATGGAGCCGCTGCCGGTGCCGAGTGCCGGCGGGCCGAGCAGGAGGAGTGGATGGCTGAGATGCGAGGTCGCGCCGGCGCGGTGTCGGCAGTGATTGTGCTGGCGGTGACTGCGGTGGCGGTCCTCGCCTTTGTCGTGTTTCGCAACGATGCGGCCGGGCCGGCGACCCCTGCCGACACCAGCGGGCCGGCGACGAGTACGTCCGCTCCCACGGTGGCGCCGGTGCTGTCTCCGTTCACCGGTCGGCCGGTCCGGGCGGCTCAACCGGTGCTCGCCGTGAAGATCGACAACGTTCGGCCCGCGCGTCCCCAGACCGGGCTGAACAGTGCCGACATCGTCTACGTGGAACCGGTGGAGGGGGGCCTGAGCCGGATCATGGGGATCTTCTCCAGCACGCTGCCGACGCGGATCGGGCCGGTTCGCAGCGCTCGCGAGTCGGATCTTGAACTCCTGGCCCAGTACGGCAAGCCTGGCTTGGTCTACTCCGGTGCGAACAAGACGGTGCTGTCCGCGATCCGCAAGGCGTCGGTGGTGGATCTGTCGCCGAACCGGGTGTCGTCTGCCTACAGTCGCTCGTCCTCAAAACCGGCCCCGCACAACTTGATGGTCGATCCGGGCCGGCTTGTTGGCCGGGACGGGATCAGCGACGCCAAGGACATCGGGTTCCGGTTCGGTGCACTGCCCACCGGCCAAGGCACGCCTACCCAGCGGAAGGTGGTTCGCTACGGCGCCGCCAGCACCACGTTCACCTGGTCGGCCAAGCGCCACCTCTGGGAGGTGAGCTTCGACGGCCGGGCCGCGACCACCACCGACGGCGGCCGCCTGGGAGCCTCGACCGTGATCATCCAGTACACCAAGATCACTTCCTCGACGCTGCACGACGTTCTGGGTAACGCCACGCCGTTTACGCAGACCGTCGGATCGGGCACGGCAGTGGTGCTACGCGACGGCGTGGCGGTCAACGCTCGCTGGTCCCGACCGTCGGTCGGTGCGGGCACCGCGTTCACCACAACAACGGGTGCGGCGCTGCCGTTCGCCACCGGCCAGGTTTGGGTGATCTACGCAAAGTCCCCGTCTGGTCAGTGATCTCGGGCGGTGCTACCGCCATTGGCCTGCTGGTTGCGGGGGGTGGAAGTTCTTCCCGTGCGCCGCAATGATCGCTATTGGGGCGGATCGGGCGTAGTGTGCTTAGCATTTCTCCCGATGGTCATGATGACCGAAATGGGATGACAGCCATGAGGCCTTCGCCGCTGTCCAGACTTGTGGGCCCCACCGCCCTCGGTGCCGGCATTCTTATCGTGATCGCCCAGGCGATGATGCTGCCCTTTGATCCGAAGGAACACGTTGCCACCACGCAAGAACCGCTGTTCCGGATCGGCGGAGTCGTCTACCTGATCGGCTTCTGCCTCCTGCTGATCGCACTGGTCGGGATCTGGGAGCGGCTGGACGGTGCGGGCGGACGCTTCGGCACGTCTGCCTTTCTGGTCGCGCTGATCGGCACGTTCATGCTCGGCGGCGACCTGTGGTTCGAGACCTTTGCCGTGCCCTGGCTGTCCGACCAGGCTCCGGCCGCCCTCGATACCGACCCCACCACCCTCCTCGCGCTCGGCGCGATCAGCAGCTACTTCCTGTTTGCTGCCGGTTGGGCGCTGTTCGGCATCGCGTGCCTGCGGGCGCACGTCTTCCCGGCCCCGATCTGCATCGCCATGGCGGTCAGCGGAGTGATCGGATTCCAGGCGCTGCTGGCGCCTTGGGCGGTTCCGCTGGCGTTGTCGGTCGGTGCGCTCGGCGTGTGGATCCTGCGTACCGGCGCACCGATCCCGGACGCTCAGCCATCACCGACGGAAGTCCCGCTGCCAGAAGGGTGAGGCGAGGCCCAGAACACCGCGTCATCAGTAGGCGATGCCGATGACGCGATGGATCGTCTCGGGGTGCTCGAGCGCGTCGAGCATGAAATGGGCGACGTCGGCGCGGGAGATGAACATGCCGGCGCGGACGTTCTGCTCGTCCGCCGTCCGATACGTCTTGGTCAGGCGCCCATTGAGCAGCCGAGGTGGACGGACGACGGTCCAGTCCAGATCGCTGTCCTGAAGGAGGTCCTCCATCAGCGCCAGGTCTGCGTAGTGCTTGCGGAACGCGGCCTTGGCCAGCGGAGCGGCCAGGTGCCGCATGAAGAACCCGTCACCGGGGTTGTGCCGCGGCGGGTTTGGTCTGCTCGGGGATGCCACGGTGCCGACCGACGCGGCGCTGACGACGACGATCCGCCGTACGCCCGTCGCCTGCATCGCCTGGACCAGGGCCCGGGTGCCCCGGGAGGCGACGCCCGCCTCGGCAGCCGATCGTGCACCCAGTCCGGAGAGCACCGCGCCCGCTCCGCCGACCGCGGCCTGCAGGCTCGCCGCATCAGCGGCCGCGAGATCGTGGACGACGACGCGAACCGGCAGGTCGGGGATCCGCTGCGGGTTGCGCACGATGGCCGTGACGTCGTGGCCGGAAGCGACCGCCTGGAGCAGGAGTTGGCTACCGATGCCGCCGGTCGCCCCGACGATCGTGAGCTTCATCCTGTGCTCCTCTGCCGCACCGGCAGGATGATCGCGGACGGGTGATCGGGATCGTGGTGGACGGTCTGGTCGGCGGCACGGAGCTCAACGGCGGTGGCCCGTGGTTCGCCGGTCCCGTGGTTGCGGGCGTAGCGCGGAAAGGCTCCGCTGGAGACCTGAATCCTGATCCGGTGGCCGCGGGTGAATCGGTGCGCTGTGGGCCACAATTGGACGGTGGCACAGGAGACCCGATCGGCCTCGGTGAGGCTGGTCAGACCGTCGCAGATGTTGGTCGAGCGGCCGTTCGGGTCGACGTCACAGAGCCGGACGAACACGTCGGCAAACGACAGGCTGGAGCGGAACCAGATCTCGGCGCTGACCTCACCGATGACCTCGACGTCGTCCGTGAGGACGTCGGTGGTGTAGGTCAGGACGTCGGGGCGGGACTCGAGGGCGGTGTTGTCGACCCGGCCGGGGCCACGACTGCCGCGGACGCCGCCGACCGCCGGGGTCGGCTCGGCGGGGTCGTACCGGTACCCGTCGCCCCCCGATTCCGTTGGTGGCTCGGCGTTCAGCGCACCATCGGGCTGCAGATGGAACCGTTGGGGCTGGTAGCCGGCGGGTGGCCAGGAGTCGACGTCCCGCCAGGCCTCCTCGCCCATCACGTACAGGCGGACGGGTGCGCGCTCCGGCGGGGTCTCGCCGCGCGCGTGGGCGAGCCCGAACTCCAGCGCCTCCAGGATTGCGGTGTTGTGGAACTCGGCATGCGTCCAGGGCCCGACCGTCAGCCGGGCCGACCGCCCGGCGTCCTGGAGAGCCCGGAAGTCGCGGAGCTGGCCGGGCAGGAAGATGTCGTACCAGCCGGCGATCGAGCTGACCGGCGCGCTCACCTCGGCAACCCGGCTCCGGTGGTCTGCGGGGGCCCAGAGGGGGTCGGCGGCATCATGGGCCAGGACGTCCTGGATGTACTGCGACGGGTGACCGAGGGCGGCGACGTCGGCTTTGCCCAGGGGGAGCGTGGCCATGGCGCGCTGGGTCCTGCGCATTTGCGCAGGCTGGCGAAGCATGGCCCACCGGCGCTCCTGGATGCCGGTCAGTGCTCCCCAGACGAAGGGTGCCTCGAGCGAGAACCCGTCGTTGCGGATCTGCTCCAGGGACAGGGCGGACTCGGTCACCTGCGGGATCATCGCCTTGACCTGTGGCGGCAACCGGTCGGCCACGGCCCACTGGACGTAGCCCATGTAGCTCAGCCCGACCAGGACGATCGAATCGCCGAGCCACGGCTGCTTCACCAGCCACTCGAGGGTGGCCAGACCGTCCTCGCGCTCCTGCCGCAGCGGGTCGAAGCGCCCGCCGGACCCGAAGCCACCGCGCACGCTTTGCACCAGCACCTGGTACCCGCGCTCGGCCAGAGGTCTGGCCATCACGGTGCCGAACAGGCCACGCCGGCCGTAGGGGGTGCGAATCAGCGCGGTCGGCAGTGAGTCGCCGCCGACCCGCGGCGCCCACCGGTCCGCCAGCAGATCCACTCCATCGGGCATCGGAACGCGAAGGTCTCGCTGAATGACCAACTTTCGGGTTGACGGAGAGCTCAGCTTCAGCATCCGCTGGATCAGGTGACTGCTCAGGTGCACCGCTCTGGCTCCTCGTCCCTGGTCTTGTCCTGGTCGGGTGATGCTTGGCCAGCATTGCCTATCATCCTGATCAAACTCAGGGAACAGGTTCGGCCGACCGCCGTACCGGATCTGCGGGAAGATCGGCGGTATCGTAACCGTGTGCGGTGAGGTTGGCGCGGCGGGCAGACAGGGGTGGACCCCATGCCGGAGGACCAGGAGCGGACCCCGCGGCTGCTGCCGCGCTGGCTCATTCGGCTCACCTGGCTAACGGGTCGCGCTCACGGTGAGGGCGAGAGCCTGGACCGAACATGAGCGGCAAGACGTGGCTGCGATGGCTGGCGATCGGGCTCGTCGTGGCCGCGATCGGCTACACCGCGATGGACCTCATCGAGCACGTGAACTGGCGCATGGTCTGGGCCTCGATCGGCACCGTGACGTGGTGGCAGGTGCTCGTGCTTTTCGGGCTGCTCGTGGTGAAGGAGACGCTCAATGCGTCACCGCTGTCCCTTTTCCTGCCCGGGCTGTCTCTGTTCCGCGCGACCGTGAATGACCGGGCATCCTCCCTGGTACAGATGGTCGCACCACCTCCCAGCGACCTGGTGCTACGGCTGCGCATTTTCACCAGCTGGGGGATCGATCTGACTCGCGGACTTGCCGCCTCGATGATGAACGTGCTGTGTTTCTATACCAACCGACTCCTCGTCCCGACCTTCGGTCTGCTCCTGCTGTTTTCGGCCCACCGCGTGGAAGCCGTGGACCTGCTGATCGCGCTCGTGGCCCTGGTCCTTGGCGGCACCCTCATCGCGATGCTGCGTCTGGGCGTGCGCGACCGCGAGGCGGCCTGGCGGCTCGGTCGGAGGATCGGGCGGCTCGCCCACCGGGTCCGGTCGTCCGTGGATCCCGAATCCTGGGCGGTACGGGGCCGGGACTTTCGCGACCACGTCGCCGATCGCTTTTCCTACGCCTTGCCGCGATCGCTCGGCATGCTGTTCGTGATGACGCTGGTCGATGCCGGGCTACTGGTGCTGGCGCTGCGTTTCGTCGGGGTGCCGGCCGGGGCGCTGCCGGCCGTTGCCGTCGTCGGCGGATTCCTGGTTTGGTTTCCTCTCACCATCTTTCCCCTCTCCGGCCTGGGCCTGCTCGACGCCGTCCTGGCGGGGGTCTACACCTCGATAGCCGGTGAACGCTTCGAGTCCGAGATCGTGGCCGCATTGACCGTGTACCGGTTGGTCAGCATCGGAGGGACCCTGGTGCTCGGGGCGCTCGCATCCGTCCTCTGGCGGTGGACCCTGCGCCACGCCGAGGGTTTCGAAGACCCGCCCGCGCAAACCATCGGCCAGGAATGACCTACGGCATCATCCGCCAGGAATGAGGCGCTCGGCCACTTGGCGAGGCCACCCTGTGGGGGCGCCGCCGCCGACCACCCGGCCGCGAACCCTTCCGCAGCGAGGAGATCCATCTGCATGCCTGAGCGACGGGAGGTCTACGAATCGCTCGACCTGGCGCTGCGGATCGGGGAAGTCCTGCTGTCGTCCGGCGCCGGCGCGGCTGACGTCTCGGCCGCCATGCTGTCCGTGACGCGAGCGTGTGGGGTGCGCCATGTTTCCGCGGATGTGACGTTCGTCGACCTGACGCTCCGGTACCAGCCGAGCAGCGACGGGCCCGTCGCCGTCCAGATCCGCAGGGTGATCCAGCGCGGTGTCGACTATGCGGAACTCACCGAGGTCGACGAGACGGCGAACGAGTTGATCGCAGGTCGCGTCACCCGCGCAGAGGCGCGTCACAAGGTGGCCCAGATCGTGTCCAGCGGGCACGTGAGGCGCCGGTGGGCGGTGACCCTGGGTTGGGGTGTGATGGGGACCGGTATCGCCCTCACCCTTGGTGGCAGTTGGGTCGTCTGCCTTCGCGCGTTCCTTGCGGCCGTCGCCATCGACTGGACCCGACGACTCCTGCCCTTGCACCGCATCCCTGCCTTCTATCAACAGTCGGCAGGGGGTTTCGTCGCCACCGTCATCGCCGTTACCGCGTCAGCCACACACCTCGAAGTGAATCCGTCTCGCGTCGTCACCGCAGGGATCGTGATGCTCCTGGCCGGTGTGGGCATCATGGGCGCGACCCAGGACGCGCTGACCGGATTCCCGCTCACGGCCAGTGCCCGTCTGCTCGATGCCATGTTGAACACGATGGGCATCATCGCCGGAGTCAGCGCCGGCCTTGCCCTCGGTGACCTGCTGGGAGTCGGGCTGGCCAGTTTCAGTCCCGGTGCGGCGGGGCCGGCGGAAGCCGGGGTCACCGTGTTCGGGGCGGCCATCGCCGCCGCGGCGTTCGCTTTCGCGTCGTACGCCCCGCTGCGGTCTCTGGCAGCCGTCGCCGTGGTCGCGGCACTGGGACAGGCGGTCCTGCTGACGGTCGACACTGCCGAACTCGGCCGGACCTGGGGCTCCGCAGCGGCGGCCATCACCATCGGTGCCGTCTGCTACCTCGCCGCAGGCCGCTTCAGGGTCCCGCCCCTCGTGGTGGTGGTCCCCGCGATCGTGCCACTGCTACCCGGACTGGACATCTACCGAGGCCTCGCCCTGCTGGCCGAAGGCAAGGACGGCGTTCTTCAGTTGGCCGCCGCGTTCGCGACTGCGCTGGCGCTTGCGGCCGGGGTGATCCTTGGCCAGTATCTTGCGCAGCCGCTCAAACGCGAGGCCCACTGGATTGAGACCCGGCTTTCGGGCCCGCGCATGGTCGGTCCGTTCCGAGGCTCCGGCGCCAGTGACAGGTAGTCCGCTCAGCCCGATCCATCGATGTCCGATTCATCGATGACTACCGCCGGCCGATGGCTTGGTTCGTAGCGCTGGCGCTCGCTGCGTGCGGCGGTAGTAGCGACCCAGAGGTCAGGCGAGCGCCTTGGCCTTGAGCCCGTCGAACTCGGCCTGGGTGATCGTTCCGGCGTCGAGCAGTGCCTTGGCGCTGGTGATCTGGTCGGCCGGGGCCTGCGCGGAGCCGGCAACCTTCTGGATGTACTTCTGCTCCTCGGCCTGCCGCTCCTCGAGTGCCGCCTTCTGCCGGGCGGTCATGCTCCGGCCCCGAACGATGAGGTAGATCAGCGAGCCGAGCCATGGCACAAAGATGAGCAGGACCGCCCAACCGGCCTTGGCCCAGCCGCTGAGCGTGCTGTCGCCGAACAGGTCGAAGAGGCAACGGAACCACACCATCAGCGCGGCGATCCAGATGAAGAACCAGAAGCTCCAGAGCAGAACTTCCCCGAAGTCGTTGGTGATTGAGTCCATGGTCATTTTCCTCTCATGGTCGGGACCGAGCTCCGTCCTAGAGCCTCACGTCCCAAGCGTCTCCAGGCATGGACCGACCGGCGTAGGAGATGACGGGCGGCGTAACGGTACATTTCACGCTGTCTGAGCCTCGGGGCTGGCCCGGCTCCGAGGCTTCACCCGTATCGGGTGAGGATCTCGATCGGGCGGCCTAGCCGGTGGTTGGGCCTGAAGGGGGACAGGATCGGGCGCCACGCCGAGGGTTTCGAAGACCAGTCCGGGCAAGCACCGGCCAGGAATGACCGGCGGCCTCGATCATCCTCGACGGATGACGACGTCCACGTTCGCCAGGAACAGGCTTGACGATCGGGAGACCCAGCGAAGGGATCACGATGAACAAAGCCCTTCTGCACTCCATGACCGAGGTGGAGCACCTTCTGGTGGCCGAGACCGAGGGCGACGCCATGGGGGTGCTCGGCGAGGACGAGTTGCTCGAGTTGCACACGCGGGTGCGCCGGGCACGGACCAAGTACGTCAAGAACTATCGTCGCGGTGCAAGCGCCGCGGTGGCCGCGCGTGGCGGGCGCGGGCTGAGCTACACCAAGAATCAGCGCGACCGCGCCAAGGCCGAGATCTTCGAACTCGCGCTGGCCAGGGTCAGCCGTCGGGTCGCGGTGGTGGCCAAGCAGGCGGCTGCCGAGCTGAAGGCCGAAAGACTCGCTGCCGCCCGCAACGACGGCACCGGGCCCGCTGGTGACGCGCGACCCGGCTACGGCCCTGGCCACGACAAGCAGGCCGGGCGCAGACCCGCAGCCATGAAGTCGACCGGCGGCATCAAGAAGGACGCGTCGACTCGCGCTCAAGGCGCCCGACGTCAGGCCGCGCGCGACGCACGCTGAGCCAGCGGCAAGCCCGCCCTGCTTGGGCGGCCTTCGTCCTGGAGACGAGAAGGGAGCGGGGTGAACGCGACAGAGCGGGTCCCGACACGCTGGTGGATAGTTGCCGGGGTCGCCCTTGCCGCCGGTCTCGTCGGCGCACTGCTCACGGCCGGGCTCAACCGGGACGACGTGGACCGGGTCTGCTCGGCCGAACAGGTCGCTGCTCGCGGACTGCCCAGCGTCGTGACGATCCAGGCGCAGGGCTCCGGCGGCGCCGGCACCGGGTCCGGGGAGGTGATCCGAGGCGACGGCTACGTCCTCACCAACGACCACGTGATCTTTTCGGCCAGTGCCGCCGGCCAGGTGAGCGTGGTCTTCGACGACGGCACCACGGCGCCGGCCCGAATCGTGGGCCGTGACCCCCACACGGACCTCGCGGTCCTCAAAGTGGACGCGGGCCGCTCACTTCCGACGATCCAGATCGGCTCGTCGGCCGGACTGTCCGTCGGCCAGCCGGTGGTTGCGCTGGGTGCGCCACTGGGGTTGTCGAGCACCCTGACCACCGGTGTCGTCAGCGCGCTCGGCCGGACGGTCCGGGTCCCGTCCGAGGACGTGGGGACCGGTCTGTTGGCAGCGGCGATCCAGACCGATGCCGCCATCAACCCGGGCAACAGTGGGGGAGCGCTGGTGGACTGCAAGGCCCGGCTGGTGGGGGTCCCCACCGCGGGGGCGGTGGTCCCGAACGAGCAGGGCAACGCGAGCGGCGGCAGTATCGGGATCGGGTTTGCGATCCCGGTCGACTTCGCCATGCGGATCGCCGACCAGCTGATCGCCAACGGCTCGGTGACTCATGCTTACCTCGGCCTGCAAGCCGTGCCGTTCCCGCCGCAGACCCATGACGACCAGGTGGGGCTCTACGTTCGGGCGGTCACCTCGGGCGGTCCGGCACAGGCTGCCGGCCTGCGCGTAGGGGATGTCGTGACCGGGATGGACGGAGTGCCGGTGACCGACGCGGACCAGCTCGACGTGCTGTCCGTGACCCGGAGCCCAGGTGACCAGGTGCGGCTGACCTACCGGCGCGCGGGCGCAAGCGCCGACGCAACGGTGACGCTGGCCGCCCTGCCGGCGGGGTAGTGCGGTACCCGCTGCGATGCCAGGAAGGGGAGTGGCACGAGCGGGTAGGCTGGCCGTAACGTCGACGCCGAGCGTGACCGCTGACAGCTCGTGCCACGCCTCAGGGAGCAGGTCCATGGCCCACAACGACACGACGCCACGCGATCGAAACCGGTTCCTGAGCTATGTGATCGGTCGCTGGGTGCCGATCCTGCTGATAGTCCTCGCCGTCGTGTTCGTCACTCAGAACCGGGACCGGGTCTCCATCGACCTGTTCTGGCTTCAGGTCTCGGCGCCGTTGTGGCTCATCCTGCTCGTCGCGGTCCTGGCAGGTGTGCTCATCGGGGTTCTCAGTAAGCGTGGTCGGCCCAGTTCATCAGCCTGAGGGTGCCGGAGAAGCCGAGAGGGGCGGCACCGTCGGCTGGGCAAACCCCTGCACGAACACGTTGATCGTGGTGACGCCGGCTTCCTTGAAACGGAATGTCACCGGCAGGAACCGTCCTCCCGCGACGTCCCGTTTCAGCCCTACCAGCTCCAAGTGCGGGCCTCCTGGGTACTGCATTGACGCCACGCCTCCCGGAGGTATGTCGACGCTGATGCCGGTGGCGGCCGGCCCGGTGCCGTCCCGGAACACGATCTTTTGCGCATCCACGCTGCTGACGGCCGTCAGGACGTCTGCCGTCGCGCCAGCGTTGGCGATGGTCACGAACAGTCCGACGTTGTCGCCCGAGACATGCACTGTGTCGGACGGGGTTTCGATCCGCACCGCCAGGAGCCTCAGCGTGCCGATCGAGGCGTTGATGCTGTCCGGGCGAACCGGGTTCTCGATGCGTTGCTGTCGCGGTTCATCGCCGTCTCCGCATGCCGCTGTACTGAGGGCCAGCACGACGACGACAAGCATCAGGAGGCGGGTCCGTCGGCTGTGGGCGCCGAGTGCCACCAGGCGGGTCATGACTGGGTCCTTCCGTCACGGGCCGGTGATGCCTCCCGGGTCGAGCATTCGGCGCGATGCGATGACTTGCCTTCACACGTTCGGGGTGACGTCGCGCGTTGCGGTGCTTTGCCGCCGAACGCTGTCGGGAGAAAGCGCCCTCCGGCCGGCCGCGAGGGATCGCCCCCTCCGCAAGGACCGGGGAGCAGGCCTCACCCCTAAAGGGTGAGGTTCGCGGGGGGCCGAGCGGTCAAGGCCGGCTCGCGTCGTGGGGTAAGCTCTCAGCGGTTCTGGGACCCCCTCGCCGGGTTCTCAGGCCACTCGGGATGTAGCGCAGCTTGGTAGCGCACTTGACTGGGGGTCAAGGGGTCGCAGGTTCGAATCCTGTCATCCCGACCGAGTAAGGGCAGGTCAGAGCCGGGTTTCCGAATGCGGAGGCCCGGCTCTTGCTCGTTCACCCGGTGCGGCTGCCGCGGTGGGGTGGCCGAACCGGCATGAGTGGGACATCTACACTCCCAGGCGTGACGGACAAGAATCGCCGATCGGCTCGACTCCGTCTGGGGGCCACGCTGAGCCTGGCGCTCGGGCTCGCTGGCTGCGGAGCCCCGGCGACGGTGACAGCAGGGGACGCCACCGCGACAGCCGGGCTCGCGACCACGGCGCCTCCCGCCACCGCCGCGACCACCTCGCCTTCCGCGCTCCCGACGCCGGCCCTGCAGCAGCCCACGCCGGGGAAGGTTCCGCCGTCCAGTGACTGTCCGCCGTCCGGCGTCACTGCGGTGTTCGGGGGTTCCGACGCGGCGATGGGCCTGCGCGTCGTCGGTCTGAAGTTGATCAACTGCAGCACGCGGCGGCAGCGGGTACGCGGCTATCCGGCGATCAATCTGTTCGATGCCAAGCGGAAGCCGCTGCCGATCAAGGTCAAGCCCGGAGCCGTCGCCATGGCCGACCCTGATCCCGGGCCGAGGTCCCTGGTGCTCGAGCCGGGCAAGACGGCCGTGGCGGTGCTGAGTTGGCGCAACACCGTCCTGGCCGACGGCACCGACACGCTCACCGGGGAGTATGCGTCGCTCGCGGCGCTGCCCGGCGAACCCGCCCGCCGCCAGCGACTGCATGTCGACGCGGGGACGACCAAGCGGGTCGCGGTCACCGCCTGGCAGCTGCCGAAGGAGCCGAAGGAGTAGCACGGATGACGGCGACGGAACATGGCATGATCCGGCGAATCACCGCCGACGACTGGCGGCTGCTGCGGAGCGCGCGGCTGGCGGCCTTGGCGGATGCTCCCTACGCGTTCGGCTCGAGTCACGCCGAGGAGGCAGGTTTCGACGAAGCCGAGTGGCGTTCGCGCGCAGCCGGTTATGCCTGGTTCATCGCCCTGGCCGACGACGCTCCGATCGGCGTGGTGGGCGGCACCAGTGTCGATCGGCCACGCGCCCGGATCCTCTTCGCCATGTGGACGCACGAGCAAGCGCGCGGCACGGGTGTCGCGCAGAGGCTCGTCGACGCCGTCCGGGGCTGGGCGACGGCCGACGGTGCCGAGGAGCTGATCTTGTGGAACGCCGACGGCAACGAGCGGGCCCGGCGGTTCTACGAGCGACTGGGCTTCGTCAGCACCGGGAATCGACAGCAGTTGCGGAGCAATCCGGCGATCGGTGAGGAGGAACTGCACCTCTCACTGCTGTGACCGCACCGCCTCGAGGACCACCGGGTCGGCGCACCCTCGCCGGTAGCCGGCAATCCGTCGGTCGATGTCGCGCTGCAGGATCAGGGCGCCGATCCGTTCCGCGATCGGAGCCAGCCAGCGAGGTCGGCAGGAGAAGTTGTACCGCCACACGGCGAGCGTCTGGTCCGGGTGTCCCTCGACCGGGGAGAAGCGCCAACCGCCACCGAGCCGGGAGAAGAACCACGGGCCGGCGACCATCTTCATGCCGACGTTCGTCGGATGTTGGTAGGAGACGTATTCGCTGATCATCCGGAACCCGAGACGGTGGACGGTGAGCGTGCGCACTCCTTTGGCCGGCGCGGTGACGCCGTCCAGAAAGTGCTGTCGGCGAATGAAGGGATCCCAGCGCAACCGAATGTCGCCAGTGGTCTGGGACACGTCGAAGGCGGTTCCGAGAGAGACCGGAACGACCACGGACGACTCCACGACGGGCATGCCTCATCGTCGCACCCGGTCCGCCGAGGCTGACCTGGCCATGCCGCTGACGCGGGGTCAGACCGCGCGTCGGGGTCTTCCGGCGGTCCCAGGATCGACGGGTCGGCGCTCCCTGCGGGCGCGCAGACTGTCGACGGTGACGCTGGTGGAGAAGAGCAGGACGAGATAGCCGACGAGAGCGACGGCGATGCCGATCAGGTGCGCTCGCCAGACGCCGACGGCCATCAGCAGCACGCCGACCACCAGCCCCAACCCGGCGAGCATCATGCGTGCGCCTAGCCGCAGGCGATGCAGGCGCAGCGACGAGGCAAAGCTGGGATCCTCGGCTTGGAGATGAGTCTCCATCTCCTGCAGCATGCGCCGTTCGCTTTCTGACAACTCCATTGGGCACACCCCTTCCACTGGTGCAACGCCCACCGTCGGCCACTGGTTCCGCTTAGCGTACCGGCCGGTTAGGAAGCTGGCGGCTCGACACGGAATACCGGATGATCTGGGGCGATCCGACGCAGTTCCTCGTCGGGAGCATCCGGCCCGACGCCGCCGAAGAAGATCCCGGTCTCGGCCTTCCAATGCTTGAGGTAGGCCCGCAGGATCGGCACCTTCTCGTCGTCCTCGATCTCCACCGCCCGGAACCTGTCGGTGCGCCGGCCCAGCCGCAGCGCACCGTCTCCGGAGACTCGGATATTGCGAACCCACTGGGTGACACCGCGCGGCGCGACCAGGTAGCGGTCACCTTCGAAGGTCAGCAGATTGACGGGCGTCTCTCGGAGCTGGCCGCTGGTCCGGCCCCGCACCTGCAGCACTCGGGAGCCGCGGAGGCTGACCCCGGCGGAGGTGATGGCGGCGACGGTCGGATTGAAGAGGTGCTTGGTGAACCAGCCGGGTTGGACATATCGGTCAGTCATCTCGTAACTATCGTGCACCCGAGCCGTCGGCTGGAAGGGCTTGACGACGCCCTAGGCAGGCCGTCCGAACGAGCGGCGGCTGTCAGGCGGGTCGGTCGATGACGGCGTAGAGCAGTGAGTCCTGCCACTCGCCGTGGATCAGTCGGTGGTCGCGCAGCCGACCCTCCAGCGTCATCCCTGCCTTCTCCAGCACCCGGGCCGATCCGAGGTTTTCCGGACGGCAGGTGGCGGTGATCCGGTGCAGCCCCAGCGGGCCGAAGCCGAAGTCCAGCAACGCCCTGGCCGCCTCGGTGGCGTAACCCCGGGACCAGTAGGCCGGATGGAGGATGTAGCCGAGTTCGCCGGCCTGGTGTTGCTGGTTGATGATCCGCACCGAGACCGATCCGATCACCAGGCCCGAGCCGTCCGGCCCGGCGTCGGGCAAGACGGTGGCGAACTCGTACTCGGTCCGCTGCCGCTGGCTGGACTGGGCCACCGCCATCGCCACGAACGCCCGGGTGTCGTGGACGTCGTTCGGGCCCCAGTCCATGAACTGGGTGACGACCGGATCGCTGGCGAAGGCGTGCACGGCGTCCTGGTCCGACCAGGCGAAGTCGCGTAGGAGCAAGCGTTCGGTGACCAGCTTGGGCATACCCGATCCTCCCGCAGGCGTACCTCCGACGCCGCTGGATTTCGGCCGTGTCACGATGACCCGGTGACCTCCCGGCCCCGATCGCCCTTGCGGTTGGGGCCATGGACCGCCCTGCCGGCCCTGGCGATCGCGCTGGTCTGGGCCTACGAAGGCGGCTGGTGCAAGGCCCTCGGGCAGTGCGGGAACCAGACCGACATCGTCGCCTCGGTTCCGGGTCTGCCCGCCGGACTGGTTCGCACCTGCCTGGTCTTGCTGGGACTGGCCGAGCTGGCGGTGGGCGGCTGGGTGCTGTCCGGCCGCCGACCCTGGTTGGCCGCCCAGGTCCAGACCACGGCGGTGGTGGCGTTCAACACCGGGGGACTCGTGCTGGCGTCGTCGTCCATCCAGGAGCCTGGCCGGCTGGTCGTCACCGACCTCGCGCTGATCGCCTTGATCTGGCTGGTGGCCCGGGATGTCGGTGCCTGCGAGGCGTCCCGTGGCGACTAAACCTGGGAACCAGGTCGCCGCCATCGGGCCGTGGGCCCGCGGTCGGTTGGGCCGCGGCCGTGGTCCCGCCCTGCTGTTCGGCCGGGTGTACGAGGATCCGGCCGTGGAGCTGGGACTCATCCCACCGGCGTCCCGAGTGCTCTGCATCGCCTCGGCCGGGGACACTGCCAGCGCACTCGCCCGGGCCGGTCACGACGTCACGGCGGTCGACATCAACCCGGTCCAGTTGGCGTACTGCCGCGCCCGGCTGGCCGGCGCACCGGCGCTGATCGGTTCTGCGGAGCGGCTACTCGCGGTCGGACGGCGAGCGGCGGCGCTCACGGCCGGCCCCGGTTGGCGGCCGGCAGCCCTGGAACGTCGGCTGCAGCTGGGCGAGCCGGGGTGGGAGGACGTCCTCGAGGGTCGTCGACTCCGGCTGCTGATGGCAGCCGCGCTGCGGCCGGCCACGCTCGCGCTGGCCGTGGTCGGGCCGCTGCGCGGGTTATTGCCGCTGCGGTTCGACGTGGTCCTGCGGCGCCGGTTGGTGCGGGGGCTGCGTGCCTTCCCTTCTGCCGACAATCCGTGGGCCTGGCGGTTGTTGCTTGGTCGGGAACGCCCCGGATTGATGGACGATGTCCCGCTGCCGGATCCGACCGTCGTCCAGTTGGTTCAGGCCGATGTCCTCGATCTGCTGGAGCGCACCCCCCGCGGTGGGTACGACGCGATCGCGCTCAGCAACGTGCTGGATGGGCCGGGGCCGGTGTTCGCCGCCCGGTTGCGAGCCGCGGCGATCCGGGCGGTGGTGCCGGAGGGGCCCGTGTTGCTGCGCAGTATTCGCGAACCGGTCAACGCCGAGCAGGATGCAGCCGCCGCCCGCGACCGATCCATGCTCTGGGGCTCGGTTGAGATCCTGCGGGGGACACCATGATGGACGCGCGCTTGGGCGAGAAGGCGGGGTTGGGGTGCTGAGTGCGCTGCGGCGGCATCCGGTGCCGATGCGGACGACGTTCGGGCACAGCTTGGTGCTGACCTATGCGGTTCCGCCCAGCGTGGCCGCGGAGCTGGTTCCGCCGAGCCTGCGGCTGGACACGCTCATCGACGAGGCCGGCACCGAGCATGCGTTCATCGCGGTGGCGGTCGTGCAGACTCAGCGGCTCCGCCCGGCTTTCCTGCCGCCGGCCCTCGGGTTCACGCTGCCGATGACCGGGTACCGGGTGTTCACCCGGTTCCGGACCGCCGAGGGCCGCACCCTGCGCGGGTTGCGAATCCTGCGCAGTGACACCGGAAGTCGGGTGCTCGCGCTCGGCGGCAACCTGCTCACGCACTACGGCTACACGCTCGGCGACCTCGACGTCAGCGAGCGGGACGACGTGCTGCACGTCCGGGTCGACAGTGCGGACGGACGGGCCGACCTTTTGCTGCGGGCCGACCTCCGGTCCGCCCCGGCGCCGCTGCCGGCAGGCAGTCCGTTCGACGGTCCGCAGCAGGCTCGGCGCTGGGCCGGACCGCTGCGGCACACCTTCGAATCGGATCCTGCCGGGACGGTGGTCATCACCGCCACCCGGAGCGTGTGGGAGCCGCGGCCGGTGGCGGTGGAGGTGGATCGGATCGGCTTCTTCGATTTCGGTCCGCTGGCCGACTGCACCCCGGTGCTCGCTCAGGCCTTCCATGTGCACGGGGTGGACTACGGCTGGCAGCGCGGCGTGCTGCATCGGGCGCCGCAGTGACGCGCGGGCCGGTGGACGGCGTCCGCCAGGTCGTGACCTTCAACCGCGAGGCCTACGCCGGGGCCGCCCTCGTGACCCTGGCCGGGTTGCTCTCGCGCCGCCGAGCCGGACGCTTGCTGGCGCTCGCGGTCGGCGGACAGTCGCTGGTCAGCCTGGCGGCGTCCTGGTGGGTTTATGACCACAGTCGGCTGTATCGCTGGGACTGGCTGCCGTCGCTGGTCCCGGGCCTGGTGCTGGCCTATGCCAACGTCTCCACCGGCTTCGACGAGAGCTCCCGGGCGCTCGCTCAGATGTGGCCGGGAGCAATGGCTTTCGCCCGTGACCTGCATGACCCGGCACTCACCCCGGCTCGCTCGATCCGTCGGGCTCGGCAGTTGCATCTGCCCGCGCCGGACATCGAGCCGGCGACCCCCGCCGATCTCGGCCTGCCGACAGGGCTGGATGCTCTCCTGCTGCTGTTCAGCGCCCACGAGTTGCGCCGACCGCAGGAGCGGGCGCAGCTGTTCGCCTCGGCGGCGGCCGCGCTGCGGCCCGGCGGTCGGCTGGTGGTCGCCGAGCACGCCCGCGACCTGGCGAACGCCGTGGTCTACGGTCCGGGCGCCTGGCATTTCCAGCGCCGCCGGGAATGGGACCGCTGCGCCGAGCTGGCCGGGCTGCGGCCGGCCGCCAGGATGCCGATCACTGCCTTTGTCCGCGCCGACGCCTGGGAAAAGCCATGATGAGCGCTCCCGTCGAGCAGCTCAGCGACCTGTTCCGCCTCGAGCTGCAGCTGCGCCTGGTCGGGGCGGCGCTGGTCGCGGTCGGTCTCGGGCACGTCGCGCTGCCGAAGGCGCTGGGCTGGCCGGCCGACCTTGCCGCGGCCTCCTTGATGACTCGGCAGGTCGGCTATGTGCACACCCTGTTCGTGGGGCTCACCTGCGGGTTCATCGGTCTGCTCCTGCTGACGTCGGCGTCGGACCTGATCGGCTCCGGCCTCGGCCACCGGATTGCGGGCGGCTGTGCGGTGTTCTTCGGCGTGCGCTGGTGGTGCGAGTTCTTCGTCTACGACAGCGCGTTGTGGCGGGGCGACCGGTGGCGGACCGCCGGTCACGTCGCCTTCGGCCTGCTCTGGACCTGGATCGTGGTCGTATTGACGGCAACCGCGCTGGCCGGGGCCTGAGCCTCGATCGGCGGGGGGCAGCACGGCGGCTCGGCATTAAACGGGCGTCGACTGTTTACCGGAGTGCATCTCGGGTAAACACCGGAGAGTGATCGGAACGTGTCGGACAGTTCCGGTTAGGTCGTACGATCCTGACGACGGCCGCCCCCGGCGCGCCGGCATCAGCACATCGATGGGGGTATGCATGAGCGAGAAGCGGCGCGACGGCGCCTGGACTGAGGCAGCACGCAACGACGAAGTCGCTTGTGGGCTGCCGAGGGAAGGCGCCGTCATCAGCGCCGCGCCCGAGCGAATCGACGGCAGAGCATGAGCGAGGACAGCTGGGATCAGGCCAGGTTGATCCCGACGTCCGGGATCAACGGCGCCGATGAGCAGGAGCGCCGCGCGACGTCGGCGCTTCTGGCGGTGATCGGCGGGGTCGGGGAGTTCGGCCGGGCGGTGCTCGAACCGCTCGGTGCCCCGAATGGCGCGATCGAGCCGTTCATCGAGGTCTCGCTCGGCAACGGCGACCGAAAGTTCTTCCCGGACGGGCTGATCCGGGTCCGTGATGGCGGGT
>Ga0307513_10001127_pt1 | contig 38780 bp, 39 predicted proteins | sample 15_EM_MG_FD_202174 | JGI IMG/M metagenome (GOLD analysis project Ga0307513, IMG submission 202174) | Populus trichocarpa ectomycorrhiza microbial communities from riparian zone in the Pacific Northwest, United States - 15_EM | ecosystem: Host-associated > Plants > Roots > Unclassified | place...
TCTCTACCTGTACGTTTCTATGTATTGTTTCCTTACGTGTCTGGGGTATATTATCTTAGGTGCTAGGCGGGGGAGACTTTTCCTATGGACTCGTGGTGTTTGATTTTTCCTATGACCAGGTGAAGCGGGCGGTAAGACGTTTGCTTATAGGTTTTTTATCTCCAGAGCTAGCGCTGCATGAGTCTTTTGTACCTTTAAACATAATAACGATTTGATTACAAAAAAAAAAAAGAAAAAAAAAACCGACCAAGAGATAAGCACGAACCATCTCTCCTCCACCTCCGGCGATTGAAATCTCAACACCACAAGAAATCATCGTCACTTTCCCCCACCCACCTCTCTTCTCCGACGATGGCTACTGCCTAGGAGTTGACGTTAAGCCAACCTTCCTCCTCTTCTGAGGCCTGTCGGCCTCCCCTCCTTGGGGTTCTCATTCTCGTTCGTCGTTGATCTGCTCATGATGTTCAGTTCTCCCCCTTACCCCGCACTTGCTTTGCACCTCCCTTAGCATTTTGCACGGTCGGAAAGCTTCTGGCTTCGTTCATGGTCGGCGTTACGGTGTAGGACTATCGGTCGAAGTAGGCCTCGGCTTGCTGGGCTTGTACCTCTGATGCAGAAAGCCTCGGTTAGTAACATTACGGTCCCGCTCGGTTTCGTCGTCGTCCCAAACGCCCTTGCTATGGCCCGTTTGTCAGTTGTGGCTAGCTTGTTCACGATCCTTCCTTCTCCCACCTCCCGGTTCTGTCCGCTTGCACCATTACTGCTACAGCAGCTGGCACCTTACTGCCCCCTCATCCTCCCCGATCGTTCGTCCACTCCTCGGTTACGCCCAGTCGTGGTATTGAACTATCTTCTTGCCTGGTGTCCAATGCGTTGGATCGATGTAATTACGGGCGTGACCGTACGTTTATGGTTACAATGTCGGCCCACAAGTCCAGTGGTTTTCTCTCATAACGGCGATCACACATCCTCCCCCCCAGCCCCTATCGGGCCTTCGCGAGCGAATCGTTTCCTTTGTTTTTAGGGGAGCCTGCTGAAGGGTTTGGGTCTCTCTCCTGTACGTCACTATGAATTGTTTCCTTACGTGTCTAAGGTATTATTGTCTTAGGTGCTAGGCGAGGGGGATTTTTCCTATGGATTCGGAGTGTTTGATTTTTCCCATGAAGAGGTGAAGCTGGCGGTTGTTGGAATCAAGGTTTTCTTTACGCCATATCTCACGATGCATGCGAGTGCTTGTACCTTAACAATGAATCCATGATATAAAAATAAAAAAAAAAAAAAAAAAAAAAAAAAAACTGACCAAGAGATAGGATCTTCACGCAACCATCTAAGTACTTTTCTATACTCAAGATATTGCAATACGATTACGCTCTACTCTCTTTACATACACTCCTCCTCTACGAGAGCCTACGCTCTAAGCACTCGGACACTATTGTGATAGTCTCGACGGGCTGCCCGAACATAGAACTATTGTGATAGTTCTATCAAGCACGACAATCCACCCATCTTACTATCTGAAGAGATAGTACCTCTCACGAACTACCCAAGACAAGCAAGCCAGTTCCGTACTATCTGGAGAGATAGTACTTCCCCACCTGTTGGTGCAAGAAAACGAGACTCGCATTCGCAGGAGACGACTGTCGTTGCCTCTTGCACACACGCTCAACAATAGGATTGTTACATCCTGATTGAACCCCCAATTCTGGCTGGAAACTCATTAACAAAGTGGCTCTGACCCTCATCCTCAACCTCCTCGCCACTCTTCTATCCTACGGCTACTACTGCCCCTCTCTGAAAAAGGCAGATGGCATTGTCCTGGACAAGCCGGGCAAGCCGAGCTACGATTCGCCTTCCTCCTTCCATGTCATTGTCCTCCTTCAGCCCTTCTCAAAGATCCTGGAGAGGGTCATGAATGGCCACCTCTCCTGCATGGCCCGAGTAACGGGCCTCATCAACTCCCACCAGTGCGGATCCCTGCCAGACTTGTCAGTGGCAGATGCCTGCAACACCCTAACCAACGAAATCAGGACCCTCCGGATGGACAAGAGGATAGTCTGTACTCTTTTTCTGGACATCAAAGGGGGTTTCGACAACGTCAACCCGTCCTACCTCTTTGGCATGCTTAGGGCCAAGGGGGTCAGTCCTTGCCTTGTGTCCTGGACGCGTTCCTTTCTCATGGGCAGGTCCTGTCACCTGCTTTTCCAGGGTTCGCCCAAAGTTTTCGCCCCTGTTTCTGTTCCCCCCAGGGGTCCCCGGTCTCACCCCTCCTATTTGTCATATATGTTTCGAGACTCCACATGGAAATCCCCTATGGCCTCACACTCTTCTATGTAGACGACTTCACACTGACGGTCTCGTCGAGCTCCTACCGCCGCAACATTCAGCTACTGCAGAAACAGTACGCCATCCTACAAGCAAGAGGTTCGCGCCTAGGCGTTGGATTCTCCGTCCCAAAAACAGAACTGATCCACTGGCGTACCTGCCGGGACAGGGACCTGCCCTCGGCAGCCCCAATACATCTCGATGGGTCCATCTTCCGTCCAAGAAGCGAGCTGAGATGGCTCAGACTCTGGTTTACCCCTTCTCTACTGACCACCCCCCACTTCACTAAGCCGCTCGCCAAGGCCCAAGCCGCCTTCGTGGCAGTCAAACGACTGTCCCCCCCGGGAATGGGTCTTCCCCCTTACCTCTGCCACCGGCTGGCTGCCTCCCTCCCTTTCCCCATACTTAGCCATGGGGGTGACATCTTCTACCCCACCGTGCACATGACTAGGAAGCTGGCGGTCTTCTGGCATAAAGTTCAGAGATGGTATACCAACTGCTTCGCCTGTACCCTGACCGATATCTGGGCGATGGAAGCCTGGCTCCCCCCCTTGGACCTTCTCCTGGCCTACAAGAGACGCCTGGTCAACCTCCAAGTGCTATGCTCCCCCCCCGAGATCAACCCTGCTACGGCCCGTCTTGCCCCCTCGGTACTGACCCCATCCCTCCTCCGCCATGCCATTGACCCCAGGACCCTAGTAGCAAAAAACGCGAGGAGTCGCCTCCCTTTGCCTTGGCTTCAGCCCCGCCCCCTTACCAAGAACAGGGCCCACCTTCCATTGGATGCGGTCCCCCACTCGATGCTCTTTCTGCTGGGCCCTGACCGGCTCGCCCCCCTTCTAGTCACCTCTCAGCGCCTCCTGGCCGAGCACTACCCTGAGCCCCCGGAAGGACGCAAATACCCCCAACGGAGGCGGCGCTGCCGTGACCTACTTATAGGAGAATGGAAGGCCTGGGCCCCGGCCCCGACCTGGTACCCATACCCCCCCTCGCTCAAGCCTCACCCCTTCAGGGGTCTCAACAAGTGTGACGCGGGAAGGCCCCACCAAATGAGATCTGGACAGAGCTACCTCCGCGCCCACCTGTCATGGGATAACAACTGCCCTACAACCTGCCACAGGTGCAACGAGTCTCCTGAGACCTTCGAGCACGCTGTACCATCCTGCCCTACGAGGAGGCCCGCCAGGAAACGCCACCTTCAAGGGGTTACTGAATTGGGCCCCGACGCCCCTGTCTGGTCATCGGCCGCCCTTCTCGGCACCCTCTCCCACTTTATCAGGTCGACGCGGACCGCCTTCCAGCCTGGCATGTTTTCTCGCCCCACCTGAGCGGTTAGTTCCGCTTCTTCCCGCTCATCTAACGTAGTTTCCTTTGCATATTTTATGTCGTCTCAGGAGGACTAGGGTTACCTTTACCTTCTTTACCAAGTTGCTTGTAGTTTCCGCTGGTTGTGGGAGGGTTTCCTTGATTTACTTATTTGATTTTCGTGCCCGTATGTGGGCCAGGGACCGGTACGGACCCTTATGAAGATGACGGGTGATGGGAGTTTCCTTTATTTGTTCATTTTGGATTTCGGGTTTTGTTTTCGCCTTAGCTAGCGCTCCATGCAATTTCTTGTACCTTAACAACGAATATATGAGATAAAAATAAAAAATTCAAAAATAAAAATAAAAAGAAGCCCGCCACATTCCCATGCCTTCCAAACATACAATTGCCCGCTAGATGCCTTACTCATACTTGCACAGCTTATAACCATTCCTGCAATTGATTCTCATGCCTTTCCTTCACACCGGCTCGCACACTACTATTGTTTGACCATTCCTGACCCTTTTAGCACGCTTAATTTAATTTAATTTTATTACATATATATACACAATCAGCGAGTGGTGATAAAACCATTGTCCCTATCCTCTCGATCGGTTTCTTCAACATGCAATTCGACCTCCCCACGGTCTTGGAACTGCACTGCACCAACGACTGCTCCCGGATTGGGCCCATGTTCTCGCCGCGGTTCGTGCTGACCATGTCCTCCTCCTGTGTCCCCAAGGTTACCAGCGGCCTCCAATTCATCCTACCCCGTATCACTACCAAACTCCCACCTTAATACATCCTCATCATTGTGATATCCCGCCATCCTCGCAGCCTGCTTTCCATACTCCTTCGCGATTCTGGCGTCCAATGTCGTCCTTATCCGCTAGCTTATTCGACGTTGCTAAACTCTTCCCATTTTGCACCAGCATCGTTTCTGACTTTCCAGCAGAGCTAACTATCGGTTAGCTGACCTTTCACGGAACTCGAGTACTTGCTGTTCTCAATAGTGTCCGGATGCCAGGGCCGTCAGGGGATCTGGACACTTTTGAAACCTGCCAGTAAACTGTGTTTTTCTTACCCCCAGAAGTGGCCCTTGTGAAAGCCACATTATCGATACAGATACCAGTCCGCCAACATCGCACTGAATGACCTTATATGGTAGCTGTCAGACAGAGAAACAGGCCATCGATCTTATCCAGGAAACCCTCATCCATCATGGCTTTCCGTTTCAGGCCAGAGTAATATTGAGCAAATATCACACCCGGAATCTGGGGTGCTAGGAATCCCACAGAAATTGGCTCTCCTACACTTGCTCCAATTAGAAACAATCTGGACACATGTCAAAAAGATGCCTCATAGCTTCCCGGCGGGCAAATGGACCTATCCTCTGCCAGTAGGTATTCCACTCCTAGTGCGCAGGCTGTAGGATCCTCAATATTGAGCTTATAGAGTTCTGTTATAGCCTTCTTTGTTGTATGCAGATACTGAGATCTGCATTGGCTGTGCTTCACCCTGATCTGCAAAGCAGTGACCAGCTGCCACTCCATTTAGTCTAGAATAGGATGTTGGTTATCCATTAAGAGTAACTTACCTGGTCATTGGAGGGCGGGGTAGCATCAGCAAAGTCGGGAAAGCCTAATTTGGTCCGTGTATTGCTCCAACATATGAGGACCTCTTTGGTCTGGGTAATTGGGTCCAGAAACGGATTGACAAAGATTGTCCAGTCCCACTTCAGGTCATGGGCCCTAGCCAGAATGGTACGCTCAAGCCCAGTTGTCATATTTCGCCTCCTACTGGCTTGCTGTCCCCCGGTATCCAATTCCCGCACTGTTGGATCTCGGTGACTTGGGGTTATCACCGGCATCGCAAGTGGATTCAAGTCTGTGGGCGAATCGGAGGGAATAGCAGATGTAAAACCATTTTGGCTAACTCGTACTTGAGCAGACCTTCTCCGTCTGGGGTAACTAATCCTCATGCTGGAATTCTTGGTATTCCCAGGGATGATTGTCAGTATCCTGCACTGCAAGCTAAGCAACTCACGCCCAATTGGTCTTTGCACTCCCCAGGCCCATAGATGATCCATATCGTCCCCATGCTGGCCTAACTCGTTCTCCTTACTCTCCTTACTCTCGTTATCATTACCCTCATATTCCCCATCATTAGAGTCTAAACTCTCATCTGCTGACTCTAAGACCTGCTGCCGGTTGTACAGGACAGGCTCTGGTACCTGGAGTTGTGAAGAACCTGGCTCCCGCACGGCATCCCTCCTCCTGCCTACATCGGACCCAGCCATAACAGACTCAACACTAGGCGATGTTATTATTGTTAATCCGTCACAGGACCCAGATCCCCGGCAACGTCCCCAAAGGACCTCCCTTTGCCTTTGCCTTTCCTGTCTCCATGAACGCGCTCGGTCTACCCTAAGCCGCGGCTATTGTGTCACATAGTATGCAGGTGAATAGTGATAGAGGAGAATTGCAGTGTATGAGGTTGAGGTGCAGGTGGTGTCAGGAAGTCTCTATTGGTAGGTAGCTAAGGGCACGATATGGGATGTGAACTTGGAAGATCGAAATGGTCAGCCCAGCTTTTGTCAGAACTCAGGACATTCACAATTGTTCATCACTCGGTTTCATGTCCACTGGCGTCAGCACACACCTCGCGTCAAAATTGCAGCTTGATACCTGATATAGGAATTTGGACTCAGCGACTTGACCGCACTGCGATTTCAGGGGAGCAATACGAGTGTTAGGTACTTGGGGTTCCTGAAACAGATGAAAAAAGGTTTATCAGAATGTACGGACGAATCTTGTTTGAGTAGCTCTGCCAAGCGGACAGAAACAAACGCGGGTAAGGCTAGGGCTCATGTCCCGACACTAATCTCGGAAAGTGAAGGCTAACGCTAAGGCTCAACAGATGGGATATAAGATGAAAAGATAGGATAGGAATAGTCATGAAAGGGGCAACCCCAAACGAAAAACACCTAGAGAAGAACAAGAATGAGCTGCAGAAGCCCAAAGAGCAAACTGCTAAAGCCAGCAGAGAAAATATATACCAAAGGAAAAAGAGCTGGAAAAGGGCAAGAATGATCTGCGAAGATTCCCAGAGCAGGTCCCACAAGCCGACCTGGTAAACGAAGAACCACTAGTGGCAAACAAGAATGGTCTGCAAAACTCTAAGAGGGACCCCGTAGAGCAACAAAGTGTCCGTAGACTATATTGGGTTAGGGCAACACGGAACAGCAACAGCCGGGCCAATCCAAACAAGAAATGTGCGTGAAAGAATACAAGGATAACTCTCAAAACTCTAAAAGTTAACTTCAAATAAAAAATACTTAAAGGAAACACCTGCAGGATCAGCGGACAGTCGTAGGTCTAAATTCAGTATACTGATCAGGGCAAGCAGCCCAGATGTAACTGGCTAATCTAAAACAGAAATAGTCAGGAAACAGCAAGAATAATATGAACTCTAGAAACTAAAGTGAAAACACCAAAAGGAAAAGTAGAAGGGTCCATCATGGCCAGGTTCTTGTAAATTGCTTGAAATGGACCTGCAACATCTGCTAGCTAGACATTAGCTAGATTGGTTGTGACAGGAGAGCTTTGTTCGCAGAGGTAGTGAGCCAAGACTGAAACTGACTTGAGCGAAGTCCAAACGCCCGTATCTGCTGGAACTGCGGCAGACCTTGCCAACAGAATGGATAAAAAACCGGGTCGTCGTATCTGGGACTTATGAGGTGTAGAGTATGCACTCGAGTTGGTTGGGGAGTCAGCGGGCGGGCTTAATTCTCGTCCGACTTCTTCAGCTGTCGCAATATTCACACACACATTGCCGGTACGGGGATAGGAGCGGGAATGGCTTCTGCCAGGCGTATCCACTTCTGTCGCCACTGTATTGACAGGCTGCTTGGCCCCTGAGCCCAGCATCAAACGATTCGCGGCTGACCTTCGCGCCTCTGCCAGCCAAGAGGCGGCAGATGCATGATGGTGACCAGGATTGGGAGTAAACCTAGACAGACTGTTTGTCAGACTAGGCCTGTCTGCAAGTTTCCGACTCAGATTATGCTCCCCATCGCATGTATCTGGCTCAACCTCAATGCCTGCATCAATTGCCCCCACTTGGCGGGCCACCTTCCAGTAGAGTTCCGGACTTTGATTCGAACCGTATGGCTCATTGGCCTCTTGCATAACCGCCAGGTTGCGTTCACCGTGACCACAGTTATTGGCTGAGGGCAGGGATGCCCGCTTTAGGTCAGTCTCCCATTCTCCTTGGGTCCTAGACCTCAAAATACAAGTGCCCGCGTTAGCACGAGGGACAGAAGCTTGCGTACTAGAAGACACTGGCTCTGATTCGCTAACATCCTCCCAATTGATGAGGTGTGTTCGCCAGGTCTTTTTTGTGGTATTACCGCTCATGGCAGTCCTTGATGAGGTCGTTCGCTTTGCGGCCGGAGCGGATTACTCTGGCCGGTGGCCATCTAAGATCTGTCCATCATCACTACAGGGGGACCCGTCATCCGAGATGTCTGAAGAGGGGTCCTGGTTATCATGTGTAGCAAACCTGATCTCATCTGGAGGAGCAATGCTATGCTCTGTATCATTCCTTAGATGGCAACAGAAGCGCGGATCCAGTGGTTCGCTTGGCGGATTCAAAGACCCCCATATGCCGAAAAGTCGCCTATTTGTCATTCATATCATTTCGGCAAGCAGCAGTGCCTCCTCTGGATTCTCCTGCAGCAGACGTGTACTGTGTCTCGTCACACCAATAAGGATACCAAATCCGACACCCCGTGCCATGGTTTTCTCTATACCCGCTAGCAGGTTCGGAAAGGTGGGCTCAATTACCTCCATCCAGTAAACATGTCCAGGACTTTGCCAGTGGCTCTTGTCCATCCCGAAAGGAAGTGGGCTGCTTGGGCTGAGTAAGATGTCTCATCTATCCAGAGAAGGACAGACCGTGGACCAGCGAGACCTGCCGGGGCTGTATTAGCATTTATGGTACCTCTTTATTCCGGACACTGGAGGATAACTTACCATCATTTCTGACGTCGGTGGGGTCCGCAACCGGAACAGCGGCAACAGGTGCTCTCAACATGCCTCTTTAGATACGCTGATGTTTGTTTGCTATGACCTTTAGCAAAAGGTTGAGGCATTCAGTAAAATGTTCACCACGAGGGTTATTGGCCTGCCAGAGTCCCGACCTGTGGCTAACAAGCCTGAGGGTAAGAGCATGTTCCTGGAGGGTCGCCCATTGTCCAGCAGTACTCTGCTTCCACCCTGGGATCTTGTCATGCTCCCTCTTACGTTTCATAGCATTTCGCCAGGCTTTATACTTCGGACTATAGATTGGTGAGTTGGGGAAGCCGCAAACGTGCTTACACCAGGTAACATCACCGTCGTTTTTAAAGGACGCCAATTTTGCGAAAGCAAGACCAACCTTGGAGGCTGACATTGTAAGGGTCATCGGGGTGGGGGGTGGTTGATAGATCAGAATGAGGCTGTTTTTTGGGGGGTTTAAATTTTCCCTCAGCAGAGAGAGGATGGCCACTAGAAGATGCTAGTACTTTTGAGGATGAAGGATTGTGGAAGATTCTAAAATGGAAATAGAGCGGGCCTAGCGGATGCTAAAGGGAGCTCGGAGGATGGTAATGGCAATGAAAAGGTTATTGGCTAGGGAAACGCACATAGGTAATCTGAAATGAGCTGAGGATACACTGGTGATACTGCGGACGAGTGAGAGGTTGTGCTGAGCTTTGTGGGTTCTGATAGGATGGGCTTGCAGATCGAGGATGTTATTGTGATTGGTGAAAAGATTATGGAGAGAAGAGGGGGGGAAGAGGGAGCTTATATAGGCCGCACGAGGACGGTTTTAGTGGGGTTCGCAGGATTGTACCCTGTACAAACTTGAATATCTTGAAAAGTCAAGTGACCCACCCACAATGACAATAGGTTTCAGATAAGGTTTTATGCCACAACAGAGCCGCAGGGGAGCCGCGACCCATGAGCCAAGGCTCCCATACTCTCATCTCAAGAAAGAACAGGTTTCACAAGTTAAACTGTCAATAACGGTTGGCACCATGAATGTCTGGACCCGTTCGTCATCTGCCTAAACAAACTTGAAATTTTCTCGATTTACCCGGTGAAAGAAACCTCCCCTTCACATTGAAAGCCTATGTCCGCTGCAGCCGCTCAGCTCTCCACTTACGCATCCACCAGACTACTTGATAGTGAAACACAACACACGATAACCTCAAAGACAATAAAGAGCCCTTACTGCAGGCGAAGTTATGAACAAGCCGCTGCATACGAAAAACTCCTGCAGACAATGCATCTTGGTATCTTTCTTTCCCTCAAGGAGATTGTGGACGTGGCTTCCATGGGACCTACTTTCGTTCATGATGAACTTCAAAACCTGACCGACCCAGACTACGATTCTGATTGCAGGCTTAGGATCCTAGATTTCCATACAGCAAGTCGTGAGATATATGATTTGCAGAACGATTCAGACAGGGAAGAAGTTTCCCACACACCGGGCCTCGTGCGCCATTTCGGGTCAACAAATTATTCCCGGTACCGGCAGACCAAGCGGCGCAGTTGCTGGCTATACAGAGCTCAATAAGGCCATGACCGATGACCCTTGGAGCCCTTTCTCATCGGAAAAAAACTTTAATTTCGCGTGCTGATTTGGCCGGAGCAAGGAAGCCAATTCCCAGATCGACGGGTACTTTGCAGAAGGTTTAGGCGGTACTGAAAGCAGATCATTCCGGTCTGCCTATACCTTGCGACAACACCTCGACATACTGGACCAACTTCGTGAATACTTGGTGTGGGCGGAACCCAGTATTGATGATGGTCGACATGCAACAACTTTCTATTATCGAAATATTATTGACTTTGCCCGCTACCTGTTCTGTCAGGTCGCCTATAGCTCAGATATGATTTACGCCCCTATTCAAGAATATGATTCCAGTGGGGAGCGATTATATTCAGAGATGCATACGGCGGACTGGTTGTGGGATATGCAGGTATGAGATAGGTCCAGACAGGTTCTTGGAGTGGTGTTTCCAGTGCTAACAGCCCATTCCGTTGCTTGGTAGAAAGCTTGGCCTGCCGGGTCCACAGTGGTGCCCATTAGCGGATTGTCTGACCAGACGCACCTTCTCCATTTCTCCAGAGATAAGAAAGCCTGGCCCGTCTACATAACCATCCGCAATATCCTTGCGAGGAAAAGAGGCACACCGGCCAGGATGACAATCCGGCTTCTGGCATTGCTTCCAGTACCATCAAAGTTTACTACCAAATCACCCGTGCTAACGAAGCCCCGATGCAGACCACCACAAATGTTCTGCGGACTGTCTTCGATCTTGTCCTGGCACCATTACAGCAGGTTGCTCGAGAAGGAACAGTAATGATTGTGCACACAGCAAAACACGCCTTTTTTTTCCCATTTTGTCATCCTCGATCGCGGATCATGCTGAGTATGCAGCCTTGCAAGGAATAGGCAGCAAGTCATGCCCAAAGTGTGAGGTTCTGTGCCAGGTGCGCGGTGGGGATCTGCTGCGGTTGTATGAGACCAGTGACTACAAGCTATGTAGAGAGAAAGCCTTGAGGCATGAGCCGGCAGAAGCGGCCGGTATTGCAGAATACTTCCAGCAGTTGGGCGTGAAAATAGGAAACAATGTATTTACCGGACTCGACCGAGTAAGCCCCCCGGACCTATACAAGCTGGACCTCTTACACAACCTCCCCCTTGGCTTATTCAAAAATATGATGGAATGGGTGGAAGGATTCCTGAAAAGCCCTAAATGGCAGCAGGCATTCGACAATGCTTGGAAAGAAATTCCTCCTTACCCCGGATTGGGCATACCGAAAAAGGCCCATCGTGAAATCACATAATGGGAAGGAAAGGAGATGCGCAATCTCCCCCGTTGTATTGCAGCCGTATTGGCATCCGCATTGCGAAATCTCCACTGTTCTCAGTATCAGGATTTCAAAAGCGCTTTCAAGTGTGTTAGCGAGCTGGTGGACTTCACTCTCATGGCTCAATATCGCAGTCATACACCAGACACACTTTCCTACATGGAAAGCTACCTGCAGACATTCAACCAGACAAATGTCATTTTTCTCGAGTTCCATACCTCGAAGGCTACACGCGCTCAAGCAAATTGCCAGGATCGGGAGCTAAGGGAACTAATGGCAGATCAGCGTGCTAAAGAATTCCACCATAGAACGGTCGCTAATCGCCGTCGGCTGGTTGATCAAGAGAGGGTTGAAGGGTCTGATCGGCGGGCATATTTCATAAGGCGTGAGAACCACTTCAACTTCATCAAGATACACTACCTGACTCGCTTAGCCCCCCACAGACGGCATTTTGGATTCATATCGAGGTATTCAACTCAGTTTGGTGAACTAGCACATATGGATCAGATTAAAGATGGCTACCACAGGTCAAACAAGAATGAACCCGTCCGACAGATCTTGTGGCACGATCGCCGCCACCGCGCCCTAGGAATCAGGTTCCTGACAATAGAAACTCTTTCGAAAGTAGAAAGTGGAATTGTGGTAGAAGATAGTGGAAGGGAAATGCCGACAGTTTCAAGTTGCAGCACACCTCGCCGAGTTCTGAAACACCGTATGAACAACACCACCATGCTGACCGAATTATGGACAGCCCTCGATATCTATTATTCCAACATGATGGAGGAGATACTGTTTTTTATCAGGCAGACTTCTGCGGATGACCAGCCGTTGCCGAACTGGGGTTACTTCCTGTGGAAGGGTTTGCTCAGCTTGAAATCACAGTGCCTGACTTTCCGGAAACTAACAGGTTACAGATCCACCGGGCCCGCTGCACTGGAACAAAGGCATTCCGCAACGGTGGCTCTAGAAACGATTGGGTGTGGGTCAAGACTGGTGGGCACAGGAACTATGGAGATTTACAAGGACGCGTGGTGGCTCAGTTGCTAGCACTTTTCAAGATAAGAAATATTCTAAGTGAGGCGGCAGGACTGTCCATCATTTGGCATTGGTTCGCATACTCGATCCAATCCATGGTGGCAGATTTCACATCCAGAGCGGACATATTGCAGTCGGCAACCAGATCAATGGTCGAGATATGCCAATAGTTAGTATAGGGGCATTGATTGGACAGGTGCAGGTAATTCCTAGCTGTTAGAAGCAATGGATTGTAAATCACTGGATTGATCTGAGGAAGTTTAATCAAATATATTAAATTATTCTATCCAATTATGTACAGTATTTATTCGGCTTAGTTGAAACTGGGCACTTAGGGTGGCAGTTCGCGTATTAAGTGTACTGCTTCAACTTGGCTGCGGGAGTACTACACAATCCGTGGGCAGTTAAGGGAATGTTTTAAATAGGTTGAATTGTTCTGCATGAATATACGGCCAAGTTGAAGTCGTACGCTTAAGGTGGCAGTGCCCATATTCAGTGTCTGGCTTCAACTCGACCAGGGGAGTACAATACGATCTGTGGGCATCTAACGCAAAGTTTTAAATAGGTTGAATTGTTGCATACACAAATATCCAGCCAGTGTGAAGCTGGACACATAAGGTGGCAGTTCCCATATTGACTCTCTGGCTTCAAGTCCACAGCAGGAGTAATACAAGATTCGGGGGGATTCAAGGAAATGTTTTAAATAGGATGAATTGTTCCGTATAAATATATGGCCAAGCTGAAGCCGTACACTTATGGTGGCAGTGCCCATATTGAGTGTCTGGCTTCCACTCGGCCGCAGGAGTACTACATGATCCGTAGGCATTTAAGGGAATCTTTTAAATAAATTGAATTGAATAGGCGGCCAAGTTGAGGCTGGGGACTTAAGGGAGAGATTCCGGTAGAAAGTGGTCGGCTTCAACTCCGCCGGCTGAGTTCTGCAGATAATTAATGCGAAACTATGCTCTCCTGCAGGGAGAGAAACCAACCAAAGTAGGGGGTCTGCATGGCAGCCACGCCGGGCGTCTTGTGAACAGTAAGGGAATTATAGAAGTGACAGTAGGGTGCAGACTAAGAGAAAAGCGACGGAGGATGGCAGCGGACATAAGCGGATGGAAGGGGGCAGATCTAGGGTGCCAGAGGTGGGAAGGTAGCCGAGATGCCCGCCGGACGCGCACAACTGGAAGGAGTAGGCAGGAGGCCAGTAGACCAGAGGTTGAGGGGGCGGATACAAGGGGAAGACACTAGTTGGGGGTGGGGCCACAACAAGCGCGTCGGAGGCTGTAGCGGGAAAGTGGAGCGTCTGGGTGAACCAGACGCAAGAGATGTAAGGCAAAGAAGGCACGGGAGATCCGGGAGGACAGGACGCAAAGAGCGGACGCTATTCGTCCGGAAGCGGGGTCTGTCCATTCGGAGAAAAAGGTTTTTTTGCTGATGTTGTGAAGAAACTCGCTCCAGCACGCCATCTCTCATCGTACCTACAGCGGAGGCAGCCGTAACAGACTCAACACTGGGTGATGGTATTATAGTTAATATATCCCTAGACTCAGATCTCCGCAAACTTCCGCTCAGAACCCCGCTTCCCCTTTGCCTTGCTTGTGTCGATGAACGTGTTCAGTCCATTATAACCCGCCGCTGTTGTTGTCACATACCATAAAAACTTGAATAATTGGACTGTCTGCTATGAAGTTCACAATTCCCTTCTCTGGAAAGGGGGCAATGACACAGCAAAAACACGGCCCCTGTTGCCCCTCCAGGACAGAAAAAAAAAGGTTTCTTGATGTTACTAGGAGAGGAAAGTCCAACGACATAGCACACCGTTCAATTATTCAAGTTTTTACGGTAGTATTGTGGTGAATAGTGATAGAATAGAATTGTTGTGTATGATTTTGGGGAGTAGGTAGTATCAGGAAGCCTTTGTTGGTATGTAGCTAAGGGAACGATAAGAGATGTGAACTTGGAAGATAGAAATGGTCTATGCGGATTCCTTAAGAACTAAGAATGTTAATAGTTCATCACCCACTTTTATGCTTGCCCGTGTCGGCAGACACCTGCCTATCCAAATTGCGACTTCATACCTGATATAGGAATTTGCACCTGCAGCGTCCAGCTTCAAATTGGCCGGGCCAGTATTTCACGAGTGCAACACAAGTATTTCGTAATTGATATTCTTAAGGGTGATGAAAAGAAGCTTATCAGTATTTACGGACTAATGTAGTTTGAGTAGGCCTACCAAACAGATGGTAACAAATGTGGGTAAGGCTAGGGCTCAGAGCCCGTACACTAATCTCAGAAAGTGAAGGCTGCTACTAAGGCTCAACAGATGGGATATAAGGGGTAAAGCTGAGATAGGAACAGTGATATAAGGGGCAACCCCGAATGAAACCCGAGGTAGAAAAGAATGAGAATAATCCGTACAAATCCAAAGTCCAAATCTCTAAAGCCTGAAGAGAAAACATCTTCCAGAGGAAAATGCCCTGGAAAAGATCAACAGTGATCGGCCAAGATTGCAAGAGGAGGTCCCCAGAGCAGACCCGGTAAAGGAAAAATACCCAGTGGAACAAAGTGTCTGTAGACTATATTGGGTTTGGGCAACCGCAGTGGGCTTATCTAAACAAGAAATGTGCTGGGCAAAATGCAATGATAGCTCACCAAACTCTAAAGGCTAAACTCCAAATGAAAAACACTTCTGGGAATGTCCGTAGGAGATAGTTGTAGGTCTAAATTAAGTGTACTGAGCAGGGCAAGCAGCCCAGACGTAGCAGGCTAATCTAAACAGAAATAGTCAGGAAACTGCAAGAAAAACACAAACTCTAGAAACAAAAATGCAAACACCCAAAATAAAGCATCAAAAAGCGAACTCAGAGGGTCCATTGTGGCCTAGAACGTGTAAATTGCTTGAAATCGCGCTGCACCCTCTGCTCGCCAGACATTAACTACATTGGTTAGGGCAGGAGAGGTTTGTTGGCAGAGCTAGTGAGCCAGGACAGAAACAGACTTGAGGGGGCTCACAAAGTCTGTTTCTGCCTGCTGTACTCCGGTAGACCTTGCCAACAGAAAGGATGAAAAACCTTGTAGTCGTAAGTGGAAATTACCAGATGTAGAGTATGCACTTGGGTCGGTTAGGGAGTTAGCGGCCGGGCTTAATTCTCATCCTGCTTCCCCAGCTGCCGGAATATCCGCAGACAGATCACTAGTAGCTGGATTGGAGGGGGAATAGATTCTGCTGGCTGTACCAACTTGGGTCACCAATGTGTTGACAGGCTGCTCGCCCCCTGCGGCCAGCATCAAAAGATGCTCGGCTGACCTTCTGGCTTCTATACCCTCAGCGGGAGTGGAGGCTGCATGATGCGAATTGGAGTTCATAGCGGAGGATAGTTTGGCAGAACAGGCCTGTCAGCTGGTAGCGAATTCAGATTAAGCTCTCCATCTCGTTTTTCGGGTTGAACCTCAATGCCGGTATCGATTGCCCCTACCTGGTGGGCCGCCTTCCACTGAGGTTTGGGACTGTTATCCGAACTGTATTGCTTATCAGAGTCTTGCATGAGCACCAGGTTGTGTTTACCACTGTTATTTGCTGGCCTCTGAGGTACTTTCTTTAGGCCTGTCTCCTGATCTCTTTATCTAGTAGAACTCAAAACAGGAGCGCCAAAGTTAGTACAAGGGACTGAGGCTTGCTTACCATGAGACGATGTAAGGCCAGAATCCGTCACTGGGATCGCCCCGTTTGCCAAATCGAGGCCCCGAACAAGAGCTACCTCAGAGTCTGGCACCGATTTGCCTAAATCCACCCAATTGATCCGGTATGTTAGCCCTGTCTTTCTTGTACTATTACCGCTCCTAGTTGTCCTCAATAAGGTCGTTCGCTTGGCGGCCGCAGCGGACGACTCTGGCCGGTAGCCGTCATTGCGGGCTCCTCATCGTAACCGTGCCACTTCTCATCTGAAGTGTTGCCCCGGTTATCGCTTGGGCCAAACCCGAGGTCACCCGGAGCACGGGTACTATCTTCTGTATTGATTCTTCAATCGCCACAGAAGAGCAGATCCATTGGTTCGCTTGGCGGATTCAAGGACCACTATATCCAGACTTGCCTGCTCTTTGTGATTTGGATCATTTCATAAATGGCTGCAGCTCCTCAGGATCGTCTCACAGCAAACGTGTACCCTGTCCCATGGCACCAATGAGCATACAATATCCCAATCTATGTGACAAGATTCTGTCGATGCCCGCAAGTAGGTTCACAAAGGTGGGCTCAGTTAGGTCCATCCAGTTAACATGTTGGTGGGTTTACCTCTGGACTTTGTCCATCCCGGCAGGGAGTGGGCTGCTTGGGTGGACTTCAGATAGTTGATCCACCCAGAGATGGACAGGGCATGTTCCGGCAAGGCCTGCAGCCGCTGTATTACCATCTGTAGTACAATAAGGCTGACACGGAAGGTTAACTTACCATGATTTCTGTAAGGGGACGGGTCCGCAACCGCACCAGCAGCAACCGGCTTCAGTTTCAACATGTCTGTTAAGATACCCTCATGTTTTTTTGCCATGTCCCTTAGCAAAAGGTGCAGGCATTCGGTAAAACGTTCACCATAGAGGTTCTCAGCCTGCTAGTGAACTGACCTCTGGCTATCAGGCTGCAGGGTAATAGCATATGTCTAGATGACCACCCATTAGGCGGCTGTACTCTTCTTCCACCCCAGGATCCTGTTTTGCTCCATCTTACAACTCATAGAATTTCACCAGGCTTTATACCCCTGACCATAGGTTCATGGGTGGGGGAAGCGGCAAATGTAATTATACCAGTTAACATCGCCGGCGTTTTTAAAGCCCCCTGATTTTTCAAAACTGAGGCCAATCTTCACGGCTGCCATTGTAATTCTGGCCGGGGGGGGGGATTGTTGCTGGATCGGAAAGACGCTTTTTTTAAACAATATAGGTCCTTGAGCGAATCAAGGATGACCGCAAGCAGATACTGCTACGTTTGAGGATGAAGGATTGTGGAAGAGCCCAAAATGGAAATAGAGTGGGCATACCTGATGGTAAACGGAGTTCTGCTGATGGTAAATAGCTGCGTGAGAAGGTTATTAGCTAGGAAAACGCAGATAGGTAAATCTGAAATGAGCTGAGGATATACTAGTGGTGCTTCGGATGAGTGAGAGGTTGTGCTGAGCTCCGTGGGTCCTGTTAGAATGAGCTGGCAGATCAAAGATCTGATTCTGATTTGGGAAAGGTTTATGGAGAGAAGATGGAGGGGTGGGGAAGAAAGAGCTTATATAGGCCACACGAGGACTGTTTTAAGAGGGTTCGTAGGATTGTACTCTGTACAAACTTGAATATTGATATCTTGAAAGGTCATGCGATCCAGGCATAGAGGCATACCTTAGATAGGGTTCAGATCAGGCTTTAAGCAGCTACAGAGCCGCAAACGAGCTGTGACCTGCGAGCCACGATGCTTCCAACCCTCTTCATTCTGCCTACAATAGGGTTAGCATTCTCCTAACAAAAAATTGGTTTCACAAGTTAAACCGTGAATACTGGTGGGCAGCTTGAATGGCCAGACCCATTCGTTGTATGACTAAACAAACTTGAAGGTTTCCCAATTTACCCCTGAAAGAAACCTACCTTTCACATTGACAGATAGTAAGTCCACTGCAGTCTGTCTGCCCATTAGCTCACTCATCCACCAGACTACTTAAAAGATAAACAAACACCACATACGATTACCTTTAAGCAAACAAAGTGTCCTTGTTACAGGCGAAGTTATCAACAAGCTGCTGCATATGAAAACACCTTCAGACAATGCATCTTGATATCGTTCTATCTCTCAATGCAATTGCTGACACGGCCTCCTTTACCCCACGACCTACATTTGTTGGTGATGAACTTGAAAACAGAACTAACTCAGACTACGAATCAGATCCCGGGTGGAGATTGCCGATATCCATATATCAACTTGAAGTGGTGAGATAGATGATATGTATGATGATTGAGACACAGAAGACATCTCCCATGCACCAGTCCGCAAGTGCCCTTTGGGTCAAGAAACTATTACCTGTGCCGGCAGACCTCTCAGCGAAGATTCTGGCAATACAAAGCTCAATAAGACCATGACCCATGACCCTTGGAGCCCTTTCTCATCTGAGGCTGACTTTAATATGCCAAGGTAGTTTGTCCGGAGGAAGGTAGCCAGCTCACAAATCGACGCGTACTTTGCCAGGGGTTTGGGCTGTGCAGATAGCAGATCATTCCAGTTCGCCTATACCTTGTGACAATACCTCGATGTACGAGACCCATTTCATGAATACTTGGTCTGAGCAGAAGCCAGTATTGATGATGGTCGACATGCATCAACTTTCTATTATCGAAATATTATTTACTGTGTCCGCTACCTGATCTGCCAGGTTGTGTATAGCTCGGATATAGTTTACGCACCTATTCAAGAATATGGTTCAAGTGGAGACCGATTATTTTCAGAGATGCATATGGCGGACTGGTGGTGAGATATACAGGTATGAGATAGGTTCTGAGAGGTCTTGGGAGAGGTGTTTCAAGTGCTAACAGCCCATTCTGTTCCTTGGTATAAACCTTTGCCGCCAAGTCAATAGTGGTTCCCATTATAGGAGTGTCTGACCAGACGCACCTTACCAATATCTCAGAAGATAAGGATGCCTGGCCAGTATACATGACGGTCGGCAATATCCTTTGCCGAACGAGAAACTGCCCTGTCAAGATCCCTGTCCTGCTTCTGACATTGCTTCCAGTACCCCCAAAGTTCACTCGTAAATCAGCCTGTGCCAACGAAGCCCTGCTGCAGACAAATGCGGATACCCTGCGTGCAGTCTTCGATCCTGTCTTGCCACCATTACAGCCAGTTGCCCAAGAAGAAATGGTAATATATTGTGCGGACGGCAAAATACGCAATTATTTGACCCTTCTGTCAGCCTGGATCGTGGATCATGCTGAGCATCCAGCCTTAGAAGGAATAGGCAGTAAGACATGCCCAAAGTGTGAGGTGCCGTGCGAGGAGCTCAGTGGAGATCCACGACGAATATATGAGACCTACAATTACATGCGATATAGGGAGAAAGCATTGTGGCATGTGCCAGCACAAGTGGCTGGCATTGCAGAATACTTCAAGCGGTTGGGCATCAAAATAGGAAACAATGTATTCATTGGACTGGATCAGGTAAGCCCCGCAGACCTACACAAACTAGACCTCTTGCACAAGATCTACCTTGGCTTATTCAAACATATGATGGAATAGGTGCAAGGACTCCTGCAAAAGCATAAATGACAACAGGTGTTCGACGATGATTGGAAAGAAATTCTTCCTTACCCGGGATTCAACCTATCGAAAAAGGCCTATGACAAAATCACACAATGGCAGGAAAAGGAGATCCGCAATCTCTACCGTCGTATTTCAGCTGTATTGGCATCTGCATTGCGAAATCCGGACAGTTCTCAGTATCATAATTTCAAGATTGCCTTGATGGGTGTTAGCACACTGGTTGATTTCTCTCACATGGCTCAATATCGGAGTCATATACCAGATACACTTTCCCACATGAAAAGCTACCTGCAGACATTTCACCAGAGAAAGGAAATTTTTCTCGAGTTCTGTACCTGGAAGGCTACTAGCACCCGAGCAGATCACCAGTATCGGAGGCTAAGGGAACTGATAGCAGATCAGCGTCCTATCGAAGTCCACCATAGAACTATCGCTAATCGCTGTTGATAGGATGATCAAGCGAGGGTTGAAAGGTTCAATCGGCGGGCGGATTTGATACGGCCTGCGAACCAATTCAACTTCTTCAAGATGCACTACCTGACTCACTTTGCCTCCCAAGTACGGCTTTTTCAATCCATATCAAAGTATTCCACAGCGATCCGTGAACAAGCATTTAAGGATCAAATTAAAGATGCATACCACAGGTCAAACAAGAATAATGCCGCCTGGCACATCTTGTCGGAATATGGCAGCCAGCATGCCCTAGGAATGAGGTTGAAGACTATAGAAGCACTTTCCTAAGTTAAGGGTGTGATTATGGATGAAGATAGTCGGGACGAAATGCCAGCTTTTGCAGGTCAAAGTACACCTCCCCGGTTTCTTAAAGGCTATATGAAGAACACCAGCATGCTGACCGAACTATGTGCAACCCTCAATATTCGTTATTCCAACATGATGCAAGAGATACTACATTTTACAAGGCAGACTGGTGCGGATAATGGGCAGCTGCCAGCTGACTCCACCAAACTAGGGTTACTCCCTGGAGAAGGATTTGGTCGGATTGAAATTCCAGTCGGCGACTTTCCGAAAACTGACAGGTTCCAGATCCACCGAGCCTGCTGCACTGGAACAAAGGCATTCCGTAAGGCTCGCCTGAGAAACGATTGTGTATGGGTCCAGACTACAGGGGAAGCGAACTATCGAGATTTACGAGGATGGCTAGTGGCTCGGTTGCTAGCACTTTTCCATATAAGAAATATTCTCAAGTGAGGTGGGAGCTGTTCATCGGTTGGCATTGGTTTGCATACTCAATCTGCATCAGGTCAATAGTGGCAGATTTCACATTGCAAGCAGACATATTCGAGTCGGTAGGCAGGTCAATGTGTGAGACATGCGAATATTCAGTATAGGGGCTGTGATCAGACAGGCACAGGTAATTCCTAGCGGCGAGAGGCAATGGATAGTGAATCCCAGGCTTGATCTGCGGACGTTTAGTGAAATATATTAAATTATTCTATCCAATTATGTACAGTATTTATACAAGCTAAAGTTGGGCACTTAAGGTGGCAGTTCCCATATCAAGTGTCCGGCTTCAACTCGAGTGCAGGAGTACTACACAATCCGCTGGCGTTTAACGGTATATTTTAAATAGGTTGAATTGTTCTGCATGAATATGAAGCCAAGTTGTAGCCGTACACGTAAGATAACAGTGCCCAGATTGAGTGTTCGGCTTCAACTCGGCCGCAGGACTAATATACGATCCGCAGGCGTTTAACGAAATATTTTAAATAGGTTGAATTGAGTAGGCAGCCAAGTTGAAGCCGGTGACTTAAGACAGATATTACCTTAGAGAGTATCCGGCTTCAACTCGGCCGTGTGCGTTCTGCAGATGATGAATAATGCCACTTTATTCTCTCCTGTGGTGAAGCAAACCAATGTAGGGGCTCTCCATGACAACCACACCAGGAGTCTTGTGAACAGTAAGGTAATTATGCAAGTGACCGTTGGGCGCTGGCTAAGCAAAGAGCAACATAGGATGTCAGCGGACGAGGGCGGACATATCTAGGTTGCTAGAGGTAAGATGGGATCTCAGAGGTCCACTAGATTTGCATAGTTGGTAAGAGTAGGCAGCAGGGCTATAGTCGAGAAGAGAAAAGGGCGGATACAACAGGATGGCGCTGGGAGGGTGTGGGTCACAAGGAGCCCTTTGGACGCTTTGGAGAAAAAGTGGGGCATCTGGCCGCACCAGACGCAAGAGATGAAGGTAAAGAGGGCTCGGGAGATCCTGAAGGACAGGAGTCAAAGTGCCGACTGGCTTTGTCTGGACGCAGGCACGATAGGTCTGATGAAAAAGTTTTTTTGCTGATATTTGTATCCCTTTTTTGGACCGTCATCACGTCTTACTATTAAGGGGCAGAGGGGTGTCCATAGATAATTCATGTAACCTGACAGGTCATATTATGCAGATAGCTCAAAATAATTATATAGTGTTGAAAACAGGGCAAGTTGAACTTTTGGGAATAATAGTGGGAAGGAAGCTTATAGTTATAAACTATGGAAGCTTGGATAACTTGTGCTAGTATAGCAGGCTATTGTAGGTTAAGACGAATAGGAATGTGTCTGAAAGACTATTACAAGCCAGTGAACATAGTGGCGGCCTGCAAGCGGATAGTAAGAAGCTGAAGGTAATAGAGGCTGATAGCGAGAGGGACAAGCTGGGCAAGATAGGATCAGGAAAGCTGAAAAGAGAGCCTAGCAGCAGGGCAACAGGCAGAACCTCCACCAGATATCAGAGACTCAGGGGTAGGATCAGAGCGTGAAGGAGGAAGTGCTCTGGGTATTTCGAGGAAATATAATGTTAAAAATAAAGACAAGAAAACCTCCCTCACATATGTGAAAAGCGTGAGGGAATCAATACGTGGGGGAGCAACCGAGATGATGTTGGATGACTTCCATATGAGAAACAGATTCTGAAAGGGACTAATGATGAGGTTAAAGGAAAGAGTGTATTATTGGAAGAACGACGCTGGTTGGTCCAGTTCGAGGAAAGCAGAGATGCGAGAGGTTGCAGTTGAAAGACATCTACAAAAGGGCAGCATTGTAACAGAGACTTTAGATACAAAGGAAAGACGAGGCTGGGCGCAGAAGGGAGAGTTCCTGAGGGCAAGCGGTACAAGAAGTGGGGTCCAAGGCGTCAACATGCTACCTGTAGTGTCCAGACCCATTCGACATCGCCCTCTGCTTCCAAATGCCATGAGTCCCAGCTGAAGCATCAAGAACTTGAGTTTACGTTATAAACGCCAAGTTGGTCTGGTTCACTGCGTGAGTGAGCCCGGGTAGACATAGTCCACAAAATAAATTTTTACTAATGTTCAAACATTATTTCTTGATAATTTCATATCCCAGCCCGAATAATATATAGTATTACATTGCGAAACGCCACTTGTACACTATTTAGATGATATGTGTACCATACGTTCTGGATTAAAGAAACTCTTTAGTTCCTCTAATATCTTTATCAAATCATTTCAATAGTTCAATACTTGTAGGTATTCACTTCATTTCGGTCACTTGACTGCGACTAATTTACATATAGTATACGGAAGGTAGTACGAGAATTGAAGATGTATGTTTGAATACAAGCTACAAGGTAATTTTGTAAATTAATTTCAACCTCTCCCCTCTCTACTTGATTTCCTTTCCTCTCATTTTCACTTCTTGTTATACGATAGCGATGGTTTTTCTCATTCTAACTTGGTTGCTTATCAATCGGGAGCTTATTCCTTCCATCATCCAGCTCATATATCACATATTACTTCGTGTTCAAATAGTATCTTTATCTCTTTTATTATGAAAACAAATCTCTCCCATTCCATCCTATATCCTTCTTTGTCCGGAATCAAACCTTATCATCTTAATCTCCTCTACCTAGACCGGTTTCCTTAATCAGTCTACATACTGTATCTCATATTCTCTAATATTTGCTACGGCCACCCTAGGCATTATCAGCCTTTAAAAGCTCTCCTTTTATTTCCTTTAATGCCAGCCAATTAGTGTAGAAGTCTTGAAATCTGTTCCGGAGGAAGCTATCTCAACCTAAGATAAAGGTTCCATCGTAGCTATTTTGCATCCCACATCCATCACGGAAAGCATGCCACTCTCGCAAGAGGCGGTTCAGTTGTAGGACAATGCTAGCCCAGCTCCTTTCCTCCTAGTCATGTAGTTCCATAATCCTATAAACCTCCATGTTCGGACCTGGAGGATAGGATCGCCTGAGTTCTTCTTGCCGTTTTACCCCGCAACCACCTTTCCAAACAAGAAGGCAAAAAGCGGGGTCAGGAAAATAGCGGCGGAACCTAGCAGGGCGGATTTTCGTTCTCCAAGACGACATACAACCGCCCAGCGGAATATGCATTCCTGTCATGGGAGCATCTAAGATGTATGGTCGGGCTAAGGCTCCCCGAATGGGAGGGAAGGGGATCCTTGTGAAGAACTATCGGATGAGGGGTTTCGGTGGGGGCGATTGATTGCTCTATGGAGAGAGCGAGATCTACTGGTACAGTGCGGTACCCGTACATGTTGACTTAAAGTTAATTTTCACCCACCTGCCTCATCTACATGGGTACGCGCCCATTAGCCTGAACATACAACGATATATTTGGTTGGTTAACCCTAAATATCGGTTATACACGTAACATTTGGCCTCTCCTTGTATCTCACCCCGCATTTTGGCATTTTTTTTCGTTCACCAGATCGGAGACAGCTGGGGCAGTTCATAAGCTATCACTCTTCTTTCAGTTCGCGCATATCCGACTCTTCTCTTAGCCTCGCCCTGCGTCATGCTCGCTCGTCGACACATACTACCTATTGTACCCTACCGGCCGAAATGTCCTCCGGCCTCCCCCATTCCCCCGAACCACCCTGCAGGCCCTTGATCTCGGACTGCGCAAGTTTTTCTCTTCCTCTCCCCCCTCTCTCCTCCCATCAAAATCTATGCGCATGGCGAGCGGGAAAGCCCACGCTTCTCCCCGTGCCCCATACCCCCACCCCCACCGCCCCACCCGCGAGCAAATTACTTACCTACTGCATGCGATAATTGATGTATGCCAATATCACAATCTCCGTTTCGATTGACTGTCCAATGGCGGATTGCGCACATGTTGGGAGGGTTCGGGTGGGCAGGGTTGTAGGCGCTCTAAGCGCACAAGAGGCGCATGTGCTGTACATTAATAGTAGAACTCTTGGTGCTGGAGAGGACGGGGGAGAAAGCAGGTGTGGAGATCGGGAGGAATTTGCGTTCTGCGTTTTGCATTTTGCGGTGTGCGTTTTGCGTTTCGCCTCGAAGGAATGGTGGGAAGCCTAGAGTGTTCTGTAGGTGATGTTTTGTTTTTCTTTCATTCTTTCATTCATTCATTCATTCTTTCCTTCTTTTTCCCCTTTTCCCTGCTTTCTTTCTTTTTCCTCCGTTGCTTGAGGCGGATGTCCCAGTACCGGTATTGCAAGTTGTCGCCGGTGTCCATCCCTTCAATGCCAGCCGCTCGTCGGCAGCCACTAGATAGAGCTGTGATGGGGGCGATGACCCCGATTTGCTGAATGCACCGGTTAAGCAAAATCTGCAACCATCCCTTCGTTCGTTCCCGTTTTTTAAGCCCAGGCACATCAATTTTAGTTTGCGTTCAGGGCGAAGTCAAAGTATGGTTGTGTGCCCGAAAGGTAGCGATAGACAGCACACTGAGGTGGGTCAAGGTCGGGCGAAGTACTCGTACCATCGTCGGGAGCAAATCCACGCAGAAAACATGGTTTCCATCATAACAATACTGAGCAGTACTCACTTAGCACTATTCTGAGCACTACACCACCTCTGAAGCCCCAAGTTTTCCATATCACGATTACCCAAACAAGCTATCTCAGCAGTGAAGGGGATACCGGCACCACCGACGATCTGAAAGTGGTGTAGTGCTCAGAATACCTCAAAATCTGTACTGTTCAGTATGGCCATGATGGAAAAGAGCAATCGCGCGTAGATTTGCTCCCAGCTACCTAAATGAGTTAGTGCTACACATTTCAATCTGGACTGAATGTCTCAACAGCTTAAGGGATCCCTTCGTTCTTTTTCAGACCCTCGCGCTAAGTACGGGCACAGCTGGTGGTGGAAGCGATCGGTGGCGAAGTAACTAAAGAGAGCAAAGTTAGGGATAATTGTGACAACTACATGATGTAAGAAGCATATGATGAATATGAAGAGGTTTTTTCTATCACGATGGCTTAAATGGGTTAGTGCTACACATTTCAATCCCGACTGAAGGTCTCAACAGCTTAAGGGATAAACCTCGCCGCAAGTTTTTTGTTAGAATAATTCGGACTCCCGTCCTGGACGAGTTCTGTGCCGTGTGGTGCACTCCTTTAGCTGCGGTGGGAGGACGGGGGCATCACAGCTGACGCATGTGCTCGGAACTCCCTGGCGTTTGTGAACAACGGGTGCTATTACAGTACACATGGTCAAGGATTGGTGGGGAGCCTCACGATTGTTATGCCATGCAATGTATCGTAGCCGTTTTCACAAACATCCGAAAATTACGAGTCTACCCGAGCCTAGTGCTAAGATAAAACCCCTTGTGATTGGCTGCTTGGCCCGCCTCTTGTTTGTGCTTCAGAGACAACATTCATGCGGAAGGGTTTCCCTTCTCCTGTTACGATATACAATTATTCTTCATGATCTGCTGGATCTCGTTAATTTATGTATGCAATTCCGTTTACCTGTCAAACAAAACAAAACCGATCCTGGATAATTCAGTATATCCTTTCCCAACTAGGCCAGCCCTGGCATCTCCCCATCTGGGTTGACAGTGGTAGCGAATCACAAGGGTTTGTCGGGTAATGCAGTACTGTACGGCACAGCAAAAGCCCTTTTCGATTCGCTATTCCAGCACATGTCGCTAATCTCGCGATTCAGAGGCAAAAGGTCTTGCAACCGATTAGCGCGTTCCCCACATACAATCCTAAACCCTGTGACCATGTTTGACATTAACTGATAATTCGCAATTCTGTCAACCTGCCAGACTACTACTCGCAAACGCATGACGTTTGTGAACACAACTGTTATTGCATATGGGCAAAAAATGGGCCGGAGCCTCATGATTTTGGTGTATGCAATAGCAGTTGTGTTCACAAACGTCATGCGTTTGCGAGTACGAGTAATACCTATGGCGGACCAATGCAAAGCATTTACAGGGATAACCCGTTTTGTGAGTGAAGGTTGCAGATTTTCACCGAAAACCGAGGGGATGTTAGTCAGTTGATGGTAATGCACAGGAGAAGTCTTCCAATTCCTTTTTCAGTTTCTGCGCTTTTTTCTTTCTTCTCTGCAGTCCTCATTCTGATTGTGTGGTCGTGGGGGCTTGATAGGGCGGGGTTTCCTGTGCATGGCTCATTTGCGCAATCGCTCTTCCCCGCGTGCTTTTTAGAACTATCTTACTGGTACAGTACCGCACGAGTTCCTAGACTAAACACATGGGATTAGTCTCGGAGTTGATGAGAGTAAGTATTCCCTAGTTGGCGCATTCGTCCGCGGTAATAATACTGTACTCGAGTAGCTTCCCCGCAGAATGCCCGTTGTCACTCCACAAATAATGGTGTCGTGTATTGTAGATATGTTAACTTCGCGCCCTCCTTGGTATGGTGAGTGACCTCTGCGGCCGGACCACTATGTCGGGTGAACACTGCCAACTTCAACTGCCCAAGGATTTCCAACCCCCACTCTGATGAGAATTATGACTATTATGTGATAGAGCAGATGATCCTGTGCGCGTCAATAGAGAGAAAGCGGTATGATAATACCTCAATTTCCCAAGATATTGGGGGTACAGGGCTCATTCAAAATATTGGTTGGAGGGAACTCATAGGACACCTTAATTGCTATTTATTTCCTTGGCAACAAGTGTTCATAGATATTCATTAAGGTGTCAATCTTCAAAAAAAGTCGCCCCAGGTAACTAACACACTATTACGAAGCTAGAATGAAGGTCTGCTTGTCCCGGCCACAACGGCCCCTCAACACACGGTATGCTACAATACCTGTTGTTAGACGGATATGTTTGGGTTTGTTACGGGAGTGGGAAGGATAGTTCAGGAGATATGCAGACGGAACGGATACGGGAGAATGTTCTATAAAAGTCTTTACCCGCAATGTTCTTTTCTTTGCTATAACGGGAGTGTACGGAGGAACAGGGACATGCGGCAAACACAGAGATAGGTGTGGTGATCCTTGGGAGGATCAGGAAGTCGTATTATGTTTTACTTATACACTTGTCTCTACCGATAGTTTGATTTTAGTTGAGAGTAGAGAAGAGTAGAGTTGAGAGTGAGAGCGAATGAACGAGGTATTATAGGCGGAAAACTTACGTTCCATATCCTTCCTCCAAAGTGCCTAAGTTCCAGGCGAAACCTCTTAGTCTATTGGCTATGACACTTCCGTGCGACCCTCATTTGTACATTGACAATACCTACATTGTGCCGGTAAGGTATCGCACCGCGGGGGGCTTGCTTGGTAAGCCAGTCGTGGTCTTTCCAGACAATTCTCCGCTTGAAGGAAGGATCGGATACCAGAACTCATCTGGATCAGATCGTGTTCAGTTTATCGGAGGGTGCATGCGAGATTAATATCCATCTCTCCTGCTCGAGTACAGTAAGTAATGTGGAGTTCATCGTGAGGCTTGAAGTATTCGAATGGCCGATTAGTGGGAGGCTCCTTGAGCCCAGCCCTAGACATCTCTCCTCCTCCAACCACAACTATCGGAAGGCTTAATTGAGTGAGGTTCTATGATACGCTTCACACTCCTTCACTGGAAACCGTGGAGCTTTTTTTATGCAGCACCATGCTTGTAGGAAGTGGGGTAATTAAACCTCACGCTAGGACCTTGGGGCTGTTTCTCTTAGCAGGGTCTGTTGCATTTTTCCTTTTTATTTGTCTCAGCTGAAGGCTGAAAGTTAGTTCTTTTGGCTGTGATTCTCCCTCTTTGTCCGAAGAGTGGAATTATGGAAGTCTTAGCATAAGGTTCGATCATTCTGGTTCTTTGCGGTATTTTCTTTTTAAGATGAAGTGCATAGGTAGTTTGTGGAAGGGCCCACGATGACGGACATGATTCCCGTTAATCCCTTCGTTCTTTCCCGTTTTTTAAGCCCAGACACATCAATTTTAGTTCGCGTTTAGGGCAAAGCTAAAGTATGGTTGTGCCCGAAAGGTAACGATAGACAGCACACTGAGGTGGGTCAAGGTCGAGCGAAGTACCGTACTCGTACTCGTACCATAGCCGGGGGCAAATCTACGCAGAAAACATGGTTTCCATCATAACAATACTGAGCAGTACTCACTTAGCACTATTCTGAGCACTACACAATCTCTGAAGCACCAAGTTTTTCATATCATGATTACCCAAACAAGCTATCTTAGCAGTGAAGGGGATACCGGCACCACCCTTCATATTCATCAAATGCTTCTTACATCATAGTTGCCACAATTATCCCTAACTTTGCTCTCTTTAGTTGCTTCACCATCGATCGCTTCCACTACCAGCTGTGCCCGTACGGGATAGGCAGGTTGAGCTGGCGTACCTCGGGATTGTACTGCCGTTTGGTGATCGTAAGCCACGGAGTGGCGGTATCTCCATTATTTAGTTATAAGAATAAAGTTATGAACCGTACTTAGTGCGAGGGTCTGAAAACGAACGAAGGGATGATGAATTGCGCGCTTGTACTGATTGTGGTGGTGGTGGTTGTCATGGTGGTTGTCGTGGTGATGGTGGGAAGTTGGTGGGTACGAGTAGCGAGTGCTTGGAAGGTTATGCTGGGTGATGGTAAAGGTGGTGGTGGGAGGTTAGTAGTTTATTGATAAGGCGTGAGATCTGTACTGTACCCCCTGGGATTACGTTTCGTTCAACTATCTTTCCTTTTTTTTCCTTCTTCGCTTCTTGGAAGTCCTTCATGGGGAGGGAAGGAGGCAGATTGTCCTTTTTCCACTGCTGCGCAGCACTCTACCCCCCTCGCTTTTGTTCTGCTGTAAGACTCCGGGATGTGGGTACTTGAGTAACGGTGTGTCGTTGCACCCTCCCTTACCCTCTTTCTCATGGCGCAAACTTTTCTTATCACAAGTATAAAGACCCCATCGCTGAACGCGTACCGTGCGACACTCTTCTCCCTTCATACCTTGAGTTGCGCCATTTAGAAGCTATCGGACTGAGCAGCCATCCATCCGTCTACGCCCTCCTCCTCCCACAGGCGAACACAACCTCATCCAATCATGTCCCAGAGCGAAGAAAACACTGGCACTGCGGCAGGAGACCACCCCGAACTTAGCCCCCTCGAAGCAGCCAGTTCTCAAGATGTGTGTTGACCTTTTCCTTCATTCACTTCCTAGATCTCCTCTTCTCCCAACTGACCCAGGGTAGGACTCTGATGAGAATTACTTTAGTAACGACGTGTGAGCATTCCCGGCCCCTGTCCTGTAAAGAGAGGCTGACGGCATCACCAGGAGCGAAACTACATCTTTAAATTCTAGCATCCTAGACTACGAGTACGAGAATGGTTCGTTTGCCTGTTCCATCCTTTGTTTGTACACGTTTGTCTCATGACTGGGGTTTGTTTGCTTGTAGGGAGACGGTATCATCGGTATCGACAGGGCTCTTATCTTATGCCAAATGATGAGGTTGGCCTTCCTTCTGCTCCCATCGCAAATCAAAGTCTAATTTTACTAACCTGAGCTTCTGGTTTTACAGACGGAGCAAGACCGCCTGGACATGATGCATCATATCTACCTCATGATGCTAGATGGGAAACTGCACATGGCTCCTATCGGCGACAATCCGCAAAAGATATTGGATATTGGTACTGGGACGGGGATTTGGGCTATCGACATTGCAAAGTGGGTTTTCTTCCCTCGTCCGATGGGTGATAGGTAATCATTATGGCTGCTGAGTTGTCATTCCTAGCGAATATCCTTCTGCGGAGGTCATTGGTACGGACCTTAGCCCTATCCAACCACTATGGTTCGTCTCCCCATGAAAGGAAGAACTTTAAAAATGTAAACGGAAGGGAAAATGGAGTTACTGAACGGTGTGACTATTCCAGGGTCCCGCCGAACTGCCGCTTCGAAGTTGACGACGCCGCAAGTCCCTGGACATTCACAAAGGTTTCTTCCTCTCTTCCCCCAATGCCCAACCTATCGAAGCCAAACTCACGCCTAACCTGAATTCAAGAACTCCTTCGACTTCATCCACTCCCGCCACCTTTCGGGCGCGCTAGCGGACTGGCGGGAATACATCCAGCAAGTCTACGAAAATCTTCAGCCTGGTGGCTGGATGCAACTTAGCGAATACGCAACCGACGTGATAAGCGACGACAATAGCTACCCGAAAGAATGCGCGATTAGGACCTATTTACGCCTGATGAACTCGGCGGCTGCTAAAATCGGACGAGTAATGAATGTGGCGCACACCCTAAAGGGAATCGCGGAGGAAGTTGGGTTCACGAATGCTTCCCAGAAGTTGGTGAAGTTGCCCTGGGCACCTTGGCCGTCAGATCCGAAGATGAAGGAATTGGGAAGGTTTGCGCTGTTGAATTGCGAGACGAGCTTTGAGGCTTTTGGGCTGGCATTACTAACTAGGGTTCATGAGATGTCTGCTGAGGAGGCACTCGAGCTTTGCCAGGATGCAAGGAAGGAATTGAGGAATAAGCGGATACATATTTATAATTTGCAGTATGCGCCCTTTTTTTCTACGGATTTTTTGTGGGTAGGACTAATGGCTGGTAGCTATCTCATTATTGCGCAGAAGCCGCTGAAAGGCAAAGAGGTGTGATTAATTTCTAGATGGGATTTGTGAATGCTGTGGATTTTTGCGTCAAGTTCTTTTTTTTTCTTCGAAACTTTTCCTCTTTTTGCTTGATAATAATGGATGGGTTGCATTGCGTGTTGCTCTGCCCCGGGCTGGAACGGGGATGATAAGCACTGGTCTTGGTTAGGCGATTATCATTCCTCCGGGATGTTAGTCTGTTACGGTCGCTTTCACAATTACTCTTGCACCGTATTACACAATCGAAACCACTCACAAAATGAACAGTCCCAAGCGGATATTTGCTTTTTCCAATGATGTTTCTCCGGGTCACCGTATCTCACCTCAACTAACCCCGCGCCATTTTGCACGCCATCTAATCTACCCGAGTGACATTCTGTGACCAAATCCAGCCAGCAGGGCACTGAGTGTGGTCCAGCTAACATCACCACAGAGCATACCCTGTCCATTAGTTCCTCTAGAATAAGGTTATTATTATTAGTCTCCAAGGACACCCACCCGGACGTACTGTATTCCAGTCAGCCGCTATGAGCACTCTCTGGGACGCTAAATCCCTGCACGAAGTCGTTAATCTTAATCCAGCCAACGCACCAATCATCTCTCCTCCGCACGCTGAAAGTGCCTCTTACGGTCCTGCCTCTTACGGTCCCACCATGGGAACTGCAGGATAGATGGTGCTTCGAGTCGTCCAGTTCAACCGCCTAAGACCATCCAACAAGGTTGGTTCCTGCATTGGGCTCGGCGGTGCCAAGGCTGTCAGGATGGCGTTGGCGTCGTCAAAGACGGGGTAGACCCAGGGCCGCCGGACAGAGGAGGACTGGTTTTTGTCCAATCTAGTTTTCTTTTTCCTCCCCACAGCAGTTTTTTCCCCTGCGACCTTTTTTCCTACGTTTGCACTGCCGGCTTCTCTACAGCTAGCTTCCGACCCGTGATTAAACGACGCTTGTGAGCACGGCTGCTCTTGTATAAGTTATTGTGCTTTTCGTAAAGGTTGCGAAAAACTCGCTGGACAAAAGGTTGCGAATCCTTTTTTTTTTTCAGAGCTCTCTGTTTAATTAGAACTTGGCAAGCCACTGAGCCCGAGAATCCGCAGTATATCTGATTCTTCAGAGCGAAGTCCCCAGTACGGCCCATGGTGGATACTATTGCGCAATCAAGCTCTGAAAAAAAAGCTGGGAAAGCTGTGGGCTCCTTTCGCAACCTTTCGGAAAACCACAATACCGCCAAGGGTTCCGCTGCTTTTTCTCAGAGCTTGGCTTCATGCAATATTGGTTGTGTCAGCGAAGGTCATTCAATTGCGAGTGTGTCCGAACTTCTTCCTCCTAGCCCACTCTTACCGCCAATCTCTTTTATGTTTCTCATCCGCCCACTTTCCATGGATACTCTAGCACTTTAATTCTCTGGTTTGCCCGTGCTTTTTTTCTTGTATTTAGAGGTGACCCTAAGGCAGGATAAACTGCGTGTTCCTATCACATTATTTGGCAAGGGCATAAGTCCCCAACCCCACAAGTTTTATTCATTTAGTTACCCTTACTGATAAACATTTCATAGAACAAATGATATAATACACTTGCCTTGCCCTAATTTTGTACTGGCTGATGACCAGACAGGCAAAGAAGTGGGTGTGCCGTGCTTTCTCGGATGCTTGCGGGATCAACGGAGGGAGACTTGCGTGCTCGTCAGTACTCTTATCCCAAGGCTGTTTGGTGCTGCTTCTCTACTATCCACCGCGTCTAGCACAATCCACTAGGGGCTTCCCCAGGCACCTCGGTGAAAGCTAAGAGCGAGGGTAAAGAAAGTCATGGTCAATGAAACTGGGAACAAACTCCGAGAGGTTCCCTGAACTCCATTCGAGAAGCTTATTAAAAGCATCGGACCGCGGCTCTGTGGGTACAAGAATTGAATCCCTGTTGAATCATTTACGGATATGCCGTTTTGGGACAGCCCTCCCCTCACCTCTGTTCCTGGATCGAATTATTAGGCAGCGGGGTGTGGTACCGGAAACTACCGGCTGTGTGGTAGCTGTCCCGGAAAAACTGCCAGACACGAGGTTCCGGTAGGAAAATTATCCAACTGAACAACGTAGAGTCACACCCCACTACCCCGGATCCCGATAGCCCAGATACTTGCACCTTGCTGTCTCATATGAACCCCTGTGAGTCCTGAGTCCCTTTGCATCTGTTGTCCTGGGTCGCCCACTGTACCGAACAGATTCCTCGGACCCCGGCCATTGGGGATAGTGTGGTGCCACGGCAGCGATCTCGAGTACTAGCACTTGAAAAGCTCGTGAAATTCACTATCCCTGTCAACTTTGTAATCTTCGGATTCTGAGACAAAGGCTTCTCTGTGAAGGATTAGGGTTTTCTCGACACGGGATAAGTTCAGCTCTCAGAATTTGTTGGGCCTTCTTAATTGGCACTCGCAATTGAGCTAACTCGTCAAACTAAGCTCATCCTGCCCGGTGGGAATAGCTGATTTCATGAGTCTTTACGGCATTTGTAATATCAGATGAACTTCAGCTTTCGGGTGTGGAATTTCCCCACAGTCGCATCTCGTTATAGGAAACTTCGAGGCCTCCGGATTCTTCCTTCGTTATAACCAGGTTTTGCGAGAAATTACTTATAGCGAGGCAGGTTTGTATGGGAGCAGGGCTGTAAATCCCCAGAGGGTTCATTCGTAATAGCGAGGTTTCCATATATAAAGAATTCCATAGAAACGAGGTGGGACTGCAGACCTTATCTCACCGGGGGGGTTCTCCCGTGGATTGTGTGTTCTTCCAATGGGCTTCACATGGGCATCCATGGGTTTTCCCCAGGAGCCAAGGCATCACCCCCCCCCCGATCAAATCCCCGGCTGCTATTCCGGCAGTGGGCTTGCCGCCACATCGTAGATTTTCGCCTAAGGATCTTCTACTGGCCCCTCTAGCCTAGTCAAAAAAGTCCGTCGAGTTACACAATCCCATTGCAGCTACGAGCACGTAAATTATGCATTGAAGCGGGATACTGGCGTCCGCAAACCTCGGAGATGCAATCCCTCAGGGATTTGCATGGGTTGTTTGGAGAAAACTTCCGAACAAAAACGATCCCCAGACTCAAGTGAGGCCTGGGTTCTTGTGTGGAGTGAATGCATACAGACTCACTCCACTATAATTTGGACTTCCGATGAGACTGGTTAGCTCGAATTGAGATATATAACTCCTGCGCTCAAGTGGAGTCGGCCCCTCAGCGCTCGCGAGGGGCGGGGCCCTATACCAGCTAAGATTTAGCCACCAGCAGCAGGAGGAGCCACATCCCAGCATGGGTCGGACCTTGCATAGAGAAGCGTATTAGAGAATCGGAGTACTCGATCACCATCGAATCGCAATCGCTGGCATCCAAGTTTGCACCGGCATTAAAAAACCCGGTTGCTAAAGAACACTCACGCCATTTTCTCACCGATTAGCGCCGGCCCATCAGTTTGGGACCAGTAGCAACCGCTGCTTCTGCATATAGCGTGAATCTGAAACACAAAAGCTCACTCGACGGTCTCAGCTCTAACGACTGTATGATCACCTATTGCAGATGGGGCCAGAACACCGGATTTCAGCTCCAATTTCAGCAAGGCTTTGACCTTCGGGCGGTCCAAGAAGTAAAAAGCCACCGACGCCTGAGCTGGGACCTGTGAGCTCACAGGCCTTCCCTACTGCAGGCTTGTGAGGGTGGCTCGGTTGGCGTTGGGTGTGTGACCCGGAACAGCAATTTGGGGAATCCTAAAGCATATGAAATACCGATCAGCCGGGCTGTCTGTATCTAGGACATGCGAGCGTCTGGGACGACTGCGCATGACCGTAATGTTGGCTTTGCCTCATGAGCTGTCCAATGGCTTACTCAGGGAAGTGTGTGAACTCGTAAGCTCTAACAATTGGCCTGACGAATCAAACAAGACCGATGGCTTTGTGGGCAAGTGCGAGTGATACTGCGATCCGGTGAATAACCTCTAAAATCGGGAGTGTTATTACATCCAGCCTGTGGTCTAGACTAGGAAGTTCAATAGCAACCGACTGCAGCCCATCGTGACATTTGCACATGTCACGCCAACACTGGTTCATTCGGCGCTCTTCCCCCAGCAAGGAACTGGGCCCTGGGCCTTGGGAAACCAGAAGACCCCCCTCCGAGAAAGCTGAAACCCCTCCGAGGAAACTCCCTCGGGAAAATGGCGATTTAAGCAACCTTGACATTAAAAGAAATGAGCTGGGGCCAGGGGACCGAGAAGGATTATGATGGGCAAATAGGATGATGGGGTTTGCTCGGGGGAAATACCAAACTCTACAGGCCTAAAAGAGGCATACGGCGGCTTCTTAAAGTAATTTGGTCAATAGCTTGCTCCTCCTCACCCCCTATCTGTGCTGTGCTACTTTATTTTTGTATCAAATCTCCGGACCTACATTTGCCCAGGGATTGATGAAATGGTACGATAGTTGACCCTCAACCATCAGGGGGTTATCATCCACCGCCCATTAGAAGTTTTCACAGTTCTACAAGTTTCCCCAAGAATCTAAAAACACGTAGAAAACCCAGTTCACTCACCCATTCTGACCTTTGTGAGCACCCTGCTCAGCTCGGGCTGTCCAACTCACCAGCATAGGGTGGGTTCCCCAGAGGCAGTCAGACCACTTGGATATTAACTATCTCCACAAATAGGAGGTGGTTTCAGTCATGTATCTCCAACTACATTTGCAGAATTGAACACTCCTTCCTATTGGTGTAATGCCAGTGGCCAACCAACATTCAAACTGCAGACTTGGAGGTAGTACCTATTAGAACTCACTGGCCCAGTAGCAGTTTTGTTTCTACACGCTACCTGAGGCTAGTACAAGTAGATTGGCAAATCTACTTGGCTATACTAAGCCACTAAACCCGACTGCATACATCCATGGTAAAATGTTTCAAATGGTTGACTACATGGGCACTACCGACAGCTAACCATATAAGTAAAAGTAGAAATTTGAACCCTATATTCTATGAGGTATAAAGTATCATACCTAGTTATGTGTCAACCCCTAGTTATGGGTCAGCATCATCCATCTTGAAAAATTAATTGAACTTAGAACCAGTAACCCAATATTTTCTGTCATACTTTGAGATTTAAATCATTGAAGGATTTTAATTGACTACTAATACATGGAAAAAAAGAAAGTGAAATGAAAAAAACCAGATGATCAAGATCCCAAAGTGCTATCCTTTGATTCAATCACTATTTCCATTATAATCAGAGCCTAGAGCTGCTTTATAAATGAGGTTTTTGCTTGAGAAGTGGCTAAGGTGGGTAGTGCTTAGGCTAATCTTGTCAGAAATGTGATTTCCTCCCACAATATGTGAGGTATAAGTTTCAGAATAAGTAACAATAGGATAGTTCTTACTTACTGGCTCACTCAGCTCATTACCGTGTATCGCATCATCCTGTTCACCTGGTATTACAATACCTTTCACAGACCTTGCCATACCTCTTCCCTTTCCTTTAGTGCTGGCTACCACAGATTTGATAGCATTTTACTCTTGCAAAGCACTTTTCCTTGCTGCCAATTCCTTTTTATGAATATTATCTCTTTTACGCTTTTTATAAAGCTTTGTAAGAAATAAGATATAAAGAATAAGGTTAGCCTTAATCTGGCAGCACTTAGTAGTATTGGGCTTACAAGCTTAGAGGCCTGTGATAGTGTAGCATCAAGAATAGTCTGAGCATTGATTTGTCTTACAATAGAGATCATCAGCCAGGTTTATCAAAGCCCCACTTTCAGCTTCAAGCTCAACATCAGCAAAAGAAATACCTTGTGTTCTGTCTCTCCCCACTCACCATATACGCCGGATGTTCCAGGCGCTTATAAAGTAAACTCATGTTCTGGGTGCATCTGCTCGGGCTCATTCGGTCCGGAAGTGAAAGGGCCACGTCCAATGCGTCCGGACGGGCAAGTCAGCATCCGGACGTATTGGACGCGGCCCTTTTGCGTCCTGACGCATTTGACCCTCCCTGGCGCAGCCACCCCCCTGATACTCTACCCCCAGGGCCCAGCCTCTTTATCCCTTTGCTCCCAATGCACTTGTTCCCATGCTGCCCTTGTGTGGATGTCTTGCAGCCGCGACATGTCTCCTTCCTGCCTCCCCCCTGATACGCCGGCCCGCCAGCTTTCTTTCCATGATATGCTTTCTCCTTTAATGCCGTCACTAACCTCTCCCTGAATTCATTTCTTATCCGAAACCTCACCAACATCATATCCGCCTCTCCCACACTCCCGGATTCCCTCAGTCCTCTCACGTATTCGGCGGACATTTTCCCGTCATTACTTCCTCTGCCCTCATCCCTCGCAATACGTTCAGCCCGTTCTCCTCCACCCTCTGATCCCAGCCGGTCTTCTCCCATATCCGGCAGACCTCCCCCCTCTCTTGCCCTTTCGTGCGGCTCTCTCCTCAGCTCTCTACATTCTATCTCGTCTGCATCATGCGTCTCACCGCCTTCCCAGCCTCTTACAGTGCGCTCGCGGGCTCCCACCGTCTTCCCCGGCCTCTTACAGTCCACTCGCAGGCTCCCACCCCCTTCTCCAGCTTCTCACAGCCCCTCTGACTCATTCCCGTGCCTGTCAACCTACAGCTGCTCGCTGGACTACTGTAACATGTGTACATGTTCCGGTAACGGTACACAGGAGCGGGCAGTGCAGGATCTCCTATGTTTAGTTGATTTATATTTGGTTTATTTGATTTGATTTCAGCTCCGCCACTGTCTCTGAGTCAGATAGGCTATGCTATCGTATTGCTATGTTTAGTTTGCTTTGCTGGAAGTTTATATTTAGGATTCCGGGTATGGAATGGTCATGTAACACTGGCGAGGGCTGAGCATTGTTTGTTTCTTTCTTTGGTCTTGCAGGATTACAGGATTCCGGTATGTGCGCAGCTACTGGCAATGATTGTGATTGCAGGAAGGCTATTGCTCTTGGGTTTTGTATTTAAACCAGTCTCCTGGCTAGCAGGAGACAGCAGACTTCGACAGACCTTCAGTCTAAGAATACACTTGGTTGAACGGCAATCCCTAAGTCCCTGAGTTCTATTTGTCCTTCAACTATTACCTCTTACCTCCGGTCCCTTGAAGCCTCCCTTA
>Ga0307513_10001128_pt1 | contig 38748 bp, 33 predicted proteins | sample 15_EM_MG_FD_202174 | JGI IMG/M metagenome (GOLD analysis project Ga0307513, IMG submission 202174) | Populus trichocarpa ectomycorrhiza microbial communities from riparian zone in the Pacific Northwest, United States - 15_EM | ecosystem: Host-associated > Plants > Roots > Unclassified | place...
AGATCGTGCCGAGCGGCCCGCGCTGCGCCGGTGCCTGCCGCACCCCGGTCGCCCATCCCGGCAGACCCGAAGTCGGCCGGAGCGGACGGACCGGCGGCGCGCCGGTCCCCGGCCGATGACGACAGCGTCCGGGACTGCGGCGCGAGCCCGCTGCGCCGAGGCGCCGTGCGCGACTCCCCGCTCGGTCCGGCCCCAGGCGCTTCGGCTGACCCGACGGCCGCGGCGCCCGGACCGGCGACGAGCGCGGTGCCGGCCTGGGGATCGGTGCGTGATGATGCCACGGGCCCGAGCGGTTCTGGGCGCAAGAGGTCGGCGGAACCCGGGCGACCGGCGGCCGGTCCACGCCGTGGCGCGGCCGTCGTCCGGCTCGGGTCGAGCGGCGAGGACGCGGCACCGAGGCCTGCGTACCAACGAGGACGCAGGCCCGGGTGGCCGGCGATCGAGGCGCCCGGCGCAGGGCCACCCGGCGCCGGCGTCACCGGCCCGGAGACGATCACCGCCGGTGGCATGGCCCGCAGCAGCATCCCGGCAACGCCTCGGCGGGCGCCGGGCGCCGGGCGGTACCGGGACTGCCCGGCCGGCCGCAGCGGCCCCGCGGTCAGCCGGTCGAGCGCCGCCATCAGCGGCTCACCGCGGTTCTCACGACAGCTCGCCGGTGGCCAGGCCGCTCAGCAGCGCGGCGTCGGCATCCGCCTCGAGCAGGAGCAGATAGGCCAGCCGCCGGTCCAACGGGAGGGCGAGAATATCGCGCTCGGACCATTGGTAGGCCAGCGCGAGGGTGTGCACGTCGCGGACGAATCGTCTTGCCCGGCGGCTTAATTCGAAAAAAAAAGATCGCCACGTCGAACGGCGCGGTGAAACGCGATCGGCAGTGCTGGCACTGCAGCGCCATCTCCAGGTCGAGGTGCGGCAGCCGGGCGTTGATCGCGGCCTCGAGGGCAACTCGCTGGCCGACCGGCAGGCTGTGTGCCGCCGCCAGGGTGAGGCCGTTCGCCCGGTCGCCGAACTGCAGCACGCACCGAGCCAGGATCCAGCTCCGGCGCGCAGCCTCGGTATCGAGGGCGCCCTCGATACTCCCGTCGGCCGGGGCCCCGGGGTCGAGTTGGGCGTCCAGGAGGTCCTCCTGATCCCCCGCCGTCGGCAGTCGCAGGCTCACCCGGCCCACGTCGGGCAGTTCGAGATCGAACTCCCCCGTCGGCACCTCAAAATCCAGGTCCAGGATGTCGAGTGAGAAGTCGGCCGTGTTCGCCGTCCCGCATTCGGGACAGTCCAACTGCGCGCTGACCTCGGCTCCGAGGGACATCCGCCGAAGCCTGACCAGCTCGCGATCCCGCTCGGCGACAAGCAGTTCGCGCACCTGGGTCCGAGCAGCACCCGGGTCCTCGGTCGGCGCAACCAGGCAGCGCGCGAGGATCTCGTTGCACAGCCGCGCCGTGTTGGCGTCCTGCTGGTGCCGTTCGAGGTACTCCTCTTCCCAGCCGGTCAGACCGCGCAACGGCAACGGGCCACTCCCCCGCGCCGAACCAACCGAACTCACGGCCGGGCCCGCCTGACCCACCGCCGCCTGCTCTGGGCCGGCGGCGTCCGCGGGTGCTCCGGCCGAGCGCCGCAACGGGCTCTCGACGCGTTCTGGCACCGCCATCGGCTACGTCTCCGACGGCTCGGTCGGGCGATCCGCCAGCGTGAAGCCTTCGTACTCGAACTTGACGATCTGGATCGCCACGGCGTTGGCGTTGGCGTCCATCTCGGGCAGGATCTGGAACTCCGACACCCATGCCCGATGCAGGATGAACGCCATCACCGGCGTCGCCTGCAGGTTGAGCACCTCGATCGTGACTTCCTTGCGGTAGTTCTTCAGCGACATCGCGGCATCGCCCTGCGGCGAGTTCACCATCTCCGCCCAGACTCTGAGCTGGTCGTCGTGCGTGAGACCGACCTCCAGGGAAACCGGATCGTACTTGTGCCGGCCCGGCATCTTGTGCCCTGACGACACCTCGCCGGCCGAGCGCCAGTCGATGACCTCCGTGGTCCGCTTGACCGCCGACATCTTCGACAGGCCGGCCACGTACTGGTTGTCGATCTTCACGCGGAACTTGAAGTTCGAGTAGGGATCGAGGCGATGGGTGTTCACGGCGAACTGGGTCATGATGCGTGCCTCACCCCGTGGCCTGGGTCATCTGACTGAGTTGGACGACGACGAACTCGGCCGGTCGAAGCGGTGCGAACGCGACCGTGATGTTGACGATGCCGGCCGCCTGGTCGATCGGCGTCGTCGTCTCCGAGTCGACCTTGACCAGGTAGGCCTGATCGCTGGTCCGGCCCGCAAAGGCGCCGCGGCGGAACTGGGTCTCCATGAACGCGCCGATCGACGCCCGCAGGCTGGCCCAGAGCGGTTCGTCGTTGGCTTCGAAAACGGCCCATTGGATGCCGTTGTAGATGCTGGTCCGGAGGAAGATCGCCGTCCGTCGGACCGGCACGTAGCGCCACTCGCTGCCGGGCACCATGGTCCGCGAGCCCCAGACCACCCGCCCGGCACCGGGGATCACCCGCAACGCGTTGATCCCGACCGGGTTCAGGTCGTCGCTGTGCAGGTCGGTCAGTTGGTGCTCGAGCGCGATGGACGCCGCGATCGTCGCCTCGGTGCCGGCGGGCGCCTTCCAGACGCCGCGCCGTCCATCGATTCGGGCGAACAGCCCGGCGACGAAGGGCGCCGGCGGCAAGGTGATCGTCGGGTTGCGGCCGACGCCGGCGACATCCCCGACGACGACGTGCGGCCAGTACATGGCCGAGAAGTTGCTGGCGTTGAGGGTGTTGAACACCTGGATGGTGGACTGGGTGGCGGTTGTCACCGTTGCCGCGGTGCGCTGCCGGGGCAGGTCTCCGACGAAGAAAAGATCCAGCCGGGGGCGGTTCTCGGCGAAGGCGACGAACGCCCCCACGTAGCCGGCGTAGTCGGCGGAACCGGACAGCAGCGCGTCGCAGGTGGCCACCAGCAGGGCCGCGTCGTCGATCCCGGTCAGCTCAGCCGCCAGCAACTCACTGTAGTCGGCGAAGCCGAGGTCACCCCCGCCACCGGTGCCCCCGCTGAGCGCCGTGGCGCCGGCGACGACGTCACTCTCGCCCGGGCTCGTGCTCGGCGGCGTGCCCAACGAGTCCAGCGCGGGGACCGCCACCGGCACGGTGTCGGACCAGCGGATGTAGAGGCTGCGTTGCAGAACGTCGATCACGTAGTTCTCGTCGGCGGGGTCCGTGGACAGCCGGTCCCAGGTCTCAACCAGTCGACGGTCCTTGCCGACCTCGGGCGAGTCATACACGACCGCGATCCGGAATCGGCCGGCATCCTGTCCGCTCGAGGCGAGAAACGCGACCGCGACCGAGTTACCCCACAGTCCGGGAGAGCTGGCCTCTACCCCGCCGCGCGAGGCCGCCGTGGCGGTGTCCGCGTCGTCCATCGCGCGCAGGATGTAGGCGGCCGAGCCACCGTTGGCGAAGAATGCATCCATGGCATAGGTCGTCAGGAGCCGAGTGGGGTCCACGGGCGGGGTCGCATCGTCCCTGACCCGGTAGTAACCACCGAACAGTCGCTCATAGTCGGAGCGGCTGGTTATTTTGACGGGGCCCAGCGGCCCGCGCTCGGTCTCTCCGACGAAAATTGTCGTACTGGTGGGCGCACCTTCGATGGACCGAAGCCCGGCCGGAACCTCGGAAACGTATACTCCTGGGTGCAACAGCGTCACCATGGGCAAACACCCTAGGCGCTTCGGGTGATGTCTGGCTAGGTTATCGCGGCATTGATCGGTTCGCTGGAGCGGAAACCGTCGGCGCTGTTCGCTCTTTGGAAAGCGATCATCATCGGAACGGAATCACTTGTTCATGCGGACTGCATAAGCCTTTTCGTCCGCTTCGCCCGAATCTTGACCGTCGATACCCGGCTACCGACCGGGAGGGCGGAGTCACCCGAATCCCCGAGGGCAATGAAAGCCGTTACATCGGTAGACAAGTCACGTCACGGGAGCACCACCGGCGTACCGGGCAGTACCAGCCGGACCCCGACCTCGGGCGCCAGCCGCGCGACGGCGTCCGCGAAATGCCGTGGGTCCTGATCGCCCTCGGTGATCATCCGGTCGCCGAGCCAGCGCGTCCATCACCACTTGCCGCATGTCGATCGGCCGGATGCCCAGACCGTTGGTGGGCAGGATGGCCAGGTTGACCTTCCCGAATCGGTCGGGGATCTCGTCGATCTCGATCAACTGACAGGCGTGGCCGAGCCTGGTGACGGTCAACGCCGCGGGGTTCGCGGTGCTCATCGGCCCAGCTCCCAGATCGCGCCGAACAGCTCCTCGGGCGTCTCCAGCTGAGGCAGGTGACCGGTGCGCGGGAGCAGCGTGAACGTCGACATCGGGATCGCCGCGGCGTACGCCTTGCCGTACTCGGCGTCGACGATCCCGTCGCTCTCACCCCAGATCACGTGGACCGGGAGGTCGAGGTTTCCCAGCCGGTCGAGCAGGGTCGGGTCGGTCATGGTCGGGCCGGTGTAGGCGACCAGCGCCTGGAGGTCCGGGCTCAAGCCGGTGCCACCCTGGGCGGGAGGGGTCGGCGCCTTGCTCGGGTCGTGCCACGACACCTTCGTCAGCTCGGCCGGCGACAGTCCGCTGACGTCGGTGATCGGGTGTCCGGCGACCTCGGCCCCGACACCGTCGACGATCACCGCACCACTGACCCGGGGGCTCGCGAGGAGGGCGATCTCCGCCGCCAGCCAGCCGCCGAAGGAGTTGCCGATCAAGGTCACGTCGGCGAGGTCGAGTCGCTCGACGAGCTCCACGTAGGCCACCGCCAGATCGCGGGTCGAGGTCAGCGTCGCGGGTGGCGAAGTGCCCGCGAAACCCGGGTGCGTGGGCAGCAAGACCCGGGCGTGCGCCCGCTCGGCAAGCAGGTCAGCGAACCCGGTCATGGTGCGCGGACCTCCGCCGCCGTGCAGCAGCAGGAACGGCCGCATGCGGTCGCGGTCCTCCAGGGTGACCTCGAAGTCACCCAAGGAGATGGACGTGGTGCGCGTGGGCCGGAGGGTCCCGGCAGGTATCGAGGTGGTCATATCAAGAAACTTATATCAGCTTCCTTATATCAACAAGCTGATATCGTGGATCCATGGTCCACACCCCTGCCGAGGTCGCGCTGGCCGTGAAGCGGTTGCAACATCGGCATCACCGCACACTCTCGGCGGCGCTCACCCCCGTCGGGCTCTCCCTCGTGCAGTGGGACACGCTTCGCCACCTGCACCAACGCCCCGACGCCTCGCTGCACGACCTCGCCGTGTTGACCTTCCAGACCGACCAGTCCTTCGGCTCGCTGGCCGTCAGAATGGCCGACCGCGGACTGATCGAGCGCGTCCCCGGACCGGGCCGCGCGGTCAGGCACCGGATCACGGCCGAAGGCGAGCGGATGCGTGACGCCGGTCAGGACGCCGTCGACGGCGTCTTCGCGACCTCGTTCCAAGGCCTGACGGACAAGGATCTCGACCAGCTCGGCGACCTGCTCGACCGTGCTCTCGGCGCGAACCCGGCCGGGGTTCCAGAGCCCGAGCCGGCCGGGTGACCCCCACAGCCCTCTTGCCCCACCTTCGCAAAGTCCCGACCGACTACGCCGGGATGAAGGGCCACTCGGACACGCGGATCCAGAGCAAACCCCCTGGACATGCCATGTGCGCAGTGCCATGTGCGTGCCCGAGTGGCCCCTCGACGAAGAACGCCGCCGAGTTGCCGTATGCGTAAGCGCCACAAGCCCTCAGAGATAGACCGGGCATGGGGTCTATCACCAGGAGACGCAGTGGTTCATGTCAGTGCGCGAGGTGAGACGCGATTCGTCGTCGATCAGGTGAATCTGCCCGACCGCGAATATCACTACCCTCGGGTTTTGGTTCATTTAGTGGACGAAGCGGGCCAGTTGCGACGGGTCGACCTTTCCTTTTGGGAGCCCGGCGATCACTCCATCGTTCCTGTTGGCGCTGACGAGATCCTCGGGACGGCAGGATTTCTGGCGCACGCCATGGATGTGCTGAATAATTACCCGACGGCCATTCCAGGTTTTGCTGTGCTGTGTCCAGGAAACAGTAAGAAAAATCTTGAGGCAATCGGCATGCTGAAAACTCAGGATACCGGTGACACAATCATTCCTCGGGGCATGGTTCTGTTGCTGGATTTGGACGAACTTGAGACCGCGCTGAACATTACCCCGCAGGCCGCATCTGCCAGCTAGGCAAGTGCTTTGGCTTTGAGGCTCTCGAATTCCGGCTGGGTGATCGCCCCCGAATTGAGCAGGTCCTGCGCCTTCGCGATCCTGGCGCTCGGATCCTCGGTGGGACCGACAGCCCGACGGATCTCGTCCCTCTGCGCGGACTTCGCAGCGTAGTCACGGGCGATCTCCCGCTCACCCATGCCGTTGCCGCGAATCAGCAGGTAGGCGAAGAGCGAGAGGAACGGCAGGACGAGCAGGGCGACAATCCACGCCGTCTTGGCCAGGCCGCTTGTCTCGCTGTCGCTGAACAGGTCACCCAGGACCCGGAAGAGAATCATGAAGTAAAAGAAAATGATATACCCGACCAGCAGAGCCCAGAGTAGATCGCCGAGTGACATGCCGTGCTCCTCGTGTGCTTCGTCATCCGCATCGCTGACGCCCTCAACGTGCCCCGGTTGAGGGCGTTGCCGCCTCACCCCCCACGGACGAACCGAAACGCGCCGTCGCGCTCAGCCGGGAGGGTTGCCCGGCGCTGACGCTGCCGCAGGAGCGCGGACGCCTGCTCCACCAGGCCCACGGCCAACCATGACGGGCGGCTCCAGGGACTGCGTCCGGGGTGGTCCCAGCAACCGCAGCAGGGGGACCGCGGACGCCGTCGTCACCAGGGCTGCCAGCACGAGCAGGGTGAAGCCGAACCGGCTGACCATGCCGTACTGGTACCCGATGGCCGCGACCACGAGCTCGGTCACCCCTCGGCAGTTCATCAGCACGCCGAGCCGAAGCGGCACGCCGGGCGGCAGGCCGGCCAACCGGGCCGCCGCCACCGTCCCCGCGACCTTGGCGACCACGGCCACGATCAGCAGCAGCGCCAGCACGGCCCAGCGCTGCGCCTGTCCACCGATCAGCCCGATCGAGGTCGTGAGACCGATGCTGGCGAAGAAGAGCGGCAGCAGCACGATCACCGTGAATCCCCGCAGCGACTCCGTCACCCGGTCGATGGCCTCCACCTGGCGCGGGACGACCAGGCCGAACAGAAACGCGCCGACGGCCGGGTGCAGCCCGACCAGCTGAGTGACGCCGGAGAAACCGAAGCAGCCGCCGAGCAGGATCGGGATCAGCATTCGCTCGGAGCCGGCGGATCCGCCGATCCGGTGGGCCCAGGCCGCCAGCGCAGGCCGGAACACGAAGATCGCCAGCATCACCAGGACCGCGGTGACCACCGCAGTGACGGCGGGGTGACCGGCGCCGCCAACCACGGCGGTGAGTGCGCTCAGCCCGAACCACATCAGGCCGTCGCCGATGGCCGCGGTCGACAGCGCGAGCGCGCCCATCGGGGTGCCGGTCAGCCCGAGCTCCTCCAGGATGCGCGCCAGCACCGGCAGTGCGGTGACGGCGATCGCCAGGCCGAAGAAGGCCCCGCAGACCCACCGGGGCGCCGACCCTTGCAGCAGCGCGCTGCTGGTCTCGAACACGAGCACGCCGCCGAGGAAACACGGCACCAGCGAACCGAACAGGAGTAGGGGCAGGGCCCGCCGCGCCCGGGTGGTGGGCAGGCGCAGCTCACAGCCCAACAGGAACAGGAACACCACCAGCCCCAGCTGGGAGATCGTCGAGAGCACGCTCACCACCGCGGTGGGGAACAACCAGTCGGCGCCACCGGGCCAGGCGAGCGCGAGCGCGGAGGGGCCCAGCAACAAGCCGCCGAGGATCTCACCGATGACCGCCGTCTGTCCCACCCGCTGGGCCAGCCCACCCAGGAGGTGGCAGAGCACCAGCACGGTGGCCACCGCCAGCAGCAACCGGGACAGCAGTTCGGCCTGGCTCATCGGGCCGCATCCCGTGGCTCCGGGGCCAGCGCCGGCGCGATCATGCCCACCGCCCGGCCGGCGTGGCGGGCCGATACGGCTCGAGCGCCTGAACCAGCGCGTCCGGAATGCGGCTCGGCACCGTGCGGGTGTTGGGCCCGCGCATGCAGGCCACCCGCTGCCGGCCCCGGGCCACCAGCGTCTCTCCGTCGGGCGCGAGCCGGACGTAGTCGAAGGCGAACTCGAGCTGGGTCTGGCCGAGCTCCACCAGCCGCATCCGGATCGACACCTCGTCGAAAGCGGTCAGCTCGGCGAAGAACTCGCAATCCACCTTGAGGGTGAAGAGCTTCAGGTCGCCGAACAGATCGGTGAGGACGTCGGGAGCGTGCTCCTTGAGGAACAGCTCCCGGCAATGGCCCTGCCAGCGCAGGTAATGGACGAAGTAGACGTTGCCGACCAGGTTGGTCTCCTCCAGGCCGACCAGGTGCCGGTACTCGAAAGATCTTGACGTCGTGGACAAACGGATCATCCTTCCTCAACGAGAACGGCGAACACCACCGGCCCGGCGACCGTGCGCACCTCGGTGGCGAAGGTGCCGATCCGGAACCGGCCGGAGCGCAGCAGGATCCAGTCCGGCCCGGCCGAACCGTCCAGGACGAGCGGCGCATCCGCAGGCAGCTCCGCCTTTTGGAGGCACTCGATGGCCGCCCAGACCCGGGCGGCCGCGGTGTTCGCGTCCTCACCAGACTCGCGGCCCAGCAGTCGCCAGAGCCCGGCGTGGCGGTAGCGGCATGCCATCCCGACAACGGCGATCGCCGTCATCGGGCCGCAACCAGGCCGGCTGCTGGGGCCGGCTCGGTCTCGACGGCCTCCTGTACCCGCTCCCGGCGCTGCTGTCGCCAGCCGGCCACCAGCCAGCCGGCCCCGCGGATCCCGCAGACGATCGCGGTGGCGAAGAACAGTGTGTAGACCACGTTGAACAGCATCAGGACGCCGTAGGTCATGGCGACCGAGGACCCGAAGATGAATTGTGGCAACGGCTTTGTCGGAGTGGTGCCCGGATCGGTGATCATGTAGTTGGTGAACAGCACAAACGCCACCCCACTCATCACCCCGAGGGCGGAGTATAGCGGAGCGTCCCAGATCGCATGCCGGAGCAAGGCCTGAATGACGAACCCGCCCAGCCAGCCGACGATCAGCAGCACCCGGCCGGTGAGCATGGCGTTGATGGTCGTACCCGCGGCCACCAGCAGCAGCGGGATCAGCACCCGGAACAGGGTGTTCGCGTATTCGGTGAACTCGTACGGCGGGGCGATGCTCACCCAGGAGCCGAAGCAGAGCAGGACGACCACGATGCCGAAGTTGGAGGGGTTCATGAAATGCCGCCACCGGCCGGCGATCGGCGCCTTCAGCACGTGCTTCTGCCCGACTGCGACGATGACGCCGAACATCACCGGCCACCACTGGTTGTTGGCGTAGAGCAGCATGTTGACGGCCAGGGCGGTGATGTGGGCCGGGAGCAGGAACTCGTACAGCCCGCGGAACCCGCGGCCGCGGAATCGCGGTGCCCGCCGCTCGGACCAGCCGCTCACCGTCTCCAGCAGCAGCTCGGTCGTGTAGCTGGTGATCAGCGCGAGAATCGGCCACAGCCAGGGCTGTTCGAATCCGAGCACGGTATATCCGAGGATGTTGAACACGCTCAGCGAGATCGCGAAGTTGCGCAGCGCCAGGTAACGCTTGTCCGGCGCCGGCTTGGCCGGGACGGGTGCCGGGCCGGCCGGGGGCGGCGGTGACTCCGGGATCGGCTGCTTCTGAACGGTACTGGTCGCGGTCATCTGATCAGACCTCCCGGGCGGTGCTGCTGAGAACGAAGGTGTGCGTACCGGGTGCGAGCCGCAGGTTCTGCCGGTGCAGGCGACCGCCGCTGTCGGACCACTGGAGCTGCACGTCGCTCGGGCCCGCCTCCGACCCCAGGCCGAAATGCACCCCGAAGCTGCGCTTGCCGCTGTGCCCGCTGCCGCCGTCCAACTGAGAGATCTGGGTCCGCCCGGCCGAGGTCACCCGCACCGTGGCGCCGTAGGCCGGCGGGCCGGCCGAGGGGGCCGTCGCCCCGGCGAGGGCCGGCTGATACAGGTTCAGGCTCAGATAGTGCCCGGTCGCGGTGGACTCGTTCGCGTAGAACTCGGGCGCCCCCCACTGACGGGCGATCGCGAAGTCGAGATTTCCGTTGCCGCGGCTGTCGCCGATCGCGATTCCGCGGCTCGGCACCGTGCCGGTCATCCCCAGCTGGGCATTGATGTTCACGTACCGGCCGTCGTTCCCCTGCGAGTAGAACGCGAACGGCTGGTCTCCGGCGATGTCGTCGCCGGGGCGGAAGTTCGGCCACATCGACGGGTTGGCGAAGACGACGTCGTTGTTCATCGCCATCTCCTGCAGCCAGGGCCAGCGGTTGGTGTGGCCCTGGATGAAGCCCTCAGCCTGGACGACGTCGAGCCGACCGCGGTTGAGGAAGTCGGCGGCCTTGACGTCCCAGCCCCAGCCCGTCCAGGCGAGCCCCTTCTCCTGTGCCTGCTGGGTGAACGGCGCCTCGCCGGCCGCCAGCGAGGTCTTCATCTGCGCCTCGTTGGCAGCGTCGTTCATCCAGGTGAAGTTGCTCTCCTCCAGGCCCCACGCGGTGGTGATGTTGCTGACCAGCATGTCGAACTTCCCGGTGTGGTCGAGATCGGCGAAATCGACGCCCATTCCCTTGAAAGAGCTCAGACCCAGGACGAACGACTTGGGGGTGGTGGGCGCGCGGCTGCCGATCGCTTCGGTGAAGCGCAGGTGCCCGGGAGTCGAGCGGTTGTAGAGCAGGCGGTCCTTGCCGAAGTCGTTGGCGATGTAGATCTCTGGCCGGCCGTCGCCGGTGAGGTCGGCGGAGGCGATGGCCAGCGTCCAGCCGGTGGCGATCCGGTACGGGATGGCGGTCGGTTCCTCCACGTACTGCACCGCCGGGGCCGGACCGGATCGGGCGCCGTACCAGCGCAGCAGGTGCGCCCCGCCGCCGTTGGTCGCGTTCGAGAGTGAGGTGTTCATGCTGACGTTCGGCTGGCCCTGCGGGTCGAGCACGTCGGAGTCGGGAAAGTAGTTGGAGATCAGCAGGTCCGGGTGGCCGTTTCCCTCGTAGTCGCCGACATTCACGGCATTGGTATTCCACCGTGGGCCGTGGTATCGGCCGTCGACCGAGACCGCCGGCACCAGTTCGGTCGGCTGATACCCGGCCAGGCTCGTGCCCGCCACCCCCGATCGGGCCAGGAACAGCACCGGGGTGCGCCCCCAGTAGGTGACGAGCAGGTCCATCCGCCCGTCCAGGTTGAGGTCACCCGGCGTGCATCCCATCGGGGCCATCGCCGCGTCCATCGGCAGCGGAGCCGGGTTCAGCACGAACGGGGTGAACCGGTCGCTCACCGGTGCGGTCGGTGCGTACGTCACCACGGTCTGGTCGGTGCGGGTGTCGACCAGGCAGAGGGCGTCCGCTCGCCCGGTCCCCCGCAGGTCGGTCATCGCGATCGACGCCCCGACCGAGGAGATCCACGAGCGCAGGTGCTCGTACTGCGGGTTGACCTCCCGGATGGTCCGGGTCGGCGAGTAGCCCGGGGGCATCGCGATCGGAAGCTTGCTGAAGGCGTAGCCCGACGCCACTTGCTGCCGGGTGGCCGCGGAGGCGGAGGGCACCCGCGCCAGGTAGTAGGCGAAAGCCACGGCCACCAGGGCCACGGCGGCCGGGGCCAGCCGGCGCGACAGACTCGCGAAGGACGTCACAACTGCCTCCTGGACTGGTCGGTGCGAAGGACGGTGCTCTCGCGGTCAGCGGTACTGGGCCGGATCCCGCAGGCGGCCGGCGATGCGCTGTCGCCAGGCCTCGTAGGCCGGCTGCTCTGCGGCGTCGGTCGGCAGCGCTACGAGGGCCGCATCGGTCACGGCCGCGGCCCGTTCGACGTCGGTACCGCAGAGGGCGGCCGTGGCCGCCTCGACCTCGGGCGTCACCAGACCCGCACGCAGCCGGGCCTGCGCAGCGAACGCGGCCCCTTGCGCGAGCCCGTGCCGATGGTCACCGGCCAGCGTGCGCAGGGTCTGGAGGCGATCGGGATCGGCCCCGCCGGCGTAGGTGGCGGCGAGCCCCACCCCGCTCCAGAGGTCCGCGTGCCGCGCCGGCGCGAAGCGGGTGACCTCGTTGCCCAGTCGCTGCACGTCGGCACCGGCGACGAACCACAACGCCCGTCCGACACCCTGATCGGCGGCCCGGGCGGCGTAGCCGGAGGGGTCCGACCAGGGCGGTCGCACGCGGATCGGCCGATGCCGGTGCACGTACCGGTCGGTGTGGAAGTACGCCTGGTGGAACCCGTAGCCGTCCAGGGCCAGCCAGCGCAGCAGCGGGTCGGGCAGCAGTACCCGACGCCAGAGCGGCCGGGGCAGCCGGGCCATCGCCCAGCCGATCCCCACGTGCACCATGTACACGTGCGCGGCGGCCGGGCCGGCCACGAAGTCTCGGACCAACTGCCGCGGGTAGGGCGAGAGTGCGTCCGCGACGGCCAGTCCCATGCTCGCACCCTCGTAGCCGAAGCCGCGGTGGACCCGGTCGATGCCGGCCAGGGTGTGGGCTACCTCGGACACGCTGCCGGCGGACAGGCCCGCTTCGAGGCCGACGAGGAACTGGGCGCCGACGCGCTCCAGCCGGGCTCGGGCGGCCGGCTCGCCGGTGAAACCTCGCACCGCAAACGTGGTCTGCGAGACCGGTGGCGATAGCAGCCGCCGGCGTACCCTCCCGGTCAGCGTGCTCATCGGTCCTCCCCAGTCGCCGCGAAGGTCGGCTTCTGCCCAACCTGTCAGGTCGACGGCCGTTCTTCTTCTTCGTCCGTGCGGACCGACCGACCAGGGTGGCAACAGAATCGCATTTTGGAAGATGCCAAGAGTCGGGTCCCGAACGAATCTGAAACCTGCTCCCGACGAGTGCCGGGAGTGGATCTGCCTGACCTTTTCGATCGCGCGTCTGCCGGAGGGATCTTCACCCAAGGAGGCACGATGGCCGATGACCGTCGTTCCGTGACCACCGTTCAGTCCGTCATGGCAGTGGAACAAGCTGCCCCGCAACGCAGTTCGATCCTCGTCAGCGGCGAGTTCCCGGATCGGAGAGGCCTGCTCGTCCTCGCCGCGGTACTCGGCGGATTCCTGCTCACCGTCGTCTGGTCGGCGCCCTTCGTCGATGACACCGTCGGCGACAATGTGGCCAACACCCTTCTGGGTCACGACGCAGCGGCGACGCCGATCTCCGGGATCGCGGCCGGTGTCCTCTTCGCCTTCGTCACCGGGCTGGCGGGCTCGTTCACCGCGTGCAACATCGCCGCCCTGAGCGCGGTCGCCCCGTTGCTGGGCGCCGGATCCAGCCGCTGGGAGCGGCTGCGCTACACCCTGGTCCCGCTCGGCTGGCTGTCGGTCGGGATGCTCGCCGTCTCGGCCACCTACGGGGCGGTGGTAGCCCTCGTGGGGACCCGGATGCCGCAGTTCTCCACCGAACGGGCCGGCGGGGGCCGGCTGTCGCCGCCGCTGATCCAGGCCATGGTCGTGTTCGGTGTGGTCGGGCTGGCTCTGCTCTACCTCGGCCTGATCGCCCTCGGGCTCACGAAGGATCCGTTCGCACGCATCTCGGCCCGGTTCCCGATGGCCCCGATGTTGATCATCGGTGTGCTGATCGGCGGCTTCCTGATCGGCCGGCCGTTCCCGTTGTTCCGGGAGCTGTTCCGGGACGCGGCCAACAGCGGTAACCCGCTCTACGGGGCGGCAGCGTTCAGCCTGCAGTCGATCGGCAACATCGTCGTGATCGCCGGGCTGTTTGTGCTCATCACGGTGCTGATCGGCGGCCGGGCCCAGCGCTGGCTGGGCGAGAATCCCCGTCGGGCGGCCGCCGTGACCGGCGTCAGTCTGCTCGCGGCGGCGGCGTTCCTGTTGCTGTACTGGGACGTTCGGCTGCTCAACGCGGTAGAGATCATCTCCGGCTATCCACTGGCGCCCTGGGTGTGATCCGGCATGGTCAACTGGGAACCCGTCCCTCATCACCTGGCCTACCGGGCCACCCGCGAGCATCTGACCGGTCTGCTCGAGAGTGACCCGAGCCTGGCCGAACTGCCGGTGCCGTCGTGCCCCGGCTGGAGCCTGCGCGACGTCGTGACCCACCTGGCCAACGCCTGCCTGCGGCTGCAGGCGACCGGTCCGGAACCGGGGCGCGGACAGCCGGGCGCCGGGCTGCCGGCCCTGCTGGCCTCGTGGGAACGGTCAGCGGCGCCGGTGGAGCAGCTGATGGCCGAGGGTCGGCAGCCGCAGAGCGGGGTGCTGGTGATGGAGGCCCTGACCTATGAGCTGGACGTCCGTCAGGCGCTCGGGATCGGCCCACCGGCTGAGCATCCCGGCTATCCGATCGCGCTCGACGTGGTGGTGGCCGGATTCGGTCGGGCGGTACGGGAGCGTCGGCTGCCGGCCCTGTGGCTCGGGGCTGAGGGCCGTAGCTGGGTTGCGGGTCGAGGACGGCCGAAGGGCGCGATCACGGCCTCGCGCTACGACCTGTTCCGGTCTCTCACCGGCCGTCGCAGCCACGATCGGATCCGGGCTCTCACCTGGTCCGGGGATCCGACGCTGTGGCTGCCGCTGATGCGCTGGGGACCGTTCATCCCGGAGCAGTCACCGGTGGACCCGCCGTCGGCGGTGGGACTGACCGCCTAACCTGCTCACGGGCGACCAGCTCGAGGGCGGCCGCCATCGCCGACCAGGCGGCCAGCTCCACGATGCTCGCATCCGGGCCCTCCCCCGAATGCGGGCGCGGGTTCGGACCGGACCGCAAGGCCGCCACCGAACCCGCGTCCACCTGGTACGAAGCCAGGGCGATCAGCAGGGCGAGCCGACCGGCCGGGCGCTCGGCCGGCCCTAGCGACGCGGTCGCGTTCTGCACCCACGCGCGGCTCGGCCCCGGTGCGGTGCCGTCCCACTCGGCCAACTGCGAGCGGACCAGGGCCCGCACCGAGGCTGGTACCGACCGCTCACCGGCCTGCTGCAGAGCGTGGATCGAACGCCCGAGGGCATCGGCCAGCACCGGGCTCACGCTCAGGCCCGCGAGCTGGGCAGGCAGGTCCGCCGGCGGCAGCAGGCCGAGACTCTGTCCGGGCTCGGTGACCGCGGTCTGGGCCGAGCGCTGCAGCCGCAGCAGCACCGGCCCGATCACCCGTAACGCCGCCGGTGGGACCCCTGGCGGCAGTGGCAACGGGCCGAGAAAGGCGTTGGCCATCCGGTTCAGGTACTCCATCAGCAGCCGCACCGCGAGCAGCTCCGCCGACTGCTGGTCCGGTGCCGACGAAGCGGTGACCGGGCGGGCCCGGCCGAGCTCGGCCAGCATCGCGCTGTGCACGGCCGTGCAGAACGGGCAGGCGTTGGCCCGGGACACCTCGACCGCCAGCTGCTCCCTGTCCACGCGGGCGGTGACGCCGGGCACGAGCAGCGCCTCGCGCACCAGCAGCCAGACCGCGGCAAGGGTGTCGGGAGCGGCCGCGTGCAGCGCCACCGGCGGCGCCAGGAGACCGAATTCGCGCTCCAGCGAGCCGTACACGATCGCCACCGGCGCCGGCGCCGAGCGGTACGGGACCGGCTCCAGGAAACGGATCTGGGCCAGCGACGGCGACCGCAGCGCGACTCGGAGCATCCGCGAGAGCATGGGCCGATCCTCCCCCTGCCCACTGGGCGCGGCATCTTCTGGATTGCGCCTCCGCGGCACGTCGGGAGATGCCCGGACGGCCCGGATCCGTCAAGAGTTGATGATGGTCGGCGTCTGGCGCAGGTCGCCGGCCCTCCGGCCCCCCGCGTGGCCGTCCACGCGGGGGGCCGGACCGCCGGTGCGCACTTCGGGAGAGGCGGGCGGCGGCGCCGGGCAATACCATCGACGGCAACACTTTCGCGGATGAAGGGAGAAAGCCGATGGCTGGATCGCAGGGCAGCGTGATTTGGTTCGAGATCTGGGTGTCCGACATCGAGCAGTCGAAGGCGTTCTACAACAGTCTGTTCGGCTGGACGTTCGAGCCGCTGGCAGACTACGACGCCGAGAAGTACTGGCAGATCGTGGTGCCGGACTCGGCTGCGGTGAACGGGGCCCTGGTGCACGATCCCGAGCGAGACAAGCCCACCGGGCGCACCTCGGTGCTGTACATCCACGTCCCTGACCTGGAACAGGCTACGCAGCAGGCTCTTTCGCTCGGCGGAACGCTCGTCCAGGGTCGCACCAAGATCACCGAATCGGCCGGCTCGTTCGGGATCATCGCCGATCCCGAGGGCAATGAGCTCGGTCTCTGGGTGCCCTGACCAGCCCTGGGTCATCGCCGCCGCAGGGTCACCGCGCGCGCAGCGGCGATGCTCAGGGTCAATATCACAGTGGCGGCGCCGACCCCGAGCAGAGTCCCCTGCGCGCCGAGGCCGATCACCAGCGGGCCGCCGAGCAGAAAGCCGAGCGGTCCGGCCAGGGTCATCAGCGAGCCCCAGGCCGCGGCCGCCCCGGCCAGCTCCTCCGGCGGGATGTTGTTCTGCAGATAGGTGATGTTGAGCGCCGGGTAGGGGGCGTAGACCATCCCGGCGACGAACAGCCCGGCCGAGGCGATCAGCAGCGACGTGCTCAGCCCGACGGTAAACAGGCAGCAGCCCCAGATCGCGGCGACCCCGACCCCGACCGGCCAGATCGGGCGCTCGCGCAGCAATCCGGCGCCCGTGCTGCCGATGATGGCCCCGATGCCGAACGCGGACCACATGGCGCCGAGGGCGGTCGCGCCGCCGTGCGGCCAGGTGTTGACGAACACCGGCAGGGCCACCTCGAACGGTCCGTACACCAGTCCCACCACGATCGTCAGGGTGAGCAGCCAACCCATCATCGGTACCCGGAGCAAGCCCTGCAGGCCGGACAGCGCCGACAGCGGCGATCCGACCGCGCCCACCTGGTCCCGGTCGGTGTCAGTGCTCAGGTGCCGGACGGTCAGCAGGCTGAGGGCGAGCACCAGGTACGAGGCGGCGTCGAGGCCGATCGGCAGGCCCGGCCCCCAGACCGCGCTGAGCACGCCGGCCAGCCCGGGGCCGATCACCATCGTGCCCCAGCCCACCCCGCCCAGAAGGGCGTTGGCCGAGAGTCGGGCGTCCGGCGGGAGCAGTTCGGCGATCAGGGCCGTCTGCCCGGCTCGGCCCCAGGCGACCAGCACCGACGAGGCGGCCAGCAGCAGCAGGTAGGCGATCGGGTGCAGCCACCCGACCAGCGCGAGGATCGAGGCCGCGCCGAGGAACACCGCCCGGCTCAGGCAGTTGGCGGCCAGCAGGGTGCTGCCGCGGCGACGCCCCAGCCAGCGCGACAGGCCCAGACCGCCGATCACCGCTGGTAGCTCGTAGGCGGCCAGGCTTGCACCGACGAGGACGCCCCGCCATTCCGGCGAGGCGATCTCCAGCGCCTGCCAGGCGATCGCGATCGCCGACATCCCGGTACCGAGGCTGGACAGGGCAAAACCCGGAAGCAGCCGGGCGAACGCCGGTTCCCTCAGGGCCGCCCGGTACGTGGGCGGGGCCCAGCGCGGCCCGTCCGCTCGCGTCTCGGTCGGTGCCTGTTGCGCGTGGTCCGTCGTCACCCGTTTTCCCCTCTGCCCGCCCTTCGTCCGCGCTTGATCCGCCCTTCGTCGGCCTGGAAGCCGGCGGCGCCCGCCGTCTGGCGTCGCCGGCCGGGAACTACGCGGTGGCGGTCGTCTTGTTGCACATCGCCTGGAGACCTCGCAGGACGCGTGAGGCGTCCGAGGGGTCCCGGTTCGGATCGGCGACGTACTCGTGGATGTCCGCCTTGATCTGCGCGTCGGTGCGGTAGTCCTCGGGTGCACCGTCGTTCACCGGGTTCCGGGAGCGGGCGAGGATGTAGAGGTCGTCCGGCCAGTACAGGCTCTGCCCGGCCAACTCCCAGCTGACATCCTGCTCCGAGCCCGGGTACCGGGCCCAGCTACCGCTGTCGCTCACGAGGTCCATCGGGAAGCCCGGCAGCGAGGTGCGGCCAGTATCGACGAAGATGGACTCGCGACCGTCCAGAGGCCGCAACTCGAACAGCGGGGCCAGCGAGATCTCGCTGTTGGCCCAGCCGGTCTGACCGCCGTCCCGGGTGAAGTAGATCGCCGACCCCGGCGATGCCATCGACGGGGAGAGGGTCACATACAGCGTGTAGAGGCCCGTGGCCGGGCCGCTTCCGCGCAACTCGATCGGGCGGGCCGAGACGTTGCCGAAGCCCACCAGCCGGGTCTGGATGCGGTCGCCGTACTTGGCGTCCTCCAAGCGCTCCATGATGGTGTCCGCATTGCCGGTGTTCTTGCTCAGTGGGGCACCGGCGAACTCCACCACCTCGTCGAAGGACTCCATCCCCGGACCGAGCAGGTCGGCCGGGATGCGGATCCGCTGGAAGGCGAACTTGGTGTAGAGGAAGTCGAAGCCGCGATGAATGTCGGCGTCCTCGGACGCGACGAACTCAGGCGCCTGGAGCGCCTGGGTCTGCAGCCACGCCATGCCGACCGCGGTGAAGTTCGACCGGCGCAGGAACTCCATCCGCCCGACGGTCGCTTCGTACACCTCCTCGCCGGCCTGCGTCATCTCAGTGGTATCGGTCATGTCCATCCTCCTGTTGATGTTTTTCACTGTGGGACATGTACTTTCATGGCGCAGTCTGAGGGCTCCGGGTCTGGAGCCAGGTGAGCAGCGAGCGCACGCCGAACCCGGTGGCACCGCCTGGGCCGGCCCAGCAGGGGCCCAGGACGTCCAGGTGCAGCCAGGGGCGGTCGGCGATGAATTCGCTGAGGAAGAGCCCGGCGTAGACCGGGTCGCCGGAGTTGCCGACGAAGTTGCGCAGGTCCGCTACCGGGCTGCACAGAGCCGAGCGATAGTCCTCGGGCAGGGGCAGTGGCCAGGTGCGTTCGCCGGCCGCGGTGGCAGCCGCAGCGACCTCGTCGAGGAGCCAGGCCCGGTTCGAGGTGACGGTAGCGAAGCCCATTCCGAAGGTGTGGACGACCCCGCCGAAGAGGGTGCCCACGGTGATCACGGCGTCGGTCGGCTCGGTCACGGCCAGGGCAAGCGCGTCGGCCAGCAACAGCCGCCCCTCCGCATCGGCGTTGACGACTTCCACGGTGCGACCCGCATGGGTGGTCAGGACGTCGCCAGGACGCATCGCAGATCCGGACGGCATGTTCTCGGCGGCCGGCAGGTACGCGGTCACGGCGGTTCGCCCGCCCAGTTCGGGTAGCGCGCTCATCACGCCGATCACCACGGCGGCGCCGGCCATGTCCGCCTTCATGATGGGCAGCCACTCCTGGGTTTTCAGCGACAGCCCGCCGGCGTCGTAGGTGACACCCTTGCCGACCAGGACGACGTGACCGGTCGGATCGGCCGGCCGGTAGCGCATAACGGCGAGGCAGGGCGGGCTCACAGACCCGTCACCGACGGCCAGGATCCCGCCGAAGCCACCGGCCACCAACTCGTCGCGGTGCAGGATCTCGACATCGACGGCCGCCCCAGCGACGGATTCGACGGCGGCCTCGGCCAGCGCCTCCGGGGTGAGCCGGTTGGCAGGCTGATTGACCAGGTCGCGGGCCCGATTGGTGGCGGCGCCCCGACGGTGCCCCTCGCTGAGGGCCGACCGGAGCCGGTCACCGGCCCGCTCCAGGACCTGCTCGTCCACCAGCACCTCGAGCCGTCCGGTCGGCCCCGCCGGGGCCAGCGGTGGCTTCGCCGCGAGGTAGCGGTATCCCGCAGTCACGGCCCCCTCGGCCACGGCCCGGACACCGTCTTCGAGGCGATCGCTCGACTGATCCGGCAGGGCCAGCAGCACCCGCTCGGCTCCGGGGCAGGCATCCAGCACGGTGCCCGTGACCTGTCGCAGGGCGGCTGCGTCCGCGGCCGGGTCCACGGTCGGCGGTGCCAGCCCGTACAGCAACACGACCGGGCGGTCCGGCCGGGTCGGCGGCAATGCAAAGGTCTGTCCGGGATCCCCGGCGAAGCCGGTCACGGCCGCCGCGCGCAGGACGTCGGGTCCCAATTCGGCCGCCGGTAGCGCGGCTACCGCCGGCCGGGGCCCGGGATGGCAGGGCACGGCCAGCACCTCGGCACCGTCGATGTCGGCGCGCAGCCCGCCGGAGGCGAGCGTGACCTCGACCATCGTCGTGCTCACGCCTCGGCGGGCAGGCTGGGCGACAGGTCGATGACCACGGTGTCGAGGATCTGGGTGTACAGCTGAGCGAGCCGGCCCCGGTCCTGGATCCCGGCGACGAGTACTCCGACGGCCGGGACCTCATGATCGGTGGCCGACACGTCGTCCCCGACCGAGCACATCGGCATCACCTCAACCACGCCGGGCAGTGCCTCGATCTTGTCAATCCCCCGGATCCCGGTCACCCGTCCGGCCCCGGGCAGGAACACGGTGAGACCGGCGATCGGTTCGCGCCCGGTCCGGGCGGTGCGCGCTGGTGTGTCCTCGCCCAGGTACAGACTGACGGTCTCCTCGGCCAGGTCCACCCCGACGGCGACCCAAGCCATCGGCGCCACCAGCAGACCGCCCAGCCGGCCGGCGTTCACCTCGATGATCACCGGGCCGTCGGCGGTGTCGATCAGCTCGATGTGGGCCATCGAGTTGTCCACCCCGAGTGCGTGCACGGTCTCGTCGACCAGCCGCCAGATCGCCCGCTCGCGCTCGGCACTCAGGTCCGGCTGCGGCCACAGGAAGCCGCTCTCGTGGAACGTGACCGGTTGCACCAGGAACTTCTCCAACAGCACGATGTGCTCCACGACGCCCTGCCGGACGATGATGTCGACCGAGTACTCGATCCCCTCGACGTAGCCCTCGACCAGGAACGACTGACGCGGATCGTGGCGGCCGACCACTCCGGCGGTGATGAAGCGCTGCCCGTAGTGCCGCCCGAAGCTGTGGCCCACCCGCTGCAGCAGCGTGACGTAGGCCTCGGCCAGCTCCTCCACCGTGTCCACCCGGCGCACGAGGTGGCTGGCGGTGCCGTTGATCGGCTTGATGATCGCCGGTAACCCGACCTGCGCGGCCACCTCGGCGGCCTCGTAGGGGCTGGAGATCAGCGCGAACGGCGGCGTGGGCAGTCCGGCGCGCCGGGACCACAGGCGAGTGGCGTTCTTGTCCCGGGCTCGCTCCAGTCCCGGGATCATCGGGCAGGGCAGGCCCAGCGAGCGGGCGGCCCGTGCGGTGGAGATCATCAGGCCGTCGTAGCAGCTGAACATCCCGCGCACCCGGCGGTCACCGGCGAGCTCACCCGCGGCGGTCACGAGAGTCCCCCAGTCGTAAGGATTATCGACATGCACGACCTGGTCGAACGACGCGGCCCAGCCGGCTTCCCAGTGGTCGGGCCCGGGGGTGGTGATCAGCACCGGACTGAGTCCGCGGCCGCGGATGGTCCCGGCGAAGTGGCGGACCCCTCCGAATCCTTCGTCCGTGACGACGATCATGATGTCCGCGCCGTTGTCCACCATGCCTGCTCCCTGGTCACCGGGATATGTCCTCGTGAAACATCATTCGAGGTGCTCCGGCCGAGGGTCAAGCGCGGGTGCGAACACCGCACTCGTGAAGAAAACTCGAGCCCGCCGGGAGATTATCCAGATTCCATGACTTCCATCGATCAGGGTGACCTGCTTCGACGAACTGCGCGCGAGGCCGCCGTGCCGCTGCCGGTCCTGCTGCTCCGGACGGTCGAGATCATTTCTGTCACAATGGTTTACCTGGCGATATTGGTCGCCCAGCCGTTCTCCCGATGGGTTCTGCGCCGGCCGCCACGGCCGGTCACCGCCGAGTTGCTGGCCCGGTTGGGTCCGGCATTCGTGAAGTTCGCCCAGCTGCTCAGTAGCCGGCGCGACCAGCTGCCAAGCGCCTGGTGCGACCGTCTGGCCACCCTGCTCGAGCAGGTCCCTGCCCCGGCGCCGGCAGCGGTCGAGCAGACCCTGCGGCGCACCTACGGGGGCGATCTGCCGTTTCTCTGGCTGGACCCGGTACCGCTCGGCAGCGGCAGCATCGCGACCGTGCACCGGGCCGGCATGCCGGACGGGCGCACGGTGGCGGTGAAGGTGCGCCGGCCCGGGATCGAGCGGGCGCTGGTCGTCGACCTGTCGCTGATGAGCCGGTGCGTCGGTGTGGTCGGCCGGTTGCCCGTTCTGCGCCGGATCCCGGCCCAGGAGATGGTCGACCAGTTGGGCCGGGCGATCGTCCGGCAGGCCGACTTCGGGGCCGAACGGCGCAGCCTGCGGGCGCTGCGGGCGAACCTGGCGGCCATGCACTACGTGCGGGTGCCGATGACGGTGGACTCGCTCTGCACTCCGGACGTGATCACCATGGAGATGATGAGCGATCTCCGGCGGCTGCGCCCGGGGGAGATCCCGCCCGGTTCCCGGCGCCGGGTCGTGGTGCGAACGCTGACCGCCATGTTCCGGATGCTTTTCGTCGACGGGCTGGTGCACTGCGACCTGCACACCGGGAACGCCTTCGTGGACCCCGACGACCAGCTCGTCGTGCTCGACGCCGGCTTCGTCGTGCGCCTGCCCGAGCGGGTGCGGCTGCTGTTCGCCGAGTTCTTCATGGGGATGGCCCGCGGCGACGGCGAGCGCTGTGCGCAGATCGTGCTGCAGAGCGCGGTGGCGGTTCCGGACGATGCCGATCAGGAGGCGTTCTTCGTCGGGGTGAGCGAACTGATCGACGCGGCCGCGGGCCGGCCGGCGGCCGAGTTCAGCCTGCCGGAGTTCGCCGCCCGGCTCTTCGACCTGCAGCGGCGCAATCGGGTCTATGCCGCCCCCGAATTCGCGTTCCCGCTGCTGGCCCTCTTGGTGGTCGAGGGCATCGTGCGGGAGCTGGATCGGGAGATCGACTTCCAGGCGGTCGCCGTCCCGGTGCTCATCGATGTGCTCGGGCTGCCCACCGTGCCCACCGTCGCCCCGGCCCCGGTCGCCGCCGCCCCGGTCGCCGCACCGGTCGCGCTCGCCGGGGAGAATGGCGCGGATCGAGGCCCGAGCCCCATGCGCCCGGGACACGCCGGTGCCGGGCCCGGCCCGATCGCTCCGGACGGCTCGCCGGTCCAGATGTACGCCCGGCTGCCGAGCGGACCCGACGCTGACGTCGTCGCGCGGGTGGTGCCGTCGGGGGCACGCATCCTGGAGCTCGGCTGCGGAGCCGGCCGGGTGACCCGGGCCCTGACCGACCTCGGATTCAGCGTCACCGCGGTGGACGAGTCGCCGGAGATGCTCGATCTCGTCCGCGGGGCCCGGACCGTGCTCAGCCCGATCGAGACCCTGGAACTTCGGGACCGCTTCGACGCGGTGCTACTGATGTCCTACATCGTGCACACAGCCGAACCCGGCCTGCGGCAGGCGATGCTGCGGACCTGCCGGCGGCATCTGGCCGACGGCGGCAGCGTACTGATCCAGCGCGAGGGCGAGGGCTGGCATGAAACGGCCCCGGTCGAATTCCCACTCGCGGACGGCGTCAGCCGGATCGCCTCGTCCGAACCGGATCCCGACGACTCCAGAGTGCGCTCGGTGCTGATGGAGTACACCTTCCCGGACGCCCGTTGGAGTCAGTGGGTGCGCTCGGCCCAGCTGAGCCAGGACGAGTTCGAGTCGGCTCTGGCCGACGCCGGGTTGGCGGTGGCCGAGTACCTCACGCCCGACCGGGTCTGGGTCCGCGCCGTCGCCACCGGCGCTTAGCACGCGAAACACCGCAGCGCCACCGATGAACTCAGCACTTTGAAAGAAGCGCTTCCGTGCGGATCCGGCGACCGGAATTCCCTGATTGCGCACCGGACGCAGGGCAATTAGGGTGAAACTTGGCGAGCGCGAATGTCTCATATCGGCAGGAAAAGCCGCCCAGGAAGATCGTTTGGCGATTCCTGCCGCTCCCGCTGGCCAACGCCATTGTGCGCTGAGCTGCAACCCACGACGACGTGGGACACGCAATCCCGAGGGTCGATCCGTGGGTTGAGCAACGTGGGGGGAAGGACACGGCATGACACAGGGTGCCGAAAAATCGGTCGAACGCGTCGTGGACGCCATGCGGGAACACCCGGGGGAACCGTTCTCCATCGACGACATGGCTCGCGTCGCGCTGTTCAGTAAATTCCACTTCTCGCGGATCTTCCAGGACGCCACCGGGTTGTCCCCGGGGCGCTTCCTGGGGGCGCTGCGGCTGGCCGAGGCCAAGCGGCTGCTGCTTGGCACATCGTTGAGCGTCACCGACATCAGCATCCGCGTCGGCTACGCTAGCGTCGGAACCTTCAGTACCAGGTTCAAGAACTGTGTCGGCGTCGCCCCGAGCGTCTTCCGCTCGAACGGCGGTTTCCGCCCGTACGAGTCGTTCCAGAGCCGGTCCCGGCCGGGCACCGGAGCCCGGGTGCGTGGCGTGGTCTCCCTGCCGGACACCGCGCCGGACGGCCCGGTGTTCCTCGGGCTGTTCCCCGAGCCGGTCCCCCAGGGCACACCGGTGAGCTGTGCCCTGCTGCGTTCGCCCGGGCCGTTCACCATCGAGGCAGTGCCGCCCGGGACCTGGTTCCTGCTGGCGTACTGCAGCGGGCACTCCCCGGCCGGCAGCCAGGCACCAGGCCGGCCCGCCCCGCTGGTGGGGGCCTGCGGCCCGCTGACCGTTCGACCCGGGGCCGTTTTCGATCATCTGGACCTCAGGCTGCGCAGCGCGTCACCCATGGACCCGCCGGTGCTGATCGCGCCGCTCGACCTGCCCTCCACCGACGTCGAGACGATGTCTTTGACCAAGGGCGCCTGAGTCCGGCAGTTGCCCGAACGCGATGGTGAACGAGAGGCCGGTGACGGAGCGACCCCTGCCGGCACTCACTTCGGACCTCCCGCGCCCGGTTGTGCTGTCTGGGCCTCTGGGTGGCGGTGCAGCAGCCCTCGCACGGGCAGCTGCCCAGGCGCCCGGCCATCCACCGCACGGGGGCTCGAGTCGGCGCTGATCGTGCCGTACCGGTTCGCGAGCGGCCGTGCGCTCAGGCCGTGCGCGAAGACGCTCAGCAGCACGGTCATCCCGATCACCGCCACGGCCCGATCGGCCCCCGTGTTCAGGTCCTCCAGAGCCAACAGCGCGAAGATGACCGAGGCCAGCCCGCGGGGGCCGAACCAACCGATGAACGCCACCGTCGGCGCCGAGAGCCCGCAACCGGCCAGGGCGAGTGCCACCGGCAGCATCCGGACCACGGTCAGGCTCAGGAGTGCGTAGGCGAGCACCTGCCAGTCCGCCTGATCGACGAGCGTTGTGACGGCGACCGCGCCGAAGAGCAGCCAGGTCAGCAGCGAGACCAACCCCGCCGTCTGCTCGACGTAGAAGACCTCCTGAGGGCCTCCGCGGCCGGCGAAATGACTGAACACCAGCCCCGCCACGAACGCGGCGACAAAGCCATTGCCCTCCAGCCACAGGGTGCCGGTATAGATCGCCAGCGCCAGGGCCAGCAGGGCCGGGCCGGCGAGTTCCTCCGACGCCCAGCCACGAAGCCGCGCGATCCGCATCGCCCGGCCCCCGACCAAGCCCGCGACGATCCCGACGGCCAGGCCGATCGCCAGTTCGATGAGCGCTCCGTCCACGCTCGGGCCGCCGTGCAGGCTCTGCGCGGTCGCCGCGCCCGCGATGGCCACCGACACGACCGGGGTAACAATGCCGTCGTTGAGCCCGCTTTCGATGTTCAGGGCCCGGCGCACCCGCTCCGGCACGGCCGGGTTGGTCATCACCGCCGCGCCCAGTGCCGCGTCGGTCGGGGCCAACGCGGCACCCATCAGCAGCGCCAGCCACACACTCATCCCGCCGAACATCACCATCGCCAGCAGCGTCCCCGCGGCGACCGTCAGCGGCAGCCCGACCCCGAGCAGCCGGACGTACAGTCCGGCATCGGCGCGAAGCTCGCGCAGCCCTACCCGGGATGCGTCCGCGAACAACACCCACACCAGAGTGACCTCGGCCAGGACCTTGACGATTTCGTTGGTCAGGTCTGGGTCGATCACCTGCAGGCCCTCCGACAGCAGCGCACCGACGACGACGAACACAATGGGCGCGCTCAGGTCTGCCCGCCCGAGTCGGGCCGAGAACAGGCCCCAGACGAAAACGATCAGACAGGTCAGCGTCACCGCAGCCACCCCCATCCTGACCTCCCTGTCGACGTGGGTCAGACCGCCGCGAACGGATACCCGCAGTCGGCGGTGTGGTAGCTGAGGTGAGTGGACCATCGCCCTGCCGTGGGATGGCTCATCCGCCTCGGGTGAGGTCGCAACCCAGGGAGGACGATCTGCGCCTGGTCGACCGACTCGGCTCCGGACGATTAATCCACGGCGGGTGAGCCAGCGACCGTGAGGCTGATCCATCCTGCGAGAGGGCACGCTGTGCTGCACGGTCGAAGGAGTGCCGGATCGCGGGAGTAGCTCATGCAGGTACGACGTAGCGCCGTCGTCGCGGTCGGGATGCTGCTCGGGGTAACGGTGCTGGCGGGCTGCAGCGGGGCGAGCAACCTGCCGAGCCCCTCGGGGACTGCGAGCCTGCCCGAGGCAAGCCGCAGTCGTCCCGAGGGGACGGCGAGCCGTGCCGGTCTTGCGACGCCGGACAGCTCACGCAGGGCCACCGAAGCGGCCGAGCCCACGGAAGCCGACCGAACCCCCAGGCCCACGGAAGCTTCCGAGCCTACGGAGGATTCCCAGCCCACGGAGGATTCCCAGCCCACCGAGGATTCCCAGCCCACGGAAGCCGCCAGGCCCACGACGAAGCCCGCCGCAGCCAAACCGCAGACCACGACGGAAGAGCCGGACGCGAACGAGACCGCGGAGCCGACGACCAGCCCGAGCGCCGCGGCGAGCCCGACGTCCACCCCCGCCGCAGTGCCGACGTCGTCCGACTCGCAGACGTGGTGGCCCTGGCTGCTGCTGCTCGTGCCGATCGCCGGCCTGATCGCCTGGCTGGTGGCCAGGTCTTCGCGCCGCCGGGACTGGGAGGCGAGGTACGCGGCCGCTGTCGACGAGGCCCGCTGGGTGGCCAGGTCGTTCGCTCCGTCCTTGACCAACCGTGCACTTGCCCCGATGCAGGCGACCCAGTACTGGCTCGAGGGCAAGCCGCGGCTGGACGAACTCCAGGCCGAACTGGTGGCCCTCGGCACCTCGGCGCCGGACGAGGCCTTCTCGGCTGCGCTCACCCAGGCGTCGGTCAGCGTGGCAGCGCTGTCGCAGGCGCTGGAGGCGGACGTCTCGCTGCGCGGTGCCGTCGACGCCACACCCGACAACGCCGCCTCGCTCGACCAGTCGTACCGGCTGATCGAACAGCGGTCCGAGGATCTGCTGAGGGATATCGGCGACAGCACCGGCCCCGAGCCCTATCCGGGTCCCGAGTCCTACGGCCGGCAACCGCCACCGAACGGCTGACCGCGACGCCGGCCTCGTGCCCCGCGTGGTCGCCGGCTTCGGATGCGTTCGGCGATCACCCGGCCCCTTGTTTGGTCCGGACAGGCGTCATATCGGTGAGCTTCTCAAGGAAGCACCGTCGAGATGCCGACGCCCCAGCCATGAGCCAGATTCGGTCCGGCCGCTGTATCGGAGCCCGCTGATGGGTACCGTCCTGGGCCCGGTGCCCCAGCCACGCCGTGGGACGCGCACGGTCCGACGACACCCGGATCAGCACAACGAGGTCACATCCGGGCAACTGCGGCCGCTGCCGACTCCCACGTTGCTGTCTCACCAGGGCTCGGCCCTTTCGTCCAGTGCGCTTTCGTCCAGTTCCTCGAGCCCGGTACAACGGCGGGCGGCCGGCGGTGACGACCCGCTCGGAGGTGAGGCCGTCCCGGAAGCGATCGAGACCGCCCTGCGACGGCGACGCGGCACCGGAGCGCCGCTGCCCGATTCGCTCGCGCGGGAGATGAGCACCAGATTCGGGATGGACCTGTCCGGGGTCCGCGTCCATACCGATCCCGAAGCCGCCCGGATCTCCCAGCAACTCCAGGCCGTGGCCTTTACCCGCGGTCAGGACATTTACTTCGGGACGGGTGCCTATCACCCCGAATCCACCTCCGGTCGCGAGCTTCTCGGCCACGAACTGGCCCACATCGTCCAGCAGCGCTCCAGCACGGCCCCCTCCGGACCAGGTGATGTCATCGGCCGGGCGGACGACCCGGCCGAACGGCAGGCCGACGAAATCGCCGCCCAGGTCGTGCAGCGCAGCCCGTCGGACCTTCCGCCGACGCCGGCGGGGCCGGATGCCGGAGGCGGTTTCCGCCGGCCCACCGACGGGTCAGTGATCAGGCGGCGGAAGGGTTCGAAGCACAACCGGCGTGACCAGCGAGCGGCCAAGCTGGACGGCACGCTGCACGAAAGCCGACCAGATCCGCGCCCGGCCCCCGCCGAACCGGAGCCCGAACCGGACATCGAACCGGTGCAGGGTATGGAACGCCGGGCCATGGCTCAGCTATTTGCTTCCATGCTGGAGATCTTCGGCACCCCGGTATTCCTTTCCGGCGGTGCCGCGCTCGGCTGGCAGGGTGGCCGCCGCCCGGTCGGAGACCTTGATTTCCGGGTCAGCGCCGAGCGAGCCGGGTTCGACGACTTTGATCAGCCCGCCGGGCAGGTCCTGCTCCGATTCATCAACGAGAAAATGGCCCCGAGGTTCCGCAACCTTCCTGGGCTCACCTCCGGATCCGCGATCGACGAGGTCCACCAGATCGGGTCCGGGAAATCACTGACCATCGGCAGCGCCAACTGGCTCGGACATGAGGTCAGCATCTCGGTCGTCCGAACCCCGGATCGGGAAACGACGGATCTGTCCGCGCCGGGCACCGCACATCCCGGGTTGAGCGGGTTGAGCCTGGTCGAGCTCCGGGCGGACAAGGCGAAAACCCTGCTGACCCGGACCAAGCGCGGCCAGGACAGCGTGAAGAAGGTGGCCCAGGATCTGTTCGATTTCCTCAATGCGAGCCAGCTGATCGACCAGCAGAATCCCGGCGCGGAGCTGACCGCCGGACAGCACGTCGACCAGGCCCTGGCGGACCGGGCGGGCGAGTACGCAGGAGCCAATCTGGACGGCCTGAACCTGCACCATCTGCGGCCGGAACAGCTGCTCGGCCTGATGCGGACCAGGCTGGTCCTGACGGCCCGGGCGCACCTCAAAGGCGGTCAGCGGGCTGACGCCTTCCGGCAGCTGCTGAAGGATTATCCGACTCCGCAGAGCGGCAAGGATCCGCTGCAGACCAGGCTGCAGAGGGTGGCCAACCTGAGCGTCCCGGCCGAGGAGGTCACCGCGCTCCGCCCGTGGTTCGCTGAATGGAACGACCAGAGCAACTTCGGCCCGCCGTCGCGATCCCGGCGAGCCAAACGTCCTGGTGTTCCGGCCCGCACCCAGGGCGATCGGAGCTTGGATCCGGAGCCGACGGACGTAGTGCAGGAGACACCGGTCGACGAACTGCTCGAACTGCACGCGGCCGACATCGAGGCGCTGATTCCTGCCCAGTCGGTCCTGGCCAAGCAGGTGATGCGGGTTCTGGTCCTGTCCGGCGGCTTCCGCCGGCTCGGCGCCGTCAACGACCGGTCCACCATGCTGGCTTTCGGTCTCTGGAAGTCGGATTTCGACGCGGCGTTCAAGGACCTGAGGAAGGCCAAACTGGTTACCTCGCACGACGACGGGTTGCGCTTGAGCGGGATAACCAGCACGTCAACGGGCGTCACGCCGGACCAGGCCGTCGCCGAACTACGTAGACACGTTTGACTGAAACCGTTATAGGAATTTACTTTTCGGCTGAGATCCCACGCCGTCCGAGTTTGCGCAGTTCCCGGTCGAGCGCAGCGGTGAGGTGCCGCTGCCCCACGCGTCCATCGTTGTCCTCGAACGCCGCGAACGCGGCGGTGAGCACCGCGTTCCGGACGGCGCCGCCGGCGACGTCCGCTGCGGCGGCGAGCTTCTCGACGTCCACCGGGTCGTCCGGGTCGGTCTCGGCGACGTGACCCAGATGAGTGCGCCACAGCTGGGCGCGGGCCGCCTCGTCCGGATCCGGAAAATGCAGGACGAAGTGCAGGCGCCGGGTGAAGGCCGAGTCGAGGTTTCCGCGCAGGTTCGTGGCCAGGACCACGACGCCGTCGAATTCCTCCAGACGCTGCAGCAGATAGGAGACCCCGATGTTGGCGTACCGATCCCGGGCGTCCTGCACAGAGGACCGGGTCCCGAACAGCGCGTCGGCCTCGTCGAAGAACAGGACGCAGTTCAGCCGTTCGGCGGTGGCGAAGACCCGGCTGAGTCGGCGCTCGGACTCGCCGATGTACTTGTCGACCACGCTCGTCAGGTCGACCTGGTACAGATCCAGCCCGAGTGTTCCGGCGACGGCCTGAGCGGCGTAGGTCTTGCCGGTGCCTGGCCCACCGGCGAAGAGGGCGGCGATCCCCCGGCCCTTGCCCTTGCCGGTGAGCGGGCCCTGGGCCAGCACCTGGTCGCGGTTGCGCACCCAGTTCACCATGCTGTCCAGCTCTGAACGGGTCTGCAGTGGCAGCACCAGATCGTCCAGGGTGACGCCGCTGCGCCGGGCCGAGCCGGTCCGGTCGGCCAACCGCCGGGCCGCGCGCGCCAGATCCTGTGCCCCGAGCCGGTCACCGGTGTCCGCCCGGGCAAGCGCGGCGACGACGGAGATCTCCTCCGGGGTCACCTGCAGCGCGGTCAGATCACGCCAGATCTCTTGGGCGCAGGGATCTTCCGGGTCGAGGTGAGACGACCACAGGTCTCGCCGGAGGGCGGAATCCAACCGGGGCGCAACCACGGTCGGTGGCAGCCAGTGCGCCCAGTCCGGGTCCCAGGTTTCTGCGGCGACGACCGCCACCGCGATCCCGGCGGCACCGAGACGTTGCACCAGGTCCACCGGACCGGGGTCCGCGGATCCCCCGTCGGGCCCGGCCCGGACGTCGCTTTCCGGCCCGCTCCCGAACAGCCCGCTCGCGAACAGCCCGGTCACGATCAGGGCCGCGCCCTGCAGCACGGCTTCGAGGACGGCCGCGGCCAACCGGTCGCTGCGCTCGGCCGGACGGACCCGGGAGAGCTCCACCGCGAGGCCGGGCCGGTCCAGCGCCCGGGCCGCGCCGACGGCCATCGCCACTCCCGCGGTTCCCTGGGCACCGGTGACCCACACCAGGGTCTGACCGGCGGCCCACAACGCGGCCAGCCGGGCAGTGCCGGGCAGGTCCAGCGGCTGGGGCCGAAACAGACAGGACTCGAGCTCCGGGTCCGGCTCGAGGTCGCCGAGGAGATGGGCCACGACCCGGTCCGGAAGCACCAGCTGGCGTGCCAGATACGGACCCGAACCACGCAATCGCAACAGCCCGGTGCGATGCAGTCGGCCGGCCGGGCCGAGGGCGCGGCGGACCGCGGGATGGACGTTGGGCGCACCGAGCACCTCCAGTACCGGTGCCACCGCAGGTCGGTCGTCCGAGCGGGAGCCCGGGCCCAGCCCGTCCAGGGCCGTGGCGAACGACGGGTCGACGTCCGCAGCCAGCGCGACCGCGAGCAGATCGGTCTCAAATGGCGTCAGCGCCACCCGGGCCGCCAGCTCCTCGAGAGCGAGGTCCAGGGCTTCGAACAGCTCGGGTGCCGCCGGCCAGGACTCGTGCACCGCATGCCGGGCGGCCTCGAGCCGGTCGAGACCGCCCGTAACAGGCCCGAGTTCGACTCCAGAAGCACGGGCGGCGGACACTCGCCGGGCACTCGACTCGTCGAGGCCGACGAGGAGGCGCTGCCAGCGCGTCGGTAACGGCTCACCCATCCGCCACAAGTTACACTGTGCAACGTAAAGTCACTCTTTGGAGTGAACGTGGCGTGTCGATCGAACGTCATCCGCAGACACGTCGAAAGGAACCGGTCTCCCGATGCCGCTGTCCGCACTGGAGAACGTGCTGCAGGCATGGCTGCGCGAGCAACTGCCGCTGCCCGCCGAGATCGGCGACATCTCCTTCGACAGCCCGGACGCCACCTGGAGCACCGCCCTCACCCGGCCGACGGTGAACCTGTTCCTGTTCGACATCGCCCGGGCCGCTCAGCCACCGCTGCCGGTGCCGCCGCGACGCGATCAGAGTGGAACGCTCGTGCAGGACCGGCCCGCCCCGTGCGTGTCGTTCTCCTATCTGTTGAGCACGTGGGGCGGGGGTGTCCGCGAGGAACACCGGCTGCTCGGCGACGCGGTTCGAGCCGTGCTGCGCACGCCCGCGCTCAGTCCGGAGCCGGAGAGCCGGGAGCTCGTGGGCCCGATCCAGCTCAGCCTGTCCGAAACGAACGAGGTGCGGGCGCGGGAGCTGTGGAGCGGCCTGGGCGGACGGCTGCGAGCCGGGATGGTGCTGGTGGCGATGACCGCGGTCCCGTTGGGTCGTCCGGTGCCGCGGGCCGCCTCGGTGCAGACCGTGGAGGCCGAGGTCGCCTCAATGACGACGGCCGCGCGGACGGTCATCAGCACGATCCCTGCTGCGGACCCTGACCCGGCTACCGGCTCCGGTTCGGCCCCTGGAAACGGGCCCGGCCCGGTGAATGTCGAGGGTTCGGTGGTCGAGGCCCAAACCGGCCGGCGCTTCGTCTTGTTCGGTCCCCGTCAGCGGGGACGGGGTCGGCCCTGATGGAGGTGTCGGCGGTGACCGGTCAGCTGACCCTGGAGCCGGAGAGTTCCGGCGAGGTCCTGGTCGAGGTAACGAACACCGAGGACGTCATCGACGCCCTCGACGTCGACCTGGGCGGGATTCCGGGGGCCTCGGTACGCATCGACTCGGCCACCCCGACGCTGTTTCCCGGTGAGCGCCGCCGGCTCACCCTCCGGGTCGAGCTGCCGGCTCGGGTGCCTGCGGGCAGGCACCGGGCGATGGTCGAGATCCGTGCAGTGGGGACGGGGGATCGCAGGTCGGTAGGCCTCGATGTGGATGTGCCCCCTCGGCCTGCGCTGGCCGCCGGCGCCCATCCAGCGGTGCGCCGGGCCCGGCGGCAGGTCGATTTCCCGGTCACCGTGACCAATCGCGGGAACACCCCCCTGCAGGTCCTGGTGCGCGAACTCGACGTTCCGGACCGGGTGACGGTTGATCTGCAGCCGGCGGAGTTCGACATCGCGCCCTGGAGCTCGATCATCTGCCGGGCGCGGGTGACCGCCCCCCGGCAGTTCGTCGGCGAGGACAAGGATCACCCCGTCGACCTGCGGATCACGGCGCGGGCGACGACCCCTGGCCGACCCCTGATGGAGACGGAGCTCGACCAGGAGGCCCAGGTCACGTTCCGGCAGAGGCCGCTGCTGAGTCCAGGAGTTCTGCTGGCCATGATCCTGGTCACGGTGGCCGCCCTCTGGGTGGGCATCGGGTTGGTCGGGCTCACGATGTTCATCCGCCTGGTGGACCCCGGCGCCGCGCCCGCGGCTGCCTTCTTCCCGGGTGGCCCGGTGCCGGGCCGACCGGACGTGGCGATCACCGTTGCCGGGCAGATGGTGTCCGCCACGGACGGGTCGCCGGTCGCCGGGGTCACCGTGCTCGCGTGCAGCCAGGAGACCGCCACCAGGTCGCGCACCTGCACCTCGAAAACCGCCGAGGCCTGGACGGTCAGCGACGGGAACGGGCGGTTCTGGCTGCCCGGGCTGTTCCCCGGCCCGTACCGGCTGGGAATCACCGGCCAGGGCCTGAAGGCCCAGACCGTTCCAACGCGCTGGTTCAACGCTTCATGCTCCCTGAATCAGCCCGTCTCGGCGCCCTCGTCGGCCGTCACGATCGTGGTCGCCTACCATGCCTCGTCGGGGCCGGCGGGCCTGGTGAGGGTGACCGCTCGCGTCGCCGGCGCAGCCACGTCAGACCCGACCGCCTCCCCCTCCGCGCCGGCCTCGTCGTCGCCGGCATCGTCCCCGTCGGCCTCGGCCACCGGCTCGCCGACCGTGAGTGCATCGCTGGCCCCCTGCACCGATCCGACCACCGCACCGACGTCCGGCCCGGCGGCATCGAACGGCAGTGCGGCGACACCCAGCGCCGATCCATCGAGTAGCCCGACGCCGAGCCCGACCCGAAACGCCTGGCGGGGGAAGGCCACCGGGGCCGATGCGGGGGCCGGAATGCGGACGGCGACCGTGGTGGTGACCGGACTGCCGGCGCCGGGCCGATACGACCTGACGGTGGACGCCGGGACGGGTGTCCGGCTGACGGTGCGCGAGGTGCACGTCGAGGCCGGAAAGACCCACCCGGTGATCCAGGTGACCCTGCCACCGTCCAGCACCCCCACCCCCAGCCCGTCATGATCATCGAGGTTCGGCCGACGACGGTGCGCCACCAGGCCGGGATACCGATAGCGCTCACCGTGCACATCGAGAACGTGCGCAACGTCATCGCCGGCGTGGTCGTCCACGTCCTGGGAGCCGATCCCGGGTGGGTCGACGTGAACGAGTCGACCCTGTTGCTGTTCCCCGGCGAGTCGCGCACGGTCGAAGTGAATGTTCTTATGCCGGAATCTATTACGTCAGGCAAGAGACAAATTACGGTGCAGGTGACCGAAACCAGCGAACCGAACGAGAGCATTCTGGTGCCGGTCACCCTCGAGGTACCCGAGCGCGAGCGCCTCATGCTCACGCTGAGGCCGCCGCTGGTGCGCGGCGGCAGTCGCGCCCGGTTCAGCCTGCGGGCGGAGAACGACGGCAACACGGTGATCAGCCGGCCGCTGCAGGGCCGGGACAGCGAAGCTCGGTTGCGGTTCTCCTTCGAGCCGGAACGGCTCGAGCTGGCTCCGGGCGAGCAGGCTCGGGTATCGGTGAAAATCGAATCCCGACGACCGTTCTGGGGTGTTCCCATCCCCCGGATGCTCTCCGTGCACGACGATGCCCGCACCCCTGAGGAACGAGCGGCGCAGGCACCGCTGCCCGGAATTGGCGCCCAGGGGGCGTTCCTGCAGCGTCCCCGGTTGACCCGAGCCGCGCTGTCGCTGCTGGCGATGCCGATCGTTCTGCTCGTCGTGGTGGGTACCGCTGTCCTGGTCATGGGCGCGATCCTGCAGGACCACGAGACCGAACTGGACAACAAGGAGAGCAGGCTGACCGCGGTCAGCGACCCGGATTCGCAGGCCCCTCCGATCGCGGCGTGCCCGTGTTCGCTCGGAGGCCGGGTCGTTTCGGCCTCGCCGGTGCAAGCGCAGCGGAAGCCCTCGGCGACCGCGACGCCGCGGAACAGGCTGAGGGTATCGGGGACGCCGGTGAGCAGCCCGACGGCGTCGGGGACGCCGGGCGAGGAGACCACGGTGTCGGTCTACGATCCGGCCGACCCGGTGACGCCGGTGACCACGGTGACCGCCGGAAGCGACGGCAGCTGGCAGATGGACGGCGTGATCGCCGGGGAATACCTCGTCCGAGTGACGGCTCCGCACCGGATCCCGATCTGGTACCCGCAGGCCGTTGACTCCGCGCACGCCTCGCCGGTCAGCATCGCGGGTGGGTTGACCCGGCTTCGTCCCATGATCATCGGTGTCGCCCTCGGCTCGATCACGGTCACCGTCGATGCGGACGATCCGTCGGACGCCCAGGTGACCGTGCGGCTCGGGCCGGATTCGGTGCTGCCCGGGGCGATCGTCGCCACCGCCCTGCAGACCGAAACGGCGTCGGTGTTTCGAGCCGAGAACCTTCCCACTCCAGGGCATTTCGTCGTGGTCGCAGAGAAGCAGGGTTACCTGACCGCCAGCGTCCCGGTCGACCTCTCCCTCGGCCAGCAGCGCGACGTCGACACTCTGACGCTCCGCCGGGACCCGGCCGCCCCGACCCCGACCCCGACGGTGTCGGCGACGGTCACGGCGCCCCCGACCTCGCCCACCTCCCCGGCCACTCCGACGGCACCGATCACGCCGTCCCCGACGACCGAGCCGACGGTCGAGCCGACGACCGATCCGACGGTCGACCCGACGACCCCGCCGACGGTCGACCCGACGACCCACCCGCCCGTCCCACCGCCTGTCCCACCACCCGCCCCACCACCCGAAACCCCGCCCGGCGACCCGACAACCGGCTCTTGGGAGACCGGCGGCGTCCGGTGAGAAGCCGCACCGCGCCCGAGCGAAGGGAAAGAGCATGAGTGCCTCGGCCGACGAGAACACCCGCAGCGACCTGCTGGACGATTTCACCACCGACCCCGGCGAAACGGCGTCTTACGTGCTGTGGCCGGCGGATTCGGAGGGTGAAGCCACCGGCCGGTTGGAGATCGACCTCGACGACGGGCAGGCCTGTTCCGGATCCTCGGTCACGATCGAGGCCCGGGTGACCACCCCCGCCCGGGAAGAGGTCCAGGCGGTGTTCCGGGTCCAGGGGCTGGAGCCGGCCTGGTGCCCGGCGCCGCAGGTGGTGGCCGTGGTCCCGGGCGCGCAGACCCGGCTGTACCTGAAACTCACCCCACCCGCCGGAACCCCGCCGGGGCGCTACCTCTGGTCGCTGACCGCTGAGGTGCCGGACCGCCAGATGCTGGCGATGACGGCTGCCGTTCAGGTGGACCGGCCGAAGCCGGTCGCTGTCACCCCGCCCCGCTCCCGGCGGCGACTGTTCACCCTGCTGCTGGCGGGCATGGTGGTCATTCTGGCCGGGGTGAGCGCACTGTCCCTGCTGGCGCCGTCCCGGATGCCCTGGGGACCGGACACCGCTGCACTCAGACCTGCACCACACCTGACCGCCGGGCCACGGGCCGGCGGCCCGACGGCGCGCCCGAGCAGCAGCACCGCCGCCCGTGCGGCGGTCACCGAACTGGTGCAGCTGCACGGCACGATGCTGGTGGAAGAGGGCCCCGGAGCCATCCGGATCACCGTCATCCGGTTGTCCGCGGACGATCTGAACGGAGTCAGTCCTTCGCCGGGGCGCACGGTATTGCCCGAGACCACTGGGACCAACAAGAACGGTCAGGGGAAGACCTGGTCGCTGTCGTTACCCCCGGGGCTGTACGGCCTCACCTTCAGCAAACCCGGGTACACGTCAGAGTCCATCGTGGTCACCACCGCCGAGGCGGCCACGATCCCCCCGCCGCAGGTCCGCCTGGTTCGGATCAAACCGGCACCGACCAGCGCGACCGGATGATCACCACAACAGTGCGGCACCGGCGACCAGGGCGCTGACCAGCAGGAAGGCGACCAACACCAGTACCACCGGCCAGATCCGGTGCACCTCGAACTCGGGCTCGGAGGCCTCGACCGGGTCGGGCAGAGGCTCGGGCGCCGGGGCCGGAGCCGGGCGGCTCAACGGCGACCCGCACCGCCAGCAGACGGTCTCGCCCAGCCGGTTGTGCTCAACACAGACCGGGCAGGCCCGGAACGGCTGCCCGGCTCGCCCGGCCGTCCCCGGCAAGCGGCGCACCGATCGGGACAGGCCCGGCTCGCCGCCGGTTTCGAGTCCGCAGTCCACGTCCCGGCCAGACCGGTCAGACGGGTCGGACGGGTCGGACGGGTCAGCCGGGTCCGATCGCAGCCGGGCACCGGCGTCCACGGGGACATCGTCGACCAGGAGCCGGACGGCCACGTGCACCGGGACCTCGGCCCGGATCAGGTCCAGCACGTCGGTCGGGGCCATCTGCCGAAGGCTCGGCATTCTGACTTCCAGCCAGGCCGGATCCCCCGGCGGGCACTGACCGCTCCGGTACACCCCGCCGCCGTCAGTCACCCGTACCGACCCGTCGCCGGCCAGTTCCTGGAGCATCAGCTGCAGGCTGGGTCGGGTTCCGCGGCCAGCCAGGGCCCGGGCCTGAGCCTGGATCCAGGCCCGCTCCCGAGGGCCGCCCGGAGCCTGCGCGGCTTCGCCGGGATGCGGGTACGCATCGATCCAGCTGCCCAGCCAGCGCACGAACGGGTCCGGGGTGAGCGTGAGGTCGGCGGCCGTGTCGCCCGCGTCGACCGCATGGACGAGGGTGTCGGCGACGTCCTGGAAGATCGACGTGAACCGGACAAGGAACTCGTCCTCGAGCATCCCGACCGGCAGCTGGTCGACCAGCCAGTTCGGACTGGCCGCGTCGGTCGACGCTCTCATCGGGTCACCAGGGTGAGACCGCCGGGCAGGAAGAGGGTGTCCGGTTGCAGCGCCAGCAGTTCCCGGCCAATCCCGATCCGCTCACCGCGGCGCAGGTCGTACTCGTACAGCAGCACCTCATCGACCGCGGCCACCCCGTCGAGACCTTCGAGCAGGTGAGCAACGGCGGCGCCGGTCAGGTCTCGGTCGAACGGCCAGCCCGTGCCCTGCGGACCACCGACCAGCGGGTCGAGCCATGCGGTGACGGCGGTCTCGGCGGCCTGGCGGACCACCGCGCTGTTCCGGCCCGGGTCGGATCGGATCACCGCGGCCACCGAAACCCCTTGGAAAAACGGCGTGCTCTGCTCGACCCGGGTGCCGACGACGCGCCGCGGTTCCAGCACGGCGGTGACGAGATCGACCAGGTCGGCGTCCAGAGCCAGGTCGTCGAGGTCGCGTCGCTCCCGCAGCGGGGGCAGCCGGGGAACGATCAGCATCCGCACCGGCAGGCCCGGAACCTCCGGCGGGACGCAGCGGGCCCGGGCGATCCGCGGACTGCTCTCCAGGGCGAGTCGCTCGTAGTCGGCCGCGGTCACCGCCCGTTGCCCGGTCCGCAGGCTCAACGGTCCTCTGGTCTTGACCTCCTCGATGGTCTCCGGGTCGGA
>Ga0307513_10001129_pt1 | contig 38745 bp, 57 predicted proteins | sample 15_EM_MG_FD_202174 | JGI IMG/M metagenome (GOLD analysis project Ga0307513, IMG submission 202174) | Populus trichocarpa ectomycorrhiza microbial communities from riparian zone in the Pacific Northwest, United States - 15_EM | ecosystem: Host-associated > Plants > Roots > Unclassified | place...
ATGGTGAATGAGCGTTATATGTACCAGTTCCTGGTCTGGTTCGTGTTGGGGAAACGAGCTAGAAAGTGGATAAGAATTGGACTCTCGCGGCATGACGTGACGCACCGTCGAAACCAACGGTTTGAAGCACGAATTTGCTGGAAAACGTTGTGAGAAGGGGAAATATAAAGGGATTGTTTTAGGAATACCTGGAAAGGTCGGACATGGTGGTTGTGGTTCGGGATGTGGCGGAATGACAAAAACTCGAATATCGCTCGCTTATGTCAGCAGGTCCAGTTCAACATCAACCACCATGGACGCTCTCAAAGCAGAAATTGCCTCAAAACGAAAAATTCTTCAAGATGAGCCGTTGGCTGAGCGTCCCACAAAATATATGAGGCGAGGTGACATCGAGCGCTTGCGTCAAGAACAAGAACAAAATGCACAGGAGAAGAGGAAACGCGAGGAAGCCGAACGGAGACAAGCAGCGGACACCAGCGACAAGCCCAAGGGCAGCAGGGTGAGTTCATTCTATCTGGGCCCATCTGTCTTCTAAGCTAATACATGGATTGAGTTCAGTCACCATCTGAGCCTTCGTCTTCAAAATCACCCGATGCCATTGGCGAGACAGAATCGCCTGTCCTCCCAGAGTCATCGTATAACATTTCAAATGAAGAAACTGTTCGGCGGCTTCGCGCCAAAGGCCAACCAGTTCGATTGTTCGGAGAACTTGACAAGGATCGGCGCCTAAGACTTCGGGCACTTGAGCTTATCGAAGAAAAAGGTCATGACCGGCAAGGCGGGCAGAATGATTTCAAAAAAGCCTTGGAGGACGTCGAAAACAGTGAAAGGGAACTTCGGAATAAAACCAGCAAGGGGAAAAAGAAGGAGGAAAACGATCCTAATGCCAATAGTGTATTGGACCTCAACCTCATCAAGACCGACCCCGATAAACTCTATCCCTTGATTTATTATGCACTGAAGAGAACTCTGAAAGACTGGGAGGAAGCCATGGATGAACGCCCAGGTTTGTTTTGTGTTATCTTACTCCTCATTACTCAATGCAATTGCCTTGTAGAACATATCAAGCGAACAACGCAGGGCAAACTAGCTGCTGCTACCCAAGTGCAATCTGCTGAATATCTGAAGCCCCTGTTCAAAACACTTCGCTCTAGGGTAAGAGACTCCCCTCTACCATGATCCTGACCCTGATGCCCATATTGATGCAACGATAAGTCCCTCCCACCTGACATGTTAGTACGCATTGCAGAGATTGTTCACTACATGCAAAAACGGCAATACCAACGTGCAAATGATTCCTATCTTCGTCTCTCGATTGGAAATGCACCGTGGCCAATTGGGGTTACCATGGTTGGGTACGCCACCTTTCTGTTACTAAGTTTCGATGTCTTTAATTTTGTGTATCAGTATCCATGAGCGATCCGCGCGAGAAAAGATCTCTGCAGATCAGGTGGCACATGTACTTAACGACGAGGTCAGTCGAAAGTACATCCAAAGTCTAAAGAGGTGAGTGCCCAACCATGATGAGCATGCCTTATATCCCATGCTTATGCCCCGTATTAGGCTTCTTACATTTTCGCAAACGAAATACCCGCCTGCAGATATTTCCCAGTTAATGGGATAGTCTATATAATATACACCCGATGGTCATTAATTAACTTCCACCAGTCCTAGTACGCTTGCAGTAGTTTGTCAGGATTGGACATGTGTTTTCAGCATGCTACCTTCAGTCCTAAAACACCTGCAGCGCCTTCCATACAACGTTTGAAGCAACCCTCAACGTCGTTTTTTCTTCCCACTCTCTTTCGGTTCGCTACGGTTATCCTCAGTAACACCCATGGCGTGTCCAGTACCCTTTATATGGTTAAAGAGCTTCGTTTTGCTGGGAAAGCCTTGGTTGCATACATTGCACCTCTGGCGAGTAAATTAAACGTCAATAAAGGCCAGTAAAAGTCACAAAAGGAAAGATAGCTCACCTGATATCCATCATTGTTGGTTTCCGCTCCTTTTTTTGCCTGCTGACGAGCTCGCCGTTTATCCCGTTTCGATATTTCCACAGTCTCTGACGACCCAGCGGTGGTTGCAGTCGATTGAAGGCCGTCGTCATTCGAAACATCCGGAGTCGTGCTTAGCAAGTCCTTGCTTCCTGGTCCGTCCGTATTTTGACTCTTGGCGGTCTTCCTTCTGCGCTTGGGGGGAGTGTCTTCATCATCAGAAGTGGGGTCGACAGCAGCGGGGTCCTCCATCCCTGATGACTGAAAGTTATAAACGCTTTGTTGACCAGGCGGTGTTGATGTATCGGAGGGTGTCGGGGACGGCGAGACTCCCGCCGGTGTAGGAGTTATGATTGGAGCTTCTGAAAAGGCGCCCTCGTCAAGATCAGGAATATCGAGGTTCTGACTGTCGGATTCTGGGTATAAATCCAGCTCTTCGTCGTCTTCTTGCATTTCTTTCCTCAAACGTTCCACCTCTTTTGTGTGCTTCTTGCTCCGCTCATGGCTGTCCCAGGCTGCCTCGCTGCGGAAGGTTTTCCGACAGGCGACGCACTCCCATTCCTCGAGGTCCTCCCCTTCTGCAACCGCCCAGTCGAGATCCCTGTGTAGGGCATTAGTTTCAACCTTTTGCCATTCTTGTTCAACATAGGCTTCCGCAGCTTGCTGTTTGAGGATGTGCGAGTTCAATTTGTCTTGGTTCGGGGCTTGAGATACAGAGTTCTGGGCTTGAGATGCGAGATGATGCTTGTATCTTGGATCTCTTTTACGGACAAACCTCGCGAGAGACTGAATATCAGCATCACGGTAATGAAATGAATTAAACTTGAAATTCACGCGAATTGTGTCGTTATATTCTTTCCGGGCATCATCACGTAGCTTCTTGTTGTCCTTTTCCATCAATCTGCACCATGATTCAGGAAAAGAGCATAACGATGAAAAAAAGCCTTGACCCACCTTCGAACGCGCCTCTCGGGTGCTTCGGCCAAATTCCATTGTTCCATCCAAGAGAAATCTTTTTCCGTGGTGAAATTCATCCATACGTTATAAAAATCCCGAGCACCAATTGTACCCGTCTGCTTCAAAGCAGACCAAGGCCATGTAGATAGTCCGAAGGAGGGATAGTCATGATCTGACATGAACACGGCCTCTTCTGCCGCAAGTCTCGAGAAAAGATTGCGATAGATAGAGAAAAAGCTCTGCAAAAGAGATTATCGGATTATCCGGCATAATACTTGAGGAAACCTCACATTTTCTCCATCACCAAAGGAATCCCATATCGCCGTATCAAAGAAACGGGCCAAATGCCTGACCGTAAGCCCTCTATCTCGAATTCTTCCTGACAAGTTCACGCCTTTGCGAATGTCGTCGAAAACGGTTTCGGCATCTGGCTCGGGGACAAGAGATGCACGATGTGAATCGTACCAAGCCCGCTCCTACTTGTAAATTTATGAATTGCAGGCCCTGATTTGGGAGGTCGCTGTCCTTACTTGTTCGTCACTGAGGACCTATTGCTCTTTGTCAACGTTGAGTTAGTGTGCAGTAAGAGATGGACGTACCTCGTAGGCTTGCTGCAACGCAGCAAATTTACGGGTTGCTCCTTCAATATCTGTGTGGTTTTTATCTGGATGATGGATCAAGGCCAAACGTCGAAAAGAACGCTTTTGTAGATTGGTTAGCTTGGAACGATACCAGTGAATTTTTAAACTGGCACTTACCCTGACCTCCTCAACTGTGGCATCCTCGGTGACTTCCAAGAGTTGATAATAATCGATAAAAGTGGTTCCCGTGCCATCCGCATTTTCCTGGTCAGAGCGGCCAGTTGATTCCTGGGCACCCATAGATTCAACAAGCTGGTCGACGATCGAGTTATTAGCTTACATAAGAAGAATTGTTCTTGCTTTTTGACCTTCTACACGATGTCGGACTTTCTCTCCAAATCTGTATCCCCCTTCAGTGGTCCGTGTTCATGAATTCTGTAACCGACTCTTTACTTATGTAGACCAAAGACAATGACATGGCTGCTCGCAAGGACGCCGTCATGCAAAATATTCGGCAGGAATTAGCTCTGGCGAACGCCCAAGAACTTATGAATGTATGGACTGTTAGCACACTTACTTCAGTGGAGAAGCTCATTGACCCCCTCCAAACATTAGAAAGCTACGGAGCGGTGTTTTTCGAAATGCGTAACGAAACCTGGGAGTTCATTAGGGAGCGCAGAACAGGTTCGGACACCATTTTAAAACGCTCGTGGACCGTCACTGTTAACTTTCGTTCACTTTTTTCAAGACGTGCCTTTCGAGATGCCTCGAACGTTATTTGGAAACATGTGGGTGTTGGTTCCGTATTGCAGTGGCCTGACACTCACCAGTGTGTGTACACAGTTAATGTCGTGAGTAGAGCATACCATACCCGAGTAGGCAAGGAGAGACTCCAGGAAGGGCGACAAGGAGGGGTGGATGGCCTACTTTGAGGATTTTTCAGGGTGGGATTCTCTTCGTCGTTGCGAGTGGTCGACATGTCGCGCAAAAAAATATGGATAAGTACATTACTAGATCTATAGGTAGACGTAGGGAAGAAGGTATTATGCGAATACAAGTAGGGAGCGCGAGTATGTCTGCAAGAGAAAACATGCAAACAGGGAATTTCACAACCAACGAAATTAGTAACATATTACATGGGTCATGGCGCTTAAATTGCCTTACGATAATAATAGGCTTTAACATAAAAAAGGTTAGTGAACGAACTATAATTCAATGGGGTCGAGTCAACTCCGTTTCGACGTCGTACACGATGGCAGACATCCCAGAGGACGTTTGGAGAGGAGGGTTAGTACTTGATTCCGGACGATATGGCGTAGTCAAAAGTGGAGGAGGTTGTGTAGGGAAACCGATCGGCTACGAGCCCCCAGGTCGATTATTATCTGATTGAAAAGGCTGCAAAGCGCGCGGGCTGTTATTATAATATAGTTGTGGTTGTTGAGAAATATGTGGGCGAGGTGGGAAACTCTGGGAAGGAATGGAAGATCCTGAACTTCGTTGGAGACCTGCTTGGTACTGGTCATAAACCGTGCGTTCAAAATTGGGTTGCATAGACTGATTAATGGGAGGGATATAGGCTTGAGGTGGGAATGTCGCGTTTGGTGCGCTGTGGGGCGGCGGGCGAATACCACTGTTATCAGCAAGATAGCGTGTGTCAAGAGAACCGTATGACGGTTGCTTTCGCATGTGTTCGAGCTGATCCCGGTGTATAGACTTCATCCCCAAACCGCCATAGGCAAATGGGGCACTAAGGCTTGCTAAAGGCGGCGGTGGCAATTCCGTTGGGGACGAAATTGGGTCTAAACGGTACATCGAACTTCCGCGCGATACATCGGAGACGGACGGAGGCGAATGTAGACTCCGCAAGACGTGGGCCAATTGAACCGACGAGCCGACGAGAGTGTGACGTAGAACTTGGGTTGCTTGGTGACCTTCCGTCCAATCGGAGCATCTTTTCCATGCGCGCAGGGCTGATCCATCCGGCCGAGGGGAAGATGAGTTTTCAAGATAGAAAATTGGGGGATGCGACAGAACAAAGACAGCCTGGCCAGATCCAGGACCCAAGGTCTTGAACTCGGTATCGATGACCGTGGTGAAAGGTATTTCCATCTTAAAACCATGGCCTTCCGAATGGATGAACCAAATTAGACATTGTTTTACGTCGGAGACATAAGCCACTAAATCGTGTTTCCCCCCTGTTGTCGCGATTCGACGCCATGTCCCGATGGTCAAATCGGTGCAGGGGATAATGGTCACGGCTGCAGTAGAAAGAATCTTTCAGTGAGTATCTTTGAAGCTCAGTCGGAAAGGAATGAAACTCACGCTCTTCTTCATGAATCAAGCCGTGAAGCTCGCCCTCATAGGCGGTTGAAAGTTCTGGTGGCGTGTCTGGCGGAAATTCTGCGCTGTCTCCTCGGCCACCATGTTTTCCATCCTGTAGTTTCGCCTTTGCGCGCCTAAAAATGGGGGGTGAACGTCCATGATGGGCACGAGGGTGCTTGTAGACCGACCTATTTTGAAACCAAATTTGGGTCTGGCGTTCTTGCATTCCGAGGAGCTCACTTATGTCGCGCCGTCGTGCTGCAGTGGGGCTTCGTTCTGTCGCAAAATATCGTTCCAAATGAATTAGTTGCTCCGGGGTCACCCTGGATCGTTTCCGTTTCTCTTTTTCAGCCTTGGTCCCAGAAGTAGAGATTGATCTCTGAGGCCCGGATAACGGCCTTTTATCCTGTTCAAGCTCGAGGCCGTCATCTTCATGATTGTGTGAGAAGGCCGTCGCCGGAGATGTCGTGGTAGAACTCGGAGAAACCGGGTCAGTTTCTTCGTCTGCCTGAATGTTTATTGGGCCGAGAAAAAGCGAGCCCCTGCGACAATGGGGCGATGCTTCATGCTGTGCCATGTCTTTGGCTGAAAAAAGGCAAAATAAGAGTTGGTTCAGGAAAATATTTCAAAGAGAAAACTTGCATCTTGTATGGAAATCCCAGACTGGCCGATCTCGCGTTACAGCAGTCGCCAGGATGGACCGCGTGCCCGTGTCAATAAAGTGGCGAAGCAATCCCGACCTCCACCAAGAAGAAAGTTATTAGGCGGGGTACTGGGTATTGACACGAGGAAGCTGATGAAAAAAAAAAAGGGGGGGGGGGGGATTTTGTGGAATGTGTCTACATTTGGGGTAAAAAGCAGAGAGTTTCAACTGAGGGCGAGCAGCCTACGAGTCAACCTCGATCAGATCTAGGAACCACACAAGTGGGAAACTTGGTGGCAAGGTAACAACAAGTTACCGAAGCAATCGCGTTTTAAGATTCCGGGGATGAGCAGCTAGAATCTGGGATGGACGTCAGAGCGGGAATTGGAGGGTACAGATGTGGGGAACGCAACCATCCTCCCACAAAGACCATTGCGATTTGGGTTTTTGCAGGGAGACCCCAGGTCTTGGCGGACCTGAAAAAGCTGCGAGATACCATGCGTCGAGTGAGGAGACGTCATTCTGCAGGTCTGCATCCTGGTCACGGGTGTTGTTACAAACATATGGAGACATCCCTGAAATCCTTGCAACTTTCCTTATCCAGCTGTGCGACGTTTCCAAGTTACATGGGGACCCACTTCCGTTCAAGCACTGGGATGATTGACAGACGACCCTGAGAAACATGCCGTCTCGCGTGGCATTCCAGCAGCACAGGGTCGGGACCGAGCAGCAACATAACAGTCACCAATCATGAGTCTACAACTACTTACATATGTATATCCATTGTCCTTCCCCGAACAATGTGGTGTGATTCGGCTTCAAATCGACATTTCAGCACCCTTTGACCACAGAAACGTACATGGAAAATTCTTTTCAAAAAATCTCCAAGGAGGCCTGCCGCACTGTGCATATTAGCGTTAATTCCGCTTCGGTTATCCCAAACGCTACAAAATAAAACTTTTGAGATCTAAACAAGTTACAGACAGCACAATGAAACGCCTTGCCGTCCCAAAAAAGAGCAGGACAATAAACATAATTTACTTACGAAAACAGGAGCAAAAGAGGGATTAAAAAGAACCTGGGAATACTTAAACCTAACGAGTTGATCATCAAACTTGCGTTGGCTTGATGTAGAGCACGAGAAAGCAGGTGAGGCAGAGTATACCTTCGACCCCAAGGAAGGACGTTGGCCACCATGAATGACCTAGTACCGAGGCCGTTTTGCATCACGATCATCATACCCACTGGGACCCTCGCGTTTGAGGTCTCCACGATAGCCTCCACTACCTCCAAGGCCTCCACCACCAGGAGGACCGCCATAGCCACCCGCAGCTGGTTGAGGAGGTCCATAGCCATTTGATTGGCTGTCAGCAAAGCCACCACTACCATGAAATCCAATGCCGCCTCCGCGTCCTCTAAAAAAAAAGAAAGAAAGAAAAAAGGAATTAGAGGAAGGAAATTCGTGAGGGGTTGTCATTACCTAAATCCGCCCCCAGATTGTTCGTCTCTGCCACCACGGAAGCCACCTCTGAAGCCACCGCCCTCGTAGCCACCGCGGAACCCACCTCCGCCACCTCGATCGCCCCCATAACCACCTCGATCGCCCCCATACCCACCCCTGTCTCCACCAAACCCACCCCTGTCTCCGCCAAACCCAGGGCGGTCCCCACCAAACCCACCACGACCCCCACCAAACCCTCCTCGCCCTCGAAATCCTCCGCCTCGATCACTAAATCCTCGCCCCCCTCCAAATCCACCTCTCATACCCCCTCCTCTTGGTGGAGCGACCGGCGTTGGTTCAACTCGTTTGGGACGACCGCCCAATCCACCACCCAGACGTCGGGGTTTCCAGCCTCGCACAGTCCGGCCTCGTTCGACGTCAACGAGAATTCTCTTACCCATAATTTGCAAACCGTCGGATTCTTTATAAGCAGCTGGATAAAGACAGAAGGTAAACTTCCAGTCATTCCGTTACGAAGGTGAAGAAATATACCTTTCATATCTCGCTCCCTTTCGTAAACAATGAAAGCGTAGCCACGACTGCGGCCTTTTTTGTCGCGGACAATCCTGACTCGTTCGATCGTACCATATCCTTCGAATTCGCGCCTCAAGTCGGTCTCCGTTGCCGTTTTATGCTAGAATGGGCTCAGGTCAGTTCTCGTCCGGGTAAGATCCAAACAGGCTAGGTGAATTACCAAACGGGAGATGAATAACGTCTTGTATGGGTCACCAACAGCCTCGGGGTCATCAGCGGGTTTATCTGGAAGAAGAGGATTAGCAAGTGAGAAAGTCAGACGATCACCGACACTCACATGTATCCTTTGCGGACTTGAACTCCTCTGTTTTCTTGGCTTTCCTTTCCTCACGCCGAATTTGCCGCTTGGTTTCTTCTGCATGGGTGAATACAGGTTCTTCCCCTTCCTCCATGGCATCGGATGTGCCAGCATTGATCAAAGAATCCGTGTTTGCTTCCCTTAGTTGCGCGAGGATATTGCCGACTCCAGAAACGTCCTTTTTGCGAATACGGGCGATGTCCCTATCAATGGGGCGTGCATAGGGCAGAGGTGGGCGGGGGGCAAAAAGCTTGAGGAGATTTGGTGGGAGGAGATGAGTGCCCGGCATCGTTATGGATGTGGAGAAAGAGGTGAAGACACGTCTAACGCTGGTACTTTCAAACTCCGCTTCAATTTTTTATTATAATAAAGGAAAAAAAACATATTATATTGTAGTCTTACTGGCCCTTTTCTTTCGAAGAGCCTCTAATTTTGTCTTGAGAAGCTGAACACGCATATCGGCATCCTCTTGTGCCCTCTCCTCTTCCAATAACCTGTCCATAATAAGTTCTCTGTCCTCTTGTTCCCGTTTGCTTCTTGTTTGCTCCTCTGTCAAATCCACAGGCTGCGTAGATGCAGCTTCGTCCGCATTGGTTGGAAATCCGGGGATGTCAGTTGAGGCCAAAACGGGCTCAGCCACTACAGTTGCACGATCATATGTTTCGGATGGGTCGGTATTCTTGAGAAGTTCGAGTTGAAACCGTTGATACTCGAGATCAACTTCAGTAGAGGGAGGGGGATGTTGTGTTGGGAAGGCTGGAGCACCATCTTCCACCTCTTCGTCTGACTCGCCCTCAGAGAGGGGGATTGGTGCTCGAGAAGGATCTGAGAAGAAATCCTGGGGAAACGATTGACTTTGAAGGGGGGGTTCTTCTACCTTCCGTTTCTTCTCCACCTGTGAGCTTCCTACTTCAGCAGCCGGGGCCTTGCGCTTTCCCGTGGTATCAGAATCGTGTTCGTCCTCGTGTACCGCTATTCGCTGTCGTTTTTCCTCCTCTCGCATGCGTGCAACGTTGGTGCGATGTGACTTGCTGCCCAGATGTCCTTCCCAAGCAGACGCGTGTTTTATGACTAACCCACACACTAAACATTTGAGTTGGCCAGAAGGATTGTAGGCAGCATAAGGATGTGAAATTTGAGCCTCTTGGCGCTTCGCCTTGAGAAGGGCACGGACATCAGCCATGAGGAGAGCACTGGTATATGGAGGAGTTCTGTTAAGACTTGTCGTGACTCAGTCACGTGGTGATTGATTTAAGTTGCGTACAATCCAACTATGTAACACTGTACTGGTACTACAAAGCACATATCAAAGCGCAATAAAAGTACACCAAAGAATCTTCATCCCTCGGTGGCGGTTATTTACGCTACAGATCATAGAGGCGCTTGAGGTTTTCAATTGTTTCTTTGTCTCCAGTGGTCTGAAAATGTCTTTATTAATAGCATAATTCTGCATGGAAAACTTTCGCTTGCCTTGGACAAATCATCGCTGAGTTTGATACATGGCTTGTCATTGACCGAAGAAAGCTTAATGACAATATTGAGCGCCTTGCTCTTCTCGCCTGTGGAAGCAATTCGAAAATCGTTGGTAAGAAATGTACCGATGCCAAAGGACACTGCCAAGGATGGTAAATAGAACAATTTTGGAGAGTAAGTTTCTTCCACGTACCCTTATTAAAGTTCAATTCATCGCATTGCTTTTTTATGTCGATGCATTTGTTGACCGTCAGCGAATCAGAAAAAATGAGTGATTTCGAATCATTTGGAATGCCTAGAGACTGGTACATCTTTTTGACGCGAGGACCGAAAGCGAAGGGGTCACCAGAATCCTGCCGGAGGCCAGTCCAGCGGTGCGCAAGGTCCGGATCTGACATTATGTCCTATGGAGGGTTAACGTCATTTGACTTTAATTCTGTGGGGAAATATGTACCTTGATAAAGGCTTCTGTAGTAAATGTATCGGTCAAGGAGATAAGTGGGGCCTCCCGTCCGCTGTAGACTTCTTCCCAAAGTTTCAAAGCAATTACATTTGCGCACTCGTAGCCTCGCAGGGCAGCGACCTGTTATCCATTCATTGAAGGGCTTATGCAGACGGGGGTAAAACGTACACCCATAAACCATTCACTAACAAATGGATAATTATCATACCATTCGGCAACAACTGATGGCTGAGGGCTCACTGTGCGATTGTCCCGATGGGTACGAGATTGTACTTCTGGGCAAAATAAACCTTGAAGGTAGTGGTTAGGCAAGTACGTGAAACCTAGAAGGCCACCTTACGTTGCTAGTTCCTAGAAGACCACCGGTCGATGGAATTTCTTTCGAGGCCCGAACAAGTGCTTGTACCACAATATCTTGCGCTCGGAATGACCTCCTTCTCCGGGTTCCGAATTCGCTCAAATTACAATTTGCTTCAAGTAGAGCCTTGGCTTTCGAGTAAGCGAGTTCTGGTACCGGCCTGCAATGAGTAAGTATTTATAGGATTCAAGAGTTCACATACCGTCTTGGTTGTCATAATTCCAATCCACGACGACCGACTGGAAGTAAGATTCGCTGAGACACGCCATGATCGGGACTTCCCAGAGGATAGTCTCAACCCATGGACCAATGATCTCGATTTCGACCCGCCCTTTCAAATTGTCACTGGTCACTGGGATGTATTTGATCTTGACTTGCTCAGGTTTATACCGATAGGACGACAGGTAAGTGAGGTACTCGGGCGTTAAATAGGGGCAAGCCTCCTTGAGCCACTGCAACTCCGAGTCGGTTAATGAGATCGTGGCGAAATCTGCAACCATCCCAACTGTTAACCGCCGCGTTCAATGTGAAAGTGGGACATGGGGACAGACGCGATACAGCAGTTCGGAAACGTTCGATACACTGTCGAGAGAATAAGGTGTCGAGGTTTCTATTTGTGAATCGATAGGTAGCTTGGACTTCGGGGAAGAGATGTAACACCGATTGCTGCATCGTTAACTGGGAATGGTAGATTGTTAGTCGCAGGATGAGGACTGAAGGGTGGTTTCATCACTTTGTAGAGATCCGTGTCCAATATGGACTGGGGGAGAGGGATCTCGGAAAGCGCGGCAGACATGGTGGTAAAATCAGTGTGGAATGAGAAGGAACGGTTGCGCGCTTATCGAAAGTCAAGCCAACACGTGACTCACTCAAAATATGTAACATTCTAGCATTGCAATACTTGGACTAGCTAGTAAGATAATATAGATAGAAAGTAGAATTAAATATAGACAGCGTAAGTGCCGATCACCGGGCGGTGGTCACTCCGACCTTCTAACCGCCGCATTCCACGATCATCAAGAGTGTTGTAGGCGAGGCAGATAACATGGCCTTTGAGTGGCAAAGATGGGGCGTACATAACCTCTGGTCCTATGTTGCCCTGGTGATGTGTTGGTGATAGGAAGGCAGGGAGGAAGCGCCATAGCGAGGGTGTGGCTGATTGGGGACGATCAATAGATGGCGGAGTTTCCAAAGGATATTCGGGCGCCGTGGTCCGTCGAACGGGGTTTTCAGACGGCAGTGGGGCGGTGGGAGGGGGTGAAAAGGCGGCATTTCCTCGACGTAGCTGTTTTTCGCTGTGCTTTATAGGCATGTCTTTGGAAGGCGTTCAGAGTTCATGAAAGGACTATGATGATGCCAAACTTACGGGACGGATGGTAATGCATCGCGGTTGGTGCGATGGATCGCCTGACCGGAGTAGGAGGTAATCGGTCTGTTGATGTTTTGTCTCCAGAGTCAGACGACCGTGGGGTGTTGTTGTTGTCCTGCGCAGCACGAGCGGGGGGCGAACGAAATGCATTGACGAGGAACTGACCGACTCTTCTTCGCGGCCGAGGTTGAAATTCCGGACTCTCCGTATCCTCAGCCACAGGATCCGGTGGCACAACAATTGTAGTCTTCCATAAAATACGATCACACCTACAAACGATGATCAGAGCCGTTGACTTTTTTGTTTTTTTTGTTTTTGTTTTTTGGAGTACCGTACCAGCTGGGGACACGTTTCTTATGAGAAGAGTCATAAACTCCTTTTTCCTCCAACACGGCATCGCTTTGTTGAGGCCCCGGAGAATTGACCAGGACCATCGGAGGTGGGCGGAGGAATCGTCTTTTCCCCGTTTCAGATGGGGTATTCGAGATGTTGGGAGTCAATGGCGATGGAGGAGCGAGACGGCTTGGGGTGGTCGGGGATGGTATGGCAGAAGGGTCAAACTGCTTCAATTTCAAGGACTTGTTGGGAGGATTGCCGAAAGAGGGGGACAACAACGACAGCCATTTAGCCCGAGCCTTGTTTGCAGTGCTTGACACTACAGAAACCTTGCTTGCTCCTGTGGGAGTGGACGGTAGGGTATAAAAATAAGTATCATCCTCCATTCCTGGTTCGGTATTTGGATGTGAGATGACAGATGTCATCGTTGACGATACGAGCGACGCCCCCTCTCCGTCATCATCTACGTCGTCTGGTTCGTCTGGTTCTTCAATTTCGAGGAGGGGTGTAGCTCGATCTCCGAGTTGCAGGGGCTTTGGTCCCGTTCGCTTCGAGCGCTTGAGGGTACGCAAAACGTCGTATTTGAATGTCGGAGGAAAATTGATAGGCGCCTCATTGAATCCACTGAAGAATGTTCCTTGCTTCATGAGAGCATTGAGTTGATCAAATTCAAATGCTTGCGCATATTCTAGAGTACGGTTTAGGCTTGCTGGTGAAACTCAAAGAAAGGGCAGCCGTTCAAACCTTGGCGAGAAATAAGCCAGTCTGCATGTAGGCGCGATATGTCTAGCCGAAAATTAAGGTCACCACACAGAAACGAGAAGTCAAATCTATCAGTCAAATCTATGGCACGATCAATAATGAACACCGCACGGAAAGAAAGAAGGTACCTTCAGCCATCGTGCGCGGGTCATCAACGGCGAGAAAATCATCCACAGATAATTCAGCCTGCCGAGAAAAGTCAATGAGAGAACATCGACTTCAAGCAGATTCGGGTACTTTGATTTTGGCCAAATTTGCGAGGCGATGGTTGATTTTGCCTTCATGTGCTAGACAACTGGGTCAAAGGCAGCACGACAAAAAAGATAAAGCTTGAACAAACCTGCAAGATGGGCATTCAAGAATAAAAGGGTGGTCCCGTCGATATTGAGACTGATTCCAACGCCGCCCTTATTGCCAACGCGGCCACCAATAAGCCCTGCAGTCACAGCGGACTTGGACATGCCTGAAGGCGACAAAAGATAAAGGTAGGATCAAATAATACTAATAGATCCCATACCTCGCACTAAAGGCTTCAAATCTCTGTGAATGAATACAGCCATATAGATTCCCATTAAGCGATCCTTGATAAGGAGCTGGTATGGTCCCTTGCGAGATTCCTTGGCAGACTTTTGGCGTATCAACGGCCTTGGAAGGCCGATCTCGGCTGTAGAGGGGGATCCGCTGCGAGTCGAGATGCCGTTGTTACATAGAAAGTCTTCAAGTATCGAGGTCCAACCAGTGGGCGGGCCTTCAGATTCCTCTTCGGGCTTGTGGGGTCTGAGATCGTCGGCTCTCTCCTTTTCCTTCGACTTTTGATTTGGCTTATCGTAGTCCTTATCGAATTCCTTTGACTTGTCACGGTCCTTGTCTAAAATCTTGAATCCAGCGGCCAAGCCCATTGGTATACCTGCAAACAGGGAAACATCAGAAAAAAAAGGAATACAGTTGTATGAGTCCTGCTCACCTGATGGTGTTGGACATTCCTGGCCAGCGCTTAACAATTTCAAATGGTAGTCTGATAGGCAAAAGAAGCGTTTAGACTCACACAACAACCAGATGATAAGGGTGATTTCCATCATGCGGGAGATAGGGAAAGGCGCCAGGCTGCGCCGGTGGTCCACAGTACGCCGGTACTTTCCCCAACAATTCTTCTATCTCGCCCTGCCAGTGGAGACCGCGTCAAATTAACGACCCATTCCCTCAAAACCACAAATACCTTTGGCAGGGAGTCGTGCATGTTCCATGTTAGTATTCTGACTTTGAGAAACTTGGGATCTATCGTGGGTGCCCTCGTCACAGGCGGCGACAGTGTCGATGAAATAGCCTTGTCATGCTGTGTCGAGTCTGCAGGATGGGGCGTAGTCGTATCATTAGTAGAATTGGGGAACAACCCTTGCAAGCGTGTCAAAACTGATGGCTGATGAGCTGTAGGTAGCCCTGGTGAGTACATAGCGTTGCCAGTGCAAAGAAGTACCTTGTTGACGGTGTACATTGCCTGTGGGAGACATAATGAGGGTTAGTCTAAAGCTCCTTGAGCATCAAGTTAAAGCAGCATGAGTTGGACATGAGTGCTTGTAGCAGGGGTGTTTAAATGGTTTATGTAATACGCAAGCAAGAAATATCGATAGCAGTAAAACAACACTACGAAATACAGAGCAGCTGTAGCCGGGGTAAGGATAGTAGAAACAACAGCGAGATAGAGCACTAGACGAAAAGGAGGAAGAGGATCGCCCGCCGTTGAAAATAAGATACAACGCATAACGAAGATTAGGGTGAGAGCGTTCGTTGGTAAAGAAAGGGTTAGAAAAAAGCAAGGCAGATAAATAAGCCAAATCCAATCACTATGAATTAAATATCGCCCACGCCGGCTCAAATGATCCCATTGGACTGTCCCATTTCCATTCGTTCGGTTGATAATAAGCCGCCTCTCCCCCATCGACGTCCTTCCAGATTCCTAACCTTGGGGGATTTGATGATTCTTCCGTTTTTACGTCGATAGTCGAGGATGAGGAGGAAGAAAGGGTATGGTGGGGTGCCTCCAACTCGTGATTAGACTCTGGGCTGGGGTTCGTAGATGAAGACGAAACCAGGTCCGGTGTGGGGGCTTTTGAGTCCTCATCCTCGACTGTCCCAAAAGAAAAATCAAAGAATTCATCAAGTTCGGCCATGGATCCACCAGGCGGCGGCGACGATTCTCTTGCAGAGCTGCTCGATTCGCCCAAAGAGACGTTTCCAGCACCGTCCGTCAGATTTGGCACGGTCCCGCATCCCTTCAAAATCATCTCTAATGTGTCAGAGATGTCCGAAGTCAACAACTCCTGACCCTCGCCTTCCGTCGCACGCTTGATGAGCTCCGTCATTTGGGCCATGAAGGCGGTCGCATCTTCTTCCGACTTGATATTCTCCAAGACTTCGCTCTTCTTCCTCAGTGCCTCGCTCGGCTCTGACTCCCACTCCAACTTGGCACGCTTCGGTGGTGACGCCTCATTCAGCGCACTCGAGGAGGAGCCTGCCATCATAAACTCCTCCTCACGAGGCCGTTTGGCAGAACCACCACCACTCGTCGAGGCCGTTGGCTGCGTTTGCTCAGGCGCAGGCGGAGGAGCTGGCGGAGCGGCAGGAGTAACAGCCTTGGAAACACGGCGAGCCCGCTGAGGTACCTTGGGTTTCGGCGGTGCCTTCGTTTTCGGGGACTTTGCTGCCACTGCCGATGGAGGAGACGAAGCCACCGCTGTGGGTGTTGGTGCATTGGCAACCGGTGTTGAAGCAGAGTGCATTGGTGCGGGAGACGGAGTGGAGACTGCTCCGGCCCCTTGCGAAGCCTTGGCACCCCGTTTGGTGGGCGGTGGTTGGAGAGAGACGGGCGGTCGGAGGAGGTTCTGCTGTTGTTGTTGCTGAGGGGGGCCCGCGTTTGGAGGCTGGTGGATAGGTGGGCGAACTTGTGGAGGCATTTCGGGAGTTCCCATCACAGTGTTCGGAGGAGACATCATGTTGTTTCCCATTAACTGCTGTTGCTGCATCTGTTGCTGCTGCTGGGGTGCCTGAAAGTTGGGAATTCCCAATCGTTGGTTATTGTTTGCCCGCATGTTGGCAAGTGTGTGATTAAACGTCTCCATTATCCGCTGCAGTTCTGTGTTCATACCTCGAAGGCTATCGAGAGTGATAACATGGCGAGGCGACGCTGTTGATAACAACGACCGCTGGTGTTGAAGAGTACAGATCTGATATTTTTTTGATTTATTTAAAAAAAGAGATAAATATAAAGGAAAAAAAAACTTACGATCGCAATCAACTTCCTTACAATATCCTCCTTTTGCAGCACGGCGACAACCATCTGAAGCTTTTGGTCTGTATCATTAGCCACCCGAAAGGCATTCTCCAAAATGTGATTATATTCTATTCGCTGCTCCATTGGAACGTCAACACCATGTAGATTTGGAATGTCTGTAGAGCGCCAAATATCAGCCGCGTTCATCGCCCAAAGAAAAACAAAAAAAAAAAAAAAGACATACTGTTAGTAGTGTACTCATGTTTACATCTCTGGATGAGAGCATCGGCCGTCGCAAGCGTGCTTCTCTGCTGACCCTGTTGCATCATCCTAGCAGCTTGCATATTCTGACCACCCGGAACCTGCTGCTGCTGGTTTGCCTGTGGCCCCTGCTGCACAAACTGCGGAACACCAACAGCAAACTGGTTCCTCGCTGCAAGCGTGGCCGTCGCATTTTGTTGTTGTTGTTGCGGCGAATTCGCAAATGGCAACGAAGCGCCAGGGCCTCCCATACCAGGAGCAACGGTCCTGCCTTGCGGTTGTCCCTGCGGATGGCCACCGTTCTGCTGCATCGCAATCGCCGCAGCCTGAGCGTGCGGTCCACCCCCGGCCTGCGCAGTCCGCACCCTGTTCTGGAACATCCTCTGATCTTGGAACGACCTTTGTAAATTGGCCCTATTTTGCTCAACGAAATGGATCATCTTCTCGTCCACCCCTTGCGCACGCAACTCGGCCACCGAAGTATGCGACATCACCATCAATTGTTGCATCTGTTGCGGGTTTCGTTGAGCGTGGAAGTTACTGAGCGCGTTCTTTCGGTTTTCGAGCGCCTGCGCGATGTACCAGTTATCGAAATCCTGCAGCGTGCCTTGGTAGATCTGAGCTAGCTGAAGGCCGGTCCCAGGTCCGGACCGGGCGGGCTCGCCATCAGTTGCATGGAATTGAACGAAGTCTAGGCGGGCGGCGATGACGGGCCACAAGTCCTTTTGCGAGACCTACGGGGAAACGTTAACGAACGGGTCGAATTACTTTCAATAAATCGCAACAACTCACGTTCGTTTGGCCACCTTCCTTCATAACTTCAGCATGCAACCGATACAAATCAACCGGGCGGTTGTCGATGATAGCTGCCCGTGGGTCCATCTTCAGCGGCCTCTTCATACAAAAGCTTTTGTACGTCGCTTCAAATTGAGCCTTCTCGAGTGGAGCAGGATGCGGCATATTTCCTCCAGCACCAGCGCCTTGTGGTGTTGACGGCCCAGGCTGGTTCTGCGACGGTCCGGTAGTGCTAGGCTGCGGGGTGTTGGCCGAAAATGGAAAAGGAGGGCCGCCACCTTGCAAATTATTGAACGGACTCGTATGCTGAGCGCCGGGCTGCTGCCCAGGGTGTAGCTGAGGCGTCGGACCCAAACGAGGCGGAACCAGCCCTTGACTTACAAGGTGGTTGGCTTGAGCCTGAGTTTGTTGGAGGGAGGGACTCGACTGGCCATGAGCCGGTTGTTGGTTTTGCACTGCCATTTGGGGACGTGGAGTACTGGGATCAAAAGGCTGGCCTTGCTGGGTGTTATGAGGGATCCAGGATGGTTGGCCAGCGGGGCCATTAGCATTTGCCTGCGTTTGTTGAATTCTTCAGACAAAGGCAAATCAGCAAAAGAAACAAAAAAACAAAAACAATCGAATGATCTGCAACGGTACACACCGAAAATTGTCGTAACCTTGAGAGAACCTCTGTACATAATCCTTCCGCTTGTTATATTCCATGGTTATTTCCTTGACCTTTGCGACGAGCTGGACTTCCTGGGGAGTACCTTTGACGCTGTTATGTTGGATGTGTAGTTGCTTGAGCTGTTGTTCCTGGGACGCCATCTGACCTTTGAGAATGTTGATGCGCTGAGCCATCTCTTGTGGGGAGATTGGGACGCGGGCGCCATTGGGCCCAACCATCATGGAAAGTTGCTGAGGCTGTGAGCCCTGGACGGGGGGGACCTGCTGAGGGTTTCCAGGATGAGGAGAAGGGCGACGAAGTAGCTCATTTGACATTCCGGGGGAAGAGAACATATCGGCGGGGGAAGAATGATTGTTCATGCCTCCGGACTGAAACTGCTGCTGCTGTCGTTGGTGCTGCTGCTCGCGCATGTTGAGCTGGTGTTGTTGGAGTTGCTGCTGAGTGAACTTGATGGGACCGTTCTGGGGCTGAGCCATATTCATCGAGTCGAGCTGACGCTGGACGTGGATGTTTTGAGCACCGGGGCGAGATTGGAGAGCAGCGGGTTGGTTGGGGTTTCCGTTGGGTATTCCGCCCATGTTTGGGAAGCCAGAGGGAATGTGGGCCTGGTTGGAGTCATACTGCTGCTGGTTAGGTGTTGGGGGAATTCCGGTGGGCATTCCGAAGGGCTGGAGTTGCTGCTGATGCTGAGTGCGAGCGGGGTGGTTTTGTGAAAGCGCCTGAGGGCGTTTCATCAATTCGGAGAACTGGGAGAAAGAAGTGAGCACAGTGGAGACAAGAGGGGGGAGAAGAGAGCGGAGACAACGGGGCTCCCACGGAGGGGGCGATCGGGACGATGAGAGTGGGAGAGAAAGAACGCACTTGGGCAGGATTGGCAGGATTCATATCGTTGGACTGTTGTGGTCTGAATTGCTGCTGCATTTGCTGCATCTGCCATACCCTGGCCTGGTCGATGGCGGACTGAGGCATGTTTGGATGGGTCTCCTGGAGCTGCTGACCCTGGCCCTGACCCTGCTGTTGTTGTTGCTGTTGCTGTTGCTGTTGCTGCTGCTGCTGCTGCTGCTGCTGTTGTTGTTGTTGCTGTTGTTGTTGCTGGTGCTGGTGCTGTTGCTGCTGCTGCTGCTGCTGAAGCAGGGTATTGTTGAACATTGGGTACTGGGAGGACATGCGATCTGCCATGAGCGGCGGCGATGCGGAGGAAGGAAGGGAGGAGCGTTGACGCTCGAGGGGTGCGGAGAAAGGGAGGGAGTGGTGGTGGGAGTGAAGCAAGACTCGCAGGCTGTGGCTGACAAGCCTGCGTGTTTGCAGGAGTTGACACTTTTTTTTTTCTTTTCTACTATGTACTCTAATGCTCAAGTTGGGCTTTACTCTTTATTGAATCCGTACCAACACCACAAGCGCTCGGACCCCATAGTTTATCTACATACAAGCAAAAAAATTAAATACATTTGTAGAAGAATAAAGTCCAATGATGATGATAGTGGATACAGCGATACTTGTCATAAAGTTTCGGTTTATCGGTTGCTGGAGCCTGCAGTCGGTCCATCCTTGTTGATGTCAAATATAGTGGGGCCAGCCTCCAAAATAACATCACCATCGTCGTCGTCTTCTGAGGATTGGTCGTCGTCGTCGTCGTCACGGAATCGCTCCTGCAGCGTCCTGGTCTTCTTTGCCATCTGGACGGGTCCCACGGCAAGAATTCTATCGCGGCCCTCATCCGCTTCATCCTGCGAAAGCTCATCTTCCATCTCGTCTTCCACCACGCTGTCCACTTCCCTTCGGAACCAATATCTCAATCCGACTGGGATCATGACACCCACGACCACAGCTGCGAGCCCGAAGAAATTCCGCCAGCTGATCAGGTGAAAGTCGTCTGCGCTGGTCATCTCATCGAGCCCGCCGCCAATCGTCGTATGGATCACACTGACGCCTAGGATCCCAAGGGCGGTGCTGATCCAAAACGGGACGATGCCGATGCCAACGTGGGGACAGACGACATTGACGACCCAGTGTGGGGGGAGAGGGGCAATCCGGAGCACAATGAGAAAAGAAATCATGTTTTCCTTGTTGGCGCGGATCTTGGTGGCCCACTTATCAAGGACAGCTTTCCATTTTGGGAGAGTGAGGAGGGCAGGGCCTAATGCAGCAGAGATCAAGTAACAGAGGGTTGCGCCTGTTCCAACGCAGAAGCAAACTAATGGTAGTGCTCGTGCAACACCCCAGACAGCACCTCCGAGGATGGAGAGGTACATTGAGCCTGGAAGTGAAAAAGCCTGGAGACTAGAAAGAAAGAAAACGGTGAGGATGAGTGGAGAAGGAAGAAAAGGAACTGACAAGAGGTATGTGACAACGTAGCAGACGACGATTCGGTAGGGGTAGATATCTCTGTATTTCTTGAGAAGACCGTTGAGTTCCTGGAGCTGAATGAATGATTTGGGGATGCGTAATAGTGGGCGGTCGATTCTGAGGGGGGGAACATCAACGTCAGCCGATGAATATGGGGGGGTACTTACTCCTCGAGAGTGGGTAAAGCAAGCCAGAGAGTGCCACCGAGAAAAATGGAGCTGATGATGAATATACAGGCCATCTTGAGGGTGGCATTGAAGATGATCTTTGCGGAAGAAGGAGAACGAGGAAAGGTAGCGCCATAGGAGGGGGTTGCTGGGGAAAGGAGAGGGGATGTGTCCGAGTATCTGTCATGTTCCTCGTCGTTGACGGTGTCTAGAGTGTACATTGACGCATTGCAGGGCGCTGGCGGCATCTTGTTGAGAGACAAGATGAAAATAATGGTTTTATTTTATTTTTATTTCCATTAAGTCTAAATCGGGACATGTAAATACAGACAAAGCGACGAGTAGGAGGTCGGTGGAGACGACGACGATAAGACTGGTTCGATGCTGCCACAGCAGGTACCACCGTCGTCTCTTCAATCAGCCCTGCAGATGGATCCCACCCAGCAGCACCTCCAGCTGCAACAACAGCAACAGCAACAGCAACAACAGGAAGTGCCAGCAGCAGCGACGACATCGACTGGAAAGCGACGGAAGCGTACAGAAGGAAACGACGAGGAAGCGCCAGCGCCGTCCGAGCCCCGCCGACTGCGGCGGTCCCACGAAGCGTGTGCAAGGTGCAGGAGCAAGAAAATAAAGGCAAGTCCCGTCGGGCGACACCGACGGCAATTTCCATCAACTCACTGCTACCTTTCAGTGCGATTCTAAACACCCAAAATGCACTGCATGCGCAACAGCCGGCACTGCCTGCAACCAAGAAGACAGGCATCGCCGCACCCTTACTCCAAGAGGTTATACTGAGCGCCTTGAACTCCAGGTCGCACAGTGTGAGGCCCTCCTTAAGCGTCACTACCCCGGTTTCACCCTCGATGGCCTCGATGATCTCCTCACTCGTGAGGGCATCGACCTTGGTGGCATCCCCAACTTTGCCCCTATGGAGGGCATCCGCCCATTCCGCCCTCCTAGCCCCACCCAACAGCCCAAGCCTGGCTATCCCCCCATGTATCCCCCTGGTCCCCATATGATGCATCCTCCCTACGGGCCTCACCCCATGATGCCCTATGGTGCCCCTCCTTATCATCCTCAGATGATCCAAGGCCCCCCTGGCTCCTACAATCCCCATCTCCACCCAGCCTTCCAGCCTGGCGCACCCTACCCGCCCCCTCCGGTCATGCACCAGCACCCCCCTCCTGACCAGCAGCAGCAGCAGCCTGGACCCCCACCCCCACCTCCCCAGTCCCAACCCATCGCATCCCCCGTCATGCGATCCGTCGCCCCTCCCGCCAAGGGCACCGATCCAAACGGCCATGACATGTCTAGCGCCCAAGCTCTCGCAAAAGCCTTTGGCGTTTCCGAGGACATCACCTCTGGTCTCAAATTGGATGTCAATATTGAAGAGCTCCCTGTCGACCCCAGTGCCCTCCCCAAACTTCAAGTTCATGGGCCCCGAGACAAGGCTCTCTGGATCTCCGTCTCCATTCGTCGCAATCCAGCTTCTGGCAGTGCTCCCAACACACTCTCCCTCTATGGCCCCGTCTCAAAGTCCGCCAAACTCGACATCTGGTTGCCCAAGGACCGCGTCTTTGCAAAACACATCGTCGATGTCTATTTCTCCCGTCTCAACTTTCATCGTCCCGTCTATTCCAGGAAGGATTTTGACAAGATTCTCGACAATCTCTATGATGCTGCAACACCTGCCTATGATCCTGGTCACCTCTCCAGTGTCTACTTGATATTTGCTCTCGGAACCCTCAGCGAACTCAACGAACTTGCTCATTCCCAGCCTCAGACCGACGGCCACCTTGGCTCCACTTTGGCAAAAAAACTCATGCCTGATTGGCCTTCCCATGACGAGTTCTTTGAGCGAGCCTTGGCCATCAAACCCGATCTTCGTGTTACCATCACCAGCTTGCAGGCCCTTATTTTGTTGCACTGGTATTTATATATCGAGGTATGCCCTCTCATTTCCCAATCCGTATCACATCCTGATATTTTTCCTCAAGCGTCAAGGCCGAACTCTCTGGCGCCTCGTCGGTACCCTCGTTCGACTTTCCATCGAACTTGGCCTCCACCATGATCCCACAACTCAGGTCACCCCCGACACTAATTTGCCAATCTTCACAGAGGAAGAGAGTCAGCTTCGCATCCGCCTTTGGGCCATCGTCCAGGTCCACGATCGTGGAACCTCCATCCTCCTCGGGCGCCCTTTGGCAATCGCTCCATCAGATTCAAACACCCCCCACCCTTCCCGCAAGGGCGCTTCCAAACCCGATTTCTCGGAACACTTCGAGCTATCCCAACCTGTCGCCGATTTCCAAGCCGATATCATCAACTCTCTCTACGCACCTACCCGTCAGGGTGGAGACACCATCATGCGGAACGCGACCAGGATCATTCGGAGCATGGTCGCCTTCCGAGAAAAACTGCCGGAAAGGTATCATCACTATTTCACTGGAACGAATAATTGGCCCACCGAACAGAGGCACAAGCTTGTCGAAAATATTACAGAGGATGAGGGCTTGACCTTGTTGAAGATTGGCATCGCCCGCATCCTCATGCTCCGAGCTCTGTTCAGCTCCAGAGGTCTCTCGTACAATCAAAAGCACAAAGCACTCACCGATGGTATGTAATCATCTCTCTGATATTAGCTTTTTTTTTTTACAAACTTTTTCTTCCTAGCCATCATCACATCGCATAATGTCATTGCGATCCACAGCCAACTGATCCGCTTCCCCAACATCGCCTTTTTCACATCGCCCATCCCACTCCACATTGCCGCCATGGTCATTCTCTATGGGCACATCTCCAAGGTTGAATGCCTGCCCTTCCGCACCGCCCTCGAAGACGTCTGGCTCGCCCTCGACATGATCCCGCGCATCCGCTGGCGCTGGGAACGCAAGGACGTTAACGGCGGCCATCCTCTCATCGCAAAGCTCGTCGAGCGCGTCATGGGCGTCAACCTCCACACCGTCATCCCTGCAAGCCCATCCGTCCTCGTCAGTGAACCGGATTGGGACGAGGTCAATTCTCCCATCGCCAAGTCCTCGCAGCACAACACCCCCATCCTATCTGCCACTCCGGGGAACTACACCCCCACCAGCGCGAATAGCGGTGGGCCGGTAGTGTATGGTCCGCATCTACAGCGTTCTATGAACGGCCTGACTGCGCCCGTGAATAGATCGAACAGCGGCGGTTCGACCCCGCCTGATAAGCTCGTAGAGATGCCCGATGGTCTATTCTACCCCTTCTTCCCTGAAGCGCATGTCGCCGCCATCGCCTCCGTGCCCACGTCCAACTCCAATCCAGGCGATCCGGCGTCTTCCACTGGGCAGGATTATACCCGCATCCTCAAGGCAGCGGCAGCGGCCCAGGGTGGGTATGGGGGTACGTATGCCCCGGAAGATCGGGGTGGTGTGCCAGCTGAGCAGCAAGGGGCGGTGGGCTGGAGTGGAGTGGTACGTGGTTCTTGACGGGTTTGTGGTGTTTAAATGGTATTATGGATTAACCGTGAATTGGTTTTTGGATATGCAGGGTCCGTCGCGAAAATTGCTAAATTACACACCCTAAGTGTGACAATCTTTCTGTAGCTTCATCTTTCCTTACTTTTTTACTCATGTTGAACACCTACCCCCTGTTGTTGTTTCCATCCTTATCTCTAGCCGATCCGACTCTCCGATCCTCGATTTGTATGCAGGTTCTCTCGCCTTGATTATAAAATATATAACTGTCTGTATCCACGACCACTGTGTGCTCCAAATTTTCCTAGATCTTACGACCTAGCTACTTTTGCGATAGGGCTTGAAAAATATTGATATCATTTTCACAACGGCAGCTTGCCACGTCGGAACAAGCGAATAAAGAGGAATAATCTAATAATGTTGTTACATGTGAACGTAGAGGACCTGAACAACTAGCGCTGAGGATTGTCTATGAATATGCCAAAAAGGAATTTGAAATATGTATCTAAGTAAGGTAGGGAGGATGGATGGATGGATTTTGAATGCAGGGCTAGCATGTGGGGTATGTATGTGGAATGGAAAGTGAAACACGGAAGGGTGGCGAAAATAGTCCGTAATCTAAATATTGAGGTATGTGAAATCGTTGTTTTGTATGTGCGGATGGAAGATGCAAGAGAGCAGAGCGAGTGAGGACGATGCACAAAGTGGATAAATAAGCCAAAAGGTGAAGGGCTGTGGGTAAGAAGGAGGGAGAGGACGATTGAAGACTATTTCAATATCTTCTCCATTCTCTCCAGTGCAACGTCGACTCCCCTGATTAGCAGGGTCACTTGTCGAGGGAGCAACCGCTCTGTTCGCTTTTCCTCGCCGTACTCGAATGCATGCTGTTCCTGTATCGCCTTCTCCAAAGCCACGGGTAGACTCAATGTGATTCTCGTCAACTGGATGGTCAGCCGCGAACGACCCGTGATGTCGAAATAGGATAGTTCCCGAAAAGCGTGCTGAACTTCGATCAGTCGAGTGATTTCCGCATGTAAGGTGTATATACATGTCCGACATGCTAATTATAAAGAAACGGGTCAGCTAGACAGAAGAACGCAAACCGGGGGACTAGACCAACTTAGTGCGCGCTCTCTAATTGCTTGTAGAGTTCCAAGCACCGAGTTAATGCCTTCTTCCCCGAGTTTAATCGAGGGATTGATATCATTGATGGCTTCTGCAAGGTCGCGTTAAAAAAAATACACGGAAAAAGTTGCATGCACGAACTTAATAACGTCCTGATAACTTCAAGGTCACCGTCAAGGAAATCGTTGAAGACACCCAAAAGAACACCCCGAAATGTCTCTTCGGCATGTCCCATGGGCCTTGTAGAAAATACGTCGAAATTTGAGGACGGAGAACGGTTGTCGTAAAGTCTTCTCATAGATGGTTTACTAAGGACATCATAGGCAACAGCCACCTTCTGGAATGCACAGGTGGCGTCGGGGTTATCAGGAAATTTACTGTTGAGAAAAGGTCAGACAATGCGTATAAAATCAGGGAAGGACAAACTCTGGATGACAAGCTTTACTTCGCGAGAGATACGCGCGCCTGAGTGCTATCTTATCGAGAGTGGAGTGTTTTGTGACGCCAAGGATGTCATAGAGATCGTCGTTTGCCAAAACCAAATTTACGACGTCGTGGCCTTTGTCTTCTGCGTCGGCATTCGGGTTTGTTGGTAAAGGTCTTGTTGAAGAGCCTGAGGGTTCTGCGACCCATGTAAGGTATTTGCGTTCATAGTTCTCAATGTCCTCGTCCTCCTCATCGTCTATAGGGAGGTGGAAATAGGTGCTCGCTGGGAAGGTAGTTAGATTGACGGTAACCAAATCGAATGGGAAATCGTTACCTGTAGAAAAGGCGTATGAAAACATGGCAGAAAAGAAAGGAGGGACTGATAACATCAAAAGTCAAAAGTTCCTTAATTATATACACTACATGTGATTCTAGCAACATAGCACAGCCACAAACCTGGCGCATCCTCGCCGCACCTCCCCTCGCGCGCCCATCACCGTCAACAACACACTGCCCGCCGTCGGCGCGTCGCCCTCGTACGCCTTGAGCTCGTACCGTCCAAATGCCCAATTTACAATGTGCCATTTATCTTCGCTGAGCCTCACAAATCCCTTGGCCCGCCAGATCGAATCCCGCGATAACACTCCTAATGCTTCCATCAGCCTATCCTTTTCTATTGTTTTGTTCTCGACTTCCGGCGCGTGCTGGTGGTGGTGGTGATGGTCTATTATTCCTTCTCCACCCACAGTGACAGTCTCGACTTCGTCATGAACGGTTTCCCACTCTTTATCCTTGGACAAGAAAAGCTTCGACTGCAATCCAAAGATCAGGTCCGGATCGATTCCGTTCCTCCCTTGACATTTGATTTTCGGCGTCTCGTCGTTTAATGTATTCAAATGGTCCATGACAATATCCAGATCCCGTTCCGAGACGTGTTCCCATTTATTCTGCGGAAAGGTCAGTTCAGTTCAGTTCAAGGTTGGTTTCTTACGATCACAATGATATCCGAGTAGCTGGCCTGCATTCTGGCGGTAGGTGAGGTATCTTCATAACCGGCAAAGTTTTCTGCATCAACGACAGTGACGATGGCGTCGAGAGTGAAATCGCCACCAGTGTCCTGTTCGAGCTGGCGTATCTGAAAGGCCAAAGTTGCTGGAAATGCCGAGCCGCTGGAGTGATGTTAGTGAAGAGTCGTTGTCTTGGATGACGGGGCGCTTACGAGCATTCGATGATGATGCGATCCGGGCGGTAGTTATCTGAAGATGTAAATTGTTGCAATCTAATCACTTCATTGGAGGAAGGTACCGACCACGAATTTCCAAGAGAGCTGTCTGCATCTGGCCTACCAGCACACAACACCTGGATAAAAATGAGGGACGTGCAACGATGAAGGAGTACAATGCACGGACATGCAGCCATTGAGGATCTCGCTGACGGCGGCGAGGGAGGACACCTGAGCGAGCTTGCTGTCTACCTGGACATCGCCAAACTCGTTCTTAAGGAGGACAACGTTGTAATCCTTTGGGAGCTTTGGGAGGAGGGAGAGAATGACCGAGGTCTTTCCAGCCCCAAGAAAACCTGTAAAGACTGTGATCGGGATGGTCATGTTTAGAATGAATTCCCAAATTGAGCCTTGTCCTTAAACCATGGCCATTTCCGCTGCCGCCATCGCCCGCCTCCACACCGTCTTTGCAGCCTCTGCTTTTCTCTTCGCCCTCGCTATCGGATCCGCCCTTCACTTTCACAAAATCGTCAAAAACGATGTCGCCCAATACCCAGATGAATGGTTTCCTTCCGTGTCTGCAACGTACGTCCACCTCAGTAGTTCTCGTCCCTCCGCTCCCTCACATCCCTGCAGAATCGGTGACTGGTATCCAGAGCGAAACATCTTCCAGTTCTTCATAGCTCTCACTGCAGGTACTTGCCTTGAACACCGTTCCCAACTTGAGCTTACTCGGATCCACAGGCCCACGTTTCGCCATCGTGTTCCTCCAATACTTCCTACACCATTCTGCATCCTCCTCGCTCCCCACCGTTGTCTTTCTGTCTGGAATTGTACGCACTCTCTCCTGTGGAGGCTGGGTATATATTACCTCTAGCGATGATCACGACATCCACGACTTCATGATGATCCTCTACATGGTCTGCAACATCCCTTGCATGCTCGTGGGCATCGCCGCTACACCCCCTGCTCGCGTTTCTGTCGTTAGGAAGAGGCAAGCTTCTATTCTCCTTCGAAGCATCGAGCTCCATTCATCATTCCCTTAGAAAGCTGATTGCCGGCGCGTATGTCCTCGGCTAGATCTCGGTCAATATGACGCGTTGATTAACTCTTTCATGTGTAGATTCTTTGCTACCATCATCCCTCTCGTGTACTTCTTCGTTCAGCACAAGGTCCATCGCATACCAGGAGGTATGTCGTTTTCAATAATTTATTTTATCACTATCATGACATGACGTCATAGCTTATACCCGTTACGCTTTTTTCGAATGGGGTCTTATATTCTTCGATATCCTTTATGACTCTGTCTCAGAACAAGAATTTAGAGAAGCTGGCCTGCATGTACGTACACTTGTTTCGATCTTGGGAAATTTCCACTCACTCTGCTTCCATAGATATCCCTAACCGATATCAAGTCCACAAAAACCTCGGCTGAAACTACGTACTTTCAGAGCGTTCGTCTTCGGCTTGGATCCAGCATACTGATATTTTCATATTCAGACTGAATCAACAACTGTCCTCAAATACTCAGGTTGTCAATTCCCAGCCCAACGGTGAAAAACCTGGCTCTTCTGTACCAGAAAGCGTCATTCCAGACAAAGCCGTTGATGCTTCCAATTTTGCTCTTGGTCCGGCACCGGGGCATACAAAATCATCGGCAACAACTCCGTCGCTGGTTGTTCCTGTCTGGAAAAATTCTCTTAGCTTTTTGTCCGATGTTTACCTTTGTGAGTCGTTTGATTCGAACACATGGTGTAAACTAAGCACTTCCAGCCTTCATGTTTTGGTCTCTGTTCACCTCCCTGATACCAACTCTCTTCTATTTCTCTGTCTGGAAACTCGGCATCGCAGGGCATGAGCTTGCCCTTCTTTCCGTCCTCTCACCCATGTTGCTTTCTTTGTCGTCTCCCTACAACTACTTATTCGGCTCTCCAGCTTCAAATACACAAGCTCCCTCCTCTGTGATTGATTTCACGAGCACTCGACGAGGTCAGAGCATCCTCCAGCTGGCGTCGTTGATTGGAATAGTAGCCTACCTTGTACCCAGCCCTGGTGGAAGGTTGGCCCTTGTCGCCATTGCAAATATAATTTCTGTTATGAGGCAAGCTGTGTCCTGGTCTGGCGTTGTCAACGGTGACAGCGACGTTGGACATCAGGCAATGGGTTGGTATCTTCCTTCGTGCAGGGTGTATGCCATTGACTCGACGTTCGGATAAACAGTTACGGGTTTAGGTGTCCTCCTTTCGTCGCTCTTGAAGCAAGCCAATAGGTCCAACAATCCTGGTATGCCTTTAAGGATTCTTTATGCAATATTTTTTGTTGATTGAGACTCTGCAATCAGTCTGGTCATTTATTAATCACAAAGCCGGCGGCCTCAACAAGACTGGCATATTCCTTGCAACACTCGCCATTTACGAATACGCCACACGACATGTGGAGCTGCTGCCCAATCTCTCAACATCCAAACAAAAAAACAGCCCCTCTACCGCGCGTCGAAGAAGTCCTTGGCTCGGTGCACTCCCACTTGGATCTCTTCTCTTCTGCCTCCACAACCTCCTTTCGGACTCGAGTACCCTCATCGCTTGGTCTTGGACTGGATACGAGAATCGGTTGCCTCGAGGGCCAATACCTCATCTACATGGATCCTTGACCATCACAGCCATGACCTTGGGAATTTTGCTTGGCCATTTATCTACGACCAACGAAAAGCGCAAACGATTCTTCTCCCATCCTCTATGGTTTCTTTTTGGGGCAGCGAGCTCGTATGTCCTTTACACGTATCGTAATTGGATAGGCTATGCTGGTGGCCTGGGTGTGGCAACCTTCTTGATGTCCATTTTGCCCCTTGGATTCCAGGTTGCTTCTGAGGCCTCCGTTGGCGTGAATGAGATCACGAGTGGCCGCAATAATCTCGCCGTCGCAAAAACGTACACAATTGCACTTGCAGTATATTGCGTACTCAATTTAGCTAGTATATTCACTGTCGCTTACGCATTTGTTCCCGGGGGTGTATACCTGCGAGAGCGCACGGATTTGTGAGTTCAGGCTAAGTTTATTTTTTCATATCGAGGCTGATCTGATTTAGGGTGACCTTCCTTCAGCTGGCGTGCCTTCTACCTGCATTCAGCTGGCCTGGATTACCATCAACTCCTAGTAACCCGTTGCAGTCTTCTCTTGGAGTAAAGTATAAATCGCACATCCGTATCGCCCTCGCACTTCTTCCTCTCCTTTCCCTTCTTACTACGCTCTATCGCCTCCCCCGTGCCCCTCCCCAGCCGTTTAAGCCGGGACCAAGGATCATTAATGCTGGAATATGGACAGTGCATTTTGGAATTGACAATGAAGGTCGCGACAGCCAGAAAGGAATGATGAATTTGATTCGGTAAGCCAATAGCCTTATCTTTGGCCCACGCCACAGGGTGTAATTCTCTTTCGCGGCAGGGACATGGAGTTGGATATTGTAGGCCTTCTGGAAACGGATTTACATGTCAGTCACACATCCGTACCCCTTGCTTTTTATATATTCTGACTGAACGGTTTTTAGCGAACTGCCTTCGGCCATCGCGACTTGTACGCACCAGTGATTTGACCTCATCTCCGGGCTGAAAGAATATTTTCTGGTTAGGTCTCGTCTTATCGTGGAGGAAATGAACTATGTCAGTACCATCTTTACTCATTCTCGACCTTCGGCTAATCAGCTTTCACCATATAGAATGTGGATATCGGACCTGGTCCCAACTCGCACACTTGGGGTGCCGTTCTTCTTTCCAAGGTATCTAAAATACGCCATTTTGCAACTCTCCTTGATATTTTTATTTCGCCCTGATTTTCAGTTCCCGATAATTAACACGACGCACCATCTTCTTCCATCCCCACACGGAGAACTTGCGCCGGCGATTGAGGCCATTCTTGATGTTTATGGTACTGAAGTGTTGGTACTTGTTTCTCATAATGGACAAGGTGAGTAGTTATCCGACATTTTTTGTTGTTTACGCCGCTGACCTAAGTGCCTTTGAGTAGAAGAGGATCCTCTAGATAGAGAGTTGCAGAGCACGGAGCTGGCAAATATCATGGCTGCATCAACCAGACCTGTGATTTTCCTTGGATATGTTGTGACTAAACCCTGGATGCCGCGACGTAAGTGTCCCCGCAAATATTCAGACCGCTGTTGGCCATTCGTTAACGTCTGTTTGCAATGGATTCAAAAGCCAATCCCTATGGTATCATGGTCCAGGAAGGCAATGTTCACGACGTAGATGTGGACGATAACGACCGATGGTAAAGTCTGATTCATATACGTTGTTTGTTTAGCTAACAGCTTTCAAGGTGCGAATATATCTTTTACCGAGGGTTGTACCGGACGTCCTATGCTCGGATTTCACGAGGTATCATCACAGATACAGAGACGCAAATTGCCCAATTCGTCCTTCCACGTCATGGGCACCAAGTCACTGAGGATTCTTTCGCGGCGCGATACCGTAGGTCAAGGAAGGAGGAGCTTCCAGTAGATCATGTGGGTCCTCATCCTTTATTTGCGTCCTGAAGTCATTTCTGATGCCTGAATAAGTGGTTCCCAATGGAGTACTATGGAGACGAAAAGCAGGGGGGTGTCAATGGCCACTACTATCATGTATTTAATACAGTGCGTATTCCCATTTTCAAGTTTACATTTCCAAGTTGTGAATGCTCATTGTTTTTTTTTCTCTAGCCGTTGTACTACAAACTCCCCGATGGCGCTGTTGTTTAATGCGACGAAGGACTGCCTGGTCTTGTACCTGTACCTGTATATCAATTAGTATTTTGGACAGTGGTCCTTATCCATTGTTCTGACAGCGTGATACCGTACTACTTAGTCCAACCTTCTACTCTATCCATTGGGTTTAGGAGTATCCCAGTGTCCTAGGTTTCCAATACGTCTAGTGGATAGTGATTTCTCTCTCAGGCTGGTGTCACTGCGCTAAATTGAAGTTCCAAGTCTGAGTTTGCTGTACTTAGTAACTTTTACATAAAGTCAGGTGATCTTGCATATTGCATCCCAGAAATGGAAATGGGTTAGTACTGCGCTTGCTCTTTACAACCATGGGTCTCCTATTGTCTCTGCCTCTTGCAGGCGGGCTAACATCTATTGCCACATCATGTCTTGCTGGCTTGGCGTTCTTCTGTACCTCTACAGCTGGTAGGGTCCTCTGAATTCTTCTCGTCTAGTATGGAGCTGATATACCGCAGCTTCGATGTTCTTCAAGTCCTGTAATTGTAACTCTTCGATTGCCACCCGTGTCGGGTTTGCTGTAAGTAAGGATAAACTACACGGTATATTGAATTTATATCTGTCTTTTAGATCATCTTTTCCCTCAATTCCATCCTCGCCTGGGTTATGAAGACAGACATGGCCATCAAACTCATTGAGAAATGGAGCTTTGATTATATCAAGATGGAATGCGCTGGAGAGAAGTGCTACGGTGTTCTTGCGGTTCGTTTCAATCCTAAATCTATACTAGATACAACACGGTCTTGACTACGTTGCGCAGGTGCATCGTATCTGCTTCGCACTGGCTTTGTTCCACCTTATCCTGAGTTCTTTGTTAATTGGCGTCAAGGATACGAGAGACAAACGGGCTGCTATACAGAATGGGTAAGCCTCTTGATATCACTTCTTTGCTCGCCCAATCTGATGCGCTTGATAGGTGGTGGGGACCGAAAGTGCTCCTCTGGTTGGTCCTCGTCGGTCTCTCTTTTACTATCCCAAACGGGTTCTTCATGTTCTGGGGGAACTATGTCTCTTTGATTGGCGCCACAATATTCATCCTTCTCGGCCTCGTCCTTCTCGTCGACTTTGCTCATTCATGGTCAGAAACTTGCCTCGAAAATTGGGACAATTCCTCTTCTAATTTCTGGCAATGGGTCCTCATTGGATCTACGGCATTGATGTACGCGTTCACCATAGCTCTCACTGGACTCCTCTACGCGTTCTTTGCTGGTTCCGGATGCACCCTTAATCAGTTCTTTATATCCTTCAACCTCGCCCTTTGCCTTGTCATTACCATCATGAGTGTCAATCCTACTGTGCAAGAGCGCAATCCACGCTCTGGTCTGGCACAATCGTCCATGGTTGCAGCTTATTGTACATATCTCACCGTATCTGCTCTAAGCAACCACGTGCATGAGACAAAACAGTGCAATCCATTGAGGGACGGAAAGAAGACTCAGAAAGCCGTTCTTATTCTCGGTGGGGTTTTCACTTTCCTGGCTATCGCATATTCGACAACCCGTGCTGCCACCCAGAGCCGGGCACTTGTCGGAAAGGGGAGAAAAGGTCGGATCCAATTACCGGAGGACGATGCACAGCACTCCGAGCTTGGTGTTGTCAATTCTCAACCAGGGCGGACTGAGTCACCGAGGTACCAAGCTCTATTGGCCGCAGTTGAAGCTGGGTATGTGCAAACCAAGAATTTCGTCAACCTACGCTCACCTTTTCTTTTACCTCCCAGTGCCATTCCTGCATCTGCACTTGACGAGGAAGATGAAGACGATGAGGATGAAGTAGTCGGTGAAGCCAGAGACGATGAACGCACAGGCACACGATACAATGTACGTTGGCGGCGCCGACCCTTTCTAATCACTGCTGACAATTCCATCCCCCCATAGTACTCTTGGTTCCACATAATTTTCACGATTGCAGCCATGTATGTGGCTATGCTCTTGACTGACTGGTATGCTTTGTTTGTTGCTTTCCCCTGAACATCTCATTCATTCCCCACCCTTTCTAGGAATGTTGTCTCCAAAAGGCCAATCTCTGGGCCCATGGATCCCGACTTCAACGTTTATATCGGTCGCTCAGAAGTTGCAATGTGGATGAGAGTTGTTTCTGGTTGGGTTTGTATCATTCTGTATATTTGGAGCTTGTTAGCTCCTGTTCTCATGCCAGATCGGTGGGCTCGTCATTCCTTCCTTTCCTCACATCCTCGCTGATAAAGATTCTTTAGATTCGACACATAATGATTTTCTGGAAACTTCACAGACTTTTAACGATTTATATGACTATACTATTATCTCCCTGAGATCTTCTCTTGGAAGGATCCCTCACTTCAATATCTCACATTTTTATTCTGTAGATCCTCTTCTATAACGCAGGGATTCAAAACCGCGGTAGTCAACAGTAATTGCCGCAAGCCTGCTGTTTTGGGCTGAAAGAAGGGCCGAGGTGACGGTGTATGTCATTGCAAGCACACTGGGATTTGGCGCGGTTGAAGCCGACGGCCGGACTTTGGTGCTACCTCGGACGCACCCCTGTTCTATGGCCCGTGAACCTCAGATATAACCTCAAATGACCGCCGATAAGTGATGCCTAGGTTGGTATCGGCAAAACGTTGAATGGCCGTTTGCCTGTGAACAGCTTTGGCGTCCTGGGTAGCGCATCAACTTCATCATAAGCTTTGAGCGAAGCCTGAGATATCACGGCATTTCGTGGAATTTTTGCTCCAGAATTTATACTCACGCTTCTTTTTCAGTGGTCAAGCCCACCACGTTGACATTTCAGTGATGTCTTCATCAGGCCCATCCTTGGCAACTTCCAATCCCAACGGTTTGCAAGTAACAAGCATTATCACTCTTGACCACCTTTTGAATACGCATAAGTAATCGGGCCTCGAACCGGATCATCATGAACTATTTCGCGATCCCACAATCTCCGAATTTTCAAGCCCCCACGACCCTCGGTATTTGACCTCTCCCTGAGAAACCCGACCTTGTCAACCCACTCTCGATATTTCAGTGTTCAAAACCAATGATTCGGAGTACGCCGAGGTCAAGTTTCCACAAGGATCGATTAACGTGCCTGAGAGCAATCCTGAGCAATCTCGCAATTGCAGGTGATCAGAGATGATCCTAGATGATTTCGAATCTCGATTGGAAAGGAAGCACGACACGCATATGTATATTCGCTGGACCCTCGTACCTTTTTATGGGGTATTATATATTGATTGAAATTCCCCAAGGACTTCAACCGTTGACTCCAGAGTAATTCCAGAGTCACCTCCGGCGACAGCGACCACCACTCATGCGACTGAATAACTGACGACCAGTCATTTGTCGTCAAGCAGTGTCTCTTTTTGGGTGGCAGGTTTTACCAGGCTTAGGATGTCCGATGCCCTATCGCAAATTGCCTCAGTTCAACAGCAGGAGTGAGTTTGCAATTTCTGAGCTGTAAAGAGTTTAGACAACTAACTGACCGTTTAAACCTCCATCCTACAGATTCGTTAATAAGTATCTCGGCGTGGCATCCTTCGGTAAGCAATTGAATTTACCCGTAAGTGAACGAGTTGACTTCCTGCTTAACCAGTTGTTCTCTATTATGACTACCTTTTAACGCTACCGCTGGAATGTAGTCGATACTGGTGTTCTCCTCGTATTACGTGGGCGTCAGCTTTCTTTTACCTGAATCGCTATCTCTCCATTCTTGGACATTTTCCTGTGATCTTTCAGTATTTTTGGACTTCCTCGGACCCCAATAGAATCAGCGTAAGTGTCAACATTTCTACTCTCTTCATATTCTTATTCCGCCCTCCCTTTCAGCTGTACGCTCGCTCCATATCTTACTTGCGTCGCTTTGTTGACAATTGCATTTATAGTTGCATGCGACTTACATCGTTTCATCAGTATCTCGCACTGGTTATCCAAGCCATCGTTGGGGGTAAGTGATCTCCTTTATATGCTCTGAAAAGTAATATGAGCTTCCCCTCTTAAAGTTCTTCTCATAATGCGCACGTATGCATTATACAATGGCCGATTAGCCGTCCTTCTTGGACTGTGTATTTTAGGCGTTGCTTTTGTTATTTATTCCGTGGTGCGCTATATCTAACACTAAAGGAAACCCTTTTTATCATTTGTATCTAACATGTCTTTTTTCTTTTTGGCTTCAGTGGCGTGTCATGAGTATCCAGACTTTCGAGTACTCGACAGAAGACCTCCCTCTCACAAGTTGTCTTCTACCTATTTCTCAACACTCGTACGTTCCTGTGCCCATTCGTGGTTGAAATTGTTGATTAACATTCTGGCTACCAGATCCCAAGGTATATTATTATATTGCCCTAATTTACGTATACTTTCTAACTTGTGATCTTCATCGCGAATCCCAGCGTTCGCATCTGCATGGACTCTAATGTTTTCCTTCGAGGTCCTGATTTTCTTCATGACCTTGTACAAATCCGTGACGGGCAAGCGAGATGGAAATTCCACGATCCTCTCTGTCATGCTTCGTGATGGTGGGTTTTCTCTCTCGATAATTATCTCCAAACACCTCATTTCCAGTTTAGGTACCATCTACTTTGGGTGAGTTGAGTTTCCTAAAACGTGGAATCACGGGTTGACGAGAAATCTCGGCGTCAAGTGTAATGACGGTCGCCTGTGTCTCCGTGATCCTGTCTTTCCACGTAGGTGCATTTTAATGGTTCTCGACATTGTCCAGCTGACCTCTTTCTTCTCTAGTTATTTCTGGTGAGAATAATTAATGAAAGGAGAGGATTTTTGCTTACGAGGACTAAGTCATACGAACGAGGGGTGACAACAACCCTCGCAAACGTGCAAGTTTTCTTTCACTTTTTTTTTTCAGTGGACTCCGTGCCTGAACCAGTCAACAGCCTCTCATCAACCATGATCTCGCGGCTCATGCTAAATATTCGCGATCCAAAACTCAGCTCAAGTTATCGCGATGAACGAACAACGACAGAAACACTCCGTACACAGCCCGTCTTTACGAGTTTTATTGACACCTCACTTGGTCGGGAAGAGGACGAATGGGAACTGTCTATGACATACCCCCGTCGCGGTCCGTGTAGATTGTTTTACCCTCGCCTTATTTTTCTTCACTTACATCTTCACAGATATCTAGTTGGTGAATCGGACAAAATACGCAGCCTACTAAATGAAGGGCCCACCCCGTTACGAACTTTCACAACATCGAGGATGCATATGGTCAGCCTTAGCCTCTTCCGTGGTCAGATTTTCGTTGTAGCTATAACGCTGGATTGTAATAATTTAGACGTATGTACCTTTTATTAGCCATTTGAATGTCTCATCTGTACCTGTTGAAATGTGTATTGGTTAGCCTCCTTTTTCTTAGTCTCCTGAATCAGAGCCAATGATAATTTGATGCCTTTTCGTTGTTGAGGCGTTTACCTTGGCTCAGGGCTGGCTAGAGGAATTCCAGTATCCTATGGTTAACCTAGCCACCTTTCCTAGGCCTGACCCTGTAAGTATGTAAGTATAAATGCAAGGCACAACTTCTATTAACTGGGCCAATTTGGATATAGAACGTCGTATGAATTTCTGGATCAAAATTTTGTTTACATTGATTTTTCCATCTGGATTAGGTCGGCTAGCGTCTGATAATATTTGTTTTCAGCAAGTTTCTGCACCTCTACTGCCTTCAGAGGTCCACGGACGTGCGGCTTTCCATATCCGAAATGTTTCGAAACAACTGCTTTAATTCCTCCAATTCCGCCTACTTTTGAGGCTGCCCACTCGCCGTGGCCTAGCTTACCTTGTAGAATCATTGCCTCCTTGTAATTTCCTTCTTGGAACAACTTGTAAAGTTGGCCGTGCAATTTTGGGAGGATGTTCACCAAGGCAGTGATCGCCCCTGCGCTTCCTGCATTTAAGCCATGCAAGAATGCATCGGTACGGCCTGGAAATACAGCAAACTCGGATGATGGGAATCGGGAAGTAAGACGCTGAAGTTTGCCGATATTCCCACAGGACAATTTTGTTCCGACAATATTGGAATGTTCTGCGAGGCTTGCGATGATATCAGAATCGAGGTCCTGACCTGCAGTGACGGTTGGGAAGTTGTAGATCATGGTGGGTATGGGCGAGGCATCGGCAACCTAAGAAACAGTTTTAGCATGAGAGATCATGTAAGTGACGACGACTCACTTCACGATGGAAACGTATAACGATTTCGGCGGTCATTTGGCGAGGCCAGGTGGAAGGCGTAAGGACCAGAGCATGCGAGGCGCCCGCCTCCTTGGCGTCAATACAGAGTTTTTTCGTTTCACGGGTGGACTGTGCTCCGGTTCCGGCAATGACCACGACGTTTTTATACCCGTTGTCGTCGAGGGTCTTTCGCGTCAAGGAAATTGCACGCTTGCGTTCTTCGTGTGACCTGGAATTCGGTCAGACGACGCGTTGGGATAGAGGCACAGAATCGAACAGATGCTGAGCCTCGCCATTGGAACCTTGGACCAGGATACCTGTTACACCTCCCTATGATGGCTCGTGAGAGCGAGTAGGGGAGAAAATGGGGAATAATACAGACCTCGGCAAGGCGCAGGGTGTGAGCCTGGATAGCGGGTTCATCGAGTTCCTCTGCTTCGTCAAAGAAGAGAACTGAGGGAACATAATAACCAGGGGGAGGTGCAGACAT
>Ga0307513_10001130_pt1 | contig 38724 bp, 30 predicted proteins | sample 15_EM_MG_FD_202174 | JGI IMG/M metagenome (GOLD analysis project Ga0307513, IMG submission 202174) | Populus trichocarpa ectomycorrhiza microbial communities from riparian zone in the Pacific Northwest, United States - 15_EM | ecosystem: Host-associated > Plants > Roots > Unclassified | place...
AGGCGCATACCCCCGGGCCCGCCGACGGGCACGACCGCGGCGCCGGCCACCCCGGGCAGCGCGGCCAGCGCGGCCTCGATCTCGCCGGGCTCGATCCGATGCCCGTGGATCTTGACCTGGTCGTCGCCGCGGCCGACGAACGTGACCGTCCCGTCCAGGGCGACCCAAGCCCGGTCGCCGGTGCGGTACCGGCGCGCGCCCGGTGCCCCGAACGGGTCCGGACGGAACCGGTCGGCGGTCAGCCGTGGTTGCCGGTGATACCCCCGGGCCATCCCGACCCCACCGACGTACAACTCCCCCACCACCCCGGCCGGGGCCGGGCCGACGTCGGCCCCGAGCACGATCATGCTCATCCCCGGCAGCGGCCGTCCGATCGGCACCGGGTCCGGAGCCCGCGCGGCGTCCACCGGGTGGATCGAGGTGCCGACGGTGGCCTCGGTCGGGCCGTACTCGTTGATCATCCGCATCGAGGGGGCCAGCCGGCGCCAGCCGATCACCGTGCGCCGGCTCAACGCCTCCCCGGCCACCAGCAGCGTCCCGGTCAGCCCGGCCGCCTGGGCGGCGGTCAACTGACCGGTGAGGATGTCCAGGTGAGCCGGAGTGAGTTTGAGGAAGTCGTACGGCCCCCCGGCCACCAGGGTCTGACCCAGATCGGCCAGGTCGAGCTCGGCCGGGAGCAGGGTCAGGGTGCGCCCGCTCACCAGCGGGGCGTAGATCACCGGGACGACCAGGTCGTGGGCGGCCGAGGAGAACAACGCTGACCCGGTCCCGGTGGCACTCGAGCCGATCAGTTCCGCGGCGGCCCAGCGGACGTGGTTGGCCAGCCCTCGATGAGTGACCGCGACGCCCTTCGGCGTGCCGGTGGAGCCCGAGGTGTGAATGACGTAGGCGAGCCGGTCCAGGTCGAGGTCCTCAGTCGGCCCGCCGACCGGCTGCGCGGCCACCTGGTCGGCGTCCGCGTCGATCCGCACCACCGGACCGGTGAACCCGCCGAGCCCGGCCTCGGCCCGCCCGGCATCGGTGATGATCACCGATGCCGCCACTCCGGCCAGGAGCCGACCGACCCGCTCCGGAGGTGACTGCGGGTCGAGCGGCGAGTAGGCCGCACCCGCCTTGAGCACCGCCAACAGTGACACCACCAGTCCCGGGCCTCGGTCGAGGAACACCCCGACCACCGAATCCGCCGTCACCCCACGGTGTTCCAGGTAACGGGCGAGCCGTCCGGCGAGCCCGTCCAGAGTGGCGTAGGTGATCTCCTCCGTCCCGGACCGCAGTGCTGTCGCGGTCGGCTGCTCGCTCGCGCGTCGCTCGAACTCGGCCACCACGGTGCCGGTGACCGGCGAGGTCGGGGCTGTCGACACCGCGAGCAGTCGATCGCGTTCGCCCGGGGACAATCGGTCGGGCCTGGCCGGACCGTCCGGGTCGTCGGCCATCGCCTCCAGCACCGCCCGGTACATCGCCGCGAGCCGGTCGGCGGCGTCCCGGCTGAGCACGGTGGTGTTCGTCTTCAAACCGATCCGTCCGGCCAGCGTGGTCACCGCCAGGTCGTACTCGGTAGTGCCGGGCGAGCGGGTGGCAGCCAGGTCGAGGCGTTCGGCGTCCAGCTGGTAGAAGTCGATGTAATTGAGCAGCACCCGGATCAGCCGTTGCCCGGCGCCGAACTCGCGCTGCACCGCCGGCATCGGGAAGTGCCGGTGCGCCCAGACCTCGCTCTCCCGGGCCAGCACCGTGCGCACCAGGTCGGTCCAGGTCCCGCTCGGTCGCTCGGCAGGGAACGGCAGCGTGTTCAGGTGCATGCCGTAGACCCGATCGGCCCCGGGTGCTTCCGGACGGCCGTGCGCCACCAGCCCGGTCTGGAACCGTTCGGTCGTCGAGAGCGTGCTCATCACGGTGAGATGGGCCGCCACCAGCACGCTTTTCAGGCCGGTGCCGGCCCGGCCGGCCAGCCGGCGCAGCCCGTCGTCGAGGTCGTCGAAACGCACCGCCACCTGGTAGTCGGTGCGCGCAGTCCCGGGCGGGGCGGCCCAGGCCGGGGGCAGGGTCAGCGGTGGGTAGGCGGTCACCAGGTCGCGCCAGTAGGCCCGGTCGCCCGCGGCGGCCAGGGAGCGCAGTTCGGCCGCGACCGAGTCGGCGAACCGCACCGGCGGTGCCGTCCACTCCGGCACCGGTTCGCCGTCTCGCACCTGCCGGTAGCAGTCGAGCACCTCCATCAGCAGTGAGTGGTAGCTCCAGCCCTCGTGCACGGCGTGGTACTCGGTGGTGATCAGCCACCACCCGTCGTCGTCGAGGTGAGCGGCCAGCCGCAGCAGGGGTGGGCGTTCGACGTCGAACAGCCGCTGCTTCTCCTGCTCGGCGAAGTCCGCCAGGGCCTGCTCGCGGTCCCGCTCGTCCTGACCGCGCAGGTCCCGGACGACGACCGGGATCTGCGCGTGGTCGTGGACCAGCGACATGGGGACCGAGTAACCGCTCAGGTGGACGGAGGTGCGCAGCGCCTCGTGCCGTTCGGCCACCACCCGGGCGGCGGACCGAAACGCGTTCTCGGAGAACGGGACGTCCTCGCGGACCCGGAAGCAGGCGACGTTGTGGTAGTTGTTCCGGCCGTTCCGGGCCAGCAGGTCGATCAGCATCCCGACCTGGGTCTGCAGCAGCGGGTAGGCGTCCACCACGTCGGCCGGCACGGCGGCCCGGTCCCGGGCGTTGATCAGCTCGAACGCTGCCACCGGGCGGACCGCCGCCGGTTCCGGTCGCTGGTCGAGCCGTTCGGCCACGGCGGAGATTGTCCGGTGCTCGAGGATGTCCCGGACGCTCACGTCCAGGCCGCTCGCCCGCAGCTCGCCGACCAGGGCCACCACTCGGATCGAGTCGCCGCCGCGCTCGAAGAAATTGTCGTGGACGCCGATCCGGTCCGTGCCGAGGACGGTCCGCCAGGCCGCCGCCAGCCGTTCCTCGATCGCCGTGCGCGGTGCCTGCGCGTCGTCGCCCACTCCCAGGGCCCGGGCGTCCGGAGCGGGCAGGGCCGTCCGGTCCAGCTTGCCGTTGGTCGTCGTCGGCAGCCGGTCCATCCGGACGAACGCGGCCGGCACCATATACGGCGGCAGCGCCTCGGCCACCGCGGCGCGCAGGGGTGCGACCGGGGTGTCTGAGGTGTCGGGGTCGGCGGGCACGTAGTAGGCCACCAACTGGGGTGCTCCCCCGTGGCCCGGCCGCACGATCACCGCCGCCTCCCGGACGCCCGGGTGGGCCAGGACCGCCGCGACCACCTCCCCCGGTTCCACCCGGTAGCCGCGGATCTTCACCTGGTCGTCCCGGCGCCCGCGGAACTCCAGCGTCCCGTCCGGCCGCCGTCGGGCCAGGTCGCCGCTGCGGTACCGGCGGGAACCAGGCGGCCCGGCCGGGTCGGGCCCGAACCGGTCCGCGGTCAGGGCCGGGCGGTTCAGGTAGCCCAGGGCCACCCCGGCCCCGGCGACGTGCAGGTCCCCGCTGACACCAAGCGGGGCCGGCCACCCGCCGGCGTCCAGCACCTCGATCCTCAGGTCGTCCAGCTCCCGCCCGATCGGGCTGAGCGGTGCGGTCAGGTCCGCCTCGACGATCCGGTGAAAGGTGCTGTGCACGGTGGTCTCGGTGATCCCGTACAGGTTGACCAGGGCGACCCGGTCGAGGCCGATCCGGCGCACCCAGGGCCGCAGTTCGGCCGGTTCCAACCGTTCCCCCGCGAACACCACCGCTCGCAGGCTTGTTCGCTGCGGGAACCGGTGACCGGCGGCGACCGTCGCCGCCAGGGTCCGGAACGCGGACGGCGTCTGGTTGAGGATCGTCATCCGTTGCTCGGCCAGCAGGTCGAGGAACTCTTCCGGCGAGCGCAACACTGTCGGCGGTACGACGACCAGCCGGCCGCCGTGCAGCAGCGCACCCCAGATCTCCCAGACCGACACATCGAACGCGACCGAGTGCGCCAGCGCCCAGACGTCGTCCGGGCCGAAGTGCAGAAGTTCGCGGCCGCCGGCCAGCAGCCGAACCACGTTGCGGTGGGACACGAGGACCCCTTTCGGGCGTCCGGTCGAACCCGAGGTGTAGATCACGTACGCCGGGTCGTCCGGGTGTCCTTTGAAACCGGTTACCGGGGAAGCTGTTTCGGTGGTGAGGTCGGCCGCGATCAGCAGGTCGCCGGTGAACCAGTCGGCCCACTGCGCAGCGGTGTCGGTGACCACCAGGTCGAGCCCGGCGTCGGCGACGACGAGCTGCCGGCGCTCGGTCGGCGTCGCCGGATCGATGGGCAGGTAGGCCGCGCCGGACTTCAGCACGCCGATCAGCACCGCCAGCAGGTCTGGGCCCGGTTCCAGGTGCAGGCCGACCAGGCGGCCGGGTCCGGCGCCGCGCCGGCGCAGGTGCGCGGCGACCCGGTTCGCCCGCGCCTCCAGCTGGGCGTACGTCAGGCTCTCCTCGCCCCGGGTCACGGCCGGGGCGTCCGGGGTGGCCCGGGCTTGATCGGCGAAGATCTCGTCCAGTCGGCGCTCGTTGGCCGGGCCGGGCCGGAGGACGGGGGCCAGGCGCGCGGCCTCGTCCGTCCCGATGATGTCGATCTGCTCCACCGGGCGGTCGGGGTCGGCGACCGCGGCGGCCAGCAGGCGCCGGAAATGCCCGCCGATCCGGTGAACCGTGTCGGCGTCGAACAGCGCGGTCGCGTACTCGAACTGGATGTCCAGCTCCCCGTCCGGGCCGGGGGTGACCAGCAGGGACAGGTCGAATCGGGAGATCCGCCAGCGGACCCGGACCGGTTCGCTCTGCACCCCCGGCAGCGACCAGCCCTGCTCGTCCCGGTCGGCCAGCATCACCGCGGTCTGGGCCAGGGGCATGCGGGACGGGTCGCGGTCCGGCGCGAGAGCGTCCACCAACCGGGCGAAAGGGGTTTCCTGGTGGTCGAACGCGTCCAGGACGTCACCGCGAGCCTGGGTCAGCAGGTTGGCGAAACTGGCCGCCGGCGACCAGGACGCCCGCATCACCAGGGTGTTCAGCGTGTAGCCGACCATCTCCTGCCACTGCGGTCGGGTCCGGCCCGAGACCACGGTCGCGGTGGCGACGTCGTTGTGACCGCTGTAACGGGCCAGCAGCACCTGGAACGCCGTCAGCACGGCGGTGAACAGGGTGCTTCGGTGGGCGAGGGCGAGCTCCCGCAGGGCCGAACCGATCTCGGCCGGGACGGTCAGCGTGATCGCGGCGCCGGCGCTGCTGCGGATCGGCGGCCGAGGCCGATCGGTGGGCAGGTCCACCCGGGTCAGCCCGGCCAGCCGGGCTCGCCAGTAGTCGTCGTCGGCCTCCCGGGGCGGGGCGTCCCGCTGCCGGCGGGCGTAGTCCGCGTAGGGCACCGCCGGCGCGGGCCAGGTGACCTCCCGCCCGGACCGGTATGCGCTGTAGGCGGTGGCCAGTTCCCGGGCCAGGACACGCCCCGACCAGGCGTCGTAGGCGATGTGGTGGAACACCAGGACGAACAGGTGGTCGTCGGCGGCCAGCCTCAGCAGGCCCGCCCTTACCGGCCATTCGCGGTCCAGGTCGAAGGGGCGCACCGCTTCCGCGTCGGCCAGTTCGGTGGCGTAGCGCAGCCGCTGGCTCGGGTCTGCGACCACCGGCGCCAGGTCGGTCGTCGGCAGCGGTAGCGTCCCGGGCGGGTCGGCGACCTGCACCGGGCGGCCGTCCTGGAGCAGGTAACGGGTGCGCAGGATCGGATGCCGGGCGAGGAGCGCGTCGAGGGCTCGGCCGAGCGCGCTCGGGTCGAGCGGGCCCTGCATTCGCTGAACCACGGGCACCAGGTACTCGGAGCCGGCCGGATCGAGCCGGTTCAGGAACCACATCTGCTCTTGCCCGAACGACAGCGACACCGGACCGGTCCGTTCGGCGGCCGGAGCGTCGGGCCGAGCGGTCGGTCGACCGGCCAGCCGCTGCCGGTACAAGTCTTGTCGCCGCCGTTCGATCGGTGCCCCGGCGCTCGCTCCTGCGGTGATCTCGGACATGGCGGATCTCCCCGGTTCGGTCGCTGCCGAACGACCCGGCGATCCGACCCGTCCGATCTGAACCTTGAGCCTGTCAACCGGACCTATATCCGGCCTATGGCGTGGGCGATTTCCCGCACCAGACGCCGGCGAGATCGTCCTCGTACCGTCAGATCTGACCGTTCGCGTTGGTCATCGCGCTCAACCGCGGCACCTACCTGCGCCTCAGCGGCGGTAGACCGGAACGACGCCGTACCAGGAGGGCTGGTCGGTCCAGCCGTCCGGACCCCAGCCGCCGTCCGGGTCGTCGGACTCCAGGTACAGCTCCAGATACCGTTGCGCGTCCTCGGCGGTGGTCAGAAGGCCGTGCCGATTGCGGCGCTGCCGCCAATCATTCACCTGTGATTCGGAAAGGAAGTCCTGGTCGTGGGTCAGCGCCGACCAGCGCCGCGGCGTCCGTTCACCGACGTCGAAACCCAGTAGCCGCCAGTCGGGTCCGGGTGGGTCGTCCAGCGCCAGGAGTTCGTAGTCGTCGCCGTCGTAGTCCTGGAGCCAGGCGATCAGGAGGTCGAGTCGCTGATCCGCCGGGGCATCCTCCAGGGCCAGCTCACGCTGGACGAGGTCGGCCGGAACCCCGGCCGACCTACTGGGGCTCTCGCGATCCATACCGGCGTACTCGTGCTCACCGTCGGATCGACGAACAAGGATGAGGCGCATCGTTTCCCTTCACAACCGAAGTGCGGCCAGGATATCGGCGAGCGTCGTGCCAGGGTTCAGACAGACATGCGCACCGTGGCCGGAAACCTGACCCTCGTAGACGTGCACGCGCGGGAACGGCGGTTGGCCCACCGGTGCCGGGCCGACCTGATTGTGCGTGATCCGGATCGAGAACCGCCCGTCCAACGACTCGATGTAGGTCGACGTACCAGTGCCGGAGCGCCCACCGCCGGTGACGACCTGGGATCGGCGGAAGGGCGTGAGCAGCACGTCGAGTTCGGCGGCCACGGCCGCGACCGGTCGCGGGGTGTTCCCGCTGGCCGTCAGCGTCCGCAGCTTTCCCCGGAAGACGTTGAGGTCGCCGCGCGCCGCCTGAATCTGTTTCGTCCGCGCCTCGAGGGTGGCGAGAAGCTCGGCTCGGGCCTCGTCCAGGGACTTGGGCTTGGCAAGGTCCGGCGTCGGCTCGGGACTCTTGTCCTTGGGAAGGGCCGGCGTCGGCTCGGGGCTCTTGCCCTTGGCCGGAGTCGTCGTGGTCGTCATCTTCTGCCGGGCGGCCATCCACTTGGCGAGCGGGGTCTGACCCACTCGCTGGGCGAACCGGGTCCGCCCGAGGGCCTGACTGCCCTTGTGCGTCAGGTAGATGGTCAGGGCCAGCAGCACGGCGGAGACCAGGAGGCCGAGCGCTTCGGCCAGGGTCTGACCGGCCTGATCGATCTTCTTCGGGTCGCCGTTGGCGTCCCAGACCTGGGCGATGAACTGCCCCAACTGCGACAGCAGAGCGCCGGCCATGCTCAGCACCGACTCGATCATCATGGCCAGGCCGTAGTACTCCAGGATCATCAGGCCGATCTCGAAACCGATCTGCGCCCCGGGAATCGCACCGACCCCGCCGAACAGCGATCCGATCAGAGCCCCGGCGGCTGTGCTGATCGCCAGGATCTGGGCCGCCTCGATCGCGAAGTCGATCAGACCCTGGATCAGCCCTTCGGCCGCTTGGCCGGCATGCCGCCCGACCGCGGCCGGGATGTACTTCCCGGCCGCCGCGCTCGCGGCCCGGAAATCGGCGATCTTCTGCTCGACCTTCTGGATCAGCCGGGTGATCTCACCGCTGACCGTGCCGCTGCCGACATCCATCGCGGCGGCGACCCCGAAGCTGGGGATCCACAGGTCGTAGTCCGCCTTCAGCAGCGTGTCCGAGGCGTCCCGGCCCGGAACGGTGGCGTTGCCGATGTCGTCGAGCACGTCGGTCTTGACGTTGAACGCGTCCGGATCGTTGACCGCCCGGATCGCGTTGATGAAGTGATTGATGTTCTGGTCGGCCGTGCCTTCGTTACCCTGGATCCCGTACTGCTGCTTGACCAGTCCCCAGAACGACTGCCCGGGTCTGACCCGGACCAGGCCCATCCCCGGATCCTTCTGGATCAGGGCCGGCGGTGGCAGCAGAATCTGCAACGCGGAGACGAAACCGGTGCCGGTCGGGGTCGTGACCTTGAGCCAGGTCGGATGCGCGCTCTCGTCCTCCAGAATGTGGACGCGGGTGCCGAGCCTCAGCTTCGCTAGCGAGCTGGTCTGGGTGTCGGTGCCCGAGCGCAGGTTCAGACCTTCCTCCCGGACGAACCCGACCCCGACCGCCGCTTGCGGTGGTGCCGTCGGAGCCTCGGTCGGTGCTCTCTGGACGGATCGGCGGACGCCGGGCGGGCTCGGCTCACGCCTGCCGCGGGCGCCTTCGAGCGCACCGCCGACCAGGCTGGTCGTTGCCTGATTACCCGCCAGTCGCTGCAGCCGCAGAAGGTCTGCCTCCCTCGCCGACGGCGGCAGACCCGGGCCTGGGTGGGCCGGCCGGTGGGCGACCGGCCGCGCGTCCGGGCCCGAACGGATGGGCTCCTTCATACCGACCTATCCTGCGCTAGCCTCCCGCTCGCTGTCGTTGCTCTTGCCCGTTCGGGACCGACCTCTGCATCAAAGGGCAGACCACACCTGCCCTTTCCGGACCGGACGCCGTCCGCATCCATCACCGAGACCACGAGTCGCTGCGCACGGCGTCTAAGCTGCATCACGGAGACCGGACCCGTGATTGGCGCAGGCACTGACCGGGCTGCGGTCGAGTGCCTGTGACCACCGCCCGAAGGGGACGCAGGTGCGCTTGAAGCTTGGACGCCCAGACCTGGGCAGATACGTGGAGATGTTCAACGTCCCGGTCGCCGCCGAGGGCGAGCTCTCGGTGACCTTCGCCGGCGTCTGCACGCTCCTGTTCGACGACGGCCAGTCCGCCCTGTTGTTCGACGGCTTCTTCTCCCGCCCTTCACTGCTCGCCGCCGGCCTGGGCAAGATCGCGCCCAACAGGGCGCGCATCGACTCCGGCCTGGCTCGGCTCGGTCTGAACTCTGAGCCTGAACGACCTCTGCTCGAGGCTGTTGTCCCGGTGCACAGCCACTTCGACCACGTGATGGATTCCGCCGAGGTCGCCCAGCGCACCGGCGCACGACTCCTCGGAGGCACCTCGACGGCCAACGTCGGGCGCGGAGCTCACCTGCCGAAACACCAGGTGCACGTCGTCGAACCGCGGGTGCCCGTGACCTACGGGGCCTATGCGCTCACGTTCGTGGAGTCCGAGCACTGCCCACCGGACCGGTTCCCGGGTTCCATCACCGAACCGGTGGTCCCGCCGGTCAAAGCTGCGGCCTACAAGTGCGGCGAGGCCTGGTCGGTGCTGGTCGAGCACGTCAGCGGTCGCACGGCTCTGGTGCAGGGCAGCGCCGGGTACGTTCCCGGTGCACTGCGCGACTTCAGCGCCGAGGTCGTGTACCTCGGTGTGGGACAACTCGGGCTGCTCGAGGAGTCCTATCTCGAGGAGTACTGGACCCAGGTCGTCCGTGCCGTCAGTGCCAGATGCGCCGTCCTGACGCATTGGGACGACTTCTTCCGGCCGCTGGACCATCCGCTGCGGGCGCTGCCTTTCGCCGCCGACGACCTCGACGTCACCCTGCGGGTACTGCGCCGACTCGCCGAGACCGACGGCATCGCCGTGCACCTGCCGACCCTGTGGCACCGAGAGGACCCATGGTCGGTTCCGCCGAGTCGGAGGTGACCCCCAGCGACGCGACGTCCAGGCCGCCGCTGATGAAGGCATCGCCCGTAGCCATGAGGCGCTCAGGAGTTGCGGCGCTCTTGCTCGTACAGGACGTTCGGCGGTATCTCGGGCTCTCTTCGGCTGTAGGTGCCGGGAACACCCATGTCCCTGCGAGCCGCCTCATTGAAGGTGTCGATAGCAACCATGTAGCGGCGCATCGCGTCCTGCCAGCCCGGACGGTCGTTGTCGTCCAGTTGGCCTCGAGCGAACCAATCCAGCCGCCAAAGGTCCCGATTGAGGATGTGGGCCGCCTCGAGTGTCTTGGCATCGCGCAAATAGTTTCTGTACGACTCCAAGCGCGTGAAACGCCACGACCGGTCAAGATCGTTTCGTTGCTCCGAACGATTGAGCCAGCTGGTCGAGAGAAAGGAGGCGAGGGCGCCAATCAGGACGGCGACGAGCGTGAGAATCTGATTTGTCATCCCCAATCTTCCGTCTGTATCCGTGCAAGGCTGGATTCATGTGGTCAGGCAAGGATGGTCAGGTAGATCTGGGGACGTTCCACAACGGTGTCGCGGTGCTGCGACAAGGCACAGACATGATTGGCCACGTTGCCACGATCGTCGACTCGTTCAGAGGTCTCCTTTTGGCAAGGGGGACGCGCGTATGGCTATTGGTGACGTGGCTGGATGGAACCCGCGAGCGGATCGAGGAGGACTATCCGCCGTGGACTTCCGTGGCAGAACTGTCGGATGGTCACCTCACCTGGGACAGGAACGGCCAAGAACAGGACTTCATGGCCGAGTGGCTGAGCGGCCAAGAGCGCGATGGAGCATGGAAGGACTTCGGCATCCACGAGGCGGTTGAGGCGTACATGTGATCGGTGGAGCCCGCGGACGCACGCCACCTACGCGGCATGAGAGTGCGCTCACTGAGCCCTGAGGCGCTGGTATCTGAACGGTCGGCTCCTGTGCTGAACACCAAGGCCACGGCCCGCCTTCGGCCCCACAGGACAAGCCACGGCCGGGCCGTCGCGATCGGGGTCGCTTTTCACGGCACCACGACGAGCCTGCTGCCGCGTAGATCGGTGCGTTGCCAGGCGGTTTCGATGTCGCTCAATGGGACTTTCACCACGTCGAACGTGAGCTCGCCGGACTGCGCCCAGGTCACGATCTGCCCGTACACCTCCTGCATGGTCTCCGGGCCGAGCCCTTTGGCGGCACCGTAAATCTCGACCCCGGAGGTGCGCAGGCTCTCGGCAGCAAGGGCGAGCGCGGCGCCGGCCGACGCACCGATCTGGATCAGCCGGGTCGGCTTCGGGAACGTGAACGACGTCGGGACCAGCGATCGCAGCAGGATTTCGGTGGGCCGACCCCAGAGGTAGTCCGCCACGATGTCGTAGCCGTCCCCCTTGGCGTCGAGGTATGCCTGTGTCAGCGCTTCGTCCGAGACGGCGGTGTTGATCACCGTATCGGCGCCGAGGGCCCGCAGCTCGCGCAGCTGGTCGTTGTCGCGGCCGGTCGCGACGATCCGTCCGGCGCCGAGTAGCCGGGCCACCTTCACCGCGAGCCGCCCCGCGACCCCGGTGGCGCCCTGCACGAGCACCGTCTGGCCCGGCACGAACCCGGCGGCGGTCTTGATGGACATACCGGTGATGGCCGTGCCGAGCACGGTGGCGATCTCCGGCTCGATACCCTCCGCGATCGGCATGTACGCGCCCTTGGGCACCACGGTCTTCTCGGCGAGCGCGCCGTAGGGCAGGCGCGGGTTGCCGAACCCGACGACGGTGCCGTCCGGCAATGCGCCGATGCCGTCGAAGGCGGGGATGGCCGGCAACCGGGCGAGGTATTTCTGGCTCGCGTAGTGCGTTCCGGCCGCGATCAGCTTGTCGACGTTCTCGACGGCGACCGCCTTCACATCGATGAGCACCTCATCGTCGCCGGGCACCGGATCCGGGAAGTCCTGATAGCGAGGGACACCGCCGATCTCGTGCAGCACCGCCGCCTTCATGACAGTTTCTGGCCGAAGAACGCCGCGATCGGGCTCTGCCAGGCCACCATCACCCGCGGCTGCCGGGCGGGCGAGTGGTTCCACTGGCGGTTCGGCGAGCGGTCAGGGGTGACGTGGTGGCGCCGCGTGCGGCTGTCGCGTACCCCGCTCTGGCGTCCGGCGGGCCGCTCGGTGTGAGCGGGAACCCCGGGAATGCGATGCATCGCGCGGTGCAGCAGGCTGCGGAACGAGTGGTCGTCTCTCATCTTCATACCTTCTCCCTATCAGTGATAGAGCGACTTTATCACTGATAGAGTTCGGCGGGAGGTGCCGAATTGACTCTGGACCGACAGCGGATCGTCGCCGAGGCCGTCGCCCTGCTGGACGCCGAGGGTCTCGATGGGGTGACGACGCGCAAACTCGCCGCGCGGCTAGGCGTGCAATCGCCGACCCTCTACTGGCATCTGCCCAACAAGGCGGCCCTGATCACCGCGATCGCCGAGGCGATCCTCGGCCAGGAGTTCGGCGAGATGTCGCCGCCCGAGCCGGACGAACGCTGGCAGGACTGGCTGATCGGCCTCGCCGAGCGGCTGCGCCGCGCGCTGCTCGCCCACCCGGACGGCGCCCGGATCATCTCGGCGTCCCAGCTCTCGCTCAAGATGGCAGCGATCTCCGAACTGGCGATGAGTAGCCTGGTGGCCCGCGGCATCCCGTTACGACAGGCCCGCGTGATCGTCTTGACCGTAGAGCGTTTCACGGTCGGCCACGTCCTCGAGGAACAGGCCCCCCGCCCGGACGCGGACGCGCTGAAGGACTTCGACATGGGCGCATTCGCCGAGCAGCACCCAACCGTAGTCGCCGCCGTCACCGAATACTTCCAGCCCGGCCGCACCGTCGACGACCTGTTCCGCGAGTGTCTGGACGTGGTCATCGACGGCGCCACGGCCAAAGCCGGTCCCCCGACCTGACCGACTATTACCCGGTCGGCGTCCCAGTTGGGCGCCGGGACGGAAAGGGGGTATCCCCCGATGTGAGGGAGTCCACTCCTTGTCATGGTGCCTGCAACGGCGGCCGGCACCGGGCCGGAGGCCGGTGTAGGAGGTGATCGACATGTCGATGCTGCGACGTATCTGCATAGGTGTGGCCCTGTTCATGGTGGTGATGGGCGTGGCTGCGGCGCCGGTCTCGGCCGGACCGCTCACGCCCGGCCCGTTGGGCACCAAGGGTGCGCTCGCCTGGGGCAGCAACTCCGATGGCCAACTGGGCAGCGGAACTCAGAGCTCGCAATCGCCCGTGGAGCCAGTCGGTCTGCATTCCGGCGTCCGACAGATCTCGGCCGGTGCATTCCACACGGTGGCGGTCCTCGACGGTGGTGGCGTGGTCGCGTGGGGCAGGAACACCGAGGGCCAACTGGGTGACGGCACCTTCGACGTCCACCTCGTCCCGTTCGCTGTCAAGGGACTGAGCCGGGTCGTGCAGGTCTCGGCCGGAGGCGCGCACACGCTGGCGCTGACCGCGGACGGAACGATCTTGGCGTGGGGTGACAACTCACGCGGGCAGCTCGGGGACGGGACGCTGGGCGACCGGCTGACGCCGGTGCCCGTGGTCGGGCTGACCGGCGTCATTCAGCTGTCGGCCGGTGATCGGTTCAGCCTTGCCCTGCGCTCGGACGGGACGGTGTGGGCCTGGGGCGACAACACCAGCGGACAGCTCGGAATCGGGACGTTCGGCGGCGTGGCCAAACCGTCTCCCGTCTCCGGACTGGCGAACATCCTCCAGGTCTCCGCGGGACGCTCGCACGCCCTGGCCTTGCAGTCGAACGGACGGGTCCGGGCGTGGGGCAGCAATGAGACCGGGCAGCTGGGCGACGGTACGGTCGTCGACCGCCGGACACCGCTGCAGGTGCCGCTGTTGACCGGTGTCACCGATATCGCCGCCGGCTTTTCGTTCAGTGTCTTCCTGATCGCTGGTCAGCCACTCCAATGGGGTGAGGTACTCATCTGCTCGGTCAGCGATGAAGCCGTCCACTGTCCCCGAAAGGAGCCGAGATTCGCGGCGATCCCACTCCGCGACGTCCTGCAGATCGGCGCCGGCGGCGACGGCGTCGCGATCCGCTCGGACCGGACGGTGTGGCAATGGTCCGTGACGTCGGGCAGCGGGCCGGATGTCGGTCAGGTCCCGTCGGCCGGCGGCGCGGTCCAGATCGACGCCGGCAACACCCATGCGGTGGCACTCGTGGATCGGCCCCCGGTCCTGCAGCCCTAGGCCGCGCCTGGTTCATTCGAACGACCCAGAGACTCGACGTTCGAACAGGTGTTCGAGTATGGTGAGGTCTGTGCCTGGAGGGCCCACGATCTTGCATGCTGACCTCGACGCGTTCTACGCCTCGGTGGAGCAGTTGCTGGATCCGGCGCTGCGGGGGCGGCCGGTTGCGGTCGGGGGCAGTGCCAGCGGGGGTGTCGTGCTGGCCGCGTCCTACGAGGCCAAGGATTTCGGCGTGAGTGGGGGGATGGCAGGATGGCGAGCACGGCAGCTGTGTCCGACCCTGACGTTCGTGCGGGGTCATTTCAGCGAATACCCGCGGCTGGCGGGCGAAGTGATGGATATCCTGCGCGACGTCACACCGGCGGTCGAGCGGATCTCGATCGACGAGGCGTTCCTGGACGTGTCCGGGTCGACGCACCTGTTCGGGTCGCCGGCGGTCATCGGTGTCCTGATCCGGACCCGGGTCAGGGACGAGATCGGGCTGGCGATCTCGGTCGGCGCCGCCCGGACCAAGCACCTGGCGAAGGTGGCGTCCCAGGTGGCCAAGCCGAACGGCCTGGTGGTGGTCGAGCCCGACAACGAACGGCAGTTTCTCGAACCGCTCCCGGTGGGCCTCATGTGGGGGGTCGGCCCGGTCGCCCAGCAGCGCCTGGCCGAGCAGGGCATCCACACCATCGGCCAGCTGGCCCGCACGCCGTCCTCGGCCGTCGAGCGGCTGCTGGGGACGGCGGTCGGAGCGAAGCTCAATGCCCTGGCCCTGAACGAAGATCCGCGCCGGGTGGTCACCTCCGCCCGGGCCCGGTCGGTCGGCGCGCAATCGGCTCTGGGCCGGGTGCGGCCCACGCCCGAGAAGGTGCGCGCGGTGCTGGCCCATCTGGCCGACCGGGTGGCCGTACGGCTGCGGGCCAAGCAGCACGCCGGGCGGACGATCACAGTGCGAGTGCGCTTCACCGGGATGCGCTCGGTGACCCGCTCGCTGACCCTGCCCGGGCCGGTCGCCGCTACCCTGACGCTGACCGAGATCGCCGAGCAGCTGGCCTGGCAGGCGATCGTCGACGAGCGCGATACCCATACCGAGATCAGCCTGCTGGCCATCTCGGTGTCGAACCTGAGCACCGTGCACGCCACGCAGACCGAGCTCCCGCTGTCCGACGACCCCCGGCGGGCGGGGTCAGCCACCGGTTCGGCCCGCTCGGCCCTGGACTCGTCGATGGACGCGGTCCGCCGCCGGTTCGGGCCGGACGCCGTCGGGTATCTCCCGGCCGCTCTGGCTCGATCCGGCAGCGTGCCGGACGACTTCCGCAAGCTGGCCGAGCGCGACCTTTGACGGGGGCGACGGCGGGGCGACGGCGGGGCGACGGCTCGGCCGGCCTTGTCGGCCGGTGACAACGTCCCTGGCCAGTTGGCGGTCCGGGAAAAGGGTCCCGTGGGCAGGCTTGACCTTGACCCTGCGTCAGGGTTCGAGCATGGCGGCATGACCCCTACCAACCCCGCGATCGAGGTTTCCGGACTCACCAAGTCCTACGGCGATCACACCGTGCTGGATGGCGTCGACCTGACCGTCCCGGAGGGCACCGTCTACGCACTTCTCGGACCCAACGGTGCGGGCAAGACGACCATCATCAACATCCTCTCCACCTTGCTGACCCCCGGTGACGGCGAGATCCGCGTCGCCGGCTTTGACATAGGCCGCGAGCCCGCCGGGGTACGCGCCGCGATCGGTGTCACCGGGCAGTTCTCGGCGATCGACGAGCTGCTCACCGGCCGCGAGAACCTGCGGCTGATGGCCGACCTGGCGCACCTGGACCGGGCGACTGCGACCATCACCGTGACCGTGATGCTGGAGCGCTTCGACCTCGTCGACGCGGCTGACCGGCGGGCGCAGACCTACTCGGGTGGCATGAAGCGGCGGCTGGATCTGGCGATGACGCTCATCGCCCGGCCCCGGCTGATCTTCCTCGACGAGCCGACGGCCGGTCTCGACCCGCGCAGTCGTCGAGACCTGTGGGCGATCGTGCGCGAGCAGGTCGCCGACGGCGTGACCGTGCTGCTGACGACGCAATACCTCGAGGAGGCCGACCAGCTGGCCGACCGGATCGGGGTCCTCGACGGTGGCCGCCTGGTCGCCGAGGGCACGGCCGCGGAGCTGAAGCGGCGGGTGCCCGGCGGGCGCGTGTCGGTGCAGTTCACCGACGCCGCGGGCCTCGCCGCGGCAGTGGCGGCGCATCCGGAGGCCACCACCGACGCCGAGGCACTCACCCTGCAGGTGCCCAACGACGGCAGTGTCGCCGGGCTGCGCTGCGTGCTCGACGGCCTCGACGATGACCATGTCGCAGCCCTGACGGTCGAGTCCGCCGACCTCGACGACGTGTTCCTCGCGCTCACCGGCCACGCGGCCGAGGCGTCCGCATCCGAGGAGATCCCCGCATGAGTGCCACCACCTACACGGTCCGTGACTCGGCGACGATGCTGCGGCGCAACCTGCTGCACATCCGCCGCTATCCCTCGTTGTCGATCATGCTGGTCGCACAGCCGATCGTGTTCCTGTTGCTCTTCGTGTACGTGTTCGGCGGGACCCTGGGCGCCGGCCTGCCGGGCCAGGGTGGTGGCGGAGACCGCAGCGACTACCTCGTTTTCATCACGCCGGGCATCCTTTTCATGACGGTCGCCAGCGTCGCGCTCGGCACCGCAATCTCGACCGCGACCGACATGACCACCGGGATCATCGCCCGGTTCCGCACCATGAACATCGCCCGGGTCTCGGTGCTCACCGGCCACGTGCTGGGCGCCGTCATCAAGACCGGATTCGCCGTGGTGATCGTGGCGGCCTTCGCGTTCCTCCTCGGGTTCCGCTCCGACGCCGGCCCGCTCGGCTGGCTCGGCGCGATCGGGCTGCTGATCCTCATCGCGTTCTCGCTCACCTGGCTGACCGTCGGAATGGGCCTGGCCGCGGACAGCGTCGAGACGGCCAGTAACACCCCGCTGTTCCTGATGATCCTGCCGTTCATCAGCAGCGCCTTCGTGCCGACCGAGGCGATGCCGGTGGGGTTGCGCCAGTTCGCGGAGTACCAGCCGTTCACCCCGATGATCAACAGCCTCCGCGCACTCGTCACGGGCGCTCCGACGGGCTCGGACCTGTGGGTCGCGATCGGCTGGTGCGTCCTGATCGCGCTGCTCGGCTTCCTCTGGTCGCGTCGGCTGTTCCTCCGCGTGCCGGTCAAGTAGAGACTGGCACCGTGTCAAACAGGCTCACGATCAGCCAGCTGGCGTCGTACGCCGGCGTCACCGTGCGCGCGGTGCGGCACTATCACGCCAAGGGTCTCCTGCCCGAGCCGGAGCGCGACCACTCCGGGTACCGGCGCTACGACGCCCACGCCGTCGTCGAGCTCATCAGGATCCGCACGCTCGCCGATGCCGGTGTGCCGCTCGCGCGCGTCCGCGAGCTGCTGGCCGCGGATGAGGAGGAGTTCACCGCTGCCGTCACCGACATCGACCGGCGCCTGCGTGCGGAGATCCGGGAGCGGCAGCGGCACCGCGAGCGGATCGCGCAGCTGGCAGCCGGGGACAGCCTGGCCCTGCCGCCGGAAGCGGTGGCCTACCTCGACCGGCTGCGCGAGCTCGGATTGCCGGAGCTGATGGTCGAGGGCGAGCGGGACTCCTGGATCCTGGTGGCCGCCCAACTCCCGGAGCATATGTCGCTCTACATGAAGCTGAAGCAGGTGCAGCTCGACGACCCGGCGATCGTCGAGCTCTACCGCGATCTCGCCGAGGTGATCTTCTGGGAGGCGGACGACCCGCGAGTGGCGGCCGTGGGCGACCGGCTCGTCGCTTCCTTCGAGGCCGCCGATCCAGAGGGATGGGAGGACCACGACGACGACCACGACATCACCGACGAGCTCGCGGAGCTCCTCGACTCCGTCTTCCTCGACTCGGTGCCGATCGCGCGTCGGCTCATGGCGCGGCTCGAGGAGCGCGGCTGGCGCGGGTGGAGCAAGCTCGAGCGGATCCATCCGAAGTAGCGTCGAGGGCGGCGATGTCCGGTTCGCCGACGATGACCGGCTCCGCGAATCTTCCTCTTCTGCCAGGCCCCAGGCTAGGACTGGTCCTTGACAGAAGCCCGGCAGCTCAGTCCCAGATCTTGACAAAATCTCTACAACCTCGGTTTCGAGCCGGCACCAAATCTGCCTCATCGGCCGGTAGTTTCACCCAGGTCAATCACTGAACCCGCACCCGGAACGGCTCCTGTTCGGCGGCCGTCGGGCGATGGCGCGCCTGGTCACGTGGCTATCAGCATGATGAGGAGCGAATTGAGCCGAATAACGACCCAGAGCCCGACGCGTACGCGACGATGACTGCTGGAAGGTCAGGCCGATCGGGCTGCGCAAATCCAGGGACCGCACGGCAGGGCCCCAACCGGCCAGACCGAGGCCGAGCACGCCCGGCCCTGGTGGCAGGTGATGTGCCTGACCGGCGTGGACTACTTCTCCACGCTCGGCTATCAGCCCGGAATCGCGGCGCTGGCTGCCGGGGCGGTCGCGCCGGTCGCAACCGTGGTGCTGGTCGCGCTGACTTTGTTCGGCGCGTTGCCGGTGTATCGGTGGGTGGCCCGCGATAGCCCCCATGGGGAGGGTTAGATCTCCATGCTGGAGCGGGTGCTGCCGTGGTGGGGCGGCAAGCTGTTCGTCCTGGTGCTGCTCGGCTTCGCCGCCACTGACTTCCTGATCACCATGACCCTGTCCGCGGCGGACGCGTCGGCGCACGTACTGGAGAACCCCTACGCCCCGGGCTGGCTGGACGGACATCTGGTGTTGGTGACGCTGGTCCTGCTGGGCGTACTCGGGGCGGTGTTCCTGCGCGGCTTCAAGGAGGCCATCGGGATCGCCGTCGTCCTGGTGGTGGTCTACCTATCACTGAATACGGTCGTCGTCCTGGCATCGATCGGGCAGGTGATCGCTCACCCGCAGGTGATCGGTGACTGGACGGACCTGTTGCATGCCGAGCACCCGAACTGGCTGGCCGTGATCGGGGTTGCGTTCCTGGTCTTCCCGAAGCTGGCGCTGGGCATGTCCGGGTTCGAGACCGGGGTCGCGGTGATGCCGCAGGTCCAGGGCGCCCCGGGAGACACCGAGAGGAACCCGGTCGGGCGGATCGCCGGCACCCGTAAAATGCTCACCGCCGCGGCGCTGATCATGAGCGTGTTCCTGGTGCTGTCCAGCCTTGTCACCACGTTGCTGATCGCCCCCGCGCAGTTCGAGGACGGCGGAGCCGCCAGCGGACGCGCGCTGGCCTTCCTGGCACACGAGCATCTCGGCAACGCGTTCGGGACGGTGTACGACGTCAGCACGATTGCGATCCTCTGGTTCGCCGGAGCCTCGGCGATGGCCGGGTTGCTCAACCTGGTGCCGCGGTATCTGCCCCGGTACGGGATGGCACCGCGCTGGGCCCGGGCGATCCGGCCGCTGGTACTCGTCTTCATGGCCATCGCCTTCTTCGTCACCTGGTATTTCGAGGCCGACGTCAACGCCCAGGGTGGCGCCTACGCCACCGGCGTCCTGGTACTGATGACATCGGCCGCAACGGCGGTCACGCTGTCCGCACGCCGTCGTCGTGATCGCCGGGCGATGGTCTTCTTCGCCCTGGTCTCAGCGGTCTTCGCGTACACAACGGTCGCAAACGTGGTCGAACGGCCCGATGGGCTGAGGATCGGCGCGCTGTTCATCCTGGCCATCATCGTCATTTCGATCATTTCCCGGGCCGGCCGGGTGTTTCAGCTCCGCGGGGTCGGGATCAGCTTCGACCAGGCAGCCGATGAATATCTGGCCGGGGCTGCGAAATGCGGGACGCTGCGGATCATCGCCAATGAACCGGGTGCCCGCGACGGTATCGAGTACCGGGACAAGGCGCGCGAGATCCGCGTCGACAATGACATCCCGAAATGGGCGCCGCTGATCTTTATCGAAGTGGCCGTGATCGACGCTTCGGATTTCGAGACCCAGTTGCATGTGGTCGGTGAGGAACGCTTCGGCCACCGGATTCTCACGGTCCGCAGTTCCGTCGTCGCCAACACCATTGCCGAGGTGCTCCTCGCTGCGCGGGATCGGACAAGTCTGGTCCCGCATGTCTACTTCACCTGGACCGAGGGCAATCCCTTTACCAACCTCCTGCGGTTCCTCTTCGTAGGCGCCGGCGAGGTCGCCCCCGTTACCCGCGAGGTCCTCCGCGAAGCGGAACCCGACCCCGAGCAGCGACCTCGCGTCCACGTCAGCTAACCCCGAGACCCCGCTCAACTCAGGGTGATTCACCCCTGCGCGCCCCGAGCTGATCGGCCAACGTCACCGCTCACCGCCGCTGATAATGGGTCAGGGTTGAAACCGGTACCCCATGCCCGGTTCGGTGAGGAGGTGCCGTGGTCGCGTCGGGTTGGTTTCGAGTTTGCGGCGAAGCTGGGCCATGTACTGCCGGACGTACTGGGTTTCGGCCTGATACGCAGGGCCCCAGACCTGTTCCAGCAGATAGTGCTGACTGACGAGCTTGCCCGGTTCACGCACGACGGCTTCCAGCAGATGCCATTCGATGCGGGTGAGGTGCACCGTCTCTGCACTGCCGTCGGTGCGGGTGATCTGGCGGAAGGCGAGATCGATCGTGTAGCGCCCGATGACCACGGACGATGGCCGGTCGGTGCCGGTCTGCCGTCGGGCGACGACGCGGATCCGGGCCAGGAGCTCGTCGACGCTGAAGGGTTTGGTCACGTAATCGTTGGCACCGGCGTCCAGGGCGTCGACTTTCTCCTGACTGTTGACCCGCCCTGATAGCACGATGATCGGTATCTGGGTCCAGGTCCGCAGCCGGCCGATCACGTCAATGCCGTCGAGATCGGGCAGGCCCAGGTCGAGAATGATCAGGTCGGGATGCTCGGTTTTGGCGACGCGGAGCGCCTCGAGCGCCGTCGCGGCGGTGACTACCTCGTATTGCCGGGCCACCAGGTTGATCCGCAGCACCCGCAGGATTTGCGGTTCGTCATCGACCACGAGGATCGTGGTCATCGATCGGGCCGTTCGATCCGTGTGTCCAGCGCGTCGAGTGCGTTCAACAATGCCGGATCGGGTCCCTCGGCCTCGGTGGCGTCCCCTTCTGGCAGGCGAAGCGTCATCGTGAGGCCTCCGCCGGGGGTGCTGTCGGGGGTCAGGCTTCCCCCCATGGCCTCCGCCAATCCCCGGGAAAGTGCCAGGCCCAGGCCGACTCCGGTCTCGTTGTCCCGGTCCCCAAGCCGTTGGAAGGGCAGGAACACGGAATCCCACTGGGCAGTGGGGATGCCTGGGCCTCGGTCGATGATCCGGGTCTCGACGAATCCGCCGTGGGCGCTGACCGCAATCACCGGAGGCTCATCGGGTGGACTGTGCCGCAGGGCATTACGGGCAACGTTTACCAGAATCCGTTCGACCAGGGCAGGGTCCGCCTGCACCTCGAGGAATTCATCCGGGATCTGAACGACGATGTCCCGACCGTCGGAGCCGAGGTCGTCCAAGGCCATCGCGATGGTCTCGGCGACGCTCATCGACTGCGGCGACATCGCGAGCGCGCCCGCCTGGAGGCGGCTCATGTCCAGCAAGTTGTCAACCAACCGATTGAGCTTGTCCAGCGACTCCTCGACCGTGGCCAACAGTTCGTCACTGTCCTCGGCAGTGAAGGTGATGCCCTTCATCCGCAGGCTGCCGATGGCTGCCTTGGCCGAAGCGAGGGGGGTGCGCAGGTCATGACTCACCGCCGAGAGCAGGGCGGTGCGCATCTTGTCCACCTCGACGAGCGGTCCGGCGGTCGCCGCCTGCTCGCTGAGCCGTTCATGGCGCAGGGCGACGACAGCCTGGGCGGCGAATGCCTGCACGATTCGCCGATCGGCCGCGGCCAGTGGGTGCCCCCGCAGCACCAGTGAGATCCGGTCGTCCACCAACACTTCGGCCTCGCCCTGGCCTGGCGTGAGGCAGGGCTGGTCACCGACCGCCGCGACGATCCGCCAGGCGTCAGGATCGTGCTGCAGGTCCGGACTGGGTGGTGCGTCCGGCAGGCGTTCGAGCAGGGTGACTCCGGTGAAGCCGAGGGTCTCGCGGAGATGATCGAGCAGGGCCGGCAATGGCTTGGCACCGCGCAACACGCTCCCGGCCAGAGTCGACAGGGTCTCGGCCTCGGCTCGGGCGGCGGCCGCCTCCCGGCTGCGGCGCGCGGCCCGGTCGACAGTCGCGCTGACCGCCACCGCAATGCCGAGGAAAACGATGAGAGCCAGCAAGTTCTCGTGGTCGGCGATGGTGAAACGGTAAAGCGGTGGCGTGAAGTAATAGTTCAGTAAGAGCGACCCAAGGACGGCGGCGAACAGCGCCGGGTACAGACCGCCGATCAGCGCGACGCCCACCACGGCCGCGAGGTACAGCATGATGTCGCTGGCCAGCGACAGTTCACCGCGAAGCAGGCTCAGTACCAGGGTGAGTGCGGTGAGCCCGATCACCGCGACGGCAAGGCCGATGACTCGCCGGTATCGGCTCAGGGCGCTGCTCGGCAGGGTGCGGCCCCGGCCTCGGTTGATCTCCTCGTGAGTGACCAGGTGCACGTCGATCGGCCCGGAGCCATTGGTGGCCGTGACTCCGACGCCCCGGGAGAGGAGCTGAGACAGCCGCCCGCGCCGGCTGACCCCGAGCACGAGTTCGGTGGCATTGACACCACGGGCGAAGTCGATCAACGCCTCGGCGATGTCGGTGCCGACGACCTGGTGGTACGTGCCGCCAAGGCTTTCCACCAAGGTCCGTTGCAGCGTCAGGTTGGCATGACTGCCGCTCATGAGCCCATCGTTGCGGGTCACGTGCACGGCCAGAAGGTCGGCGCCACGGGCCCGGCTGGCGATCCGGGCGGCCCGGCGGATCAGGGTGTCACCTTCTGGGCCGCCGGTGAGCGCGACGACGACGCGGTCTCGGGTCTCCCAGGTGGCGGAGATCTTGTGTTCGTTGCGGTACCGGTCGAGTTCATCGTCCACCTTGTCGGCCAGCCAGAGCAGCGCCAATTCGCGCAGCGCGGTGAGGTTGCCGATCCGGAAGTAGTTACCCAGTGCGGCGTCGACTTTCTCCGGCTTGTAGATGTTGCCGTGCGCCATCCGTCGGCGCAGTGCCTCCGGGGCCATGTCGATGAGCTCGATTTGCTCTGCCCGTCGGGCGATTTCGTCGGGTACGGTTTCGCGCTGCGGGACGCCGGTGATCTGCTGGACGATGTCGTTGATCGATTCGAGGTGCTGGACGTTGACCGTGGTGATCACGGTGAGGCCGGCTTCCAGGAGTTCCTGGATGTCCTGCCAGCGCTTGGCGTTACGGCTGCCAGGAATGTTGGTATGGGCCAACTCGTCGACCAGGACGACCTCGGGTCGGCGGGCCAGGATGGCGTCGACGTCCATCTCGGTGAAGCTTGAGCCCCGATAGTTGATCTCGGCCCGGGGCATGACCTCCAGGCCGGCGAGCATTGCCTCGGTGTGTTTGCGGCCGTGGGTCTCGACGTAGCCCACGACGACATCGGTACCCCGATCCCGGCGGCGTCGGCCTTCTTCGAGCATCTTGTAGGTCTTACCGACGCCGGGCGCGGCCCCCAGATACACCCGCAACTGCCCCTGCGGCATGACTGCTCCTCGTCGCCATTGTTGCTGTTGTCGGGGACCTTTCCCCATCAGCTTTCCCGGTGATTACCCAGTCGGAAGGCTGAGACCGCCCCGTGCACGGTTGCACCCCTCGTTGACGTGCTGTGAGGGGGCAACCGTGCACGATCACCGGTGATCTGAGTCGCTCAGCTCGCGGTGTACGGGAACTGCTTGTCCAGGGCCAGATTGAGCTTCAGGACGTTGACGCCCGGCTCACCAAGGAACCCCAAGCCACGTCCCGTGGTTTCGGCCTTGACGAGTTTGTCCACTTGGGCGGCGGTGATGCCGCGGGTCTTGGCCACCCGCGCCACCTGTATTTCGGCGTAGGCGGGGCTGATCTGGTAGTCGAGGCCACTGCCGCTGGCGGTGACAGCGTCGGCGGGGACGGCTGGTTTGTCCGGTGCGCTCCCCCGAATCGGGGTGACGATGCCCTTGCTGTAATCGTCACCGAACTTCGAGCACTCCACCTTCACGCCCTGGTAGTCGGCCACGAACGGAGTGGCTGGGCAGGGCTCGTTCAGGCTGACCACCCGGGTGATCGATCCGGTGTTTCCACCGGAGCGGAAGACGGCCAGCACCGCCCCGACCCCAGCCGGCGTGCAGTAGGGCCGGGCACCGCTGACCCCTTCGAGCGTGCCGACGGCCACGCTGCGGGCGCAGACCTCACTCAGCAGGCTGGGACTGCTGCCGTCACCGTCGGGATTGTTGACCTGGGCCGGGTCGCCGAGAGTGTCGACGATGCTTTCCGGGCCCAGGTTGGAGGCGCTGGTGGCCGTCGGGTCGTAGCCGTCACCGGCTGCCGAGGGCCGCGACTGGAAGTACTGCACCAGCGCGTTGCCGTCCTTGTCGGTGAAGGACTGCCCGATCAGTGAAGATCCGACGGTCTTGCCATTGACGGAGACGAGCGATCCGTCGGCTTTGTTGTTCAAGCCGGGGACGGCGGCGACGGCGGTGATGGCCAGCGGATAGGCCAACCCGACGACCACAGTCATGACGAGGAGCAGCCGTAGGGCGGCGACGTGCTGGGCGAGCCAGGAAGGTAGGCGCATCAGGAGATCCCGGGGATGAATTGAATGAGCAGGTCGATAATCTTGATCCCGATGAAGGGCGCGATGATCCCGCCGAGGCCGTAGATCAAGAGGTTGCGGCGCAGCATCTGTGCCGCGCTGGAGGGCTTGTAGCGCACGCCGCGCAGGGCCAGCGGGATGAGCACCACGATGACCAGGGCGTTGAAGATGACCGCGGACAGGATCGCCGAGGTCGGGCTGTCCAGTCGCATCACGTTCAGCGCGTCCAGCCCCGGATACACCGCGGCGAACATTGCCGGGATGATCGCGAAGTACTTGGCGATGTCGTTGGCGATCGAGAACGTCGTCAGCGCGCCCCTGGTGATCAGGAGTTGCTTGCCGATCTCCACGATCTCGATGAGCTTGGTCGGGTCCGAGTCGAGGTCGACCATGTTGCCGGCCTCTTTGGCCGCCGAGGTGCCGGTGTTCATCGCCACCCCGACGTCGGCCTGGGCCAGTGCCGGAGCGTCGTTGGTGCCGTCGCCGGTCATCGCGACCAGCTTGCCGCCCTCCTGCTCGCGCCGGATCAGCGCCAGCTTGTCCTCCGGCGTGGCCTCGGCGAGGAAGTCGTCAACCCCGGCCTCCTCGGCGATTGCCCTTGCGGTGCGAGGATTGTCACCGGTGATCATGACGGTCCTGATGCCCATTCGGCGCATCTCGTCGAACCGCTCGCGCATCCCGACCTTCACCACGTCCTTCAGGTGAATGGCGCCGAGCACCCTTGCGGTGGAACCGATTCGTTCACCGACGACGAGCGGGGTACCGCCGGAGGCGGAGATCCCGTCAACGACCTCGCCGATCTGCGCGGTCGTCGTCCCACCACCGGCCCGGACCCACTCGAAGACCGCGGAGGCGGCTCCCTTGCGCAGCTCCCGGCCTGGCCGAGCACCCTCGCCAGCGCTGGAGGTCGTTCCGCCGAGGTCCACCCCGGACATCCGGGTCTGCGCGGTGAACGGAACCCACACGGCGTCATGCAATTCGCCGGTCTGGCGCTCCCGCAGCCCGTACGCGGTCTTGGAGAAGACCACAATCGAGCGGCCCTCGGGGGTCTCGTCCGAGAGACTCGACAGCTGGGCGGCATCGGCCAGTTCGGAGATCGACACCCCCTCCGCGGGGATGAACTCGCTGGCCTGGCGGTTGCCGAGGGTGATGGTGCCGGTCTTGTCCAGCAGCAGGGTGTTGACGTCGCCGGCCGCTTCGACGGCTCGCCCGGACATGGCCAGCACGTTGCGCTGCACCAGCCGGTCCATACCGGCGATGCCGATCGCCGAGAGCAGCGCCCCAATGGTGGTCGGGATCAGGCAGACCAGCAGGGAGACCAGCACGATGCCGGTCACCCCGTTGCCGTTCAGCGCCTGGCTGTCCGGCGCGAACGCCTGCACGGACTTGGAGAAGATCGCCAGCGGCTGCAGCGTCGCCACCGCGAGCAGGAAGATGATCGTGAGCGATGCGAGCAGGATGTTGAGCGCGATCTCGTTCGGTGTCTTCTGCCGGTTGGCGCCCTCGACCAGGGCGATCATCCGGTCGATGAAACTCTCCCCGGGCTTCTGCGTGATCTGCACGACGATCCGGTCGGACAACACTCGGGTCCCGCCGGTGACGGCGGAACGGTCACCACCGGATTCCCGGATCACCGGCGCCGATTCACCCGTGATGGCGGACTCGTCGACACTGGCGATGCCCTCGATGACGTCGCCGTCGCCCGGGATGACCTCCCCGGCCTCGACCACGACGACGTCCCCTTGTTGCAGGAGCGCCGCGCCGATCGACTCCTCCCTCAGGCCGGCCGGCAGCGCACCCGGCTTCCAGCTCTTCAGCCGCCGGGCCATGGTGTCCTGCTTGGCCCGGCGCAGGGTTTCGGCCTGGGCCTTGCCCCTGCCCTCGGCGACCGCTTCGGCCAGGTTGGCGAAAATCACGGTGAGCCAGAGCCAAACGGTGATCAGCCAGGCGAACATGGTGGAATCGCCGATCGCCAGCACGGTGGTGAACACCGAGCCGATCTCGACGATGAACATCACCGGGTTGCGCCACAACGTCCTCGGGTCGAGCTTGCGGACGGCGTCCGGGAGCGACGTCAAGAGTTGTTTCGGGTCCAGCAGCCCACTGGAGACCCGGCGGGACCCCAGCTCCTGCGCCGGCTCACCGGCCGGCGGCCGCTCCATGGTTGGTGCAGTCATTTCAGTGCACTCCTTCAGCCAGCGGGCCCAGGGCCAGCGCCGGTAGGTAAGTCAGGGCCACGACGATCACGATGACGCCGACCAGCATCCCGATGAACAGCGGCTGATAGGTCTTCAGCGTCCCGGTGGACTCGGGCACCGGTTTCTGCCGGGCCAGCGAACCGGCCAGACCGAGAATGAAGATGATCGGCAGGAACCGGCCGAGCAGCATCGCCAGACCGAGCGTGGTGTTGTACCAAGAGGTATTGACGCCGATTCCGGCGAACGCCGAGCCGTTGTTGTTGCCCGCGGAGGTGAAGGCGTACAGCACCTCGGACAACCCGTGCGCACCGGTGTTGAGCATGGACGCCCTGGCGGTCGAGTTGGCCATCGAGGCCGCCGCGCCGACCAGCACGATGGTCGGGGTGGTGAGCAGGTACAGCGAGGCGAACTTCATCTCCCGGGCGCCGATCTTCTTGCCCAGGTACTCCGGCGTCCGCCCCACCATCAGGCCTGCCACGAACACCGTGATCACCGCCAGCACCAGCATTCCGTACAGCCCCGAACCCGTTCCACCGGGGGCGATCTCGCCGAACATCATGTTCAGCATCGTGAGCCCACCGCCGAGCGAGGTGTAGGAGTCGTGGAACGAGTCCACCGCTCCGGTGGAGGTCAAAGTGGTTGCGGCACCGAAGGTCGCCGATTGAAGGACACCGAAACGAGTCTCGGTGCCTTCCGTGGCCGCTCCGACGGCCTGCGGGACCGTCCCACCGTGCAGGCCCTGCACAACGTTCATCAGGACGATGCTGCTGATCGCGATGATGCCCATCGCCGCGACAATGGCGTACCCCTGCTTGTTGCTGCCGACCATCCGGCCGAACATCCGTGGCAGGCTGAACGGAATCAGCAGTAGCAGGAAGATCTCTAGCCAGTTCGTCCAGGTGGTCGGATTCTCAAACGGGTGCGTGCTGTTGGCGTTGTAGAACCCGCCACCGTTGGTACCGAACTCCTTGATGACTTCCTGGCTGGCAACCGGCCCACCAGTGATGTGCTGAGTAGCGCCCGCGATCGTCGTGACGTCGGTGCCGGAGGAGAAGTTCTGCACCATCCCGGCGGCGACGAAAACGATCGCGCCGACAACGGCTACGGGCAGCAGAATCCGGATGACGACCCGGACCATATCCACCCAGAAATTGCCCAGCTGGTCGGTCAGGTGCCGGGCGAACCCGCGGACCAGCGCCACTGCCACCACGATGCCGACGGCGGCGGAAGTGAAGTTCTGCACCGCCAGCCCGGCCATCTGCACCAGATGACCCATCGTCGACTCACCCGAGTACGCCTGCCAGTTCGTGTTGGTCACGAAGCTGACGGCCGTGTTCCAGGACAGCGCCGGCGGCACGTTCGCGAAGCCCAGGGAGAGCAGCAAGTGCCCCTGAATCCGCAGGAACAGGTAAAGGAAGAGGATCGACACTGCCGAAAAGGCCAGCACGCTGCGGGCATACACCGGCCAGGACTGCTCACCTTCCGGATTCACCCCGATCACCCGGTAGATACCGCGCTCGACCCGGGAATGCTTGGTCGTGGTAAGAGCGCGGTACATATAGTCGCCCGCCGGCCGATAGACCACGGCGAGGACAAGAACAAGCGAGGCTATGAAGATGGCTGCTGCCACCGAGGAACTCATCAGAAACGCTCCGGGAACAGGAGGGCCACGACCAAGAACACGGTCAACCCGAGGGCGAGGATCAAACCGACGACGTTGGTGGGATTCACAACCGCTCAACCCCTCGCACGATCAGGGCCAGCACTCCGAAGAGGCCTACGGTTAAGGCCACGAACACGACATCAAGCACTTTGCGTCTCCTTGTTGAATTCTGTGCGCATGTCCTGGACCACAGCTCCCAGCTGCCACCGTTCCCGAAGATCACGCATGCTTCGGTGGGTCGCGCCAACCGCGAGGCCGGTCAGGCCTGCGGCGACGAGCGCCAGAAACCGGTCCAGATCGGCCCATCCATGCCAGAACCTCAGCGCCACCGCGACTACCCCGCAGCGCCGCTGCGGATCGACCAACCGGGTGGTGAACACGGTCATCTCCTGCAGGGTTCCGTCGCGGCCCGGGATGGACCGCCGATGGAAGTACAACCCCGAGATCGGGCGTCCGGAAGGGGCGTTGACAGAAATCCGACGGCCAGGCCACCGATCTTGACAAGATCTCTACACCCCAGTGCCCCCACGAGCGCTCTCACGTCCATCTGCGGCCCATTGGTCCTCGTCGATGCGATCGACCGGTTCGAGACGGGCCTGTCCCGCAAGTGATCAGGTTGTGGGCCCGATTTCATCTGGGGTCTTTCCACCACGGGTGGATGCCACGCGTGTGGAAGCACCGCCCTCAGGTACTTATGAGGTGGAGTTGTGATGCGCCTCGATCGGTGAGATCGCCAGCCAGGCGGCGCCGGAGCTACTCAACAGTCGGCCCAGGACCTGGCCGCTCTGGCCACCCGCGTGCAGGTCCTCGTCCAGCAATTCAGTTACTGACCGCGGCATTATCCGGATCGGCTCGTGAAAACAGTGCTGCGGTCCCGTCAGAGGTCAATCCTCGAGCCCATGATGACGGTCCGTTCGCGGGGCAGCCCGAAGTACTCGGCGGCATCGGCGGTGATGAGCGAGGTTGCCACGAAAAGCCGCTTGCGCCAGCGGGTCATCCCCGGCGCGTCACCCACCCGCAGTTCGATCGTTGACAGAAAATACGACGCGTCGTCCACCTCAATGGGAGACTCCAGCCCCGCGGCGACCGCGAGCGCCAGCACCTGCGGAACGTTCGGCTCGTCCATGTACCCGAAGTGAGCACTCACGTGGGTGATTCCGTCGTCGGTGTAGCCGAGCTCGTCGAGGACGACGCGATCTGAGTCCGGAATGTAGGGGACGGGTTTGGTCTCGATCGACAGGATGACGACGTGCTCGTGCAGAATGTGATTGTGCTCGACGTTGGCCCGCATGGCCAGTGGCGTCGTCGTCTTCCCCCGGTTGAGGAACACCGCCGTCCCGGGCACCCGCAGCACGGCCGGGCTCCTGGCATGCAGGTCGTCGACGAATGCCCGCAGCGGCCCTTCGTCCCGCTCGCGCTGGCGGGTCACCATCGCTCGCCCGCGCTGCCAGGTGATGAGCACGGTGAAGACGGTGATGGCGATCAGGAGTGGCAGCCACGCGCCGTGCAGAAGTTTCGTCAGGTTCGCCGCCAGGAACAGGCCGTCGACGGTCAGGAAGACACTCGCACCGGCGATGACCACCCAGAGCGGCTTCTTCCATTGATGGCGGACGACGTAGAAGAACAGGATCGTCGTGATGGTGATCGTTCCGGTGACGGCCATGCCGAAGGCGAACGCCAGCTTGGCGGAGCTCCCGAAGGTGAAGACGAGCGTGAGGACGGAGATCATCAACGTCCAGTTGATCCACGGGACATAAATCTGGCCGATGGTCTGCTCGGAGGTGTAGTTGATCCGCAGGCGAGGCAGGTACCCCAGCTGCACCGCCTGATGGGAAACCGAGAACGCTCCAGTGATCACGGCCTGCGAAGCGATCACGGTCGCCGCGGTCGCCAGCAGCACCATCGGCAGCCGCCCCCAGCCCGGGACCAACAGAAAGAACGGGCTGGCGATATTCGCGACGGGATCGTCGATGATCAGGGCGCCCTGGCCCATGTAGCTGAGGATGCATGCCGGGAACACCAGGACCAGCCAGGCACGGGTGATCGATGCCCGACCGAAATGCCCAAGGTCGGCGTAGAGCGCCTCCGCTCCGGTGATCGCGAGCACAACGGCGGCGAGGCAGAAGAACGCAATCGTGAAGTGGCCGATGAGGAAGCCGACCGCGTAGGTGGGCGACAGCGCCTTGAGAATCACCGGGTGCTGGACGATCCCGATCACCCCACAGGCGCCGATCGCCAGGAACCACACGATCATCACCGGACCGAACAACCGGCCGACGCGCGCACTGCCGATCCGTTGTGAGAGGAAGAGCAGGACGATGATGACCGCGGTGATCGGCACGACCAGGTTTTCCAGGGACGGCCGCACGACTTTCAGCCCTTCCACCGCGGAGAGCACCGAGATCGCCGGGGTGATCACGCTGTCGCCGAAGAACAGCGACGCACCGAAGACGCCGAGCCCGGCCAGCAGGGCCTTGGTCCGCCGCCCACCGGAAACCCCACGGCGGCGAATCAGGGTGATCAACGAGAGGATTCCGCCCTCCCCATCGTTGTCGGCCCGCAGCACGAGCAGCACGTACTCGAGAGTGACGATGATCGTCACCGACCACACGATCAGGGAGATGACGCCGAACACGTTCTGCGTCGAAACAGGCACCGGATGCGGATCTGCGGGGTTGAAGACCGTCTGGATGGTGTAGATCGGGCTGGTGCCGATGTCCCCGAAGACGACACCGAGCGCGGCGACGGTCAGGGCCAACCGCCCCGGACTGCTCGTGCCGTTCGTGCTCATCCGGCTAGCTTCGGTCCCGGAGCGACCCGGCCGGGACGCGACACGCGGACGCGCTCACCGTTTGGCCGGGGTCTGCACCAGCCACGTACAGATCGGGCATCAGTGCACAAGCCCGGCGGCCGCTCAGCACCGACTGCTCCGGTTCCGGACCGATACGCAACTTTGGCTCCCGGACGAGCCGTTGGTCTGGACGCGGTGCACACAACGTCGGCGGGCTCGTTGGCCGCCGACGAGCTGATGGCCGCGTCGAGCATCCTGCGGTGTTACGGGATCCGGGCGACCGCGCTGTACATCGAGATCTCCTGCGCGCTGGGGCGCGGGTGCGGTTCGTCCGCGGCCCGCCAGTGCGCCGCCGACACGATTCCCGGCTCCAGCAGGTCCAGTCCATCGAAGAACAGGGCGAACTGCTCGCGGCTGCGGAACCAGATCGGTGCCGGCCCAGTAGCGGACGCCGCAATGACCTCCTCGCTCAGCCACTCGCCGGTGCCGTGCGAGATCACCAGGTGGCTGCCCGAGGGCAGGGCGTCGATCAGCCGAGCGACGATGGCGTAGGGGTCCTCCTCCTCGGGGATGAAGTGCAAGATCGCGACCAGCATCAGTGCCACCGGCTGGGTGAAGTCCAGCGTCCGCGCCGCCTGTTCCAGGATCTTGTCCGGGTCGCGCAGGTCGGCTTCGATGTAGTCGGTGACGCCGGCGTCGGAGGCACGCTTGAGCAGGGCCCGGGCATGCACCATCACCAGGGGGTCGTTGTCGACGTACACGACCCGGGCATCGGGGGCCAGCCGCTGGGCGACCTCATGGGTGTTGTCGGCCGAGGGCAGACCGGTGCCGATGTCGAGGAATTGCCGAATCCCCGCCTCCTCGGTCAGCAGGGTCACTGCACGGCGTAGGAACCTGCGGTTCTCCACCACGGCAGTACGGATGCTCGGGAACATTGCGGCGGTCGCGTCCCCGGACTCCCGGTCGGCCTCGAAGTTGTCCTTGCCGCCCAGCCAGTAGTTGTACCGGCGGGCCGGATGCACCACCGAGGTGTCGAGGCGTGCCAACCACTCCCGCTGATCAGTTTCACCGCTCTGGTCAGGCGCCGACGCCCAACCCCAGTCGTCCGATGCGTCGCCCCGAGCCTCGTCCACCGTGACCTCCATCAGTTCGGCACCGTCCGCGGCTCGATCACGCCGATCCCAGGCCGCTGCCGACCAGCATAGGTCTTACCGTCTGCCGGTTTGCCCCGGTACGGCGCAGCAGAGAGAAGCAGGCCAGGCGCCCAGGCCGAATCGCCAAGTTCGCTGGGCCACCGCTTGACGGAGCTACCCTCACCGGATGGGCGGTCACCACTCACATGCAGCCACCGCGACCAGCTCCGGGGATGAGACCGGCCCGTTCGTCGCCGATCGCCGGGTCGTCGTCATCCTGCTGGCCGTCCTGATCCCGATCCTGGTCGCGACCGGTGTCGCGCTGGTCGTCCTCTGGCCGCACGGCACCCCGCCCGGTACCCAGACCAGCACGACGGCGGTAGCGGGTGACCGCGTCTCCGGTGTGGTCCGCTCCTCGTCGGCCAAGACCTGCGAAGGCGAATCCAGCGACCGCCTGCCCGATGGCACCATCCCCAGCACGGCGACCTGCGCCTCGGTCGTGGCCCGGATCGAGAGCGGCCCGGACCAGGGCAAAGACGTCACGGTGAACATCCCGCCCCAGGTCTACCGGGCCGGGATCTCCCCCGGCGATCGCGTCGACCTGACCCGTTTCTCCCCGCAGGACGCCAACGAAGCCGCCGCCATCGACGACGCCAACCCCGACGCATTGCCCAACGGCAACGTCTACGCCTGGGTCGACTTCTCTCGCGGCCTGCCGCTCACCGTCCTCGCCGTGCTCTTCGCCCTTCTCGTCATCGGTGTGGCCCGACTGCGTGGCCTGGCCGCCATCGCCGGCCTGGCCATCGCCTACCTGACCATCATCAAATTCATGCTGCCCGCGCTCCGGCTCGGTGAGAACGCCGTGGCCGTCGCGGTGGTCGGCTCCATCGCCGTGATGACCCTCGTGCTCTACCTGGCCCACGGGATCTCGGCGAAGACCACCACCGCCCTGCTCGGCACCATCTTCGGCCTCGTCCTCTCCGGCGCGATCACCGCCTGGGCGGCCTCAACAGCCCACCTCAACGGCCTGAACACCGAGGACAACTACGTCGTCAGCCAGCTCACCGGCGGCCTCGACCTGTCCGGGATCATCGTCTGCGGCATCATCGTGGCCGGTCTCGGCGTACTCAACGACGTCACCATCACTCAGGCGTCCGCGATCTGGGAGATTCACGGTCACGCCCCGCATCTCGGCGTCCGCGCCCTGTTCAGCAGCGGCATGCGGGTCGGCCGCGACCACCTCGCGTCCACCGTCTACACGATCGCGTTCGCCTACGCCGGGGCCGCGCTGCCCACCCTCATCCTGATCGACCTCTACCAGCAGCCCTGGGCCCAGGTCCTGACCAGCGGACAGATCGCCGAGGAGATCGTCCGCACCCTGGTCGGCTCCATCGGCCTGATCCTCGCCATCCCGGTCACCACCTTGATCGCTGCCCTCATCGTCACCGCCGGCCGAAGCCGCACGAAACGTCAGCAAAACCCACACACCGAGCCAGTCGCGCCGACCTACCGCCTGGAGCAAACCACCCCCTCGCCGGTGCATCACACCGAGCACGCGCACACCCGAAGACTGCTCTGACGCCACCCCGACTGACAATGCTCCAATGCCGAGAACCGGAACCTGCTGCCGGCCTTTCCCTATCGATCCAGTACCAGCTGAGTGGAGCCTGCAATGTCGAAGGTGATTGCCGACATCACCATGTCGCTGGACGGCTACGTGGCCCCGCCGAGCGCCGATTCCCCAGACGAGGTCGGAAGCGTCGACGAGCTCCAAACCTGGGTCATGGAGCGGGATCCGGTCGATACCGAGACCCTCGAACGGGCGACTGCGGCGACCGGTGCCGTGGTGATGGGTCGGCGGCTGTTCGATATCATCGACCGACCCGGTGTCTGGACCAAGGACATGGCGTACGGCGCCCAACCGGCCGGGACACTCCCCTTCTTCGTTGTCACCCACTCGCCGCCCCAGGTCGTCCGGCTGGAACGGGAGCTGGGTATGCGATTCACGTTCGTGGATGATTTGACGACCGCAGTCGACCAGGCGCGGGCCGCCGCAACCGATGGTCACGTCGTGATCATGGGCGGTGGGGACGTCATCGGCCAGGCGATCGAAAAGGGTATCGTCGACGAGCTGCACCTGCACCTTGCACCGATGCTGCTCGGTGGCGGAACACCGCTCTTTCGGGCGGGCACGCGACAGATATACCGCCAACGTGACGTCCGCCCGTCGGTCAACGCCGTCCACCTCACGTACGAGCGGTTGATCGGCGCCGATCAGTAGGCGAGCTGGGCGGCATCGCCCGGCGGGTGTCATGCGGCACTATCTGGGGATGCCACCGTCCTACGTCTACCAGATCACCAAATACGATCCGGAGGATCGAGATGAGCGGGGCGCCTACACCGGTCCGCTGAACACGATGAGCGATCACGGCGTGGTAGAGGCAGCGTATCTGCGCACGGTGGCGGCCTTCGCAGCGAGTAATGACGTGACCTGGCTCGCGATTCGCGAGCCCGAAATCCCTGGATTCATAAACTTTGGGCTCGAGGCGCCGATCCCAGGTCACGGCTTGAACGGCCTGTTCCCGGCCGACCTGACCGGATACCACGACGGTGCCCACGTCCCGCTGCACATCGGACTGGACCTGGTTCGGGCAATGCTGCGCGACAACGGAGCCTGGTGCCGCCTCGAGGTCGAAGACCGATTCCTTGTCCATGTCGGCTACGACCAGTACGTCTACGTCGGCAGCCTCGTCCCGGGTGATACGGCGATAGCCTTCGCTGCCGAGCACCACCTGTTCGTCGAACGGATCAATGTCTCCCCCTGGGCACACGAGGACGACGCAGCGAGCGAGCCCCGTCCGGCAGATCAGGATTTCTGGGCAAAGGTCACCGCTGAGGCAGCCCGCCGAGGGGCCGTGCTCCTGCAAGAGCAGTACGTGGCCAACGGCAACCACTGGTACCGGATTGGTGCCGGGGACGTTGATTCTGTCCGGACCCGCCTGACCCCTCGAGCCCGGCTCGCAGTGTGGCCCGACCTCTCCAGCGACATCGTCGCAACCCTGGCCGAAGTCCCTGTGGACGACGTGGTCGAGGTGGTCTGGCAAGAACACGACAGCTCCATCACGGGTATGACCAGCACCGGCCTGGACCACGAGACTCAGACGAAGATCATCGCTCGGGCAACGGCGATCACCGTTCTTGCCGATCCGGCGAACGCTCTGCTCACTGCTGTCCTGCCCGATCCCGACGGCGTCATCCGGGCTCGCTGGCGGATCTGAAGCTCCCCTCCGACTCAACCAGCCCCACCGGGTTCGCCACCTTCAGAACTAACGCCGCCTCGTCCGGGAAACACGCTACCGGCGGCAGATGTCCGCACCTGAACATGGGCTTGGGGTGGGCGTGATCCCCTTGGCCGTCAGCTCCATCGGTAGCGAGTTTGGGACGACTCGCTACCGGTGGCGAAGGCGAACCCCTTGTCCGGCTGGACCCGGTAGAGCTGGACATTGCCGGTCCGAACGGCGTCGCCCAGTTGATACCAGGTTCCGTCCTCGCGGGTGAGTTGCCAGCCGTAGGCTTGTTCGAAGGCGGTCGCCACGGCTGCCCTGGTGGTTTGGTCGGTGACTAGGCCGGCAGTGCCTTCGATGATGTAGTCCATGCCGGTCAGGGTGTCGGTTCCGGTGGTCAGCGCGCAGTGCTGGTTGGCGCTGAGGTTCTTGGCTTTCTGCTCGTTGTCGCCGGTAGTGAACCACATGGCGCCGAGCGCCCAGATCGCCAGCAACGGTGTCACGTGCGGGCGGCCGTCCCGGCGTACCGTGCACAGCTGGAATTTCTGCGTCCGGCGCAGTGCCCATTCCGTTGCCTCCCAGGGCGTCGGGCTGGCGCCTGGCGAGGAGAACGGGCCGAGGCTGGTCTGCGGCGCGGTGGAGTCGTCGGCTGTGTACGTGGACATCATTTTCTCCTTGTATCGTCGCGGATTCCGCTCCGGCTCATGGGCGGGAGGCTCAGCGTGTCCCGGCGAGATAGTCAGCCAGGATCGTGGTGACCGATAGCGCGGTGTCGAAGTCGGGGACGAGTCGGGTTTTGGTCAACGCGAAGGCGACCCCTCGCGCGGGGTCCGCGTAGGCGTAACTTCCGCCCCCGCCCGGCCATCCGAATGCCACGGAGTTCTCCTCGGCGGGGGCGCCGATCCTGCCGAGCGGGAAGCCCAGCGCCAGCCGCGCCGGGTGACCCAAAACCTGATCCACACCCTCGAACGCGAGCGCGGACAGTTCCGCCAACCGCGCAGAGTCCACGAGCTTGCCCTGCAGAACGGCGTTGTACATCGCGGCCAGGCCGTGCGCAGTGACGGTACCCACCGATGGGATGTCAGCGCGCAGGATCTCGCCGTTGTTGCCGAAATCGGCACTGGGTCGGCTTTCCCACTGCGCGAGGATCGCGCCGGCGTCGTCCGAGTCGGGTGGCCATTGCTGTGCCTCTTGCTCCAGGCGTGCGAACCCTGGTAGCGCCTGGTTCGGCGCGGCGAAGTAGAGCTGCCCCTCGATACCGAGCGGCGCAGTGATCCACTCACGTAGCAGTTCGCACATGGGCCGCCCGGTCGCACGGCGGGCCAGCTCGCCGACGAGGTAGCCGAAGGTGTATGAGTGGTAGCCCATGGCGGCGCCCGGGCGCCAGCGCGGTTCGGCGGCGGCCAGCGACTCACAAACCCTGGACCAGTCGGGAAGCTCGCTCGGGGTGATCTCGCGCGGCATGGCGGGAAGACCGACCGTGTGGGTCAGTACGTGCCGCAGCGTCGCCGTGGCCTTGCCGTGCACACCGAACTCGGGCCAGAGGTCAATGACCGGGCTGTCGTAATCGAGGAAACCACGCGCGACGAGCAGATGCGCGAGCGTGGCCGCCATATTCTTGGCAACGGAGAAACTGAAGATCGGGGTGCCGGAAGTGACTGGTCGCCCGGTGGCCGAGTCGGCCGTGCCGGCCACTGCGTCGACGATCAGCGCGCCATCCTGATAGACAGCGACCTGCACACCGGTCTCCGCGCCGGTCCCGACCAGTCCATCGATGTGACGCTGAATCTGCTCCTGCATCTCACTCATTGCTGCCCTCGTCAATTCCCCGACTGTGCGGGGGATCGCCCTCCGGCGGAGGTGGTGCGCCGCCCGCCCGCGCCCTCCCGCCGGCAAGCCACGTCGGCCGCCGTGGTGTCACAGGCATGGCCCCTGCTAGTGGTTGCGGTTCGCAACCAGCACCGAGACTAGGCGGTGTGGTGAGCTACGCGCGCTGTCCACAGCGCTGGCCGACCTCGACGTGGAGCCCGACGATGCCACGGTCGCACTCGCGCCGCGACGGTGCATTCGACAGTGTTTGTCACGGTAACCTGAGCCGGCATGAGAAGACGCATTCGATGACGGCTACCGCAGAACGGCGCTAAAGGTAACCCTGTCAGCGGTCGGTGGGGTCGAGGTGACTGGTGAGGTCTTGGAATCTGAGACGCTCGACAGCGCTCTAACCGCGTTGCTCGAACGACGCCACGGTGCGATCGGGCTTGCCTTGACCGATGCCGCGGCCCGAGCCCCGCTGCCGGACGACGAGCGGATTGCCGGGCTGGCGAGCCTGCCGGGCGACCGCGCCACGGTCGTCGACTTCGTCGTGGCGGCCGACCGGATGACTGTGGTGAGCACCTGGGAACGTGCTCAGGTCAGCGGCTTGGCCCAGGGCACCGTGCGGCTGCTGAGCGAGCCGGAGCGTCCCTTGACCTTGGCCATCATCGACGCTCGCCGTACCTGGGGGGTCTGGCTCGGGATGCTCATGCCAGACAAGACCTGGGGCCCGGGCACCGACGATTCGTTCCTCGACGGTGCACTACTGGTGCCGACGCGACCCCGGACCGCGAGCCTGCACAAGAACCTCTACGGAATGATCACCGAGATCGATGATCGGGTGACAGGGATGCTGGGGTGGACCCGCGAACAGATGGTGGGCCACCGCTCTCTGGAGTTCATCCACCCCGACGACCACGAACGTGCCATCGGGCAGTGGCTGGAGATGCGGGCACGGCAGACATCGCAGCGGGTGCGCCTTCGCCACCGTCATGCGGATGGCAGCCTGGTGTGGGTCGAGATGGAGAACACCTACGTCGGCATGGACGATCCGGACCGGCTCGTCGCGATCGCGAACATGACC
>Ga0307513_10001131_pt1 | contig 38721 bp, 36 predicted proteins | sample 15_EM_MG_FD_202174 | JGI IMG/M metagenome (GOLD analysis project Ga0307513, IMG submission 202174) | Populus trichocarpa ectomycorrhiza microbial communities from riparian zone in the Pacific Northwest, United States - 15_EM | ecosystem: Host-associated > Plants > Roots > Unclassified | place...
TAACGCAGTTCTTCAAACAATATTCAGATTCAAAAGTAAGGGAGTTAGAAGCGAAGTCAATCTTGACATCGTGGTGTTTTAACCAGGGTATACCGAGTGTTAGATGGTATCCCCCAAGCGTGGTAACAAAAGCGGGGATCATTTCATGGTGGTTGTTAATCGACAACCCGATCTTGGTGATGTGAGTAATTGCTCCGGAAGTGACAGGCCGTTCGTCGATGACCGTCAAAGGTCGTGGTTCTTTAAGTTCAAACAAAGGAAAGTTATGGCGTTCGGCGAAAGCCTTGTCGATGAATGCGTATCCAGTTGCTCACGAGTCTATTAGAGCATAGGATCTAATCTCGTTATGGTTGTCAACAATCGTACATGCCATTACCAGATGATTAGCTTCAACCCCATTCTCCATGTCGTCAAGAGATAAACCGGATAAGGAAAGTAACGATGAAGGCGATTCTTTTCCCATGACAGTGCCTTGGACTGTACATGGGACAGTTAGTTTTCCGAGTGTTCGGACTCGGGACGAGACTCTTCAAGAACCACTGGCAGAGGGGCACGAATGGCAGCAGCGTTGGCTCTGAGGTGACTTTGTCTGTTTGGACATTGTCGAGCCATGTGGTTTGCTCCCCCGCAGTAGAAGCATTGACCGCGTCGCATGCGATCTTCACGTTGCACTTGTGACAGACGGCGTCGACCAGCCGAAACGTCCATGGGGCCCGCTTGAGTACCTGTAGCGGTGGTAGTAGTTGTAGGAGGGGCAGCCGGTTTTGGTGTCGTGGTCGTGGTCGTGGTAGGTGATCTCCATGTAGAAGATGACCCCTTACATTCTGCTGCACGAGCACGGATCTTGTTATCCACACGTTTGAGCAATATAATATATTGGTCAAGTTCGTCAGGGGTGTCCAGGGTTACTAGAGCGTCCTTGAGTTCGGCGCTCAATCCTTCGTACAATGAAGTTCGCTTAGCAGCATCGTTCCAAGATACCTCGGCAGCATATCGTTGGAAATCTGCTAAGTAGTCAGAGAAGTTACGGTTCTTTTGACATAGGCTTTGTAGGTTCTGTTCGGCGGTACGGACCCTATCAGGGTCACTGAAGGCATTCTCGAGAAGGGTGATCAGGGCTTCCATACTAGCTATATTAATGTTTCCTTCACCAATAAGTGGAAGGATTTGTTCGTAAGCTTTCCCTTTCAGAAACCCAACAGCATATGCCAACCGATGTTGGACATCCACGAATTTGTGGGCATCTCCGAGGAACTTGGTACGTAATTGTGCAATGAACGGGCGCAGGTGGTCTTGGGATCCGTCGAACTCTTGTGGCTTGGGAATGGATTCTCGCTTAGGGGGTCGTTCACCTGCTGGCGGAGCAGGTCCCCCTGCGTTTGCAAGTGCAGCAGTTGCAGTTGCCAGAGCAGCATCCGCGTTGGCCAGCGCGGTGTTAAGGGTAACTATGGTGGCTCTGTCGCGCTCTAGGTCAGTCTCGATGGCTCTGTACCTTGCCTCCAGTCCTTGTCCCTCTGTAAGTAAAGCATCACGTTCTTCGGTCAGTGCATCACGTTCTTCAGCAAGCGCTTCCCTTTCGTTGGTTAGATTCTGAACGCGTTGTTGTAGCTGTTGGAAGCGAGGGTTTTGTTCTAGTGGTGCAGGGGTCCCTTGTCGGGAAATGGAAGGGAGTGCAGGGAGCCCGTTGAGTGAAGTAGCAAGATCACGCGCAGTGCGAAGTTGTTGTCTGATTCGATCTTCGGGTAGTTGATCAAACTCATCGTTGGTAACCGCCGACAATTCGGTCAAGGCAGTTAATGCAGCGGTCGGAAGTTCGACAGGTCGAAACATGGGGTTGTGTGGGTTGGATCCTCGTTAGACGCTACCTTGTGTAATGTGGTCTTGGCACTGGACGTTAGTCCAAGGCACACAACGACAGGAGGGTCCTAAACGATAACACTCGTTTAGTGTGAGGGTTCGGAGATGACGATCTCAGTTCAAGGCTGATCGCGTAACGGCAGATCAGGGTCAGGGTTCGTGGGTTCTTGGCGTGGGTCTTGGATATCAGAATAGAAGACGTTATATTCTGAAGTACAGGAATCGTGAAAGAAATACCAGGTAGCGTAAAGAATCAAGGAAATAAGGGGCGGAGTCCCCTTATATAGAAGGAAATCCTAGCACAGCCTTTGCCGCCCGACTCATACCCCAGTATGAGTCGCATATTCGCGTAACCAAGGAAACAATCCAATTTGTTGTAAACCTTACAAAGGCAATCCCTCATAACAACCGTGTAACAAAAGAAAGAACACCAAGGTTGTCCCAACACGTATCTCATCAGGGGGACCGTGAGAGTAAGGAGCCGGTTGAGATTTGTGAGTAGTGTTGGTTACGGCGCGGGGTGGGGCGGGTTTTCACTTTGTGACCCCGCCGTTACACCCGCCCTGTGTCAACTCATTGCAGTCCCTTCCCGCCCTGTATGCCACGTGGCCCTGGCTGGGCTATGGGGCAGGGTGGGTATTTTCCTTTCCCCGCTGATTGCCTAGACGGCCCCCGTCTTCTCATCCCCCACTCTTGCCCCTGTGTGGCGCCCCACTTATTCCTACGAGTGATATTCTGTGACTAAACAAATGGCTGATTGAAATTTAAGGGGTGTTTGGCCTCTAAATTCTGATCTGGAATCACAATTTGAGATCAGAATTGGCTGGCCAAACACCCACTAATTACTTCGTATGTCTAGTATGATAACTACACTATTAGGATATTCTATATAGCAATCCGGCAACTATCCGAAAAGATAGGATTTGAATATAGTGCTCACGTTATGATTATGATTTGGGCTCTAGTTTGTATATTATAAATGGTGTTTGGAAATCGCTCTCAGTATATGATTGTAAGCGTATAATGTAGGTATGTTTCTAAGTAGTTCTAAGCATATGATTCCAGGTAGATAACTCTAAGCGTATAGTGTAACGGCACGAGACTAGGAATGTGAGATTGTCTAGGGATATTGTCAGAAGCAGACGGGGACAGGGTGACAGGAAGATGGAAAGGTATCGGTGAGAAGTGTTATCTTTGGATTGCTAAATACAAAAGATACAAACTAGAGAAGAAAAAAGGAAAATCTACTAAAAGGCGCAAGCTTGCCTTTTATACAACCAGGATTTTCGCTCCAAGTAGAACCCTGACAGTAAACCACAATTAACCCTAAAGCAAACCCCATACCCAAGTCAATTTATATACATTCTAACAACAAGCCGTGACATATAGCTGTATAGTTATGCATGCACACTTCCTATCTTCCTCAAGATATACCAGTGTCCTCCGGTTAATATGATTTCATGATCTCATTCAGGGTATATGGCTTTGGGCTTACGGCATTGGGCATTTAGCCTTGGGCCTTTCATTCTAATACTATTGGTGTAGGAGTCACATCTCACATGCCTTGCAAGCCATCCACCGAAATACTAGCCACTATTTAAATCTGGTCTGAGGTTCAGGCAATCACTTACCCTAAACTTGCAGATTGTTGGTTAAACTGGGCGCTCACTATTTTGTATAAAAAGCTATGGTTTGAGGTTACTCTTTGGCGTATGGTTTTGGACACATGGTTTTGGGTGTCTAGTTTTAGGCGTCTGGTTTGGTTTTGGGGGTATGGTTTTGGGGGTATGGCTTTAGGCATATGGCTTTGGAGGGACGGTTCTGGGTCTATGGCTTTGGGCGTATAGTTTGGCTTTGGGTGTATGGTTTGGCTTTGGGTGTATGGTTTGGCTTTGGGTGTATGGTTTGGCTTTGGGCGTATGGTTTGGCTTTGGGCGTATGTTTTTGGGCGTATGTTTTTGGGCCTATGGTTTTGGGCCTATGGTTTTGGGCCTATGGCTTTGGGCCTATGATTTTGGGGGCACAGCCTTGCAAACGAGGGCAGGCCAAGCTCAAAAGTATATACCCATACTAAATAGAAAAATCAATGATTAGGAACATTATTATACATTCAGATACATGTGCAACTTCTGCCACCATTTAGGTATCTTATTGAACTCCCACAATGGCTTCCCTGTCTTCTCCACATATGTATCGTGCACTGCTTGATGTGTAAAGTAGACAACACTACACCGATTTCCCCCATAAGAGCTAATTTAAGGTTCCACTGCATAGGAACGCATGAAAATAATGGAAGCTAGAGAATATATCCCAGTTACTTATTGGAATTGGATAAGCTGGGTGGGGGTCTCTACATACCAGGGGTACAATGAATCTTGACTTCAAGCTCAGGAAAGCAGGCATCGCCGTCCTCAAAGTCTCCCAATACTACTATCGCACACCACCCATGGCATACGTCTTCCAGATTCTTATGGTTATTGGTATTCGCATTGATGACACGTGAGCGGGAGGTCCATATTCCAAATGCCTCATCAACATTGTCAGCTTTCCCATCGTAAATGGTCTCATAGACTGCTGTGTATTTGGAATACCTCTCTGGGAGGAAAGTCTGAAATAGGGCCTCAACCGTTTGAGTCAATGGTAAAGGCTGGTGGCAGAATTCTTTTAGTGCGTGAATTGCTGATTTCGTGTTATATGACTGGGCTGGCCTCGGTCCAAGTTCAATATTCTGTGTTCGTGATCGCATTAGTGGAATGAAGGCACGGTGCCCAATGACACAGCCTTTTCTTGTCAAAGTACCGTCCGGGTTATGTTTGCTGCTCCCGTTTCCTGCAGGAGAACTCAGGGTTGTAGCATCCTGCATACTATCGCTCGCAGCCCCTCGAGTACTTTGAGGGCCTCCAATCTCGCTTGGCCTATAGCGCATCCACGTACCGCTTTGACCATGTCGGGTATAATCTGCCGCTATATTCCATGACCCAACATCTTTGTGTACCGCCAGTTCAACTTTCCGTAATAGCCAACATGCCTTGCTATTCCCAGCTTTGATTACACATGGAACGCCTTGCCTAAAGATAGTTTAGTATATAAGCCTAGTCTTAGCCTAAAGGATAAATTACTTACTTGTCCTTTATTATAACAATGTCACTCGTGATCCGGTGTAATTGGGGCTCATTTTCTTCCTCGAAACGCTCCTTCAAGTTGCCATCTGGCTGCCGTTTGGGTCGCAAAAGGATTGAGTCAAGAACGTCAAAATCGCCATATTGGTACTATCTGCGGCATGGATGATTGGGGGTTTTCAACATGTGGGAAATATTCCTTTTCATTGAATAAACCTTATCCATATCCAGCCGTAGACACAGTTCTCCTGAATCTAATACAAGCGATGAGGAGATTAGTATATGCCCTGAATATAGATATGCGACCAAGTTGCAAGCCGAATACAACAATTGCTAATTTCAAGCCCATGCAGAGAGATCGGTTAAAGAGCAGAGAATAACACACCTTTGGCATCCATGGTAGAATTTGCAATATCTTCACTCCCGTGTTCAGAGTTGTGGAGGTGATTGGCAGCTTTTCTTCATTCATGCTGCCACTTGCGCTTCTCTGCATCCCTCTTCTTCATTTCGGATAGCCCTCTCCTAGTCTTCCGCAGCCACACAAACTCGCTCAAAGCAAGCTTCCCTCGGACTCAAAGCTTGATAGAACGAAGCACGGTTGATATACACCGATGATAAAGGTTTCCATATGTGCTCGAGTAGATGGCGGGTAAGTAGAGACTTGGGTGGGGAGGAACTCGGGCAAGGAGGAACTTGGGTTCAAGAGGGCGCAGCGTGGGACATCAATTCAGAGGGTGGCTGGGCGAATGGTGTCTGTGTCTATGGGAGAAAAGGGGAAACAGAAAGAATATAGGGGAAGACAAATCATACTATGACCTGACAAACTCGACTAACTAGAGCCAATGCAACTACCCTTTGCACTAACGTGTATTATCTACGACTCCATTACCAGTGTGTTATTTTGGGCCTATGATTTTTCTGAGTGTATGATTTTGTGTGCGTATGATTTGTGTACGTATGATCTTTCTGGGCGTATGATTTTTTCTGAGCGTATGATTTGTGTGTGTATGATCTTGCGGTATGTATGATTTGTGTGCGTATGATTTTTCTGTGCTTATGATTTTCATGACGATGCTCCTGTTCCTGTAGCTTATCATAAGAACTCAAATAAAGAGACAATGTATTCCGACTTCTTGAATTTCCGCCTCTGAAAGCATAGAATTCCTCTACTCACTCTTACATTTACTTGGGGGTGTGCATGTGTAATCGGGCAGATGAGGGTCAGCAAATAACCCCTGTCCGCCCAATCCCACATGTACTCCCACGATTATATGGGGCATTTTCCCATCTATCCATGGCGGCTCGTCATTCACTACGGTATATATTGTTGACTTGACACCTTCTCAGCATTTCTTGGCCACTAGGATAACTTAGGGGATAGTAAAAATCCCTTCTCAATTAGCCAGTCAAATTCTATAAGTTTATAATTATTTTACACGAAATTAACTTAGTGGAAACGGGATCTTTTTGTTTCTTTCTGCCCAGTTCCGGCACGCTTCCTGGGTGGAACTTGAATCGTGGTATTAGTTCCTGTCTGGTCTCTTCCACAGGTTACACGTATAACTGGTGGTCAATTAGTGGTTCCCGATAGAGCCTCCTCCTCTGAACAATCCTCTTCCAGGCAGCCCCTTGCACCTGCTATGCACGTGGAACTTTCGTCAACCTGTTAGTCGATACTTGCAAGATCGCTCAGCCATTGAGCGGGAATCTCCACCTCAGCGTCTGGTGATCCTCCCTCCTCATGAGTGTCGGATGCAACATACATGTTGACTGTACTATTCCAGATTCTTTCATCATGATCTGATTCATCAGAGCCTCCCAAGTCATCTACAACTGGGTTTCGAGGTGGTCCAGGCCATGCATATTGAGATTCAACCGGTCTATGCTCAGGTAGTATAGCCTTTGGCTCTCTTCGAAATGCTCGCCTGCCATCTTGATCAACAAAACACCACTTGGTGTCCTTCTTGTGTGATTCGTCATCATCAGAGATACCGCCATTGTCGTTCTTATCCTTTCTTCCTTCCTATCAGCCCAATAACCATAATCCTCTGCAGTAGCCATTTCTTCGAGTTTTTCTGCCTCCCGTTTACTATTGTGATCTGCTACCTCTCTTCGTAATTCTTCATTCTCATAGGATTTCACTAGCATTGAAGACCGAATTGTACTGCTTTTGAGTCGTAAGCGCAGATAGGGAATTACATCTCCTGCCATGCTAACATCAGCAAATAAACCGTTTACTCCAGACTGATAGGGCCCGCGTCCAGACTGATAGGGCCCGCGTCTAGACGGCATGCGTCTGCCCTATTCCTTCCGTACATCCTAAACGTCTGCCTTTGCGTCCTGTGCTTCCTGAAGGTCTGGGCCTCCTAGGATTGCACCTCCTGCGGCTGGTGCCTCCCAACACCCTTGTTCACGTCCTCACCACCCGGTGCACTTGTCACAGCCTGATTCCGTCCTAACACCCACCTTTAGTCTCTTCTCGCCTGGGGGTCTCTCGAGTATACCTGCCAGATTCTGGGAGCCCAACGGCCTAGATGCGTCTGGCGACGTCCCATAATGCTTGCAACACCCTACCGACACTCTACACAGCCTCCTCCCCTCATCCGCACCCTGCCGGTCCCACTATGCAGACCCCTACCTTCAGCCGCTTTCACCCTCTCAATTTCTAGCATAGCCTGTATATAATTTTATATATTTCATTAAGGGTAGTCTGCTACACCCTTGTGGCCTGGTTGAATCCAGGTACCTGGATGGGAATTGCCATCTCAGGTGTCTGGCTTCTACTTGGCCGCGTGCGTATTATACACAATTCTGTAGTCTAATTCACAACATATTTCACAAATCCGCCCTACTCTCACGGCCGAGTTGAATCCGGGCCCCCGGGAGGCAATTGCCATCTTAAGGGTTCGGCTTCAACTCGGCCGCGTGCGTATTATACACAATTCTGTAGCCTAATCCACAACATATTTCACACATCCGTCCTACTCTCACGGCCGAGTTGAATCCGGGCACCCGCGTGGCAATTGCTATCTTAAGACTCCGGCTTCAACTCGGCCGTGTGCATATTATACACAATCCAGTAGTATAGAATAATCTAATATATTTCATTAAACGTCTGCAGATCAATCCTGTGATTTACTATCCATTGGCCCTCCCCGGTGGGAATTCCATGAGCCTGTCCAATCACTGTCTCTATATCAACTATTGGCATCTCTCGACCACTATGCCGCTTGCTGACTCGTATATGTCCGCTTGCGAGATGGGATCTACCAGAATTGAAAGGATCGGGTACGCGAACCAGTGCTAGGCGCCGGACACCAGAGGCCTCGCTGAAGACGTTTCTTATCTTGAAAAGGGCTAACAGTTGCGCCACACCCCGCCCCCGAAGATCTGCCTAACTGTCCTCTCCACCCGCCTGGATCCATACCCAATCATTTCTGGGACCACCGCTACGGAAAGCCATTGTTCCCGTGCTGCGGGCTCGGTGAATCCGGAAAACGTCCATTTTCTGCCAGTCAGCCACCGGAATTTCAAGGTGCGTAAATTGCTCTACGGGAAGTAACCCCAGTTCGGTAGGGTCAGAAGACAGCGGATAGTCATCAGCTACAGTCTGCTTGGTAAAACGTAACATCTCCTCCTTTATGTCCCCATAATCGATGTTGCAGGTTCTCCAGGGCTCGGTCAGCATGCGGACCTTCTTTATCCGGCCTTTGAGAATTCTCCAAGATGCAGCCGCTGTCTCCCTCCCGGTGCCTTCTATTGCGACGACACTTTCTGCCTTCAAAAGAACGTCTAGTGTCTGTAGCCTCATTCCTAGGGCATGCTGGCGGCCATAGTGTGACAAGATCTGGCGGGCAGCTTCATTTTTGTTTGACCTGCGGTAGCCCTCTTTGATTTGATCCTTATGTGCTAGCTCACCGATCTCGGTGGAATACATTGATATGGATCCAAAACGACGTACGTGGGAGGAAAAGTGACTAAGATAGTGTATTTTGATGAAGTTGAAGTGGTTTTCCCAGCGGATCAAATCCGCCTGCTGATTAACCCTCTGAAGTCTCTCTTGATCCGCCTGCCGACGCCGTTTGGCCGCAGAGGTACGGCGAATCTCATGAGCACGTTCATTGGCGATTGGTTCCCGTAACTCCCGATCCTGGCGGTTTGCTTCCGCGCGGGTAGCTTTCGAGGTACGTAATTCAAGAAAAATGTCTTTCATCTGGTGAAATGTCAGCAGATACCTTTCCGGGTAGGAAAGTGTATCTGGTGTATTGCTGCGATATTGGGCCATGAGGGAGAAATCAACAGGAGCACTAACACACTTCAAGGTAATCTGAAAATCGTGATGCTGACAACTGTCCGGATTTCGCAATGGGGACGCCAGTACGGTCGAAATACAGGGGCTAAGGTTCCGCATTTCCTTTCACTGCCATTGTGTGACTTCTCGATAGGCCTTTTTTGCTACATTGAATCCCGGACAAGGCGGAATTTCTTTCCAGGCATCGTCGAATGCCTGCTGCCGTTTATGCTTTTTCAGGAACCCTTCTACCCATTGCATCATATGTTTGAATAGGCCGAGGTAAATGTTGGGCAAGAGGTCCGGCTTGTGTAGGTCAGACGTGTTCACTCGGTGCAGTCCAGTGAATACATTCCGGCCTATTTTCATGCCCATTTGCTGAAAATACTCCCGGGTGCTACCAGCCTCTCCTGACTCTACCTGGCTTTCTCTTCATATATGGCGTAGTCGCGGACCTCGTATACCTCCCGCGGATTTCCACCAAGCTTGTTGCATGGAACTTTACACTTTGGGCATGACTTGCTGCCTATCTCATGCAAGGTCATATGTTCAGCATGATCCGCAATCCAGGCCGACAGGATGGGAAAACTAAGGAGTGTTTTACCATGCGCACAATCCATAACCATGCCTTCATGGGAAACATAGTGCAAAGGTGCGATGACAAGATCAAAGACAGCCCGCAGAGAATCCGCATTGATTTGCTGTTGGGTTTTATTAGCCCGGCTTGATTCACCAGTGAGCTTTGGCGGTAAAGGCAGCAATGCCACAAGTAGGACTGACATTTTGGCAGGGCTGTTTCTCGTCTGGGAAAGGATATTGCCAATCGTCATGCAGACCCGCCAGGCTTTCTTGTCCCCCAAAAGATTGTTAGGTGAGTCTGGTCCCACCATCCGATAATAGGTACCACAGTTGACCCAGCAGCCAGAGTATTCTACCTGGAAATGCAATAAACGGTCAGCACTAGAAACAGAGAGCACTGGCAGATGTCAGGACATATTTCATACCTGCGTATCCCACCAGCAGTCCGCCGTATGCATCTCCGAGTATAATCACTGCCCACTTGAATTATATTCCCCCACAGGCGCGTAGACCATCTCTGATCTATACGCAACCTGGCAGATCAGGAAACGAACGCAGTCAATCACATTCCGGTAATAGAAAGTTGTCGCATGCTGACCATCATCAATTGCGGCTTCGGTCCACACCAGGTAATCACCAAACGGGTCCAGTTTGTCAAGATGTTGTCACATAGTATAGGCTGACCGGAACAATCGGGCATCTCTACCACCCAATCCGTCGGCAAAGTACGTGTCAATCTGGGACTTGGCTACCTTGTTCCGGACAAACCAACTCGCCAAATTAAAGTCCGCTTCCGACGAGAAAAGGCTCCAGGGGTCATTTGTTGTGGCCAAATTGAGGCCTGTATAGTTAACAACATCGCCGCGTCGTCTTCCAGCACCTGGAATAATCTCTGGGCTGGAGGGGCGACCGCGTGCCGGTGGTTCGGAAGTGTCCTCCGCATCTGAATCGTCTTGCCTATCATTTTCCATCTCGTTATATGCCCCCTGGTCTTCAATCTCCAGCTCGGGATCAGATTCATAGTCTGAGTCGCCCGGATCGACCTTTTCATGCCGTCTGAAAGCTGTCGGCTGCGGTGAGCCCTGGTCTGCCGTTGCACGCACTCGGAGAAACAGAACAATATCAAGATGCATTGTTTGAAGGTGCTTTTTATATTCCGCTGCCTGTTAATAGCGTCACCTGCAATAAGGACACTTGGTTGAGTTTGAGGTCATCGTGTTCAAGTGTGGTGTTTTTCTTTCAAGTGGTCTGACTGAGCGGACGTGTGCTAATCAGGTGAGACATCCTGCAGCTGATTTAGTCTTTCAAGAACAAAAGCAGACTTCTTTCAACAGGTGGGGGGTAACTTCAAGCTTGTTTGATAGGATGGCGAACAGGGCCGGACGTTCAAACTGTCATTCACTACTATTCACTCTGACGATCAACTTGTGAAATTGAACTTCGAGGTTGACGCGCTGCTGTTGACTGATAGTTCGGTCGTCCTCTCAATATGGAAGGTAGATGTTTAGGAAGGTCTTGGCTCCGGGTTGCGGCTCCTGTGGGGCTCCGTTGCGGCTTAAAAGCTTATCTTGAGCTTACCCCCCCTTTGTGTGTGTATCCCATGACTTTTCAAGATCCCAATATTCAAGTTTGTACAGGGCACGATCCTGCGAACCCACAGTCCTCATGCGGTCTATAAAGCTCCCCCCTCCCTCCCTCATCCATCTTCTCTCCATACTCCTTTACTCAACCACAATCATATCCTTCATCCATCTGCACGTCCATCCTAATAGAACCCATTGACATCAAGCTCAGCGCAACTTTTTACTCGTCAGCAGTACCACTAGTATATCCTCTGCCTAATTCAGCACTACCTATCTACGTTTCCCTAGCTAATAGTCTTCTCACAGCCATTTATGGTCCGCAGAACCTCTTCTATCATCTTCACACTCCTCTTATCAACCAACTCCTCTTATCGTCTGCAGAGCTCCCCAATCGTCCGCAGAGCTCCCCAATCGTCAGCAGAACTTCCCTTATCATTCGGCCGGCCGACCCTATTGTCATTTCTCTATCCAGTACAAACCACTCACCCCCCAAGCTAACATGGCCCCCTGAAAAAGCTGGATTCACCTACAAAAAAACGCCTGACCATGAAAACGATGGTGATGTTTCCTGGTGTAAGTATGTCTGCGGCTTCCTGAAATCAGGCATTACGAATCAGGATTATAGTAGCTGGCGGAATGGCATGAAGCGTAAGATGGAGCAAGACAGGATCCCAAGCTGGAGGCAGAGTAAGGACGCCCAATTGGCCGCCATTCAGGCACATTCTCTAACTCGCGCACCCGTTGCTACTCCGGGCGGCGGCAGGGCTGCACTCTGGCAGACTGACACTGTTCGAGGCAGACATTTTACAGAATGCCTCGTTTTTTTGCTGAAAGATGTAGCAAAAAAACATCTGAACACTCTGGAACCCGTAACGAGAGCACCAGGTGCTCCCTTTCTGGCCGCGACAATTCCAGCCGGAAATGATCGTATGTTGTCTCAATGAGTCGGCATTTAATCTGTATACTTTATGCTAACATGTCGCCCGCAGGTTTGGCCGGCCCGCGCAGCGCCGCCTCTAGAGAGAGGAGCTGTCCAGTTCGCGCCCAGGTGCCCCCAACCCTCCTGGATTGGACAAGGTCCCATGGCACACAGGGAAGCAGGTTTACTGGCTGGAGATGGCTGAGCCCAGCTTTGACAACGTCCTGGAGGAGATAGACAGGGTCCTAGAATGCGGATACGGATATCGGGTGCTTGTTGGTGCAACGAGAGAAGGTACCCGAATGCTCCAGAACGATGCTGATGAGCCGCTGCCGCTTGGTGAAATGGTCCCACTCCTCAGTGACCAGGATGTCGGCATTCGGTGGTCAACGAATACGCTGAACGAACCAATGGATCTGCTTTTCTATGGCCATCGTCAAACAGCGGATGAAGATGAGACTCCTTCTCCCGTCAGCTTATCTTTCTCATGTCGAAATAATAGTGGTCCTTCTCCTGACAAGTGACAGAGGAGCGATGATGATAGCTCAGAAGACTGCATGAACCCAGAGTCATACGCGGCGGCCGCAAAGCGAGGCACTAGGTCGACCAGGACGAACAGCATGAAAAAGACTGGAATGGTTCGGCGCAGTGGTCCAGCAGACGTCGACGAACCGGTATCTGATGACGATTGTTTTTCTCTTGTCAGCGCCGCTCCGGCCAGCGCTGCGATTCGGGCCTCTCCTCCCAATTCCATGCCATCTCCTGGTAAGCAAGCTTCTTACCCTCGTGCTAACTTAAACCACCGTGCCTTGCGGCCTAGCCAACAAACCAGAAGGGAGACTAATATCAAGGAAGTCTCTGAGCTAGCTCCCTGTACAGTCAATAGCAATGGCAAGCGTGACCGAACAGCAATGGCCGAATCTGATGAGCCAAACCATCCGGCCGACTCTGTGGAACCCCCGAGAAAGATCGTCCGCACTGTGCCCACAATTCGCTCCACAATCATGGTTGAACAGGAAAGCCCCCATCGGGAGGCCAACAAAGGTCCGCTACCTACCGTGAGGCTTCGTCCACCCAATAGCCCTCCTCCATCCGCTTCCAATCTCGGTGACGATCTCGCAGCTACGGCCTCTGAGCAGATCCTGGTGAAAGCATTAGCCCAGCATGTTGTGATGCTGGCCTCAGGAGCCAGGCAGCATGCGGACACATCGGAGGAGACACAAGTTAGTACGCACGAGAGGGACCATTACCCTGGTGATCCACGGTCCGAATATGTTCATGTGGACATACCGGTACCAGAGGCCGCACAAGAATCCAACCCGTCCATCCTCCCTCTGGCCAACGAGAGTCGCAGTGGATCCTCTACCCCCGGTAAGTTGCAGTTACAACTACCAGGTTTTCCATCTACTATGTTGGCAGAATGTTTTCCAGCTGCGCCAGCAGAAACACATATTTGGAGCCCTCTCCGGTCTGTTTCTGTTGTCGCTTAACCTTTACCAACAAGGGGAGACCGTCCTTGCTCCAAATAACTAATATAAGCAGGAGGTGTAGGTCCGTTTGAAGTAGTCTACCGATACTAGCTGACGGATGCGGATGCAGATGCTTGGACTTTTCTTTTTTGTAGTGTTCATTTTCCCTTGTGGCATTTGGCGGTTTGTTGCTATTCTTCCCAGTCTTTTTCCCATTTCAGATTAGCTCCCTGCGGGTAGGCTGGCGCCCCCTGATCTGCGGATCCTGGTTGGATGGAGCATCGACACTTCCTTTTTTGTATTTATCATTTGGAGTTTAGCTTTTGCAGTTTGGGTAGCCGTCCGCATGCTCTTCTCACCGCACATTTCTCTTCTGGATTAGCCAACTTGCGTATAGCCAGCCGGGTTTGTCTGTATCCAATGATGTCTGCGGACACTACTTGTTGAGAGCGGACACTGGTGCTTTTTCTTTACACTTTAGACATTCGTTCTTTGCATCTTGAATTTTGGTTTTCGGGATGCTTTTCTTTTGTTTCGGTCGTAATTTCTTTTTTTGTTTTTGTTTGTGGCTTGCTTTCCTTTCTGGCTTGAGATGCTTGCGCTGGAAGCTTTGTGGACCATTTCTCCCCCATGTGTTTTTGGTTCAGAGTTGTCCTGTTTCTTATCTTTTTGCATCCTATACCTAATTTGTCAAACCTTTGAAGCACTGTGTTCCTTCTGATATTAGTGTTCTGCGCTCTGAGCCATAGCTTAACCTCATTTGTTACAATATCCTTGGTGCACCTACTCAAACTAGATTAGTCTGCTTGTTCTAAGAAACCACCTTCAAGTTCCTCACTATCATGAACCTTAATTACATAATGTTCGTATTGTGATACCGTGCACGCCCGGTCGGAAGACTGCTATCTCGAGTGCAAATTCCACTAACAGGTGGCAATTCAGTGGCGCGGATGTCTCCCCTGGTTATCGAACATGAAAGCGAACGACAAGCGGTCAACTGCCCTGGCTCTTAAAGCAGACTTTCAGACTACTTTTCATCCGCTAGGTTCAAACCTCATATCACCTACTAATACGCATTTTCCAATCACTACAATTCTATTCTATCACTATATACCTACACAACATGTCACAATAACAACGGGGGCTTATGGCGGACAGAACACGTCCGTCGACGCAGGGCAGGCAAATACAAAGGGAGGTGCGCAGCGGACGTGGCCGGAAATCCAGATCCAGAAACAGGTTAACTATCATCCCAACCCCACTTGCATCTCGTTCATCGGGGTCCACAGAAAGTAGGAGTACCGGCCTAGTGCTAACCTCATCACGACTTGAGGTACCTGAACCTATTCTTGTAGACAGCGGGCGGCCGTCAGCGGATGACCGCATTGACTCACAAGATGGGGAGTATGAGGATTACAATGGCCAGAGTGAGGAGACTGAGGTGGATGAGGTTGAGGAGGAGGAGGAGGAGGGGGAGGTGGAGGGGGAGGTGGAGGTGGAGGAGGTGGAGGAGGTGGAGGAGGTGGAGGAGGTGGAGGAGGTGGAGGAAGTGGAGGAAGTGGAGGAGGTGGAGGAGGTGGAGGAGGTGGAGGAGGTGGAGGAGGTGGAGTTAGAACAGGAGGAGGAGAATGAGAATTTATCATCGGGTTGGGGGGCACAACGCTCAATTTGGTATGGGTTTCGTGAACCACAACCTTCGATACTTACAGTCACTCCAGGGCATACGGAGAGTTCCGGCCGGGGAATTGATTACCCCAGACCCAGAGCACCTGTCCCAGTACCTGTTAGCCAAAACCGTTTCACACCTGCGATCCGCTCTCGCCCGCCCACCGCCTTGGGTCCGCTAGAGAGACCAGCAATAACTCCGAGCAACTCAGGTCTAACAACGCCCGAATTAGATAGCGTGGGTGAACAACAAACCAGCAGCCGACGAAATATGACCACAGGACATGAGCGTAGCATTGTGCTCAAAGCCCGTGACCTGATGTGGAAGTGGACAATATTTGTAAATTCATTTCCAGATGCAATTACCCTAACCGAAGCAGTCCGCATGTGTTGGAAGGATGCCCGGAGAGAGCTGGGCTTTCCAAACTTTGCCGATGCTACCCCAGCCTCCAATAATCTGGTAAGTTACCCTTAATCAGTATGTTATACCTGATCTGCAAGACTAAATTGACCGGCTGGCGGCCGGGCTTTTTGCAGGTTCAGGCAAAGCATAGCGGATGCAGATCACAGTATTTGCATACTGCAAAGGGGTGTATAACTGCACTCTATAGGCTAGATATGGAGGATGCTGCTGGGTGTGCACGAAGGGTGGCATACCTACTAGAGGAAGACAGATTCCTTTGCCCACCGGACAAATATGAAGTATAGTGGTGCAACAATATTCACGATTGTCTCTGACCCCAGCTAAAAAATCTATCCAATACGGCGGACAGGCAGTTTCTCTTAGATTCCAGGCGCCACAGATTCTAAGCGTGATTTTTGCCTAATTTTATTCTAGTCCTAAAAGGAGAGGCATGACAGATGCGAGATTTCTGGGTAAGATTAATGGTCCGTTTATCTGTCTGACTGCGGCCATGCTGTGCCATTCGCTGCAATGCTGGCGGACTGGAATCTTTGTCGATAAAGTGGTTTTCACGCGTTCTAATGCCGAAGGTAAGATAAACTGCGCGGACTTGTGGTTTTCGGGAGTGTCCAGATCCCTTTTGGCCAGGGCATCCGGATACTCTCGAAAACCGCAAGTACTCGAGACAGGTGATAAGTGAGCTAATAGAAAGGCAGGCCTGTTGGAACGTCAGACACAGATATGGCAGAATACTAGAGAGCGCTTTCAGGGTTTAATCATTGTGCGGATCAAGACTGCGTTAGGGGCCAAAATTGCCCAGGAGCAGGAAAAGCGTGCTGAGAGAACAGCAGGGTATTCCAATGATCATGATGCATTGAGGCGGGAATTTGGGATTGATCTGGAGCCTGAAGTCTCAGAATCGGCGCGGACCTACCAGATTCTTTGGGAGGACTGGTCGAGTCAGCTCTGTCCGGAGCACTTGCTGATGCGCGGGAGCAGCTTGGAGAAAGTGACCGAGAGGACTTGGGGGATTGTGTTATAACTACACTCTGATCATAATATTATGTATGCATAGTAGAGGAGTACTCGAATAGATAATACACAAAGCAAAAGCGCCCAGAAGCCCACAAGCCCTGAAGTAACAAAACCGTAATAGTGTAGAGCCCCTGAGAGGGTGGTCGGCCGGAGATGATATGCGGCTACCACCTCGTGATGTGTCGGGCGGGTGATTCGAAGATGCGCAACTATGGGCAGGTCTTCTGGTGGCTAATTGTAGGTTCTGTAGGTTCAGAAGGCGTGGAAATGTGTCAGGCGGATGGTCAAAAGCCAGGAGCACATCAAGGACATCCGGCCAACAGGAGAGGTTGTATGGGACGTCTGGTCGAAGGGATAGGTAGCAGAAGAGGTCCGGCCGACGAGATGGGCTGTAGAGGACGTCCAGCGGACGTGATAAATTGTAGGGGCACCCGGCCGACTAGGTGGGTTGCAGGGGGCGTCCGGCCAACGAGATGGGTTGTTGGGGGTGTCCGCAGGACACCCGGGAATAAACATCAGGATCCGGAGGTGGTGAGGGAAAAGGTCAAGGGCTGGAGCACGCCCGCTGGAGGCAGGGAGATACACGATGGGATTGAGAGGTAGAGAGCGAAAAGGAGTGCATCTGGGGGGGTGCGGGACGGAGAGGGCACAGGGAGGGGAACTCAGGACGGAATCCGGAGGGAGGACAGTATCATAGGAGGAAACCCGGTGGGGGGGGGGGGTTGTAGGGCTTGTTAAGGAGAAGGAGATTGAAGTCGCAGGACGGCAGGCAAGTGGTAGCATGCAGGGGGGTGCATGGGGTGTAAAGGGACGGTAGGGTTGTCCGCAGGGCGCAGGGTTGCTGGGGGGGACGGCTTCTGGTTGCGTCTGGTGCGTGCAGATGGACGCTTACCACCTCCGGACGATGTGGACACAGGCGTCCGCACCCAGAACTGGAGTTTACATTAAATGCGCCCACAAGGTCCGGCGCACAGGGAGGGCATGACGCAGCAGGGCGCAGGTTGATTTTTTTGCTGATGTCTTAGTGGCAGCTTGCACTTTCGAAGATTAGTGTCGGGGCTCTGAGTCCTAGACTTACCCACAGTTGTTTCTGTCCACTTAGCAGACCTACTCAAATCAGATTAGTCCATACATTCAGATCCACATTTTTTTCTCAGGTTCAGAACCCCAAGTACCTAATACTCATATTACCTCTGTGAAATTGCGGCATGACCAAGTCTTCAGGTGCAAATTCTTTATCAGGTATTAAGCTGCAATTTGGATCCGGAGTATATGCTGAAGCCAGCAGACATGAAAGCGAGTGATGAACAGTAAATATCGTTGGTTCTTATGGAAGCCTGAAGGACTATTTCTATCTTCCAAGTACATACCTCATATCGCGCTCTTACCTACAAATAGAAACTTCCTTGTACTACCTGTGCCTCAATGTAATACACTGCAATTCTTGTCTATTAGTATTCACCTGCATACTATGTCACATCAATAGTGGCAGCTTCTGGCTAACTGAATATGTTCATAGGAGCAGGAAAGGCAAAGGCACCGGGAGGTCCTTAGCAAAGGTTTCCAGGGATCTGGGTCCAGGGATGGATTAACAATAATAATATCACCCAGTGTTGAGTCTAATCCCAACCAGGCAGACACCAAATATGGCCGGACACCACTCACATGCGCCGCTGGTAGAGGGGATGAGGGGGTAGTAAGGATACTTTTGGAACGAAAGGAGTTATACCTAGGTCCGCTGTTGGTAGGGGGAGGGATGCGATGGGGGAGGCAGCTACTTCATAACTCCAGGTACCGGAGTCAGTTCTGTACAATTGGTTGGATATCTTACAATCAGCAGATTAGAGTCTAGACTATAATGATGGGGAATCTAAGTGGAATGATGGCCAGTGCGAGAAGAGTGAGAAGAGTGAGGAGAGTGAGGAGAATGAGTTAGGCCAGCATGGGGACAATAGAGATCATCCAGCCGCATGGCAGTAGCTAAGAGCAATTGGGCTTAAGTTTCTTGGGTCTAAGCGCGCGATACTGAAAATCACTACTAGGAATACACAGAATTCTGGCAGAAGGATTAGTTAGCACGGACAGAGAATATCTACTCCCGTACAAGTTAGCCAAAACAGTTTTACATCTGCAATTCTCTCTTATTCACTTACACACTTGAATCTGCTTGCGATACCAGTGATAGCCCCAAGTCACCCAGATTCAACACTTCAGGAAATGAATAGTGGAGGAGGACAGCCAGCTAGCAGTAGGTGAAATATGGGAACCTGGCTTCAGCTTACCATTCTGACCAAATCTTATGACGTAATATAAAACTGGTTGACATCTATCCATCCATTTCCAGATACTTTTACCCTAACGAAAGAAGTCCAGTCATGTTGGAGCGACGCTCGAACCAAATCACACTTTCTCAACTTTGTTGATGCTATCCCACCCTCCAATGACCAGGTAAGTTACCCTCAATAGATAAAGAATATCTGATCCTAAATGCAATGGAGTGGCCACTGGTCACTAATTTGTAAATCAGGGCAACTAACAGCCGATGCAGATCCCGGTATCTGCATACAGCAAAGAAGGCTATAACAGAATTCCATAAGCTCAATATTGTGAAACCTATACCCTGCACATGCAGGGTGGAATACTTTCTAGAGGAGAATAGGTTCATTTGCGTACCGGGCAGCTATGAGATATCTTTTTGACAATTGACAAGATTGTTTCTAATTGCAATCAGACTAAATCTATCTACTCCCGTGGGCAACCAAGGTCTCTTAGATTCCTAGCACCCCACATTCCAGCTGTGATATTTGCTCCATATTGCTAAGAGCTAAAAAGGAAAGAGATGATAAATGAGGATTACCAACCAAGGCTCAATAGCCCATTTTGCTCTCTGACACCGGCCATATTATGTCATTCACTGTGATGTTGGTCGACTTGCATGTTTTTCGATAATTTGGCTTTCACAAGTGTCAGTTCCAGGACTGGGATCAAGAATATGTACGGGCAGGTTTCAAAACCGTCCAGATTCCCAGACAGCGCCGTAGTGTTCGTTATCAGGCAGGGTAGGGCGGGTTTCCCTCTCTAGACCCCGCCCTTACACGGGGCCGGGGGTGTATTTTTCGGGTAATCCCCATCCCACGCCCCTTCTTGGCCCACCGGCCTTCATTCCCTGCATGGGGCCCTGTTTGTTTCCACCTATTTTTAACAGGGACTAGTCTGGGGTATGGGTGGGGCAGGGGCCTAAGCGGGAACAGGGGCAGGGAATGCTGAAAAAGACACCCCGCCCCAGGCCGTTGAGTGGGGCGGGGCAGGGAAAACAGCCAGGGGCCCGCCTTTTTTGAGTCCTCTTCCGCCCCGTAACGAACTCTACGGCCCGGGCATCTGGCAACTGTTGAAAACATGTATTACTCGAGTTGTGTGAAAGATCAGCTGAAGGATAGATAGCCCTTGTGGAGCGTCAGACATGATTGTTGGGCAAAACGGGAAAAGTATGGCAGGGTCGAATAATGCAGTGGATAAGAATAACATTGGAGGCCAGAATCGTGAAGCAGGAGGGAAAGCAGGTACACAGGACAGTGAGATATCACAATCATGAGGACAGATTGAGGTGGGAGTCTGGTTGTGATACAGAGCTGCATGAATTGGAGGCTGCTGAGTAATCATGAATCTGAAGATTCAAATATCGCAGGCCGGATATGGAATTGAGGGTAATTAGACTGCAAAGATCAGAATAAACATATTCAAATGGACTGATTGTATGTGGTACAGGTCTTTGCTCTATCTTCTTCTGATGTTTTGCTTTGATACAGACCTTGCACAAGGTGGGCAACTCATCTATCTCAGTATATGCTGAGGGTAGAATAAGGGATTTCAGTAATTGGTGATTGAGGTGAGCCAATCGCTTGTACCAGAGTTTGATAGTTGGCAGAGAAGTAGCATTTGCCACAACCAGTGTAGATGTTACACGATAAACTCGATTGCTGACTAAACCTAGAACTGTTTCGCTACTAAAACAGCTTGCGCACTCAAAGGTGATAGGAAATTCCCTTGGTTGTTGGCTAACAGATCATGAGTTCTAAAGCTTAGGTCCATATAAGGCCTCAATGGCTATTTTTTGACTCAGTAAATTCAAGTGTATTGTCTTACTTCCTTTTGCAGAAATCTTCAAACCATCCCCTAAATATATCATTACTACGTCGGAGAATGGTCTAATTGAGAGAATTTGTTTACGATCACCGGAGAGATAATGACTTGTTCCACAATTGATAATCCAATCTGAATTATCAGACTTGAGTGCCATCCTAATAGTTAGTACACCAACAGAAGCAAATGTGACATTCACTGCTTCATCTTCTCCTCTTTTTGTTGAATTTCTCCCCTTCTCCTGTCGATTCCTTCTTGCCTCTTCTGACCTTTCTTAAGAAAGCATGCATCCTGTCTATGTCCTCACTTCAGGCAATACTAATATTCTCCACTGTTGAAGTTACCTCGTCCACTGTCATACCTCCTTCCTCCTCTTCCACTATTAGAATATCTTCCTCCAGTTGAATGAAGGTGACCTCAGTAATTCCAATGCTTGGTTCAGGTGGTTAATACATCAGGTGATATCATTATTCTACTCGTATTAGTATTGTATTCTACTTCCGCCATCTGGGCTTCGCTGCCATTGTCCTACTCCACGAGGGTTGAGGTAATGTAGTGAGTTGTCTAACTTTCCGGTGCTTTGTGAATAATGATACCAATGATAGAATTATAGTAAGAAGTATGAGTTGTTGTCAGATGTGATCTGAATGCTTCATCAGATATCGCCTGCTCAGAAGCTGCTAACATATTTTTAAACTTTATCGGTTGTGCCAGATAACGCTTCAAACTGCCTCGAGGAGCCAAGCGAAACTGGTTGAACCAATAGCGTATAGTACCATGTGCTGCATTGGAGTATATGTTATCGACTTTGGTCTTGAGTTCGATCCACATCGCATGGGGATCACCTATCTTATCGATATACGCCTTTACTAGAATACAGGCAGCATGGATTATCGTGGCAGCTCTCCTGGATGGCTTGTTGAAATCTGCACAGTCCGCAGCTCGCCCAACTGGCATCACCTCATCACCGAGCACGATATTCAAATCCCCGTCAGCATTCAGGCAAAACTCCTTGTCACGGTGCCATTGGTGGTAGGTTTGGTGTGTAAGTTCCGCTGTCTTGCCGTATTTACACTTATACATAGTGCTAGCATAGACCAGTGGGGAAGAAACACTAGTGGTTATAGTATCAGGAAGGGTATTCATAGTTGCAGGGCAGTTCGTTTTATCGATCACTGGATAGGCGTCGGTGATGAGCTCTTAGACATTAGACCGGTCTCATAACCTATAGTAAAAAGTAAATAAAGTATAATAAATAAAGAACCAGAAAGGTTGTGAATTGCGAGTTGTACAGAGTGAAGGTATTCGTAGTAGTTGTTCTCCTTTTTCTGTACGAACACCCATAGACTACTATCTTTTATATCAGGGACCCATGACCTGAACAATATCCGTTTCAACTTCTCAATCAACTCATTCCAGCCACCCTCCAACATTCCACCCTCTCCACTCCATTTCAACCAGTACATTCCATTCCATCAGATCCATTCCATTCTTCCAACATCATTCCAGACAATCCGCCGAATTCCCACATCCCATTTCAGCGGTTATCCGGAAGCATACCAGCCATTGCTCACAACAGCCTTGTCTCTATACAACGCCCACATCTCCTTTTTTCGGCAGTGGACCCGACTTTTGTCAACCCCCTAGTACGTTTGACCTGCCGTATGGGGGCAGTTTTTCACAAATTTTCGTTTAGGGGCTGGTTCGGACCCAAAACCTCATCCGGCAGATTCGCTCTCGATTGCCGTTAAACTTGCACTGATGGGACGCACAAACAACCGAACAAGAGACCCCGGATCTGATGTTCATTCAACGAACCTGCTTCTCTCTCACAAAGAACACGTGGGAAACGAAATACTGCCAGTACTATTATACACCCAATAATTCATGATCATTCCTAGCATCTCCATTATATCGCCTATACACGATGAGACTCCAGGCCTAAAACAAACATAAACAGGAAAGAAGGAAAGAGAAAGGAACAACACTGAGCCTTCGAAGGCCTGGGAAACTTATTGTAACTGGGACATCCTTACGGAGGTTAAAGGGACAGAAGACAAAGTAAAAGGGGGAAGAAACAAGTCATATGAGGAACACGATGCAGCCTGTGCGGAATCAAACATTTAGTCCGGGTATAAGTACAAATCGGGCCTTCGCCGGGCACTAGGTGAGGGAATAAATTGACACACTGAAGGTCGGAAACCGATTTTCTAGCACAGTATACAGGTGATGTTTCCTAGTCGGTGGTGGAGACGCAGAGAGGTGGATTAAGGAAACAGAGGGCCCTGCGACGACCGTGCAGAAAAGCTCCATATGCCTCCAGGTAGAGATGTTAAGATTAAGGGGAACGCTTGCGCTTAGAAGGAGGCAGGGGGGGTGGAGTGGCGCGATCACGTTTCAGCGGCCTTGAAGGGTTCGAGATAGGGGGGTCGGGGGCAGTGTCGGGTAAGCCGGTGAGAGTGGGAATGGGTGATGAAGGGGATGCTTCGGGTTGGTTCAAGGGGTGGCTCTCGGAGCGGGAGAGAGGAATGACTTCCGCAATTCCCTCCTGGGTTTGGGAAATAATGCCGTCTTGTAGTGATACCGGCTCTAATGCTACTTCTTTTGAGGGAGGGGTGGAGATTAGTTGTGCCTTGTCACTCGATTTTGAATCCGCGTCTTGAAGGGGATGTGGTTCCGACGGCTCCACCTGACCAATGTATCCAGTTCGGGCAGTATATGGTTGTAGTGTCTCGCTGGATACATCTAACGGGTTAGGGTTGGTATTCCCTCGCTCTAGGAGCATCTTAACCACGCTCTCCCGTAGGGCATATGATAGTGGCGTCGGGCCATCCTCGTCGTAAGGGTTGGAAGTGATCGCCCCTCTCTCCAGGAGTATCTTAACGACGCCGCCATGTCCCTCTTCGGCAGCATATGATAGTGGTGTCCGGCCATCATCATCCGGCAAATCTAGATTGACATCGGCATGTCCCAAGAGTATCTCCACCACGTCCTCATGTCCAGATTGGGCGGCGTATGATAACGGTGTCCGGCCATCCTCATCTTGCGAATCGGGATCCACATCCTCTCGGGCTAGGAGTATCTTAACTTCTGCCTCTTCTCCATGTTCGGCAGAAAATGATAGCGGTGTCCGGCCAACCACGGTCGACGAATCTGGATCGACATCCCCCCGCTGCAGGAGCATTTTCATCACGCCAACATGCCCGGTTCCGGCAACAAATACTAGTGGTGTCCAGGAATCTACATCAGCCGAGTCGGGATTGACGTCCTCTCGGTCAAGGAGTATCTTCACCACACCCTCATGCCCCTCTTCGGCGGCATATGATAGTGGTGTCCAGCCATCGTCATCTGCCGAGTTGGGGTTGACATTGGCGCGCCCCAGGAGGATATTCATCACGCCCTCATGGCCAGATTGGGCGGCATATGATAGTGGTGTCCGGCCATCCTCATCTGGCGAATCGGGATTGACATCGGCGCGCTCGAGGAGCATCTTGACCACGCACTCATGTCCAGATTGGGCGGCGTATGATAGGGGTGTCCTGTCATCCTCATCGTGCGAATCAGGATTGACATCCCCTCGGGCCAGGAGTATCTTAACTTCTGCCTCCTGTCCATGTTCGGCAGCAAATGATAGTGGTGTCCGGCCATACAGTGTCGATGAATCCGCATTGACATCCCCTTGCTCCAGGAGCACTTTCATCAGGCCGACATGTCCAGTTCCGGCAGTAAATAGTAGTGGTGTCCAAGATTTTACATCCAACGAATCGGGGTTGACGCCCCCTCGGTCAAGGAGTATCTTCACCACCCCCTCATGTCCATATTCGGCAGCATATGATAACGGCGTCTTGCGACAGAAATCCCACAAATCAGGGTTGACGTCACCTCGCTCCAAGAGCATCTTCACCACGCCCTCATGTCCATATTCGGCGGCATGGGATAGTGGTGTCCGGCCATCCCCACCCGACGACTCGGGATTGAAACCCCCGTGCTCTAAGAGTAGTTTCACCACTTTCACCTGTCCAGCCCTCGCAGCATGTATGAGAGGTGTTAGACCGCGCTTATCTGATAAAGTGGGCTTGATGTCTCCTTGTTCAAGAAACAGCTTCGTGAGGGTGAAATTCCCGTATTTCGCAGCCCATATTAATGGTGTGGCGCCGTTAGAATCGCGCCCGTTCGGTTTCCATCTTTTCATATTCGTCATTTCAATCGCAATACTAGTAATACCCATGAATGCAATGCAGTGCAGTCCGGTAAATCCCCGAAGGTCGGGATTTCTGCTCCTGTAATAACCCAACCAGGATAAGAAGCCCACACTGCGTTCACGTAGGAGGATGGCAACTGATATGTGGTTCGCATCTCGTTGAAGATGCCTTAATGCAAGGTCTCTCACGGCTTCGGTCATCTCCTTCCTGGCGTGGGATCCCCAGTAACATGAAGCGTAGTGCAGAAACGGCATTGCCGGCGGGATGGTATCAAGAGTTGTTGAAAGCTCACAGACTGACTGAAAGTTTAAATAGGTGAGGCATATTTCGGCCATCATCGAATGCGGCTGGTTAAATAAGCTGGGATGAGCTGCAAGGTACTCTCGAAGAGTGGAATGTATGAGATGAATAGTTGATGCTTGCTCATCAATCGTAACAAGTCCTAAAGTGCAACTCAACAAGGTACTTTTCGACGGGATATTGTGGGTGTCGAGGCCCGTAGTTCCCGCCTTGACCGCTAACGCATGACATAGCTCCTCCACTTTTAGCGGCCGCTCCGAATGCGAAATCCACATCAGTGCATCCATTCCGATCTTTTCTTTGCATCCTTTCTGCTCTCGTATGCGGCTTAATGTTGCGCTGTATGCATCATCTATACCCATGCCGTTAGTGACCTGACAAAGCGTTTGCCTTCTCTGGTGTATTGTCGCATGTTCTAGTGCATCCATGGCGAGAGAAACGAGAAGAAATCTAGGCATAATTGTTAGCCGATAACCTTGGATCCACTATCCACAGGCGTTACATACGACCCGGAAATCTTGTCCGGAATAATTCTAACAATATCGGCCTCCAATTCCCTATCTATTGTAGCCGGCTCCGCGTCTCTTTTCAATCGCATAGTAACATATGCCCTAATATCCTCCTTCGTGGGCTCGATTAGGGCTAGTTCGGGGTATCTCGGGAAATACCCCCCAACTTCCCCTCGGATGTTCGGTCTGCCGGTAATGAATAGTCGGATATTTGGGCACTCCTGGATCACATGCTGCAGGGACTCCCAAAGTTCGGGTCGCTGTTTTGCGGGAAACTCATCTACAGCGTCAATGCAGATAAACCCTCGTCGCAAAGATAAGAGTGACTTGATAAGCATCACGCGGACTTTCGGGAGCCGGAGAGTCTGCAAGTCAACCACTGTCTTCGCTTGCTCAAAGGCTTCCCTTATTGTTTCCGGGATCGGCTCTACCCCAGCGACAAGTTGTTTCAAGAGCGACGCTAACACACTAGCCGCTGCCTGCTTTTCATGGGCATGGGAGTCGCAGTACACACAAGCGACCGCCACATTGTCCTCATCAATCAAGTTGTATAGCGTATCTGTCACAAGAGAGCTAGTGTCCACAGGCTTAGCTTTGCACTGTATTTGAATAATGCTGCTTTCACATACCTCAAATATGTCTTCCCCACCCCTGAGTCCCCATAACACAATAGCACCGGATGGATAGACGAATCCTCACTTGTATGCCATCTCTCAAACTCGCTTGTTCGGAGAAGCCAGTCCCCCACCCCCTCCATTCGGCCTTCACTCACAACCCGATGCCTTTCTCGCAGTGACATGGGAGACAACCATTGTAGAATCTGGCGCTTCCCTTCCGATATCGACACCTCGTTATTCCACACATTCTTATAACTACCGGCCGCGTTACCAATGTTGGTATTTACGGTAGCTGTCGGGTTTTGGTACGCTGTAGAGCACATCTCGTCTCGCTTGTCTTTCTTCTTGTCGGTGGTGCTGCTTGTAAATAAAAGATGGGGTAGAAGGAGATAATAAAAAAACAATTTTGGAAGGCTTTGGGTCAAGGTGGGGCACCAAGAAATTAAGGCTCAGAGAACACTACTTGTACTAGTACTCGTACAGGTTCTTAAGTCGCCAGATAGAGGTTGCTTTTTTCAGGACGGAGCGGCGCTCAATTGAAGCCAGGTCCAACCCGGCGGATTATATAGCTTATCATTCCCAATCGCTTCGTCACCAAAGCAACACACAAAAGGCCCGGACAGAACTACTCATTTTGTCGGAATTAGCCATGGCTAAAGAAAATACGATGAGGTACTCATTCATTAACCTAGTCACAGTCCATCTGACCGATGACTAATTCCAGCTAGATGAGCAGCTCAACCCCTACTGACTGTTGCCGTGAAGCAGATCTTAGACTGTGAGAACCAAAGGAACAGAATAGGGTTGTTCAGCCCCGGGGCTGAACTTTTTTTTTCCAGTGCCAAGTCTCTTGCTGATCTGTCAGTTTTGCACCCAGAAAGGGGCTACACACACACCAAAGTTTTTTGGTTTGAAACCTGCACAACCGTTTCTCAACCCTGGGGCTGAATGCTTCTGATGACTCCAATCAGTGCATCGCTCTAGGATGAAGAGGGAAGTTCTCTTGTTTCTCTGTAACTATCCAAATAGTAAAAACAGTATGATAGCAGGCACATATCATGAGAAAAACATTGTCCTTTCCATCAATCACACATATCCACTCTCTTCCAGGCATGCCTCCTCCCAAGTTCGCCCTCGTGTTCCCATGCTAACAAAGAAAAAACAAGCACCATAAAAACCTTGGGGGGTTATATCCTTCCTGCGTACGACTCTTTAAATTTCCTTCCGGCTTCTGTATTGACCCCAAGCCTAAGTACATCTCCGGAACCATCCAAACAAGAAAACAATAACCTAAGTATGCCGAGCAGCATCCAACAACTTACAACTGCAGAGAACAATTTTAACCAGGCCGCAGGTTTCTTATAGACGAATGGGATGTATTGGAGCAGGGCAATTCCTACAGACCGCTGATAACTCGTATTATATGAGGAGGGGGAGTCAGTCTTAAACTCGTGTAATTACCCGACTATATATGGGTTAAGGAAACTAAGGTCGTTGGTCACGCCTGGTCACTCGCATTCCGTAACTTTCGGCTGTTGAAAATCTGGGCTGTGGAGGTAAAGATTTATGGTGAGGATTTACGCAGTGGACTGAAGCGGCTTAAATGGAGATGAAGATCATGATTGATTGTGATGGCTTGATGGGAGGAAAGGCTTGAGGAAAGTGGTGTACAGGAAGGAAGGTGTGAAGCGAACAGAGGTAAGAAGGAAGGAAAAACAAGGGGGTGAAAGCATTCTCAGAGCTTGGGCGTCCATTGGCTAGTGCGTATGTACAGTAGAACTCAGCGGCAATAGAGTGCGGGCACATCCCGCATCAAGTGCGGCCATTAAACTAACATTTCCATCATCTGCCCCCGGTGACCGTTTGGAACATAGAATGCACATCACCTCCGCCATCCCCCCCACTACACTTCCTCTCTGCCCTCTTATATGACTCAACACCCCCCCCAGATACGCCTTTAAACTAAGCCGTTGGTCATCTTACCGAGCCTTTACGCATTGTGGCGTCCCGCAGAACAGCATGTCTAAGCAAGGAAGGTATGAGATAGCCATACTCTACTCTACTCATACTGTCGAAGTGGGTTTTTTTAAAACAACTTCTTTTGGATACCGACAAAATTTAGATCTCTGGCTTGGATCTGGGTAGTGCTCAAGACCCTTTCTTTCTTTCGGGGAACACTTTGATATTAAGGGTATATGAAGCTCGCCTCAAGGCCTCAAGCCACTTTCGCAACAATCAATCTGAGTAGGTATAATAAGTCAGATTCCGACCTTGTTTTACCCACGCCTCCTCTTAGCATGAAAGTGAACTCTTAGTGGATTTTGAAGATTATTTCGTTCTCAATAGATGACGGCATTGGGGTTGTTATAATGAAAATTCCCGCTTCTCACTAATCTTTGTATACCAATAGGTGTTGAGCCAAAGCCCCAGAAGCGGTATAATTAAAGGGGAATGGGCACAGATAACATGAGTGAAGTATATATAAGTTGACCAGAGACCCCGGATCTAACTTTGAATACTTTGAGGTAGTCCCCCTCTCTCCCCTCAGGAAATAAAGGAAAAGAGAGATACAATGATTTCACCGATACTAGTGAATTCTAAATAATACACCGCAATTCTTAATATTTCAATTATACAATATATGCCGAACTATGAACACTAAGTCTAAAGCAATAATAACTAGGAGGGAAGAGAAAAAGGAGAAGGGGAGGAAAAAATAAAGGCAAGAGGAAAGGAACAAGGCCATCATGAACTGAAATCCGGGGTGGCCATTGACATTCCTACGCTCCGGGAGCATCTCTACCACGCCCTGATACCCAGATTCGGCTGCAGAAAATAGTGGTGTCTGGCCGCTCCCATCCGATGAAGAGGGACTGACATCCCCTCGCTCCAAAAGCATCTTGGCCACTCTCTCCTCTCCCCATTGGGAACTATAGGACAGCGGTGTCCTGCCATATTCATCCAACGAACCGGGATTGACATCCCCTCGCTGCAAGAGTACCTTCACCACTCCTTGACGTCCGCGCGATGCAGCATACAATAGTGGCGTCCAGCCAATCCTACCCGACGAATTGGGATTGACATTGCCTCGCTCAAGGAGTGTCTTCACCACACCCTCATGTCCAGATTCGACAGCATATGATAGTGGTGTCCGGCCGTTCCTATTCGACGAATCGGGATTGACATCCTCTCTCCCTAAGAGCATCTTCACAACCCTCTCCTCTCCCCACTGGGCACTATGCGACAGTGGTGTCCGGCTACTCTTATCCGATGAATCGGGATTGACATTTCCTCGCTCCAGGAGTATCTTCACCACACCCTCGTGTCCAGATTTGGCAGCCAATGGCAGTGGTGTCTGGCTAAATACATCCGGCGAATCAGGACAGATATCCTCTCGACCCAGGAGTATCGCGACCACACCCGCGTGTCCTGATCGAGCTGCATGAAATAGTGGTGTCAGGCCAGACAGATCCCGCGAATTAGGATCAACTTCCCCTCTCTCTAAGAGCAGCTTCATCACTCCCTCTTGTCCAACCTTTGCAGCATGTGTGAGTGGTGTTAGGCCGTGGTTATCCGACAAAGTGGTATCGATACCTTCCTGCTCAAGAAGCACGTTCGCTAGTGCAAAATTGCCGTATTTAATAGTCCATATTAAAGGCGTTGCGCCGTTTAAATCACGCCCATTCAAGTCCCATCTTTCCATGTCTATCATGGCAATCGCGATTTCGGCAATGCCCATGTATGCGATGCAGGGCAGCCCCGTAAATCCCCGAAGATCGTGGCGTATGCCATGGTGACGGTCCCCCCAGGACAAGAAATCAACAGCCTCTTCGCGAAGGAGAATGTCCGCCGATATGTGGGTCGCATCTCGCTTGAGATGTCGCAGTGCAAAGGGTTTCACGCCTTCTGTTATCTCTTTCCGCGCATGAAATCCCCAATAACATGAAGAATAGGGGAGAAACGGTGTTGTGGAAGGGATAGTATTGAGACTAGTTGATAGCTCACAGATTGACCGAAAGTTTAAATATGTGAGGCAAATTTCAGCCATCATCGAGTGAGGTGTGATGAATGAGGTGGGATGAGCTGAGAGATACTCCTGAAGAGTGAAATGCACAAGGCGCACTGTTGATATTTGCTCATCGACTATAATAAGTCCTAAAGTGCAGCTCAACAAGGGCCTCATCGATGCGACATTGTGGACATTGAGGTCTGTAGTTCCATGACACAGCTCTTGTGCTTTCAAAGGGCGCTCCGAATGTGAAACCCACCTCACCGCCTCCATTCCCAGTTTCAGTTTGTTTCCTTTCTGCTCTTGTATGCGACTTAATGTTGCGCTGTATGCGTCATCTGAACCAATGCCGTTCGTCATCCGACAAAGGGTTTGCCTCCTCTGATGTATTGTCGCATTTTCCAAAACTGCATCCATAATTAGGGAAACAAGGAGGAATCTAGAGATCACTGTTAGCTGGTAACCTTTTGTTAACGAACGCCCCAGAGATCCTTTCAGGAATAATTCTAAGAATATCAGCCTTCAATTCTGCATCCATGGCATCCAATTCTGAGTCCTTTCTCAATCTCGTATTAATATATTCCCGAATATCTCCCTCGGGCCTTTCCGGGGAAGTATTTCCTCACTTCGGCTCGAATATGTGGTCTCCCGGTAATGAATAGGCGGATATTTGAGCACTCTCGGATCACGTGCTGCAGACACTCCCAAAGTTCAGGTCGATGTTTTGCGGGAAACTCATCTAAAGTGTCAATGCAGATAAATCCCCGTCGCATAAGTGCGAGCGACTTGATGAGCATCGCGCGGATTTGAAGCAGGCAGAGAGTCCGACAGTCAACCCCTTTCTTCGCTTGGTCAAAGGCCTTGGTTATCACTTCTGGCATCGGTTCTACCCCAGCGACTAGTTGCTTTAAGAGAGTCGCTGTCACCGCACTGGCTGCTTGCTCCTGATGGGCATGGAAGTCGCAGTACACACAAGCGACGGCCACATTGTCCCCATTAATTGAATCGCATAATGTATCTATAACCAGCGAGCTAGTGTTTACAGGTTCAGTTTTGCACGTCATTTCAAGAGAACTACTTTTACACACCTGAGATGTGTCTTCCCCACCCCGGGATCCCCATAACAGAATAACACAGGATGGGCAGCCTGATCCTCGCCCCTATACCATCTCTCAAACTCGCTCGTTCCGAGAAGCCATTCCCCTACCCCATCCAGCCAGCCCTCACTCACAGCCCGATGCCTTTCCCGAGGGGCCATGGGCGACAACCACTCCAGAATCTGGCGCCTCTCGTCCAACACCGATATCTCGCAGTTATTCCACACATTCTTATAGCTGTCGGTCACATTACCAATATTGCTATTTATGGTAACGGTCGGGGTTTGATATGCCGAAGAGCCCATCTTGTCTCGCTTATCGTTCTGTCTTTTCAGAGTTGCAGTTTGTAGGTGGGGGTAGTGACGAAAGATGGAAAGGTTTTTTTGAGAGGGTTTGGGCGAAGGTGGCAGACTCCGGATATTTAAGGCCCTAGAAGTGCTACTCGCGGCGAGAATAAGTCCTGAGACAACGGATGCCACTACAATTCCCCATAACCCCCAACCATTGCAATACCACAATTGCTTAAGCCGATACGGTACGACAGTCAAGATGAAAGACCTACCGAATATTTGGCTCCTCAAGAGAGGGAGGGGCTCTAATATAGAGGCATTTGGTATTATCTCCTGGACTGCTGAGACATTGCAAAATTTTGTGCCGCCCCTGTCAGTGTCTGAGACACCGGTTAATAAGCAACTCTTTGTTAGTTACTACAAATTCGCAGATGTGCAAACTTCAGACCATAGCTAATATTAGCTATGTGATCGTACCTACGCACATCATCGCTAGAGAATACTGAGGCAGCACTTTAGTCATCTCTGTCTTAGATACTTACAGGGGCGGCACAAAATTTTGCAATGTCTCAGCAGTCCAGGAGATAGACATTACAGTTGTGGTTGCCATTGTAGTAGCTATCGTCAGGGTTGAATTTGGGGGGGGTTGTGGTTGCGCCCGTTCTCTCAGGACTTATTCTCGGCGCGAGTAGGGGGATCAAAAAAGAAAGGTGAGTCGCACTGGAGTTCAGCTGGCTGGCATCATATTCGTGTGACCATCAGGAGGGCCACTCCCTGCTCCTGGCTCGACAAGTATTTTTCAGGGCGGAAAAAGGCATCTTAGACACGATAGGTTCCCGATATTCCACTCTTTGATTGGCCGATCGGCCCCTGAGGTAATCAGAGCTGGTTCGCTTAACATTGTTTTTTATTATAAAATCTTTTCTCCTTCGTGCCTTCTATGCTACACTACTCGTAAAGCGGCTGAGCAAACCTCTATCCCCGCCCCTTCCACCTCCTTAATACTCGCAATGGGTATCAACTTAGTTCCCCGAGCTGAGCCAAAACAAACTACCCTATCCCCTCCCATCCCATCCTCGACCCATTCCCACTCCTTTCTATTCCCGACTCCCCTCTTCCAACCTTACCGCTTTTCCACTCTACCAGATTCGCCTCACTTATGCTTTACCCCCCCGGCATAGCCACACCCATTCAGCTCTCAGACTGCACCTTCCTTGCCCCTCGAGAAAGATACCAGTTAGCAGTAGTTAGCAGCAACCGAACAGCAATGGGCTTCTTGATAATTGCTTTCGTATGTCCCTAGGAACCTTGTAAGACAGTCTCACTTAGCAGCAGTGAACGGAGGGGTACTGCATTGGAACCTTGTGGACATGGTTGCCCTCGTCAATTCATAAAGTATCCAGACAGCTTGGCATCGATTTATCGCACCTTCCGAATCGATAAGTGCTCCTAACATCGTGACATTTCTAAAACAGACTGCTATTGGATACTCGTAATTCGGACGTTTGTGAACACGGCTACTATTCCATGCCACCAAAATCCTAAAGCTCCGGTAGATCTTTCGTTCCTTTGAAACAGCAGCTGTGTTCACAAACATCAGAAAACTACGAGCACACCTGCAGCTGGGGATTAAATACTGTAGAACCTCAGAGCCTTGGTGGTACGCAACAGCAGCCCGTTTCACAAACCTCACGGCATTACTCGTACAAGCATGGTGACGGAATATTGTATGATTAGGAAAACCCTCGGCACATCCATAGGCCTGGTACTACATGTAGCAGTGTAGTACGGTGCTCCAGGCCATCCAGTCCGACTGCAGTCGGGGCCACTGGTCCTGGATTCCCTCTTATGGATACTATTACTCCCTCAAATGCTTGTTTATTTATTGACTCTATTTATTCGTTTCACTATGTTAACTATTTGTAGTTCAGGTGCTCGAGTAACCTCGCATACTAGCGGGTATTTGACAGGGCGCATTGGCCAATTTTAGGTGTCCATAGCGGACCGTAAGACAGGGAGCGGTGGTAGTGGTTAATTGGAGCCCCACAATCGTTGAGCCCCATCCTGAGGGGCATTCTGAAGAGCAACCTCCCGCATATCCTGCATATCATACCACGCTAAGACGGCCGGTAGGGAAGAAAAAAAGCTACCCTATTCAGGATCCGAATCACAGAGGAAGGAAAGATTTGCTGCATAGTTAGCTCGTCGTTTATTGTATTATTCGGGTGTGTCCTTAAAAATCGGAAACTATCCGTACTGAATCAGGGCCGAAACGATCGGGCGATCACAATGTCTGGGAAACTTAACCATCCGACTTCACGTAACCAGACATCCTAAACAAGGTATGAACCGAATTAATATCATACTTGTACCTAGTAGGGGGCAGGAGACTAGTATAAAGTGAAATGAGGGGTGAAAGTATAGATTGAAAGTAAGGGGAAAAACAGTAGGATATTGTCCGTTCCAGGATTGAAAGGTTCTGTCATTGGTATCACAAGGGTAGATGTATTCTATTAATTTTGTTTCGTGGAATTCTCTCTCCCATACATGCTCTTTCCATTTCAACATGCTACGGGTTCTTGGGCTGCTGGTGCCCGGTAGAAATTTCCAAGTTTTGTCCGATTTTATGGACACACCCGAGTATTGGTCTCCCCACACTATGAAACGCGTATCCTCGCGAATAATACTTGTACCGTAGTATTTCTCCCAACTTAGCATACGAAAATTCCGTATCATTTTACCGTAATCCACACCCCATGAGGGCATCATGAGGGCTTTGTTCGCTTTAACCATTCGTGACTCGTTGTCAAGCTATTGCTACTGATGCTCACGGGCAGATTTTAAATGTGATTTGGAGGAAACAACAACACACGTATGCCGAGACAAGACACCACCATCCTACCATATGTCCACGATGGAGAGCCTCATGCGGGCGTTAGCCATGTTTATGTATTATCAAAAAGGATAATCCGAGATGGCTCTTATTCGGAGTGAGGCCGTCGGCAGCTTATGGGATCGAGTCGTGGGACAGTGGGAGACTACCGGACTGCGGCAGGGTGTTGAGCAGGACATTCCCCCTTCATAAAGGCAATGCGGTGCAACGCGCCCGAAGATGAATCCCCTCTATAAAAAAATCGAATTAATCGTTAGCCCCGCAGTACCGCAACCAACCCAACCCAAAGCTTGAAGTCACGCGCGGCTCCGGCGGAGCACCATAAAACTAGACCAATTTCCCTAGTATCCCATGATGCGAATATCTGAGTATGGTGCCTGCCTCTCTCACACCAAAAATTTGGGCTTCTGCACAGCTGTTGGTTTCTGCGGCTGGATATATCTATTTAAAAGCGAAAAGCCACTTTGTTGCCCCTCACCGGGGGAGGGACTACATCAGGTAGGTTTTATTCCCTCAAAGCTAGTTGCCGTGATTGGGGGGACCCTGTTAGACCCATCGCGCTACGCGTGTTTTTGCGGTGCCTTGGGCCAAAAGATAGTGTTCCCGCCGGCGCACAAGTTTTCGCTTCCACGTACCGTACTCTTAGCTCAACCTCACAGTATCAATGAGGAAAAGTGCCAACTTCCCTACTCCCCAGGCAGCAGTTTCTCAGGCAGAATGGGATATGAATCATATTTTGTCCGGCCTGAACTTGGAAGTTATTGTTGTTCAGAATTTTGTCGATCTTTATGCGCACAGGCATTGGCTGCGCCGCACCTGGCGTAATTGACGCAAGGGGGGGGGAGGATCTTACCGGGAGACCATGCTCCTAACTCTCCTTCATGGGTCGGGCCGCCCAAATGTTCTGGAGCAACCTCCCGGTGTGCTAGTCCGACTGCGCTTATGGCGGCTAGCCCGCTCTCTTTGGGTTTTCACGATTGTAATCCGTGGGATGTGCTCGTGTCCGGCAAATGAGGCTGTTTTTTTTTTGTTTCGTTCATTGAGTGTTTGTGTCACAATGGCCGTATTTTCAGATAATATAACACCTATCGCCTGATACCGGTATAAGCAGTTTGACAATACCGGTATGGTAGCAGCAAAACCACACACCTTTTCCCTCACATACCCTATCGTTTGGCCACTAGGAGCGGTGCTTCTGCATTGAAACTGACGCCCCAGCTCAGTACCGGCGGTAGCATCCTGCACCTACCTATAAGATCGGATCAACAGCGCTGTGACCTACAGTCAAAGAGCCGCCAACCAATCCCTGCACCAGCACCGCCCAACTTGCAATGAACTGTCCTGGCGTCACACACAATCCCCGCAGTTCTGAGAGAACATGGTTGAGCGGGGGGGAGGAGGCAACTTGCCCCCCGATACGAATAAAGTGCGCTCAAGAGGGGTCTCTCGCCGCCTTCACTGAAAAAAAAACATTTATCGCAGAATACCCACCTATTATCATCATGGAGGTAGTCGGGTTAACTTTTGGGATCTTGGGCACTCTGGATATTTGCCTTCGGTAAGCTCTAGTGCCACGGGAGTGTCCGAGACTTGCTAACGTATCCAGGACTGGCCAGAATCTTCGCGAACGATACAAGGACATCCAGAACGCTAATAGAGATGTAGATGACCTAAATCTTCGGGTGGAAAATGTCTGGATACATATCGCGTACCAATTAGGGACGGTTCGGAGTTCCTCAGAGGCCGTTCCTGCCGTTCTCAGCGACCACATCGGGGGTCTTCTCGATAAACTCCTGTTCTGCTTGCACACTGCTTGCAAGAATATCGATAAGGTGACGGACAAAAATGGGAAGACGAAAGTGTTCAAGTTCGCTCTTTTCCTAAAGAGCTCGTTGGACAGGGATGTCTCCACGTTGGAGAAGTGGAGGGACATGTTCAATTCGACTTTCTACATGCTGTCGATACCGAGAAGCCCTACACTGGATCGAATACTTTCGATGGAAGTCCGGAAGAATGTTCAGCCCGTTGGTAGTGCTGTGGCTAATGTCAAAGCGATCCGTGACGTCCTAGCCGACGAACCCACGAAACAGTTCCCGTCCGTCTGGCTAGAACCTGTGAGAATGTACTTCCCAAACCCCATTGGCTACTCGGGGGCTCATATCGTTCTCGATGAAAACACTCACACGAAATACGTTATGGAAACCATTGTCATCGATCAGGGCCGGAGAGACTACAACCAGCTTGACAAGGACGTGACAAAGTTGGCAAGAGTGCTTAGGGAATCCAGAGATGTCCCGGGAATCCTGACTTGCAAGGGAGTCGTCAGGAAGGTGGGGATGAACGGGCTTCCCGAGGAATTCCAGTTCATACTGGAGATGCCGCGTGAACTGGGCGATACCCCCTCATGCCTTAGATCGGTTCTCCATAGATCGACCCACGAGCCACACCCCCTCGAGGAGCGCGTCCTTCTCGCCAGACAGATTGCAAATGCGGTCATATTCGTACACAACCTTAACTTTGTCCACAAGAACATGCGACCCGAGACCATCCTTGTCTTCCCCAATCCCGGGAAAGTACTGGGCACCCCGTTCCTCGTCGGCTTCCAGATGTTCCGGTCCGCGGACGGAGTCACCTACAGGGCCGGCGACGATTCCTGGTCGAAGAACCTCTACCGCCATCCCAGCCGCCAAGGAACCCACCCGGATAATATATACAGGATGCAGCACGACATCTACAGCTTGGGCGTCATCCTGCTGGAAATTGGCCTGTGGTCTCCCTTTGTGGATCAAACGGGACAGCCTGGCGTGGCACTGTCACAAATTGTGCCCATCCTACAGGACAGGGATCAAAGGAAGGGGGCCACCCGAATCAAGAAGGTGTTGATCACTATGGCATACAACTACCTGCCGCCGAGGATGGGAACTAAGTATGCGGAGATGGTGGTTGCATGCCTAACGTGTTTGGATAAGGACTCGGAGTTGGGTACCGAAGGTGAATTCCTCGAGGACGATGGTATCCTTGTCGGTGTGAGATTTATCCAGAACGTAAGTCCAGCCCATTTATCCACACACGTCTCCCCCAAAGACTAACATTGTTTCTAGATTTTGGGCGTGCTGGAGGATATTGTGGTTTGAGGCCCGGAATGGATTTACGCACACGCCACATACACCCTCCGATGGACGGCTTCTGCATACGGTTTGTGAAAACGGGGGTCGCGCTATAATTTTGTTCCCTTCCTCTCTTTTGTCTTTGATTCTCATGCCCATCTAAGTTTCGATGGATTTGTTAAATTGTTTGGAGGATTCTGTTTGGAAAATATTATTATAGTAATATTACTGTTATGAATTATGCCTCTATAATAAACTTGTCTCTTTTTTTTCTTTCTTTCCTTTCTGCGTAGTAACCCTACTGGTACGGTATATCGGTATAAACCCCCTGGTCCCAGAAGTGCTATCACGCGTGCCATTATGTCTTGCCCTTCGGACAGAACGAGCGCCGTATGATACTTGCGCGGTGTACCGACCCACTTGAGTCCAGATCATTGCACAAAACTGCCCATCGCTTCACTATTCCTAATCCAACCTTTCAAGTCGCCAGCCAATACCACAACCTCTACCAATATCACAGCAGGTTACCGTCCACACCCTTAACAGTAGACTCCCGTAAGAACTTTAAATAATTGAATCTCACGCTAAGACGTCCAGAATTCCTCCCTTGGGATAAAAAGGGGGGGGGGGGGTACAC
>Ga0307513_10001132_pt1 | contig 38720 bp, 36 predicted proteins | sample 15_EM_MG_FD_202174 | JGI IMG/M metagenome (GOLD analysis project Ga0307513, IMG submission 202174) | Populus trichocarpa ectomycorrhiza microbial communities from riparian zone in the Pacific Northwest, United States - 15_EM | ecosystem: Host-associated > Plants > Roots > Unclassified | place...
TTTTTAATGCTCGACTACTCCACTGCCCCCCGGATTCGAACTCATGATGGTCCCTGTTTCAAATTAGTGGACCAGTCTCCTAAGCCATTAGACCATAGGAACTGGCCGATAATACTCTTTCTTCTTGATCTTTTAACTCCTTCTTCAGAAAATAGACAGTTCAGGCGCCTGATACTTTATTTTTGGTAAAAAAGGACGTCAGTATCCAACAATAGTACTCTCTCATGATATCGATAGTAAATTATCTATGCGTATCTGACCGGTCATACAAAATTCGGACTCAAGTGTTCGAGTTCTATATGCCTCCAACTTGTAGTGAATCTTATGCACTGTATAGTCTCTAGGCTCCTGTAGTGCATGAGCCTAGTCCCGTTCGAACAGCCGGAGTTAAAATAATACTGCGGGGGGTGAATGATGTGCATCAGAGACTAAACAGCCAATAATCTGGGGGCTGGGGGAGGGTTGTCAAAATCTGGTAACAATCTTTGTTTTTGTTTTTCGAATACTTTTGTTTGTCTTCGTAGGTTCTCGAGCACGCTCTATAACTAGGTGGATGCACAAATATTCCAAATCATCATGGAAAGAAGGGGAAGAAGGGAGCAAAAAAGGGATACCCTACTAGTTGTAAATAATTCTGCTTGCCAAAGAATTGATGGCCCCCTTCGTATTGTGTCATACGTGGGCTATGTTACTTTTATGATACTTGATATAATGACCGCCCTAGGGGCCAAGGGCTTATAGCACCTGGGCTTTTGTTGCAACAATCCCACCTGTATGATGCCCCTAGTCTCCCCTATTGTCATCGCTATTACTACCCATATCACAGATATCATAGTAAAGCGGGCATTCTAGCGCGGGTGTGCGGCGTATGCGGGTTTGGGATCCTTATCATTAGGCGATTGGGGACGATAGGAGCGCTTGTGGAGCTTAAATAGTAAATATCCAAAAAGGTATTGCTACATACCCAGCATGCGAATAGAAGTATACCAGCACACGCCCATCGACTTGTATCTCCCCTTCACCTCACCGAATTTATTAACTAACTAGACTTGACCCCTACCTATTTTTCCCTCTTCGTCTAGTTTTTGTATAAAAGAAAGCCAAGAAACCAATGCATTTGCTATAATATAGGGCTGCGAAAAATCAAAAGGGTGATCCTTTGAAGAATATTGACCGCGCTTAGGATATATCTGCGCTGCTGCCATCTTCACCCAAGCAGTCAGATTCCCTTCAGTTCCTGTAGGCATTATCTGTGTGTGGAGCCCTATTGTTGGCTTAGGCTAGGCCTTCTTTGGTAGCTGACAATTATTTAGTTTGAATGCGGGGCTGTACTCGAGTAAAGCGGAAACCATTCCTGGTTCGTAGTTACTCTGGTGGTAAATTTGTATTGATTTTTTTCTCTCCTCTCTGTGTGCTTCTTGCTAGGCAGATAGACAATTCTAACCCGTATGGTCTCATACTGACCACCCAGCGGGATTTTTGGAGTATGATACCTCTATTTGGGGGCTCTACTCCTCTCACGTCTGTCTCATCTTACCTTCCTTTGCTCTAGCCATGTTTGGTCTCGCCTGTATATAGTACCCACTTATATGCTACTTTTCTTTGCTTCATTACCTCTATTAGTAGGATCTGTGATGCTGTGCCTCGCTTCTAAGCCGGCTTCTAGAATACTGCGCTTATCAACAGTGGATGCTAATTCCCGGGTTTTGGTCAATTTATTGTGTTGTGGATGTACTGTTCAGTACAAGTGCCCGGGGAGATGCTTTCGTATATGACAGGTGGTTAACCACCAAAATAAACCCTGCACCAAAGCTCCTCTCCGGACACTTGTATCCATATCACCACTCATATGCCATAGTGCCTTATCTCATTATGCCCAACCTTTGGCTTAGCTTGTCATTCCGGTTTGAGTTTTTTTCTTTCAGTAGCCATGACCATAGGTTGTGATATATCAATGATCACCGTAGCGTTTCCTTTGATAGATGGGACAAAACCTGTAGATACGTGTATCCTCTAGAGTTTCCCTTCCTGCCTCTCACTGCCGTTACCGTGATTGCGGGCCCAGGGTGCCTACTATGTGACTTGTGTTGTGTAGCTTTTTACTCCGGACTAGGTAGACCGTTAAAAGCGAGAAGACGGCCGACAAAACATGCGATACACACAACTGGCAACGGCAGCTCCTGGAGAATTACCACTATAGATGATATTGGCGGGTAGGTAGGAACTAGAGTTTTTTTTTGGATTTAGTCTTTTTTTCTTTTCTTTTTTTCTTCGAATAGTCGCTCGGTAAGAGATTTTTAGCGAGCCTGGAATGACATATTTGAGATTAAGCTACCGAGTATTGGGAGCGCTAAATAAGTCCGATATCCCGGTCGGTATGGTGGTGTTGGTCGGTGGGTGGGTGGGTGTGTGTATGGGTGAGGGTTGGTGATATTGTAGGAGTATTAATCCAGCAGACACCTCATGTAAACATTAAACGATGATTCCAAGCAGAGGAAATGAGGAATGCGAGTACAGTAAGGTTTCAAGCCAAAGATAAGCGAAACAAACGACCTAACTAAATCCTGGTTGGCTAACTTGGACCACCGGGGATGACAAATTAACGACCTTTATATAGACTGGGCGAATTGGGGTGACTTTATTTTTCCCTTTACCGTGAAACCTTGGAGAAATAACCACCCTCCCCTCCTTCCTTCCTCCACTGCCCTTGAATCGTCCTCCCTCACTGGATTGGCAGGAATCATTGAACCCCTCTGGCAAGCGATTAGTCTGAATGGGTTACTAGGTTCTGGATGCATTTGCCACTTGGATATTTGGGGAAAGTTAGGTAGTTGGATGTTTACTCGGTAGTTGGTAGTGGGGCGCCCGTGGCGCAAGGGGGGACGTTCTTCCCTTTATATCCCCTTCGCCCCGTCCCTCATCCCCCGGTGGAGGCAGCATCGAGAGAGAGAGGGGAGGTGGGGTGCGCCCTACAGGCTACTGCTGCTATCTAGTGCGTACGTCACTCTAGTCACCGGAGCCTAGCCTCCCCCGATATGTAGATCAGGAAGATAGTGCATGTACGAGTACAGGAGACGTGGTAAGTGATTGTGCATGAGCTTCTAGCGAAAGATGTCTCAGGTACGCCTAACCGAACCATCTAGTGGTACTTTTTACGCGGTACTTTTTACGTGGAGTGGAGGAGACAGTGGCGATACGGTAACGGGGTGATGGAGAGGTCCTAGCCTATAAGTTCTTCAGAGGGAAACGGGGCAAGGTTTCGGCTGGAGATTACCACCACGAGAGCTCCACATCTCTACAGTATGATAGGCTACTGCACAACTGCCAACATAGTACCTGGTACTTGCTTCACCGGCATAGCTTTTCCCCCCGGTCTATCCTTCAGGACGTTCCTCCAGTATCGGGGTTAAGTGGACATCCAAAGATAACAGTGAAAAGCAGGAGTAAACCCTTCTAGGCCGGACAGCGACCCCACCCTTCCTCCCCTCAGGATTAGCTACCGCTTAGTCTCGGACTTATTTTATTTCTCCTTCCTCACCTAGCTGGGGGTGAAAGCTAATCTGTAGAAGAGAGAAGACCCCGCCCAACTAGCTGACTCACAGATTCCGGAGCGCCCATGAATAACCTGCATTAAGCGTAAATTCTTATCTCTGTCCCTAGGAATTGCTTCCCCGTCTGCGCGGTACGGAATCGGGCTCGCTGTAGGGCGTTTCTTACTAGAGGGAGAGGGCTTAATTAGCGGGGCAGTGGAGCCTGTGTCTCTGACTCACCGAGTACAAGAGCTTTTGAATTTTCAACCTCAACTTTATTAATAGGCGGATGGATGGATGGCAGTCTATCCGCCTCTTTTGGTTAAGGATGAGGAGGTTAAGGCCGGTAGGTGATTGACGCCATGGTGGAGGTCTACTTCCGCGTGTTTGGCGCAAGTCTTGAGAGGCATAACTAGTTGAAAGGGCAATTGAGGAGAAGCGCGGATAATAGTCCTAGCAGCCGTGGTGTTTTTTCGTGTGGAAAGACACCAAATGGGCTTTAAGAACTATTTTGGGCCTAGGATATTTAGTTTGCAATCGAGGGTAGTTGGCGAGACAAACAGTTGGCCGACCCTTCTTTATTGATAGGAGTTGAGATTAGTGGAATTTCAATTGGTAGGGAACACAAGAAAGCACCCAACTCGCGGCAATGCTTTGTCAAGGGGCGTTCAAGTCTAGTAAGGCCTGCTCCTCAGGTCGTGTTCACCAAGACCTCACCAACACATACCCGGCACAATTTACGATAAAGACAAAATGGCCACCCCATAAATTCTTGTAATACTAAAGATGTAGATTATTTCGTCTTTCAACAGACTATCAGCAGTAATGTTTGGATTAAGAAAAGAGCGTCCTCTACATGAGCCTTCAAGTAACGTAAGAAAGGCTGCTGTAGAAAAGAAAAAAAGACTAGAGATAGGTCCTCCCGGGTGCTCCAGGGCGTGTTTTGGGGAATCCAGAAAAGAAAGCTGTCCGAAGCTGCATTGTGCTTTCATATCGCACCCATGAGGGAGTTATCACTGCATATCACTCGGGAACCACCTAGCTGCGTGTGGCTAAACAGAGAGGGAGGAGGATTGATGGTCTACTTGGACTACATACAAAGTGGTGGCTTATACCATCGATCAAGAAGAGAAGGAAAACAGAAGAAGGGAGAGCTAAAGGGAAGCTAAGATGGGCGATATGATGCAAAAGGAAGAAAGGGGGGGGGAAGAGAGATGAGAAGAGGCGGTAAAATGTTAAGGGCGGTCTAGCTATAAAATCTAGTGGAGTAGTGAGCAGTAAAAAGGGATTTAGTTGATAAAATACTGGTCCGTAAAGTGGATAAACTCTATGAAAAAGTTCTCTTTTTATGATACACTAATTCTCCTGGTATGGCCGAGCAATTTATCCCATAACCCGGTCTTATACCTCCTCGGGGCGTCTCTCTATCCTCATCTACTAGGGGCTACATGCCTTCCGCAAACATCCGGAAATTCTGGCTCCAGTATTCACCAACTCACCCAAATCTGACCTTATGATCACAAAGTCTCACTCGTGATACATGATACGTCCCTCTTGCCACTCCTATAGCGTCAGGGACTGCTTCCCCTCCATATTTTCCCTCCCAAGTAAAAAAAGAAACGTCTACGTCCTGTTCTACCTAACGTCCCTCACGAAAAGCAAACCTAGGATCCATAGCGATGTTAACGGACGGCGGGGGGTAAGGCTCCCTCGAACGAACCTCGCATTCCTTTCATATGATACATAGGAGTAGGGGCGCTCAGGCAGCTCCTGTACACGTTACGGACATATAGTACCCGAACACTAGCACTGCCTCGCTTTACTAAGAAAAAAAGTTATGCATACAAGGCAATAAATACGGAGAGGGGGAACAGCTGCCCTCCCAAGGTAAAAGAAACAAATTTTTTTTATATATTTTTATTTTATTTTCTATTCTTACTTGTATACATTTTTTTTATATATTTCTTTCTTTGCCAGCCCCCCTCCCATTCGCTTCTGCTACCCGCCGATCGCCAACCTTTAAGGTCTAGAGTCGGATTCTACCACCTCGTAGCAGGATTGTTAAACCCCACAGCCCTATTGATAAGGGCCAAGTTCTTCAATCTCCCAGTTCCCATAGGGCAGGATTTTTTGATTCTCCTGCCCTACATGACGGATCGTCCAATAATAACTGATTGTCAGCATGGATTGAACTCCTGGGCTCCCGCTAATTGCGCAGGAGTGTTAACCACTGCGCCAGCTAGGTATTTCATGAAATGAAAACCTGGGAACTAATATTTATCCTACTGGAAGCCCGATTTCGGGCTTTTAGTGCGCCCCCTCCCGAGCCGCTGGTAGATTTCAACAGAGGTGTTTCTTACTCCTCAGGTGTTTAATGAGAGACCTTTGCGGAGCCTGGTGTGTTAACAAGCGATCCTTTCTTCTTTTTTTTTCCCCAGGTGCATTAGCCTGGCATCGCTTGTATGCCATGGGGGTGGATTCTATATCGAAAATGATTGTCCAACAAATTATTTAATGACGGGTATCTGCTGCAATAAGGTATTGCACTGGGAGCTGGATCTCTGACTGACGCCCAATAGTAGGAAGGGAAATTTTTGGAAGAGCAGTAGATATTTCTTGATGGTATGTAGGCTAGTCACCTAGATCTGCGCCTGCCATTCCTTCCTTCCTTCCTTCCTTCCTTCCTTCCCTCCTTCCTTCCCCTTACAAGCCGAACCCCGCTGATCCGATCGCCTAGAAACTTTCATGAGAAGGATTCGAATGAGATTGAGATAAAAAGTGGCAGTGAACTCCCCACCCCCATCCATCCTATAAACGGGGGGAAATCAGATCCTCTTTAAACTTACGATATCCTCCGATCATGACATCTTTTCTTTCTGGCAATAATTCCCATACCTGTCAAAAAGATTCTTAGGATTCTTCCTACAGATCAATAACTCACACTGATCAATGCTAAGTGCTTTATTGCTAACCCGCTGCTGTTATCTAGTGCCTACCACTCTCCTAGTTAGTGAATTAGTGCAGAACTTGTCTTCGTCATACCCACTCACTCGTCAATTTGTACATCATGCATCCTATCAACTTGTGTTTTCTCTCAAGCACCCCTTCTGAGCTCTCTCTATATATAGGTGTATTGATGTCGGCTTATGGTGTCGTGGTGTCGGGAGTTTTGTGACCTCATCCTGCCAGCATCCAGTGTGTCTGCGGCGTTCTTCTGAAGGCTTATGCTAGCCTCAGGCACATGGGGGTTGTGTCACAGAGGGTCTTGACAATTAACGAGCGTAATCCGCTGGCTTAAGGACTCCTAGATGTTGGTTACCCTGGTGGTAGGCTGGTTCTTACAATTGTGTCAATATCACAGGGGAAGAGCACGCAGGCCGTGAAGTGCAAATAAGGATGCCTACCAAATCTCTCACCCTCTCCTTGAAAAAAAGAGGGGGATCCCATGTTTGTTGGTTCGGTAATTTACTTTACATTGGCGGGAGTGTTAACGCCTGAGGGGTTGATGAACCATCTTAAGTGTTTGAAAATTTGAATTCAGTTCTAGCCAAGCATGCATATTGTGATAACTAGCGAGAGTAGGGACTCAAGTCGTAAGAATCAACCAATCAATTAGTTTCATAATAGTTCGCGCTGAAAAAGCGGGATGACGTTTTTTTTTCGCAAGGAAAGACTCAGAGCCAAGGATTAAAACTACAAAATAATAATAGTAATGATAATAATGATAAAGGGTGTTCTGCAAGTAATAAGCATAATATAATAATGTAACACCCCTACCACTTCAACTCATAGAGCGCATCGATGAATCGCAATCACATAATCACAGCCCTTTACTAAAACAAATTTAAAAAGGAGTCGCGGTTGCATCAGCGGGGAATCCTCCGTGTTGTACAGGGGGAGGCAATCAAATTATCGTGCGTCCAGAGTTATCAGGGGAAGCTGCGAAAAATAAGACAACCCTTTTGAATGTTCAGAGTGGAAATGGTAATAATGCAAAGGCCGGAGAACAACAAGGACAGCAGTAGAGCTAGGTGTAGAAAAGAGACAAACAAACAAGCAAAGAATTTCAAATATCCACCCTCACTTCCCTCAGGCTCCATGAACAGAAACGGGTTGACGATGTTTGAGTGCTTGGTGGTGGTTCTGCTAGTGGATGTCGGAATGTGCTCGGACGGGTACATAATTTGTGAGCTGTGCTCCCAAAGCTGGGGGACAACAGGCGAGTTTGAAAATTTCCGTCGGACCTGGGGCTAGGTAAGATAAGGTGGGAGATGCCGTGTTTCCGAAATAATAGATTTCCGCACGCTCCAGGAGTTCGGGTGGCGGCTTAGAAGGAAGGTGGGGTGTTGGATAGAGGCTGTTGAGATTAAAGTGCATATAAATAGTGCACAAGCAGCGAATACCGGTTACTCCGAGGATGATATAAAAATTTATACCTCCGCAGCCCCAATCATGCTGGAGATTACGCTTCCGTGGGCTTCCAGCAGCTCTACTATTTCAGCATCCCCGACCACAATAGCCACTGCGAGGGCCGTCACGCCTTCGTCGTCTGGTATGTTAGGGTTGAGATCGCCCCGCCCCAATAACAGCTCGACAACTCCGACATTATCGTATATGGTGGCCGTCAAGATTGGTGTTGCGCCCCTGCTATCTGGCACGTTGGGGTCAATATCCTCCCGCTCCAGCAGCAGCTCGACAATTCCCTCACAACCATACCTGGCAGCCCACGAGAGTGGTGTCAGGCCAGCGCCATCCCGCACGTTTGGATTGACGTCATTCCGTTCTAATAGCATCCTGAAAATTTCATAAAGGCCGCGCTTAGCAGCCACAGATAGTGGTGGTCGACCGTGAATGTCTGGTATGGTAGGATCGACATTTTCCCGCTCCAGGAGCACTCGGACAACTTCCTCCTTCCTTAGCTTAATAGCCAACGAGAGTGGCGTTCGGCCGTCTTCGTCCACCGTGTTGGGGTTGATATCTTCTCGCTCCAGTAGCAGACTCACCACCCCAACATGCCCACGCCTGACAGCCACTTCGAGCGGTGTTTGGCCGCTGCCAACTGGCGTATTGGGGTTGACATCTTGCCGCTTCAATAGCAGTTCGACAACCTCAACACGCCCGTAGTAGGTGGCTAAGAAGAGCGGTGTTCGGCCATCGTTACCTGGGCTGTCAGGATTAACATCTTCCCGCCCCAACAGTAACTTCACTATCCCAGAATGCCCACTCTTGGCAGCGCACGAGAGCGGCGTTCGACGCTGGCCGCTTTCCGTATTGGGATTGACATCGTCCCGCCCTAACAGCAGTTTAACCACTTCCTCGTGCCCGAATTCCGCAGCCCACGCGAGTGGTGATCGGCCATCGCTACCCGGTATGTTGGGGTCGACATCTTTCTGTCCTAACAATAGCTCCACTACCTCGCGATGCCCACGCCTTGCAGCTACTGAGAGTGCAGTTCGGCCAGTTTTGCTTGATATGTTGTAGCCGGCGTCTTTCCGTTTCAACAACATTTTGACAATCTCCGCATGCCCGCCGTCAGCAGCCCAAATGAGTGATGTCCGGCCACCCACGTCTGGTATAGCGGCGTTGACACGTCGCCTTGCGAGGACTGGATCCGTCGCTGGCAGTTTTCGGTTACTTTTTGGCATAGCTTAGGTTAACGTCAGGCTGAATCCAAGATTCTGATATGTTGGTTGGGTAGATTGTGGTTAAAGCTACTGGGGTGCTCGGGAGTCGAAGCTATCCCTTACAGGCCCTTCACCAAGCTTACATAATATCAACCATACTAAGCCCATATTCGGCACGCCACTGGCCACTGGAAACAAACTCCGTTTGGCGCGTCCAATGCTTCTTCTCTAGGGCATGATAGAAACACAGGAGAAGGGTTTAGGGTTTGGTTTGCAAAGACGAACATAACTGTCATTAATTTTTGAAATATAAACTGTCTGAAACCCCACTTTGCCCTAATACCTAGTAGGTTAGAAGTAGTATTTTGCTATCATATTATCATGGTGGTTGTGGAAAAACAGCCATTGTACCTTGGCAGTGGCAGGTTTGCAAGAAATTCAGCAGGAGAATTTCCCTCTAGGATATAAAAATACCATGGTATTTATGTGCATGTCAAGCACACCACAGTTTATCCTTTTTCCAACCAGAAATACTTAGGGAAACTGAAAATACCATGGTATTTGTGACGTGCCAAACAGGGACTAAGGGGTTGTTTGGCGTGAATATTTTTGTGAAATTTGTACGGCTATTATATGATATGATACAAACCATGGTTAACAGAACCTAAGCTCACTAGCGCGTCTTACCCTAAGGGCTACTACAGGCCCTCATTCGGTTCAACTTTCTATGTGCACAGCTTATCACTCGATATCATCTTGTGGAGTACACGTGTGCGGGTAGATAGATAGTAATACCATCTTTCGTTAACATAGTACCTCATTAAATTTTGGAATCAATGCCTAGGGTTTAATTAGAAAAAAGATTGAGATTTCGTCATAACAAGTCATTTCTCTAAACTAACTAATTTGAGGAAAGAGCCTGCGACTTTCTCTTCAATCCTCACAGCCCAAGATCGGCCGCCCCATTCCGGACGTTGAGGACGATATTTGCCTTGAATTGGCTCGAGATTAAGAGCACAGCTATGGAGTCAGATCATTGTGTACGGCAGTGCGACTGTAGGTGATACTATAAATACAAAAGCTATCGCAAAAAATTCTCCGTGAAAGGCACAAGAACTGCCCTACATTCTGGTGATAAGTTGGATTGCACGTCAAGTAAAACACTCGTGAAAAGCCATAAACCCCATACCGGAACCTCGTTATTCCCTCGTGAGAAAACTAAAATACATCTCCCATTGATCCTGTTCCGGTTCCAGAAATCCAACTCTACGAAAGAAACCTAAAGAAAATCGCCATCTCCAAACGACGAAAACGGATTTGGTGGCCCTCCACCAAACCCTGGCGGACCCCCCGCTCCACCAGGCCCTCTAGGCCCCCGCAAACCTCCCCGCGGAGCATCGCCAGGCCCAACCGGATCGTATCGCGCTCCAGGTGGGAATCTAACGAATACCAGTCAGCACTGCACTCACGGGGGTCATACTACGAAGCAAGGTTAAATAAATAGAGAAATACCTTGGGTCAGGAATCCCCCCTCCGCCACCGCCAAACATAGGATGGTCTGGTCCTGGGTGCATCCCGCTCGGCCCGGGCCCGCCCCATCCAGGGCCTTGGCCAAAGAATGGACCGACGAGCGGGGGATTCCGGCCGAGACCAGGAGGGTTCAAATCATCTTCTCCGATACTTAGTGGATTTCTACCACCGGGGCCCATGCCGTATCCACCGCTACCGCGCGGTGGCTGGAGGATTTCGTACTCATCGTCGAAGCCTGGAGGTCGCTCGCCACCCGCCGGAATAGGGGACCGGCCGGGCTGTGGGCCGAAGCCCGGGCCGCCGTACGGTCTCGGGAAACCTGGTTGGCCAAACTCGTCTGATCGCCGCCTGGGTTGCTGTGTCTCCTGGCGAGTTGAGCTTTCAACGCTGCGGCCTTCTTCGTAGCCTGGTTTATGCAGTCCTGGAACCAGCTTTTGCACAATATTGATCTTGACTAAATTGGCCAAGTCCTGCACTCTGCTTGCGCTGATAAACCCGTCCTCCAGCTTTGCCACGCCATCTCCGGCGGAGTACGGGTAGAAGCTCTCGCTGAGGAAGTCCCTTACGACAATGTCGAAAGAGGTAGTTTTATCGTCGCCGATCCCCAAACCCATTACTACAGCTTTGTTCCCGAGACGGTTCACCTTTATCAGGTATTGCAAAGACGATTGTGAGTGCGCATATCGGAAGCCGTAGTTCCCAGGGGAGGTGTTCCAGTTTTGTGGAAGCGGTTTCGGATCCGAGCCTTCGATGGGTGTTTCTATGACAAACTGTTAGCACGAGGGTAACGAGGCGGTAATGATTGAACAGATTAATAGTACCTAGATTATCGTCCTCACTCAACCCCACCAGACGAAACCCCACTGATAGCATGCACGCATGGGTGAATATTGCAACAGCATCATAGGGTGATTTCAAAGGGGGTGCCGCCTCAAGCCCTTGCGGGAGGCTCGCCTTTACGATATTCAGAACCGTAGGGGGACTGAAGGGAATCTCAGCCATGAAGTATAAATCTGAATTAGCGAAACTTGTAGCGACGATTGTGTTTTTCTTCGGTTGAAGCCAAATGAAACAAAGACAATGGTTTGGTTCGGTTATTCTGGGAGGCGGAAAACTTAAGGGTGCGGGGATGATTGTGTCATATCAGTACCCTAATAAACGCACGACGGGAGCCTGAGAACGCTTGAACGCCAAGACTCGCGGAGCAATAATCAATGAGGCACCCTTCTGCAATACGGTAGGTGCAAGGGGGCCATCCGCGGATGGACATTGTAGGATGATGTTAGTATGATATGCTGCATAGCTCACCGTCACTTGTGCATTATACCAAAAATCCATTTCTTGTCACTTTACAACCACCGTAACTTACTATTCAATTAACTTACTACAGAATTCCACAAGAAGATTTACCCATCCTCGAGGTTAAGCACTAGCGCGGGTTCCTATATCACTACGGCAACCGCGCTTGTCGAACCGCTTTTGGGGACTGCAACTCCCTATTAATTAACGTTGCAAATTAAGAACGTAAAAGGATTGATTCGTTCACGCAAAAGAGCTATGATACCAGTAAGAGACGAACAAAACCTATGACCGGCCAGAAATTGTGTTATCATACCGAGGAACACATGACCTCAGCCCTACGCGTGCCAATCTCACCACCTCTTCTATATTATCAGTATAATAACTCTGCTAAGCTCTATGAGGACGCACACAAGTGCTTAATCCTATATCTCTAGCAATGCCTGCGTACGGTACTTGTAACGATGGGAAATAAAGTAAAATAAAATACAGTCTAGTGACTTGTAAATAAGATCAGACGGGTGCGTTTAACCTCGATACCGTGAGCCAGCCACATAATTATTATCAAAATATTATTATTATGATAGGTTCCTTCATGCCAATTTTCTAAATTCCCCGCGAACACCCAAAACCAGCAGTTCTCCAATCAAACGCCCTTTTTTTCCACGAGCCCCGATACAAGCTCCTATGGATAACTCAAAGTAGCCCTAAAATTTAGAGCACTACATATCATACGTTACACAGCCCCTCGGCTCAATTGCACAAAATAAAAACCGGACCCCGAATACTGAGATTCTCAGGTATGATACTTGTGGATATATGTTTGCATAATAATTAATGGGTGGGGGGGTTGGCACGAAGTGTAAGAGCTGAATCGCCTTTCTTTTCAGCATTTCGTCGCCGAACACTACCGTATCAAGATACATCGCAACTGCTAGTACACTAACTTTTTGCTTACTTACTCCTAGCACCAGCAGTGTGAAAGCAATTGTCAATTTTATATGTTAAACTCTCTGTGGTTCCCTTTCATTTGATTATTTCTTGAGGAATAAAATTTGTTGGCTAAACTTGTTCATTTTGTGAGGAAAACCCGGTGGGGGTTCCAACTAATGGTGGGACAGCTTGCAATGATTGACCGACTGTGAATTGCGGGGGCGCCGTACTGTGCCGTCCAAGAACCATACCAATTGTGTGGAGGCATCTACAAGCACTGTGCAATTGGGTTTAATCCCGTAACTCCATGCGTGATTGAAGTTGTGCAACTCTCGACATCTATCCGGGATATGATATCAGTGGGATGCCTCTCAAAATTTATGACATCACTAGCTAGCTACAGGCGAGAATGTCATAATATGACGACGGTAGCAATGATAATACCACTGAATTCGAGCCACCTCTAAATCCCCAAGATACAAATATTTCATCCTCAAACTTTATGAACACAAGCATTTTGTTACCCGCTATCATAAGCTAGCTTATCAACCACTCGACCACAATGAGCTATGGTCTATTCACCTACTCCCCCGAATCAACAAGCACCCGCTACAGCGGCAAAACCACCCCTCACAACGAAAAGCTAAAATCGCCCCCATAGCGCTTAGGAACGAACGGAAACCCCCTGAACCTCTCGCTCCCCCACGCGCACTGGTATATTGCATCGCTTCCCATACCACCCCGGTCAACAACCTATATTACAGCCCATAAACCTCCCCACTCTCACAACCAGATTCGTTGACTCGATTCCTAGGGAATCCGCATAATAATAATACAAGCAACCCAAATAACAGGAGGGGAAAAAACAATAATGCCGAAACCAGACCCTTAACACCCAACCTATTTGACTCAAGAGAAAGGGAAAATGGAAAAAAATAGAAAGGGAAATAGCAAGATAAACGCCGGAACCACTTTTTTTACTATAGTAGCAGCAGTAGCAGCAGAATAGGGAAAGTAGACTAAAGTAAGATAGATAGGGGGACCACAAAACCAAAGCAAGGGGGAGGTAGGAAAGGAGACTGAGGCCAAACGTGATTGAGAGAGAACCGGAGATGGGGACCCCAGGAAAGCGTAGAGTAACATAACAGGGGATACCTGGGGGTTGGGTAGAGGGAAAGTTGAGGCAAAGTCCAGTCGACTCGATGAGTTCCTCCACCTATCCCTTCAATTACGGTTCTTTCTGTACACACCATTGATACTCGGCACTAACCACCAGGAAACAATGTCTCTTCGAGCACAAACCGTACTAAGGATTACCCGGTGGTAATAACTGCCCTTCCAGTATCTCTACCAACATCCTCGACCTAACCAGTGGGATGTCACTTGCTGTAAAGTCGAGTCTACCACTTCTAGTGAGTACCTCAGCAGACTTGAGTGCAAATACTCCGCAGTCGTTCATGTTCTTTTGCTGAGGAGCGCCCGGCATCGCGTAGTCGACCCAGTCAGTATCGTTAAATTTTCCCCCGGTTTCATCACGCATGTACTCCCTCATTATCTAACGGACTATTAGCAAATAAAGATTAACATTGGGTGCATGGTCGGGGAATAAGCTCACTTTATACGGGCCAGGTCTAGATTCCGGTGTGAATTTCCCTCCCAAGGAATCGTAGTATTCGAACTGTTTCTGCTTAAAGTCTACCACAGCGAGACACCAGTGGTTGCCTCCAACATGAACCGGCATCAACAAGTAATCCAACTTCAAGAGATCCTCGCCCCCGCACTTAGCACGTCTTGCCCATCTTGCGACCGCTTTGTGACCGCCATCCTTGAGTTTTGGCCAGAAATAGGTGTTGTGCGCGAAGATCTTCTTGGGCCCATTTGGGAACGAACTATTAGTCCTCTCGCAGATGAGGTTCATGTAGAAATTTATGATTTCATCATTCAACCATTGGTTCGGCCTAAGACGTTCGAAGTCACGATTCGTGATCGGGATATTCCACTTCGTGATGTAGGTCTTGTTGAGGCCTGGCCGGCTAACCTCCACAAAGGTTTTTTCGGCCTTCGCTTTCCGAACGGGATCAAGAGGTGGTATTACTTCCTTCTTGATTTTGTTTCGTGCCTGTTTTATTCCAGTCAGTTTTAAAAGAGACTAGGGGAGAAGGGGAGAGAAGAGGCACTTGCATCTTCAGCTCTCAATCTCTGAATCTCGATCTCCCGTTCTTTGCGTTTCCTTTCCACTTCCTCAAGATTCAAAAATCCGTGCTCGCCTCTCGCCCGGAGTTGCTCTAATAAGACGTCAAGTGGTTCGGACTCGATATGCGCCTTCATTTGAGACCTTCGAAGCTGCACGCTGTGAGTACACCAAACCAAGCCCCATGAACGAGCACCACTTACTGCTTCCTGCTTCTTCTTTTTCTCCTTTTCATCCTTAGATTGAAGTTTTTGCACTCGGCCAGAACTTATTGGTCTGTCAATAGATGCTAGTCTAGCGGATCGCCGTAGTTCATCATTTGGTAACCGCTTGTCGATCAATGGAGTTTGCAAAACTGACTGAGCTCTTGGACTCAAGTGCGACTTCCATGACACTTTATGTGACCAACCGAGTTTATTTGCCATATGCCCGGGGAACTTTGGTGTCAAACTGGCGCCGGGCGATAAAAAACCAGCTTGAGCTAGGCGGGTAGCAAACTTCTGGTCTCTGCGGCCCACTGCACCCCGTAAAATAGACCTCACTTGTAATGGCTTCTTTATCGGAACTGCAAAAAAAGGTTCCTCTTTTTTTACTATCGGGCAATTGGCCCGAACCTTTTCAGAATCGGAAAAGGCCTTCGGCGCCAACCCTCGAGCGAGATTGGGGAAAGACTCATCCCCAGAAGCCGAGGCCTGTGGCGAAGGTAATTGCTGAGTCGTGACGACACTTTCGCTGGCATTCGGCCCGGGCGCTTTTATCTTTAGCCCATCTCGAACGGTATCGCCATGAGAGCGTCCGTGTTCTCTTTTTGAAGGCCGGGAGTGGATAGCATTGGGAATAGATGTGATTTCGTCGTTGGCTAAGTTCAAAAGGTGGGTCAGTAAGCTGAACCTCAAAACACGATCCAGACAGGTTACTAAGGGCAAGTACAAGAGCGGGGCGAATTTCCAGCTTCAGTTAATTTGGGCCGCTTTGACCCAGGCCTTCCATCTAGTGGTCCTGTTGTTTCCACTGTTTGCGCCGCTTCTGTCGTTTCTATGGCTCTCACCGTTTCTATCGTCTCCCCGGGTCGGCGAACGACTGCCCCAAAACAGCGTTATTAATAAAATACTCAACGGGAGAAAAGCAAACTTGAACGGGCGCATCATACAACTCCAGTCGACAATAGTTTTCCAAATATTGCTAATGTATCCAAATCCCCACATGCCCGGAGCACTAAACGCGACAGATGCCGCCCGAGCACGGGGAGGGGTAGTTGTGGATGAATGACTCCCTTCGTCCCCCTCCTCGTCCTCCTCCTCACGCTTCCTTTTTTGTGAGCTTGTCGATGATGGTGGCGAAGTAGTCGGTGAGGAAACAGCGACAGGTGTAGCCGGACCGACAGAGGACTCGGGGGTGGTGGTCGGATTATCAGAAGCTATTGCGGCAGACTCCATAGAAGAGTCAAGTCGCGTATAGCGAGGCAAAACGATTTGTGAAGACACGATTGCTGACGCAAGTTACAACCGGAGGTTTTATTGACGCAGCGGATATGTGTTGTAGGCTGCGGTTGAAAAATAAGGGTAGTTAAGGAAGGCGGACAAAGAAGATGCAAGCGTGTTGGAGAGGGCGGGTTGCGACAAACAGGGAGGTAGACCCACGAGGAATCTTGGCCGGGGGATTGAGAGAAAGGGAGGATCAGGGATGCAATAGATTTCAGGATGGCGTGGGGAGAAATTGTAGAAAAGGCGCAAGATGGGTGGGGCTCTCAGTAGTTGAAAGTTCAAGGGGCTCAATCGTGAAAATGAATTTGGGCAGCGGGAGTGGGTTGGGATGATGGAAGTGATGGAACAAAAATATGCGGTATCATAAGTACCGTGCTAATACGAAGACGCCGTTAAGATGAGTGTCGGGCGCAGGGTTATGTAATACGAGAAAGAAAAAAATGCAAACCATAATCACGTGATACAGAGCCTTCACCTTGGCGGACCTTGTATCAAATTGCATGCTGCCATGCAATTGGCGAGGAGCCATAAACCCATCTCATCCCTACCCTACGTACTCGAGCATAGTACAACCTCGATTACCGAGTTCCCTACCGCACATTCTGACGGTATGTGAAGCGACGGGCCCCCTCCCCACTTCTTACATTCAATTGCCACAATCCAGCACCCGTAGGAAAGTCCCCTGACATACCGGTACGCCAATCTTAAAGTGCCTGGTACCTCTTTCCGAACGACTCGACTGGCCTTCTTTTCACATGTATTGCCGTGCACAAACACCCGATTTCCGGATATGCTTATCTCTACTGCGCTTCGCCTACCCCGCCAACAATTGGGCCGGGATTGGCTTATACCCCTAGCCCAAACGCCTCCACAGTACCAAACGATCAGCTCCGAAACCTATAATGCTACATTATGTACCATTTCCGTCTGAAAGCCCCTCTTCCGGAAAAAAAAAAATGCTGAATCCAAGACGCTCATGTTCAAGACTCACATGATCAGCACAAACACACCCAGTATATAATATTATTATGCCACTTAAATTCTCTGTCTTCAGATGAGCTCCATGGCCAATTAGAGGAGACACAGCCGACGGGCAGCATGAGACACCAGCCCTATAGCCTCCATCAGGGAAGTGGGAAAACGGGTGGACGTTGAGTAACACGTTAAACCCCTACAAAAAAGCAAGACCTCGAGTTCCTAAGATTGGACGGGATGTTCTTTGCTCGTTACCACAATCACATACCCTACTTACGAGTGCAATACATCGCCTTGGCCGAGTGCCGTAATCCCAAGTTTCGAACAAGTCGATACAACGCCGACAGATTTCCAAGGAGCAAATCATGGCACTGCTCAACCACCCCGACATATCAGCACCCCGGAATCCGTGAGAGAGAGCCTAACTAGATCTGGGACATGACAAAGCCTTTTTTGTTTTTCCGGGGCTAAAGATCAGTTCCTGCACAAGCCAGGCTTTAGGGTAGAAATTTCTACTATGGGTAAATTTACACGGCCGTGTGCTATGAGCTATCATACAAGGCACAGGAGCATAGCTTGATTCATGAATTTAAATACGATACCAGCACTCCAAGACCAGTTTTAAACATGGTATCATAACACTGTCGGAGTTACACCTAAAAAGCAAGTGCAAATAAACCTCCAAGCAAATACCGGTAATTTTGGGTTCAGTTGTGTTGACTTCCCCATAAGTTACAGCGTTGCTTATTGCATGTTGGAGGGCGGACTGCAACAAAGAGAAGGAGGGGTCAAGGATGATAGGGTCATCAAACCTGCCCTCCGCATCTCATTCACCATCCGCAGAAACGAAGCGCACAGTACAGCACATGAAGCCGGGTACACCTTAAGTCAAGTGTGGGGGATTCACGCCGCCCCGATCGAAAATAGAACGTGCGTGCGTTGACCAGTATTTTTGGTGTGGAATCTGTGAGTGGGTTACATTGCGGTTGCGGCTGTACAGTACTCGTACCATACAGTCCGTAGGGCACAGCGCAAAGAAGGAATTCTTCTGTATTGGGGAAAAGAGAGTTGGTGATGCGGTATGCTGGACCCCCAATTTCCTGACGTTCGTGAACACGACTAAGTTACCATTTCATAGGTACATGGCTGCGGTGCGGCTGATTTTGTATTTGTTTGGCTGGCGGAAAGCCTTATTACCGTGGTATACTGTAGCTGGGATAAAATATATTGAATTACTGAGGCTCCGGCCCATTTTTTGCCCGTATGCAATAGGAGCTGTGTCCACAAACGTCAGAAAATTACGAAGAGTAGGCTCACCGATTCTCTGCTTTAGCTGCCGATGATCAGGGCTTTGGATAATAAGTACCCGTCTGACAACCGAATGTGCCTCAAGAGCTAAGTTATGCAGCAAATTTGAAATTACCTCTTCACAAACTGTGTATTTTTTTTTAATCCTTACTGCCCTCGAGCACCCCTTGTTGCCGAGAGCTTTCAGAAGCTTCAATCATTCAGTTGCGGCCATCCTTCCCTGCTGTAATCGTTGCACTATCCAGCTCTTTACTTAGAGTATGCTATGATGCCACAGCGTATATGTAAGATAGGACAAGCACCACAGCCCTAACACGGCATCCTTTCACTGACACCCACCGAAAGCACTGAGCAGGACTCGTCGTGCTTGTAAAAAAAAACCCATCTGTGCTCCCGAAAAAAACAAAACTGTCGAACCCCTTATCTCTCCCTCCTTTCCCTCCCCCACAACACCCCTCCCTACACCCCCAGTCACCACTAAAGAACCCTTCTCCACCCCTTTGACCGTTCTCTTCATCACCCCACCACATAACCACCGGAATTCTATCCACAGTAATTCGCCACACTTTTTTGGTTGAGACGGGGTTCTCTTCGATTGGATTGTTTCCCGGTGCATCTCCCGAGATCTCTCTCTTTCAAAAGTGCCGCCCCACGCCGCCAGACCGGTGGTTGAGGGTTCCAGGAGTCCACACCCTACGGTGCTGTACACCTTTCCATTAGGGTAGCCAATATACCCACACACACCCTACACTAAGAAAACGTGGGTTTTGGCGGTGGGGACCGCAGCAGCCCTTTGCGCCTCAGAGTGTGCGAATACCTGCATCCACAGCCCTGCTCAGCAATTCTTGGAGAAGCAACCGCAGCAAAGGCCCGACTCCGCTTCATTTTCCTCCCTGAGGAACTACAACCTCGCTTTCGGACCCCGGGGTATACGAAGAAAGAGGAAAATAAAGGTCGGCGAAAAGCTACAATAGGACTATCCGATCGCTGCGTCCTGGACAGATCCACAGCCGAAAGAACGGCACTCCCGACAACTGGCGAAGGGTAGTCGGTTTACCCCTCTACGATAACCGGGAGTGGGATTACAGAACAAGCAGCCCCTGCGATGGATAGCTCCAAAGTGAATGCGTTTGTGCGGGTGTCCGGTCCACCGAATCGCAGTTACCTGGTCGGATATCCCGGAATTTCAGCTACTCTGGTACCTATACCCTTTCCACTCCTTCTCATACTTGACTGCCCCACAATGCCCCTTTCCTTTTGCCATCTGAGTTGCCATATTGCCCGGGAGGGAGATTGAGAATATGTGTGCGGGGAAGCTGACAGGAGTCTTGCCATCAGCCGCGAATAGAGGGTAAAGTAGAAATCAGACCCGGAGCGGGATACAGTGCACCTGTCGGAATTTCATACGTTGCCATTGGTCTCTACCGGAAGGAAACAATACACCCACATGCCGACAGCATAATCAGCAACCACCTTGCAGCGCCACGGAAAGAAATCAGAGATCTTGTGGGAAAGGAGATGCGATTATTTCAATGCTCGGCAGGAAGGCCCTATGACAGTGTGCTGGCGATGGACCTACCATTTGTTTTATTCATACCATTCTCAAAAGCGGGGAATGAGGATATAATCAAGGTGCCACCAGCAAGTTTACAGTTACCTTCGCGCGTGGCGGAAACATATTATGAGTTAGTAGTGTCGGTACAGCAGGGCTCAGCAGATCTCAAGAAGCATTCATTTCCTGTGCCCCTGAGCAGATATGACACGCTATCGTCCTTCGGGATGTACAACAGGCCAGAAACGCAAGAGCGGGTTTCAGATCATTTGGTAACACTGAGCATGTGTTTGCAACGATGGTCTTTTGGTCCTAGTGATCCTGTGGAAGTCCGGGTACGGCTCACTCCGAATCCAGATTGGTTGTCAAAAGCAAAAAAGGTTTCAATACAAAGGATAGTGGTAGTCATTGAGGAGCAGATTACATATAATCCCGAGGGGGACGAGCCCACAACAAAAGTTAACAAACTCATATCAAAGAAGGAGGTGGTCGGTCAAAAGTTACCACTGGATGGATATCAAAGCGATATAACAATACGATTCCCGGCCAAAGAGCTCAGAGATAGTGATGGATTTTTGCCACCCCCGAAACCTGCATTCCCAATGCATCCAATTGTTGGATTCACCACAACGGCAACGCTATATAAGATAGATTACTTTTTATCTGTCAAGGTTGGAATTCCCAATTCTACGCATTTCGGGCTGAGGCAGGAATCTTTTTTTCTAACTTTTGTTAGGCGCATATGTCGAGTTGTAAAGACATCACACTCCGCCAAAAGATCATTGTTTCACCGTTCGACCACCAAACCTGCCTTGACGAGCTGCCCTTGATCATGCAGGCGGCGCAGGACGCGTCGAGCATCAATGCGGCAGGGCCAATGCTTCCCGCTCCAACAATAGTACGACCAGGCGACCCAAATGCACTGAACTGGCTAGGGATGACGATGGTTGGCAACGAGCGCAAGTTGTTAATTTATTAAGGATAGATTGAGCGGTTAAATCACTATCGCCCCACCGGGCGATCAAACACCGTCCCCCCCCCCAAAAAAAACACCCAATTGGTGCTGCTCTTTCATGTGTTTCCAGGGAAATGGTATAATGTGGGCATGTTTTTCTCTTTCCTTGCTATACTTTTTCGGGTGCTTCTGCTTTGTTTGGAGTTAAGTTACATTTGGGGGGTCATTCTGTATATCCACGTCTTCTTTTTTCTTTCTTTCTTTCTTTCTTTCTTCTTCTTTGCTATTTCTACTCATTTAGCCCCTACGTTTTTCATATTTCTGCTTGTTTTTCTCCCTGGGGATTGGATAGCTACGATTATTATAACTTCTTTCTTCACTTCCCCCCAACGGATATGCTCTCGGCTGCCCTTTCTAGTGTGATTTTTTCTTCTTCTTTCCTCCCTCCCACTATCGTCTATTTCTGATACCTCCACCCCCCTCTCTCCCCCCCCCTTCATCTTTGCACGTGGGTATGACGCTCTGGCAGGGCGTTTGTTGTGCCGGCAATTCATAAGCTATCCGGACGTTTTAGTGTCAAGATTCCCTGATACCTCATGAATGGACTAGTAATTTTCCGTGTTTGGCCACACATCTGGTTTCCACAGGACTTGTCTAATAGGATGAATGAAAATAGGGGCTGTGAGATTTCTGTCATCAATACCTGTGCCCTGGCGTACCTACAGGGTACATGACGGACGCTCCACCGTTGTTGGCGGTGGTTTACCTTTTGGAGTAGGATGATGATTAAATACTGCGGGCTGCTGGGAGAGGGAAAGTTTAGCCTGTCTGCCCATAGCAATAGCGCTGGACCGAACTTTACGTCAAAAGCTCCTTCTACAATCTATGTAAGCTAAAGCAGCTGTTGTAGATTCACTAGTAGTCAAAGTGTTCCACGGTGAGTCCCTCCGCCCCCGCCCCCACACTCCCCACCTCCCCCTTTTACAGTATGATACTCGAGTGCAATACCGTGTTGTACCTCAGACCAAGCGAGCGACACAAGCTACCGTCCTGCACCAAACCAAAACCCCCCACCCAGCCAACAACCCATCCGCCAAGACCCACGCACGCACCATACACCCCAAATGCAGTCTTGCCCTGCCCTGTCCCGCCCTGTCCAGTCCGGTCCAGTCCGGTCCCGCAGGGTAAACCACTGCACAATCCAAGTCAACCTGCGCCTCAACCTTCTTCCAACCTCATCTCTCCATCCTTCCATCTTCTCTCCCCTCCAACCACCACCACCACCACCACCACCACCACCACCACCAAGCAAAAATCTCAATTACAATCACAACTACAATCGCAATGTCAACCACCACCCCCTCCAAACCCCAAGACCAAAACTCCGTCCTCCTAGTCTCAAATGACAACCACACCTTCATCCTCCGCAAATCCTCCGTCATGATATCCCCCGCTATAAAAAGCATGTTGGATAAGAAGAGCAATTTCGAGGAGGCACAATTTAACCGTGTGGTTTTCAAGAATATGAAGTATGCTAAAATCCCCCCCCCTCCTCCTCCTCCCCTCTTCTTCTTCCCTCGTAATTCTAATCAATGTGGGGGGTGGGGTTTTAGTGGGGTTGTGTTGGAGAAGGTTTGTGAGTATTTTTATTATCGAGAAAAGTATAAGGATGCGGTGGATGTGCCGGATATGGACATCCCACCAGAGTTGGCGTTGGAGTTGTTGATGGTTGCGGATTTTTTGTACACTTAGGGTGCTTTCTCTTTTTTTTTTCTTGACACAGTTGCAGTCTTGACTTGGTTGTGGTCTTGACACGGTTGCAGAGGAGGGGACGGAGGTAAATTGGGGTTTAATTCTCGGTTATACCTGTACATCTATGGGTGGGGCGAGCTGTACTGTACACCTATGCTATGCTATGTTACGAAGTGCCTCTGGCTACGTTACCGCCCCTACCGCCTCCCCTTCCGCTACCTCTACCTCGTCCTCTCCCACCGCCCAACTTCCCTCCACCCCTCCCCCTCCCGCCTTTCCATTTATACATAGGCTCATCGCCAAATCCGACGTCTGCGAATTTGATAAAGCTCGTAACACCTGAATCCACGATTGCTAGAATAACATTCCTATAGCCGTCCTTCAGCCGTTGAAATTGTGGTTTCCCACTCGTCTTCTCGTCTACGGGGACAGAGTCGAATAGGGCGGATAACTGGGATAGCGTTGGCAGGGATGTTTCTCGCGCACTGATGACGGCTACAAGAAAGTCCGCTGGTGGTGGGTCGGACTTTTTAAAGTGCGGTTGGGGCTTCCAGACTTTGTAGGCAATTCGGAAGGGGGTCTCTGAGGCGGTTGTTATGATGTTGGTGGGGGTGTGTGGAGGATGGTGGGAGGGGATTATTGATAGACGGGAGTAGATGGAGTCGTATGTGCGGTAGGTTCCTTGGGCGATCACTGGGCCGGCAGGGGGTGGTTTGGGGCGTGTTAGGAAGAAGGTTGCGAAGAGTTGTTTGAAGATGCCGGGGGATGTAGTTGTTGCTGGTCGGATTGTTCCGACCATCTTTTCTTCCTTCTCCCCCCCACCCATTGCCTCCTCATCGTCATCATCATGGAAGAAAGTTGGCGCCCGCGCAAGAATATACCCCGCCCTCTTCAAATATGCATACACTTGATACCTCTCCAGCCCCCCACACCCATCAAGCGCAGTGGCATACACCCCCTGCAAGCTCATCGGCACACCTTCCTCCCACCAGCACTCTAGGTTCCCCCTCTCAACCAGATAAATCGTCTCCTCTGGTAGCAGCCACAGCACCCCTCGTCTGTCGGCCTTCCCGACTGTCTTGAAGTGCGGTCCCCGAGCCATGTGAACTTCCGCCATACGCTGCGATGGTCGCCAGGTTGCTGATACGTACTGTTTGCCAGAGTGTTTACGCTCCCCCAGTAGCGCTTCATGCATTGCTTGTCGGGACTCGTTCAGGACGCGGTCTTGGAGGTCAGTGCCGTCCGGTTCGAAGTCCTTCTCGCCGCGGCGGGGGAGAGTCGCGGCTCCCGTTCTGGGAGGCTGTAAGCATCGGAAAAGGTAAAGGAGAAGGGGGAGGAGGGGGCTACTTGTTGTTGAGGAGATTTAGGAAGCGAAAGTCTTGCGCCTCATCCGAGGGATCGGCATCTTGAGTATTGTTCTGGGCGTTGCGGATGTTATCGTCTTCCGGTTCGTCCATTGGGCACTTTTTCTCGTAGTTTATCGCTGCAGGAAACTGGTCCCGTTGAATCGATGGTTAGCAGTGGAGGTGCAGCGCTGTACGGTACTATAACTGGAGGCGTCCTGTAGTTGTGATGTAGATGTACCACAAGTACCGTACTGCGCAACAAGATGGAAATGGGGGAAGAGGAATCAACCTTCCCGCACAGTTAGAATGTGATGTTTGAAAACTTACCCTGCCGTACTATGCCTGTCTGGCTTCTTATCTAAAACACCCTAGTTGCCGATCCCACAAAGATCCGGAGCTCTTGGCATCTTCTAAGCTTAAATCGCGCCAAGATTTCCGGATACTATGGAATCGGCAGATAGCGTCACTCCTGTTCATTTCCCATATCCCCTTCTCTCATCTTCACCTCTCCCCTCCCTTTACACCTCTTCTCTCCCTCCCCGTTGCTCCCATTACCCCCACCACAGTCCCTCGCTTTTTTCCTAAGTGTCGCTCGTTCATTCTTTAAGTTAAACTTAACATTCTTTGTTTGTTGTTCTTGTTGTAGTTTACTCTTCCTCCGAATGAAGCTGCAATTCGTGGTCACCCCCGCGCCTCCCTCTCTTACCGCACAAAACACCGGGTTAACTGACTCCTCCTCCACAGTCCATTCTCGCAGCGCTCCTAGCCGGATCCGCATCCGCCGTTCGTCCGCTCACTGTCAGTGGTGGAAATTTTGTCAATTCCGCCGGCGACAGGTTTGTAATTGTTGGTTTGGCGTATCAACCTGGTGGCGGTATATCGCACTCGCCCCACGCGCGCCGGAATTGAGACCGGGATTGTGTGGCTAATAGATTACGGGTGGCGGTTAGCTTCGGGGTATGATCCGGCATCCGGGAAGGATCCGTTGAGCGATCCTGATGTCTGTCTTCGCGGTAAGGTTCCTTCCGCGAGAGCGCATGAGGTATCGGGTGGTTAATGTTAGTTCACGGAAGCATAGATGCTGCGATAATGCAGAGACTCGGAATCAACACTGTCCGTATATACAATGTGAATCCGAATGTTAATCACGACATGTGCATGTCCATCTTCAATTCCGTTGGGATCTACGTGTATGTACCATCCTCACCATATCTCACTCGCCCTCTAATGTTCCCCCTCCAGAGCACTAGACGTCAACTCCCCACTCGCCGGGGACTCCATCCACCGCCACGAGCCCGAGTCTTCCTACAACGAAGGATACATAAAGCGCATCTACAGCGTTGTTGACGCATTCAAAGGCTACCCTAACCTCCTCGGCTTCTTCGCTGGCAACGAAGTTGTTAACGATGTCCCCTCTGCATCCCTAGTTCCCCCCTATATCCGTGCCATCCACCGTGACCTGAAAAACTACATTGCTAAACACGCCCCTCGCACGATCCCGGTCGGGTACTCCGCCGCAGACGATCCGACCAGGCGACCGATGTGGGCTTATCTTTCCTGCGGTGACGATGCGGATAGTAGATCAGACTTTTACGGGCTGAATTCTTACCAGTGGTGTGGAGATTCTACATGGGAGAACTCGGGATATCAGGGACTAGTAGATACCTTCAAGAACACATCTATTCCGCTATTCTTTTCAGAATTCGGCTGCAACAAGATCCGCCCGAGACCATTCGGTGAGATCGCGGCGCTCTACGGTGAGCGCATGATCTCCTCATGGTCCGGCGGTCTCGTATACGAATACTCCCAAGAAAAAAGTGACTATGGCCTCGTCCAGATCGATTCCAACGGCGACGCAAGACTCCTCAAGGACTTCGATAACCTGCAGGGCCAATACAACAACATAAACCTCGACCTCGTCAAGACCAAATCTAGCGCGGCAACCGCAGCCCGCCACCCCAAGTGCGAAGACACCTTTATCCTCCTGGGCCACTCGGAGACATTCAACACCTCCACAACCCTCCCGCCCAACCCCGCTACCGGCCTCCTAGAGAAGGGTTCCGGGAATACCAACGTCGGCAAACTCGTTTCCGTGACGCAGACCAAGACCCCGCACAAGGTTTTTACCAGCACCGGTGTCCAGATCGACGGTATTGAGATTAAGATGTTGAAGGATGACGAGAGCAATACTCCATCTGGGGAGAATACTAGTTCTGCGGCGTCGGGTGGGTCTGGGGGCAGTTCGGGGAGCAAAAAGGGCGCTGCGGGAGGGTTGAGGGTCAGTGCGGTTTTTGTCGTTAGTGTTACAGTAGTGGTTGGGTTTTTGGGGTTGGTCTAGCAACGTACTATTGGGCTGGCGTGTGATGGGGTTAGATGGAGTACGTGATGTGATGCTATTAATGATGGGAGGAAATGAGCGAATGGGTTGATGAGGGATGCATGTCAGAGAGAGCAAAATTTAATGTGATCTATTTTGACTCCCGAACCACAACGATTGACTCCCCCCCGACTTCCAATGATACCCTGTCCTCCAAACGCCTTGCGTTACTCTCTCTACCAATCATAGGATATCACAAACGGCCTCAAAACAATATTACACGAAAAAAACAACTATTCCAAATCCCTAGCAACAACAACACACATTTCCCTAGAAACCCACGTCTTCCTCCCAATCATCTTTGCAACGACATCGACAGGAATCCCATCCGGCCCCAGAACCCCCTCATGCCCATCCCCATCCGCCCCATCCTTCCCACCACCACCCCTCCTAACCTCCTCAACACTAGCGCTAATTTCAAACTCACCCTTGCACAACACCACAAATCCAATCTCTACAATCCTAACCTCTCCGACCTCTAACGGTCGCAGGCCCTGCTGCAATAGCCCATTAAACGCAAACCTTCTCGTCAAGTCCATCGTAGCCCCACCATTGGCCCCCCCCTGGTTCCGAAGTGCCGGTAAAAGCCTAAGTAGCGGGATCACCGTCCTCGCCGTCCGGTTCGTCAGTGTAGTGACAAGCGTCAAGAAATTATCCGTGACAACAAGGTACTTTGCCGGACCGATCTTGCGGACCTGTTCCTCCGCCTGCTTCACGGAGACGTCAACGCCAATGTCTTCTATGCGGATAGCCTCAACCATCCTAGGGCTTAGACGGATCCCACGAAGTTCTATATCCCCCGACCGGCCCGTAGATATCTCCTCCCAGCGGCCGCGAACGCAGTCGAGGACCTCCTCGCGGTACCAGAATGACTCGCGGGATTGACGCTCTTGCTCTACTGACACCTTCGTTGTCGAGACGACAAATTGACGCTGGTTCGCAGATAGAGAGGGGATTGGGTGCGAGGGGTTTTGTAGGAATATGCGCTTTATCGGCAAGATAACGCGGGAAGTGTGGCCGGCTTGGAGGACATCCTCGGCGTAGAATGAGCCTTCCCAGCCGGACTCGGGGTCTTCAGAGTTTTTGGAGGAGGGGTCCCGAACGTTCATCCTTATCTTGAGGGCTTGAGGCCAGGCGTTTCGGAGGTCGAGGAGCATCAAGCAATATTGTGCTGGGTCATCTTTTAAGCCCATTCTTCGGAAGAGCTCTTTGAACTGACCTTTTTGGCCGACGCCCTCTTGCTCATCCTCCAGCCCTCCCACTCCATTCATTTGTGTGTGGTTGAAAGAGTCAAACTGGAGATCTGTACTAAAAGGGACAAAGTCCACGCGGGCCAATTCGATACTTGCGTTCACCGTTACGGTGATCGGGAAGACGACCTGACGTGTGTAGAATCTATCCGTCACCTCGTTCCGTGGTATCCCCAGATGCCCGTAGTCTGCTTGGACGCTTCCGTGTGTCAATCCAGGCTTTCCTAGTACCTCAACTTCAAAAGTTGCCACTCCATGTGCCGGGACGAAGACAGCCCTCGCTTCGGCCTTGTCCCCAGATCCCTCTTCGCCACCATTATTTGAGGTCCCGTTGGCACCCCGTATTGCCCTATCCCCTCGATGCCAAACAAAGGCTCTCTTTCTTGCCAGCATAAGCTCTAGCTCATACATCTCCGCCGGGCTGTTTCCCTTATCAGCAAGAGCTTGCTGAATCCTCCCTGTAGTAGAATCTCTAAAGCTAAATACCAAAAGGTCCACGTCTGTACCACTTAGGTTCTTGAAAGTGATATTAAAAACCCTACGCTCACCCTCGAGCACCATGAGAGCGCTCTGGGAAAGACTTGTTGATTTCACCACAAGCAGAGGTTGTGATTCAACCACAGTTAGATATAGATTCTTTGGAACAGGACGCAATTGCGGTGGCGGCCTGGACAATCGCCCAGAGACAGTTGACACTGGCCTCTCGACCTTAGGATCTGCAGCTCTAAGTCCATATCGCTTCCTCTTCGTATCTCGTTCCCGATTATCTAGCCCCTCGGTGAATATCGGGAATGTCCTCTCCCTGCACCCAAACACTTTGATCTTGCACCCAGTAACCTTAATACTTCCACTTTGCTGGGGCGTAGCATAAACAGCAACCTGATACGTTCTATACGGGTTGATAACAACACCAACTTTTTGTACCTCTAGTTCGACTCCTGTAGCATCCAGTGTGATGCTCTCGACCTCGACATCGAACTCAAACGGGTTCTGCAGGGTCACTCGAAACTCCGCCGCCTCGCCCTTAACCAACACTGGCTCGGCAGCAGCCGCCTCTGTCTTCTTTAGGAACGGGTTGTAGATGAACGGGTTCTTATCAACTTCAATTGGTGCCGATGGAGGCGTATCTGAATCCGCATCCATCAACTCATTCTTGGAATGTGATATTGGCGGCCTCCACATAGAATTCTCCACCACCTCCACATCTCTCAACAAAAATTGATCCCAGTAATCCGCCTCCACATTTGGCAGGCCCAACTTTCGCGCAGCGCCCACTGTCCGTGAAATTGTCGTGGACAGTCTTATTTGTTCCTCCTTTGTGAGATCCGCATCGGCGGTCCTTAAAAGCTGAGTAGTAAACCGCAATACGCCATGGAAATCCGGCAATGCTTCGCAAAGAGCCGTACAGTTCCTCAAGACATGAATCTTTAGGGCCGGCCAACCGAAAGCACGTATTTCCTGTTCGGCTATCACTTCTGCAGTGGCTAATGATGATATTATTCCTTCGTTACTGCTTTCCTTCTTGTCTGCGACGCTAGGCGATTCACCGTCATCCATTTTACTAGGAAGCACACCATAAGCTCTGCAAAGATCCTCCAGTAGCTCCATAACGCCGCTCTCCGCATCGCCCTCTCCCAGATCCAGCGGAGAGCCTCCTAGAGCACCACCGCTGATAGCACTTAATCCAGCGGCTGGATGAACACCAACCTCAGCTGCGCCTACAACTCTTGCCTGAATCAAGCCGGGTATTAATATCTTGACCAGTTCTCTTGTCACCAAAGCCTTTCTCCGCCTCGATCCAATCATGCCCAAAACACTAGATATCCCACTTAACACTCGCGTAGCATCAAGAACCATCAATGACTCTAGTGGGGATGGGTACCCCCTCATTACCAGGGTAGAAATCTCGGCCCTGTATGGTATAACCTTCAGATTCTTCCCCGAAGGCAATGGCTTTCCGAATATGACATGATCTAAACATTCATCATTCAGGCCACCTGTAATACAGGTCGTAGCCCGGAGTTTACTGAATCTGATGACAGTCTCTGAAAAACATATTTGTGGAATACTCTCTCCTGCAAAATTCGCAGAACGTGTGTAAAGATTAAGGATGATCTCCAATAACTCTCCCAAAAGCTCACTGATCTTTGCCGGAGATGTTGAAAGAGCGTCAGGGACCCCACCTGGGTCAGGCGACGGTGTTACAGGTTTTGAGTTTGATGGTGAAGATTTTGTGGTTTTAGTAACCTCAGCTGTGGGATAAGGTATCAACGGCATCTAAATCTCTACATCAACAAAATGTGGCAAGATAATCGAGAGTGAACAAACCTGAAAATCCACCTTCAGGTGAACAAGAATAGCCAAACATATACCAATCCCTTCCAGCGCTTTCCCATGCCACAAATGGTCACTATTATTCTTCGCAACATTACCGCCTTCTACAAATCTATAGCCCTCCAAAACAGACATTAGCCACTTTCCAACGCACGCAGAATCAAGACTCACTCCTTCAAAGCATCTGGTATTCTCCCGGTCAATAGGTATAACGAAGCAATAACTATATTCACCCTGCCTTTTCCTTTATTCCTCGTCCTCTCACTCGCACTAGCACTCCCGAACCCAGTCATGGTCATCCTCTTACTCGCCGCTCCGGTGTTCCCAGCAACCGTTAAATTGGCACCCAATCCAACCGGCATACTCATTCTGTGGTCTCGCACACCTGAAGCACTAGCTACTTGGTTCTCCGATGACAGTGGGGAATCGATGGTCGGGAACGCTTGGATCGTTCTTGCAAGTCCGCTCAACTCGGAAAGTAGTACAGAAGTGATGTCGCACATTATAGTTCGCATGGGCGGAGATCTAGACTCTCGCTTCGCCGGTACAGGTATGAGCACCAGCCGTTCCTCGCCGGCACTTCTTGATCTCAGGGACTCGCTAGGGTCGGGCGCGATAGGCGGTGAATCGAAGACCAAGCAGATATGACACAGGGCTCGCGGATACTAGATAGATTTCCTTCAGCTAAAACAACTACACCCCATACTTCAGGGTTGATTACCAGAAATTTTAATTCCTCCAGTTGTTGGGAAAGCACTTCTGGATCATTGCTCTCCGCGTGATCCGCCACCGCAATAATAAGGTATGTCCTCCGATAAGGTTCAAAGGACTCCAAGTACTCATGTTCCCTATCGAAAGAAACCGTCAAGTCGTAAATTAATTGCCCACTCGGGAATCCCTGAGGACTAAACAACGCTGAAGGGTTAAATTAGCCATCTCCAACCACAGCCCAGGCTATAACCCAGAGAACAGAAATCGGGGGGCACATACTTCGATTGGGTGTTGAATCCGGAGTTACATCTCCCAACCGGACGATATTTGAACCCCGTAACCTGGTAACAAACGACAAAAATCTGGATCGCTTGATTCTGCCCAGGGGTAGAATCAAGGCTTTAATCCTGGAAGGAGCAGCATAAGAAAGTGTATCAAGACTCATGGTGATTCGCGCTCCCGTATCGTTTCGTTAGGGTTTTCGCAGCTCAAGCTCTCAAATATAATTCCTAAAAGCTGGAGAAGAAAGATCCGGTAATTAACCTTAGTTTCCCGTAATGAGTGTATCGATTGTCCGATGAAAAGGGGAGGGAGGAAGAGAGACAAGTAATTCGGTAGAATTTGGTTGGTTGAATTCAGTATTTTGTTGATAGCAGCTTCAAACAGCTAAGAGTATCTGGTGCAGGGGAGGTTACCCGGCCCCTCCTGCTGCAAGGGAAAGCCGCAGATGGATGAATGACGCCCGCACGAAAGTGGGTACCCGCCCAGCTCATCTTAAAAGTAGAAATGGAACCGGCATCATCTTGAACTGCGCCTCCCTGTGGGCTGGATGTGATGAATATTAATCTCTATTTTCTTTCTCAGCCTCAGGAACACAGGAGTTTTTGGGAGCATCACAAATGATCACTCGTTTATCTGGTGCCTTTCAAGGAAACAATAGAGACATACCTGGGCCCAGTTCCTTCCACATCATGGTCCGTTGGCCCTGGGACGGCCGACTGGTGGACATGGTGCCAGGTGGTTCGTCAAGTTGGGTGCCACCATACAATCACACGGTAGAGCATGATCTCGATCCAAGGCCACGCACGATCATCTATCGATCAATAGGACAACATACAAGTCGGCTCATAAGGTCCTATGCCAGCATCGGGCACCTCCCCACTATTTTATGGTAAGAAGGACCTTAGGTTTATTATTATTTTTATGCAGACCCCGTTTCACGAAATCCCCTGTGATTGTAATCAATATTCTCGAGGGTGAGATCAATGCTTGGATGACTTTAGCGAGTATCTCTTCATGCTCATCAGTCAGTCGAACACAACGCACAAAACGTCACTCGTGATTACATAACAAGCACAAAAATTCCCTCGCACTACAAGTACACTCCCGTTCGCAAAGTCCTTGCACAAAAAAAGGTAGTGTGGCAAAAGTCTTGGCGCTCACAAATGTACTAGTACAAGTTTTGTCCGGGCGTGGGCAGCTTAGCTTCTAGATTTAACAATAACACCTCCATGACCGATCATGACTCTGCCACTACCATTTAGTATGAGCCCCCTCAGCCTTAACTACAGCAGCTATCCGTTCTGGCATACTATCTATAAGACGATCCAAAGTACTCTGATCAATCCTGTCCCACTCTTCACTAAGTGCCTCCCAGAGCTCATCCTCAGTATGAGGTCGGTGTTCACTTCTTGTAAAGCGCTTCCGAAGGCGTGACTTGAGAAGATGCCAGGCATTCTCAATAGGATTAAGGTCTGGAGAAAATGCAGGTAGGGGGTACTTTTTAATCCCATAGGCAGAAGCGAGAGTCCTGTTTAGGCCTGCCCGGTGGTATCCAACATTGTCATCCAGTACCAAAATCTTCTTAATTGGTATATCAAGTGAGAAAAGAAAAGGAATGAGATAAGGCTCGTATACTTCAGTAGCATATTGGACAGCATTGGTGCCTAGCCGGTCCCGGCGGTTGGTTCTTTCCTCTGGTTTTCTTTTGCGTATACGAATTAAAGGTGTTCGTCGTCCATATGCAATAGCAGCCCAGAATCCTACCCCAACACTTCCAGACTTGAACCCAGCAGATAAGTTCTTATCTATAAGCTCTTCACCAGGCCGTATCCGCACTTTTCTTCCTGGCTGATATGCCACATACTGCATTTTCGCTTCATCCAACCAAACTCCCCTCCTCCAGTCACCTTTTGTTCTTCTTAATCTATTCCGTGACCAAAACTTGCGGCGAATCTTTGCAAAGGCATTGAGAAAAGGTTTTTTTCGTGGTATGCGTAACTGAAAGCCAAGCTGTTTTGTTACTTTATTGACTGTAGTACGACCGATATCTAAATTCTGAATGCTCTTGGTGATCTCATTCAAGGATGCGCGAGGGTTGTCTTCGACAGTTCTCTCCACTTGGCGTTTAATATCGGGGGTGATCTTCGATGGTCGGCCTAGTAACCATTTAACATCAATTATAGAGTCCTGGGAATATTATCTTTTTACTCTGCATACCTGACCGTTTGGCATCACCTATATAGCCCCGTGTACGGTATCTTTTTACCACGCTCCATACTGTTGATCGTGAAACACCAAGCTCCTGTGCTATCTGGGGACCGCTCCTTCCCAGATCTGACAAAAGAGCAATAGCCTGGCTTCGCTCATATCTTGAGTGATAAGCATGAGTACCGGTATGCGGAGGTGCCATCTTCAGGCAGGCTTTGCTTGTAGAAACTTTGCGTTGAAGGGTTGTTCTGTTACCCCGCACAATTTCAGGTGTGATCGTTCGGCAAACTCTTGTACTACTACATTTTTCAGTGCCAAGACTTTTGCCACACTACCTTTTTTTGTGCAAGGACTTTGCGAACGGGAGTGTACCACCAGCAGAGCCGGATGGGGGATTATTACCGGTGCTGCGGTGCAGTATTCTCGCAAGCAGACGCCACAAATCATCTTTCTCACTCGGCAGGATCCGAAGATTTCTTCCATCTGCCTCACGGCAAGAAGAGTAAGCAAAAAGGGAGAGAGAGTGTGGTGTTTTTTTCTCTTCTTTTGCGCCGCATTGGGGAAAATTATAGAGTTGCTCCATCGGGTGAGTGCTGTAGGGGGGTAAGTAGGGTGCTTGAGGTTTAGGCATGCCGCCAACCATCTCCTGTTGGCGAAAGGCAAAGAGCACACGAGAGAACTGGGGAGCAGGGAGCCCACGATCGAGAAACACGCTTACTCCTGTCTTTCTAGTAGATGTACGCTGTTTACCTTGATGTTTGTGGCACGGATCTGTGGGCGGGATTGTTAGATTATTTTTCCTCAAAATGTGGGAATTCTTGAGTGCTGGACTGTTTCTTCTTGTCTTGCAGCGTTCTATTCTTTTCACCCTTTGTTCCGCGTGGTCTCGGAAACCACACGGCGTCATTGGTGAAGATTGCGCTGTTGGGTTTGATTACCAAATTCTATCGTGTCAATGCTACCGTGGGTGCTCAATGGGCGATGTGGGCGAGGACTGAGTGGATCGAGCATTGTATGAATGGGGAACAAAGGGTCAATAGGAGTTTTTATCGCTGGGTGGTGCTGTCTGCTAAACTTCCTTTCTCTTGTACCACACCACCCAGTACTCGTACACACTGGCACCGGACTAATTGGACGGGCAACATCCCTCAGCGCTTTCGGAGCCCAACGACCGAGAGGAAAAAAACACACCCTTGGCCACCTCCCTCCCACCTATTTTTCTTCCCCTTCCTATCAACCAATATCCACCCGAGCCATTCGGTTTTCACCTCCTCCATTCTCCTCCCTTCCCTTCCTTCCTTCATCCACCCTCTTCCACACAAATTCACCTCTTCCTCCATTCTTCCTCACCCTCGCCCCCTGAACAACACTCGTTTTTATTGTTGTTCATTCATCCCTTTATACCTTACCCACGAATCCGCCACTTACGCGCATCGTCATTTGTTGCACCTCGACATCCTTTCCCTCCCTCCCCAACAAACACCTTTTTTTCCTCTCCCTCCCTATCTGCAACTATCCCGACCCGCACCTTCATCGCTATCTGCATTTCTTTATAATTTTCTATCGCTACCACCACCACCTCCACCAGTTGCCCTCGAAATACCCATTACTCCATTTCTTCCTACAAAATGCCACCGCGTGTGTCAAAGCGAAAAGCCGCTGAAGTGGTAGAGAATACCTTGAATGGTTCTCCCGAGAGTGAAGGAGAACGGCCAGCTGATGTAGTTCTGGCCATCCGCAAAGGTCACAGGACACGGAAAATAGCAGAGCCCAAAACAAAAATAAAGACGGCTGCGAAAATCGCGAAGACCATTAAAGTCTCGGGGATTACTAGCACCGAGACCACCGCCATTGAACGTACCTCCGCTGCAACCACAAAAACTGCAAAGAAGGTCACAGAGAAGGCACCCAAGGCCGCTCCTGCACCGAAGGCTAAGAAGGCAGCCGCCGCAGCTGCTGAGAAGAAAGCTGCGGATGAGGAACGAGTAGAAGAGGTAAAGGCTACGAAGGGGAAGAAACAGAGGGAGAAGCAGCAGGAGAAGGAGAAGGAGAAGGGGGGGCTAAAGGATGCTGAGAAGGCCGCGACAGTTGAGGGGGCCAAGAAAGAGGGATCAGTCGAGCCACTCCGCAAGAAGAGTCGCGTTGCCACAAAGGGGCTTGCGGGTCCTAAAATAACATCTGTTCCTACCCAGCGACTCAATATTTACGCGTTTGGTACTGGTGATAATGCTGAGTTGGGTCTTGGGCCAGAAGTTAATGCCAAGGTTGTCAAGCGTCCCCGACTGAATGCCCATCTTCTCCCCGAAAAGGTCGGGATTGTTGCTGTTGCGATTGGTGGTATGCATGGCTTGGCCCTGTCACACGAGGGGAAAGTTTACTCGTGGGGTGTCAATGATCAGTATGCCCTTGGGAGGGAAACAAAGTATACTCCTCCTATGAGAGATGTGGGTTCCGATGACGATAGCGACAGCGATGGCGAAGAGCCTTTAAATCCATTGGAGAGTACCCCAATGCTTGTTACGGCGTTCCCGGAAGGGACTATAATTACAAACATTGCTGCCGGTGACAGCATTTCGATCGCTGTTACGGATACCGGCAAGGTTTATGGATGGGGAACATTTAGGGTATGGGATCAATTCTTTATTTGGGTTTGCAATTTTGTTGATTTATTATTTAGTGCTCCGACGGCATTCTTGGATTCAATGAGAAGACCCGTATACAGAGCGTTCCCGTCTTACTGCCTACGCTTAAGAACATAGTTCAAGTTAGCGTCGGCACTGATCATGTCCTCGGCCTTACGAAGGAAGGAAATGTCTACGCCTGGGGCAATGGTCAACAATTCCAACTCGGGAGACGTGTCGTCGAGAGAACCCGCCTCAATGGGCTCATTCCTCGCGAGTTCGGTCTTCCTCGGCGTCAGGTCAGGTACGTCGCTACCGGTTCTTACCACTCCTTCGCGATTACTCAGGATGGGAGGGTCTGGGCGTGGGGACTCAACCAATTTGGCCAATGCGGGATATACGACCCCCAACATGCTGGGGAAGACAACACCGTGATTCCCGTTCCCACCGTTGTCCAAGGCCTTACAAAGTACAAGATTGTTCAAATATCCGCTGGAGAACATCACTCAGCCGCCGTTACTGAGGACGGTGAGCTTCTAGTCTGGGGCCGTCTCGACGGTGGACAACTCGGTTTAGACCCAGAGACACTCCCGGCCGAAGACGTCGTCCGTGACGTATCTGGCAAGCCTCGTTACCTCTCGACCCCACATGCGGTCCCCAGCATTAATTTCTCCTTCATTGGCTGCGGCACACACCACAACATCGCCATCTCAAGAGAGGGACAGGCATACTCTTGGGGCTTCGGCGGCAGTTATCAAACCGGTCTCGGCCCCGATGCTGAGGACGAGATCAAATTCCCCACAAAAATCGAAAACACGGCTACTAGAGGCATTGAGATGATTTTCTCTGACGCCGGCGGGCAATTTTCCATCCTCGCTGGTATCCCCCCGAAACTTACCAATGGCACTTTATAAGTTATGCGCAAACGTCGAGTTTAGAGGAGAATGTTCATGACGTGTCTTGGTTCGTTGGTTGTTGGCGAAGGTGGGATGAGACAAGGACGCGATCTGATGGATAATCTATTCTGTGCGTGTTTTTCTTTTCTCTTTCAAACAATACTCGGGAACGTCACGCACACGAATGGGTTGACAGGCGGATGGATTGGTTGGTGAATGTCGTGATGGGGATGGTCGGTTAGTGGCTGATACATTTTGTAACGGTATAAAAAAGCGGTTTCCATCTTATTTTTTTCCCTCTTTCTTCTTCTTTGCTATCTCAATTCATGGGGTTTCTTTTCTCTTATTATTTTTCTCCCCCTCTTCTCTTGGTCATGCAAGGCGTGAGCTTGGGCTTTCTTTCCTTCCTTCCTTCCTCTTCTCTTTTTTAAATGGGTTCGGTTCTGTGGTTTATTATTTAATTCTTGGCGAGCGGGGACGGGGGAAAGTAGGGAGGAGTTATCCGTGGTGCGATGCTTGCTGAGCCCTATGTCAAATATTTCATTCATACGCCGGGGAATATGTATAGTGTAGATGAGATGGCGGGGGGGAGGGGATGCAATGGAGTACAAGTTTTGATCGACTGCGGTTTGTGTTGTGATTGGTTTCCTCTGCATTATACTTTACGAACGCTTTCGTCTACTCGAGGAGAGGGTGTCAAGTGAGGCTCGGGGGGGGGCTTCTTATCATCTTCTCGCTTTGCATTGTCTTATTCGTGGCTAGGCACTATGTGTTTCATACGTAGGTACGTTAGATACCGATGAAAGAGGTCACTCGGAAGGCAGGCACGTTCGGATATCGTAGAGCACTAATAGTGACTACAACCCGCTATGGTCCTTATCCCGCGGCTCCAACACTAAGGCGGTACTCGAGTATAGATACCGGTGCTAGTAGCTGAGCTAAACCGAACCCACCTCCTTGGCCCGCCGCGATGGTCGTGGAAGCCTTAAGCTAACCCAACATGTGCTAACCGACGGGTATTCCTAGGGCACCAATAATATTCCGCCAGAAATATAGGAGTGACTAGAAGAGGGGTAATGAAAATGGGAGGATTCCACTTCCCCCCGTTCGAGCACCGGCAGGGACATTCTGGGCACCACCACCATCAGCTTTTTTGGCAAAAAAATAATCCTCCACGATTCCTCACTCACCCCCTCCTTGAATACCCACCCACCCCTCACACCTGCAGGGTAAGGTTCATTCGGAGTCCGATGGGACATCATGTCTTCTCACTCGTTTCTGTCCTTCTATCGCTCTGGTCTGTCGGAGGTATTACTTCAACCTGATGGCAGGTGTCGTATTGATGTATGTTCATACTACAGACAGATCGCTATGAGTAAGGCAGTCTCAAGCATGTCTTTGGGCAAGCAAGCGAGACAGCAGCTCTCTCTCTCTCTCTTTTTTTATGGCAATACTGCCCCCCCTACCGTAAAAACTCAAATAGAAGAGAAATGTGCTAGGACGTTGGAATTTCCCTTCTCAGCTACGCGAGGGGAAAACACCGCAAACTCAGCCCCCAGTTG
>Ga0307513_10001133_pt1 | contig 38712 bp, 32 predicted proteins | sample 15_EM_MG_FD_202174 | JGI IMG/M metagenome (GOLD analysis project Ga0307513, IMG submission 202174) | Populus trichocarpa ectomycorrhiza microbial communities from riparian zone in the Pacific Northwest, United States - 15_EM | ecosystem: Host-associated > Plants > Roots > Unclassified | place...
CTCGATATAAAGCGATTGACATTACATCATCCAGTATCGCTGAATTTGTCGGATAGGTTGTTACCACTGCCATTGCGTATGAAGTAGTGCATCTACCGATTATAGGACCCTTACCGCAGGTCTGGAACACATAGGACCGGGAAAACTTCAGGTCAGCGGCCCGTGAACGTTATTTATGGTTTTTTGGTGGGTGGCGGGTACCCATTGGACATGGCGGCCTCCACCGCCTTAATGGACGTGCTCATGGACGCATTCCACTTACTCAGGGGATTGTGTGAGCGGATTTGGAAGTCTGGTTGTATAGTAGTTGTTCTCCAACTACCACTGCCCATTTCCTCGTGCTCGCTTTATGCCGCGCCCGCGGTATGGACATGACTATGAACGAGCCAATATTGAAGATCAAACACCTAAGGGTCCTATTGAACACGTCGGGTTCATCCTGGGTCAAATTTCTGGCTGTGTATATCTGAGAGGTCATACCTTGGGTGAGTCTGCGCGACTGCTGATTTTCCGGCGTTCGTCGTCTCATGGTGGAGCGTCTCCCCTTTCCAGCGGTTCAATGGCTAGGCCGGAAGCGACGCGGGGGCCGCCCTTCCGAACGGCACGGATAGATAAATTCAGGACGGCACGCTGCTATTAATGGTCCCTGCAAGGTAAGTTTATTCGTTACGTCACATACAGGAAGATCGACCCGAGCTCGACGCCTTGCCATGTGGGGATTCATTTGCACGTCTCGGAAAAACTGCATCCGTAGGATGTCTTCGAGTGTCTTAGTGCCCAGTTCTCCATTCCGTACTTCTTTGGACTGCAGCCGTAGCCCTTCTGCTTTGTCGCTGTTAAGGAGCCACGATTCGAGTCTTCGGATACGCTCTGGACCGACTCAACCACCCGTAACGAAGACTCTCTATGCCGATGGGTCTAGCCCAAGTCTGCCCAGGGATGCTATCATCCGCTCACGTGCTGATCTGCATCGGATGGTGTCAACCTATTCAAACGAGAATCCGTCGGACATGTTCACTCCATAACGGGGCAATAAGGAAGTCCTGTTAATCATATACTGAAGTATCCGACTCGCGTGTTCGAGAAACGATCTGGGTCAAGCCACGCTCGTCGTATTCACCTTAGTAGACATGAGGAGGATCGACCAATGACTGTGTGAAAGCGACGAGGAGATATAAACCAAGACTTCCAGTCCTCCAATCTAAAATTCGTCTTCTCGTCCACCGATTCTCACTCTGAACCTTGGTTTCATCTCCGTCAATCCGCGTCGAAAGATGTGCTATATTTTGGTATCTATTGAGGCATTTCGTTGCGGTCATATCGTCAAGCAAAGTCGAAAAATGGACTGCAATAGAATTAATTGTGTCCTCAGTGACCTTCACCAGCCCAATAGCCACAATTGTGAAGCCACATGTAATCAAAGGTAAGGATTCTCTACAGGCTCGCTATATTCCGCGTTTCTATTTCATCGCCCTCTTATTTGTTCACGAATAGCGAGTACTGACCACAGCGACTTCGGACCAGATGGGGTAGATCAATGGACATGCAAGAACACGTGAATGGACCTTGTCAGTCGTGCTAAGTATTGTTCAGTGTTTGTCACCGTACGCCGATCTCGCTCAGTTTCCACTTCAATGATACTCACATAGAATTTTCAGACAATCTATCCTGAATGAACTATTTCGCTTTTAGACTAGCCGCCCAATTCTCCTGCCCGTAAAATAGGTTGCACCAGGACGATCCTACTCACCATTGTCCGACCGTGTTGCCTTCATATTTTTGATAGTCTTGTTGTCTAGTCTTACTTCTTGCTTGCCCCGTATCGGGTCATCCTCAGGAGTTCTATGAGTCCCGGTAGTCATACCGCTCTCGAGACACCCATAAACCAATCATGTATTCTATAGATTGTGATTGGGTTTATCCAGTTATTTTCCATTAGTCTCTTTCTTCGTTAAACTTTCGTGCGTGGGTAAGACTGCCAGTAAACCACGTGATTTATGGCAACCCAAGAAAGCCTTTATTACGCATCTGCCAACTCCGGCAAAGGCATCAATATCAGTCCCTGGAAGCCTCGGCGGAGTGACTGATTTAATTTGCTAATTGCCAGGATTCACCGCGAGCGATCGGGTGTCGGTCCAATGGGAAAACAGACACGCCGTAGACCGTTTGACCTCGGACTCGAAGCTATGATTGTCGTCGCATCCAAGCAGACAATTACCACCGCAGTATCGACACACCTGCACAGCAGGATGTTAGAAGGCGCGGCCTGGAGCGCGCTCGCTTCACGAACATCAGTTTTTGGCCGCGTGTAATGCGTGACCCTACTGGACGGCTGTGCCTGCTGAATAGTATTTATTCACGCTGTATGGGGAACTCGCCGAATACTCCTGTCGCTTATTACCGATGTGGTTGTGACGTCCCTATATGCAGGCACTAATAACCCTTTTTCCTTCCCTATCGATTCAATGTGGCGCCTTAGGGCAAGCGGGTGATTGGTGAATGTTCCATTTCCGTCCACTGATCGATATCATAATGATGTCACTACGTTATCATGGCAGCGACGTTGGACCGAAGTCCCTGTCAGGCAAATTCAGGCTCCCTGCTCCGAGTGCTGCATCGTACCAGGAGCCACTGCACGTCACGTGGCTAAAACTCAAAGCTCTGGCCGAGATCTTTGGAAGGGTGCATGTGCAAGATGCTTGGAGCCTCAATATATGCTGCCTCCACTTTTATCTCCTTGCATGAACAATGCCTATCGTTAAAAGCTTGTAGCCTACAGGGGAAACCTATGCGCGATCCGAATATCGAGATCGTAGTATGGCGCCCCATAGGAATCTCGACGTGAAACGACGCAGAATTGATGGGAATACAAGACGGGACCATCATAATGGCCGAGTCTGCGTTTGAGGTTAAGAGGAGTGGTGTGTAAGGCTAAACTCGGGAGACTGAGGGTAGCGAAGGTTGGGAAGTCGGTAGGAGTGAACTTCATATCGCTAAGGTTCGAAGCGCTAGGTATGGTGGTATGATTTCGAGTAACCGGGCATAGCGTTGGTGTGGACCACCGATACGTAGGCGCACCCGATTGCTAGGGGTCGTGTTGTTGGTTGAGAGGAGTTGCCTGTGATGTCGATGGTCGATCGATAACGTTCACTAGCCGCGGATGCCTCTGCCGAAGCGGTTCTGGTTCTTTGTTGACCACCCAATGGCCCAGGCACGACTTGACACTTCACATCTAAAGATTTCTCGCCGTCTGCCAAGCGTTTTGTTACTTATGGATGCTTTACAGTTGCTGGTTTAGTAAATTCAATCGCTATCGAGATAATTTCAGGATAGCGCAAGAAGTATCGATTGAGTTTTAGTCTCCTAACACCTTTTCATAAACCACCTATATACCCTACCATGCAAAATGCCTGTTAACTCCGAGGAGACCTGAGAAATGCAGAGAGGCCGGAAACGGACTGGGACGCCGCCGATGGAAAGGACCAGAAATACTCTTGCAGTACTTTCATTTGGCTGATCCATTACGAACTAGATGATTGGGAACATCCTCAGAAAAACGTAGCCTTATCTAGCGAACATTCACAGGGCACAATTATGAGCGGGCCTGGCCCCGAACCTATTCAACAACGCCACACTGTCACTATTTGTTCACGGATGCATGTGGTTCACCACAATCCATTATGAATCAATAAACTTGCAAACGAATAGACGGTCCACATGCGCACGGATGTACCTGGCCATCAGTGTCTTCCGAGTTTATTTGTGCCAATATAACCGGATATCGTCGGAGGCTGTGCGGCAGTACGTGAGGCATACATGACGGCGGGGCCGACGGACGACTCGCATCCGCTGAGGAATAAGCATTTGCGTATCCATTATATTCATGCCAGCTGCGGATCCAGTCCCGGTTCGTAATCTAAACTAAGGGGGCCAGGAACAATTTACTGCATGACCAGTTGAATTGTATTTTAAAGTATGAGTGTTGACTGTTCAAGCGGTTTGAATAGGAACTTGCGCCGCGACCCAATTGCTCACGGATTTGGCATAATGCGGTCAGCGTTGGACTGGAAAGGAATCCGCCACCACTTGATCTAATACTTGGTTGGCCAATGCACAGTTGACTGAAGGGGTCAGGTCAAAAATCACATCGTTGCTGGCGTACCCCTTTTTTCCGAGATCCGTTGCTCTAAAGCCGGGGAGATAGTGCACATACATAGCGAACAAAAAGGCGCCACATCCCATGGCTTTTACAATGAAAACAACACCACGTTTACATCAGTCGCACCCCTATCTCACATCATTCCTTCCACAATATAATTCCTGGACTGTTTTCATCGAATCCAACACACACCTGGCTTAGCATTAACGGACCCGCAAAAAACCCTCCAAACTTGAAGCGAATAGTAGCCTCCTTCCCAGATACTGCTGCACAACGCACTAACGGGTGACATATTCTAGAGTTCTGGCGGCACCCATTGTGCTTCCCATTGGGGAGCGGGTAGGTTGTTGCCCTCAGCACATGCGAACCACATTAATACATACCCACCAGGTGCAACCTTCACGGATTCCGCTATTCTATTGCCGAGCACCTGCCAAAGCTCGTACGACTGCTTGTTTAAGGATCTCAGATGTAGAAGCCAGGCATTCGGTATTGAGTGGCGGTACGACCACTTGGGATACACCTTGCCATGCGGTAACCAAAATGGTATTCAAGAGATTAAAGCAGATAAGGATCGTCTTCAAGAGGCCTCCTGAAGAGTTGCAGGCCATCTGACCACCCGGGACTTTCTTGTCTATTTTTGAGTGCGATAATATACATTCAAGCCCGGTTCTGGACACTGTGGAGTTTATTCCTGAGATGACGTAGAAACAGATGACCTACCGCATAATTGGCGACGAAGTTATGTCGTACAGATAATGGCCATTGGGAGCAAAGAAGGCATGCACCCGCTGACGATTAGATAATAGAATGCCCCGTGCGTGTGCCCTTCTTATTGCCCTGCGACTCGAGCCTTGATTTGAGCGATTTGTTCGATGCGTTGTGAGGCGCGTGGATGAATCAAGACAGAATTCTCTGCTATCTCTAAATGAGGTAATAAATCACCTACTCCATACTACTTTCTGGGTACACATTTCGAGGTTTTGCACTATGCGGCTGAAGGCGAGCATGGTTGAGGAGGCTTGAATAAGGTTCTATGTCTCCTTGGCCGTAGTAATATTACTTTGAACGAGAATGGAGGGTTACGCCCTCTAGTTAATATTCTGAGGGTTAATATTGTAGTGCGAAATAGGTGACAGCGATCCTAGTTGGAGTACAAGCTTGATCGACGGGTCTTTTATATTCCTTGCAATGAGAATTTAAGGTATGCTTATGACAGATTTTCGCGGCCGGCTTTCCTAGTACGAGCAAAACTGTTGGGATCCGCTACGGGAGTACGGAGTCCTTATATACCTAAATCCTTGCTTCCGTCTTCCGTTCACAGCCTCACAGCCTTGCGCAGCAATCCGAGCCTCGGTTCCGTGTTTCAGCTGTGGGCAAGCGCTAAGGGCTCGCGCTCCAATTTCCTATGTCCGTTGCCTTTTGAACACCAACCGACACCCGGTATCGTTGGAGATGAAACGCAAATCCAAGGTGAAGCTAAAATGCGGCGGAGAGGAGTACCTATTCAACGAAGTGCGGCTTCGTGCATTGGGAGAACAAGAAGATGCGTTTGTCTCCTTTTTTCCTTCACTTTACAACAATGTCGCCCCTTCGTCGGTTTGAACCTCCGTAATCCGGCATGGGTTGGCGGTCAAACCATATAGCATTCCCAGGACTCGAAGGGGACAATGGAACTCTAAGGTCCATTCAGGGCGTCACGTAGGCATCGACAAAACAACACATCATGATTCCTGATTGCAGATTGATGAAGCCGGATCTAAAGTCGCTGCCCATTCACAACTGACCATATGACCACAGGTAAGTCCGTAAAGCTATTCAATTCATTGGGATACAGGTCGCCGATTATTTCATATGCAGAACGATCTCCTCACAACCTCTCATAACATAATAGTGGGTTTGCGAGGACTCATGGATTTATCCCATCATCTTAAGCAAGCCCGCAGCGCCGCCATATGATCCGCCGCCGCCGCCGCCGCCACCACCTGGATCAGGAATTATTTTAGGATATACATAAGAAGATGGATTACTCACCGCCTGCAGGAACTTGAGCAGCGATCCATAGACCCAATGCCTCGGGGTTCCTGGTCTGGATATATACATCTCCTGGTCCGGTAAAGCGACAGACGAGGCCTTCTCCTGTGTGTGATCCGGAGAAGAGACCACCACCGCTAGTATTGATACGTTCCATGGAGTAACCGGCAGACCAGCAAACAAGATGGCTATTGGCAGTTGCGGTCAGTTTCGTGGGAAACGATGGAGAGTTTGCGTACCCATTGTCAACGATGAGCTGCTCGCCACGCCCAAGGGTACGCTTAATGATCGCGCCTAGAGACTGAACGAAAAGGATCCCTTGTCCGGTGATCTTGCCAACAAAAAAGCCTTCGCCGGAGACTTGACAAATACAACTCACGGGTCAGTTAAGTCACGACGGACACGATGAAAAGAGTTCGTACACATGGCCTTTCCAAATCCCTGGGACTTGGTTGTTCTCGTCACACCTTTCGTGCACGCGAGATAGGCGTCCTTGCCGATACTCCACGCCACACCGGGATCAATCTGAGAACCGGAAGATGCCAGTAAGAGGAGACCTCATTGGTGTGGGGGTACTAAGGGAGGCTTACTCGAACTGGGACGATATCGCCCCATACATCCGGAGCCAAAACGACCTCACCTGGCCCAGTGTAGCTGGACTCTGCCATCTCGCCGCCAGTGACCATTTTCTTGATCGAGAACTTGAAGTTGCCTTTGATCTGGACGGAAGGCTGCATGGTGACCATGGCGCCTGGCTTGCCTTTGACCTCGTAGCCTGGGTGAAGCGTCAAATGGAGAATTGAGTTGCTGTCTCGATGGTCGATGCGGTAGTTTACACCCTCAAAGCTGCCGACCGTGTCCTGGACTGTGAACCCTCCGCCGGTGGGAGGAGCAGGAGCGCCACCAGGGGGAAGGCTAGCCTGATGATGATGCATTTGGGGTGGCGGGGAGCCGTAGCCGACTGGGGGACCACCGTAGTAGCCTGCAGGGGGCGGGCCTGGGGGCGGGGCGCCTGGTGGTGGGAAACCGGACATGCTGGAGGAGGTGGAGGTGGTGGAGCTGGGAGAGTGCAGTCTTCCTCTATCTGGCTCTCAGGCAGGCGCAGGCGCCTGCTTTTATTCTCTACCCGGCGCCTCGGGGTGACGGTACCTGAATTGCCCGGATTTCAATCGGCGCCAGTTTGCTCGGTTTACAGGTTTACAGGGATCTCATCCATCGCGAGCATGCGGCTCCCCACTCGCCCTGACTCGATTTCCATCTCAACCCCCACTACCATCGATCCTTCCTTCGATTGTCCCTCTTTCACCCCATCCCGTCCAGGACGCGTGATATGCTTTACATCGCGGTACTCGCCGCAAATTCGAATGAACCGCAGGATGTTCAGGAATGTGGGATCCGCATTTTCCCACTGTCGGAGTAAGCCCACATTATGCTCGTCTGTCAAGTCAGGGAGCTCTGTGGAGACGGTTTAATAATACTTGGTAACAAGAATGCCTCAAAGGAACGTTTACCGAGCCCGGTGCGATACTCCTCAGCGTCACGCAGCTTGAGCTCTTCCAGTTCACTTTCCCGCATACTTTTAGGCCGTCCCTTTCGTCTAAGAGATCGCTCTTGCTCTAAATCGGCGTCCCAGCGAGTCAGCCACCGTTCCCGAACCAGTCGATGCAATTCCTCGAGTGAAAGACAGGGAACATCGTAAGGTAGCTCATTGAAGAAGAATGCATATCGATCCGCTAGTACCCAGTAATAATCAGTAGGATTCCCTCAAAGAGTTCCGAGATGCATACCTTGCTCTGCCTGCTTCAGGCTTCGCACGCGCTGCCTGTCTGATAGTTTCTCTTTCTTGTAGTTTGCTCGAGACATTTGTGCGGCTTTCCGTGAAGCCGGGTGGAACACTTTCTCCTTGTTCTTTTTCGCGATCGCAGACTGCTTTGCTCTGGGCCCTTTTTTCACAGCGACCGTCTTGGGAGGCTTCGTGTTGGCTACCATAGTCTAATCTTGTCTTGACAAAAATTTCTTTCAAATGTACCGAGGTGGTGGTGGGAGGAAGGCAAACGTCCGACCCGACCCTTACCACCTTCATGTCTCTCCAACGATCCTCAGCAGTACAAGAGTATGTTCGCGGACATAGGCATTCGGAGAGCACCTCATCTATGGGCTCCGGTAGAGATAATCGGCGAGATACTGGGAGCAGCGCTGGAGGCAGCGCTGGAGGCAGCCGCTCCACAAGAGTGAGCAAATATGCTTGCGATTTTCTGCCACTGTCAGCTCATCATTGATCACTCCTACATTATCATGTCATCCAGCAAACCCCTGCCGTCGAGTCCGCCGTTACTCGTCTGCTGGTGGCCATCAAACAGCTGCTAGAATCCCTGGCTCAGTGGAGCCAACAAACTATCACAGATGAACAAGTCAGCGATATATATGTTCGACTTGGCAATGATTTCAATGCTGCCGTTGCTGCATTTGAAAGCTATCGCATTGACATGAGGTCAGTGGTTTTGTAGATGCTTGCGTGAGGTGTCAATCCTGGCCCACTAAACCCTGGTATGGATTGCGCATATATTTCCTCGGTCTGGATCCGAGAGTTGAAGGCGATAGCCTAGGTTGACCCTAGGTTGACCTAACAGGCAAATGGCTACCGAGGTCTATGTGCCGTCATTCGTGCAGCTGATGTGCTAGCACATTTCTAATTTCCGCCTCAACCGACATCCGTCATGTTTTCACAAGGACCCCAGCCGGCGGGAATCCGGGAACCCCAGAACACACGGTGTTGAGCATCTCACGTACTCAGCAATCTCTCCATAGCCACATCTTATACTTCGCACGTTTTTGAGTAACCATACTCGGTCACTCCGTATCTCGGCTCGCTGGACTTTTGGCATTCCACGATGCTCTGTTTGTCGCTGGGGTGTTCCAGTTCTGCATTTCTTCCCATCGTTTAAAGCAGATTCTGACCTTTCGGTAGTGAACTCATGTCGGTCCCCGACGACCTACGAGATGTACTTGAACGGTGTCTATCAGAAGATGCGACTCCCGAGAACCTAGAACTATATTTGCCCAAAGTCAGGGCAATAATTACCAATCTTCTTCAAGGCCTGCGCGCCAAGCAATCGCTGTATAGAGCGAGAGCTACCGACCGATCGTCCCGAGGCAGAGGAGATGCAAGAACGGATTCTTCTCGCCGAGGAGAAAATGTGGTAACCTCTTCGGAGGTAGAGGAACCTCGTTCGGCCAAAACGAACGGTTCATCGCGATCCGGACGGACACCTGGCCCGGAGGCTTCCAGAACTCCTTCTGCGCGAAGCAAACGATCTGATCCTTCCGGATCGAGCATAAGAAGAGCAGGGAATGCTTCTGACAACGAGCGCTGGGTCGGAGGCTTCGCTCCTCCAGTTGCTCCCTCAGATATCCCCATACCTCCTGTCCCTCAAGAGGCCACCAATGCTCGCCCCGGACTCCCTCGCTCTCCTTCTTCCCGACGCAGTAACACTACTTCTTCCTCTCGATCCGCTACACCAGGTCCCGAGGTCATCGATGGGGAGGCACTTCAACCCCGGCAAAGACCATCCCGACAGCCTTCCGGTCTCTCGCAGGTTTCCCGGCCCACCACCGAGACGGAAGTCATGGAGGTCGTTCTCCCTCCGCCCGAACCTCCAGTTCCAGTCCTGACACCTGTGCTGAAAGAGACAGCGCCGCCAGAAATGAAGCGATATTCACTCTCCGACCGACCAACGCCTTCCATCGAGATCGCGGATGCTACACCACGTCCGTCACCCGACGCGGTCGAAGCGTCGACCCCCGAGACACCGAACACTCCTGGAGTTGAATCGTCTCTTGCTGCACTGAAGTCAAGTGATGCACTCCAGCGCCGCGCTTCGAAACGCTTTTCCACTTATACTTTCAGCAAGATGACCGGTGCCGGAGGTGGGCCGACTCTCGGGGCTGCGAGGAAAACTCTAGCTGCAGGCACCGTACTCACTCCTGGAGACCTAGCTGCCCTGACAGAGGCAGATGAGGACGACGGAGAAACCCCTACGAAACCACAGCATGATGCCAATGTGGTCAGGAGACGCAGTACGGACAGACGGAGGAAGGAAGAGTCGATGGCGCTCGCGCCCCCCATACCCAACCAAGTGGATTCACGGTCTACCTCTCCAACTCCTCCTGTGCCACCCCTGGTAAATGGAGATTTTTCGATGGACATCGCCGCCAAACCACCCACCAATGGTCGCCCCTTGACGCATGTCACCGAAGACACTGAACCGCCGCCGACCCCGCCGACTTCAACTAACATTAACGTCTTCCTTCAAGTCCTGCGACAGGTGAAGAAGGTTACCATGGAGCCACCACAGAGCTTTGGCGCTTTGAGAGTCCTGTTCGTCGACAAGTTTGCCTATAACCCTGGGCTGGGCAATTTTCCTGCCATCTACATCCGCGACCCGAGCAGTGGAGTACAGTATGAATTAGAGGATGTCTCGGAGGTCAAAGACAAATGCTTGCTCAGTCTCAACATTGAGCGTATGTGTTGCATTTCGAGGTGCAAGGGTGGATCACTGACCCCATTCCATAGCACTGGATCAGCTCAAGCAGCATCTAGATGGACAATTCATATCACTCCAGCAGGAGCTCAAAGAGATGAAGTTTTCTGTGTCAGCGTCCCGACGGATGTCGTTCCAGGGCGCGGCGGCGCAGGTCATGGCAATGAATGCAGCTCCACACCTGGCATCGCGTCCCACCGAGCGGCAATTCCAGACGGCCGCGCGTCAGATTACCAAGATTCAAGCGCAGCAACACCACCAACCTGCCGCGACCCCGCTCGTTCCTCAGCTTACTGGAGCATCCGAATTCAGTAGCGTCTCCCCTAGAATCGTCGCCGATCTCAAGACTCAGTTCGACGAGGTGCAGAATATCCGTCGCGATCTCGGAGTCATGCGGCAAATGTACCTCGACTTTGTGACCTCAACTAAGGAGAGCCTAAGCACGCTCAAGACGCAGGCGGGTGCGGTCCGACAGGTGGCCAATACGAAAGTTGGGGGCGCCAGAACGGCCATCTCGACAGGCAAAGTGAAGCTCGACAAGCGATCTCAAGACGTCCTCACTGAAATCGAGGATCTCCAAGATACAGTGGAGAGCCTGAAAGAGGACGTATTGAAGCGACATGTCACACCTCAAGGATTCGTTTTGAAGCGAATCAAGGACAAAATTGCAAAGACAAATACGGAGCTTGAGTCTCTCCAGCAGCACATTAGTGTCATTCGACCGGCATGGAAGAGAACGTGGGAAGAAGAGCTACAGAATATTGTCGAAGAGCAGCAGTTCCTAACACACCAAGAGGAACTGATCGAGGATCTAAATGAAGACCACAAGGCACTCTCAGAGGTCTGGGGCCACGTTGAGAAAGTCATTTCCATTCGTGGGGCAACCAGTTCAGCTCGTGTGAAAACGTTCAGACCACTCCCACCTGATGAGGGACACACAGGCCTCAGTACGGTTATGCTGGAAATTCGGGGAGCACAGGTCGACCCCGAAAAGAGGATGAAGGCCATCGAGGCGCAACAGCGAGCCAGACGACTCGAACTGGAGGGTCGTGGTGATGAATTTGAGAATGAGCTCAAGGGTTTCGTTCAAGGGAAGATGCTTAAGATGACAGGTGGCGCGGAGGAAGTCGAACGAGTGCGGCAGAAGAAGAACGACATGGCGTTTAAGGCCATGTTCAGCCCTTCAGGAGCACCGCTGGTGGCAATGAACACCGGTAGTAGTGGTGCGCACAGCGATTTGAATGGCATTGGAGGTCCGATGGTATTACCGGGACTGGCCACAGCTCCGCCACAACCCGAGAATGAAACGAGTTGAGAGTAGAACGCTTGATTCCAGCCTTGTCGTTTTTTTGTATATTTTGTTGGCATGGACAACCGTTTGGAGGTGGATCAATAGGGATATCAAAAACAAGATCGCATTGTCTGTTCCTGCCTGGGGAATGTTATTTCCAGATCCTATTTTTTATTGCTTGTCTCTACCTGTGTCCATGATCGAGTGTTGGCGAATTTCGGCTGCACTCCACACTCCATTCAAGACGACTGTTCAGAGTGGTTGGCCGCCTGTGGGCTTGCGGCGGTGGCTGTGGCTGGTCAACCTCCATCGCAGGGTGAGTACTAAACGATGGCTTGCGATCGCCCCGGACTGGCGAAAGTGGCGGGTGATCAAGCTCGCCATCGGATACAGACGGGATCTCAGTCATTGCGGGGCTTTCGCAAAGGAAGAATGTGATCCACGACACCAGCATGTATCGCAGTGTGAAAGGGCAATGCCAGGGGGTCCATTCGAATTTGCTTTTGTTCTTCTTCAAGTCGCATGTCTTTAACCCACTCTAGGCGCTCTTCCACCTCACGCTCTTCCTCTTCTTGTGCATTCATTATGTCACGTTCTTCTCGTTGGATATTGAGATCGATGAGAACTGTATTCTGCACTTTGAACTCCGCGGACTCAGCTTTGGTCTTCTCTACCTCGAGGTTGTTGATAGGATTAAAGGCTGCAATACCATATCAGTAAACGAGCCACTCTGCACACGACTAATTGAAACGCACTCATGTTCTCGACGCATTCTAAGTAGTCGTTGTATGATCTGGGGAGTCTTCCGTCGCTCATTGAACCTAAAGACAAGCAGTCAGTGCAGTACTAATTAGTTGCTATTCATACGTACTCTTTTTCCATCAGCTTGTTGTCTACGATCTCCTTCTCCACTTGCATAGCTAGTTTGCGCAGCGTAGTCACAAATCGAGCAGGGAGCAAGGCCTAGTCGCTCTATACACGATTCACACCTATGTGAGTGATGGATAGCATTAACTAATTCGTAATTCGTGCGAAGACAAGTGCTGTCGAAAGCGAAAGAAGCTCACATTCGGTGATAGCAAGTACTGATAAGTGGCCTCATTCTAGTACTGAAGTATCGCTCGGTCTTGCAGACAGGGTACTGATCACCCTGTGCCTATGTATAACATGCAAGTCAGCGACGCTCGCCACGTTACAGTTCACGCGTCTAGTATGCCTCGACGTACCAAGTATTCGACAGTTTTTACCTATAGTATATACCTGTGCTCGATGGAACGGGCACGTTCACAGACGGTGGCACTGCACGCATGACTGGTCGAATGCCCCACCCCGGCCTCTACGGGTCGCGTTTTTGGACATGGCAGGTTCCTTGGATCGTAAATCGGGTTATTTTTTCTATTTTTGCTAATGAGGCCGATCAAAGGCGGAATTCAAGCGGTCTGACAAACAAAGGCAAATACATCATGTCAATGACAGACATGGCCTCACCCTTACAAAAATATTAATAGACTCCTTTGGTATTCGGTCATCAAACATTCATTCATTCGCATTACAGATTTCTCGTTCGATATAGACTCTGATCAATTGATGCCATGGCTTGAAGCCTTCTTCCCTCATTGTAGCGTATCCTTGTGCCCTTTATGCACAAATTGGACTAAGAGTTGGAGTTCACCCCGTAAATTGACGAACGCGCTCCCATCATCCGAACATTTGTCCTCCCTTGGCGCGGTATGCACATTTGAAGGTCCATACTCACCAAATACGAAGCCGCAATTCATTCCTCATCGCGAACCGTCCTCCATCGCCATGCCAGTCATTCAAGTCTGATGCCTTGCGGGTCGCTCTCAAAAGTTGGAATCTTTCCGAATCGACAGATTGCTGCTTTGCGTTCTTTTTTGCCATTATCGGATACGATGACGACCATCCTTCGAGCCAAGCGTTGACCGGATATCCACTCCGTTCAGACGCTCTCCGCTCGCTACGCAGACTGCACTTCCTTCTATCAATCCTCGATCACTCGTTAGCGATTCATGATTGCTCGTAGCTACTTCCGGTTGACTCGTGCCGGGTCCCTAACACTTTGCCACCCTGCCCTCATCTATTGGTTTGTATACTCTTGACGCCACCCTCACAAACCAAGCACAAATATTCAACGTTCGCCGTCAGCTCGCTCCATCTCTTGGACTGTATGTGAATGCTTTGAAGGGCTATCCCAATTTACCTCAAACCACTGACCCTCTGGGGGTCTTGTGTGTTCAGGATATCAGACCATATGATAAATTATCTCTCCTCCTCATTATATAAGGTAGTGGCCACTCAAATGATACCTGTCACATGACCTGAATCTTGGTACCCTATCTAGTTGTGCAATATCCTAGTAGAAGTCATTCTAGCTGCTGATAAGTGTGTATATAGTATGTTTCTACAATTATCAGTGGCCAGAATTAATTCTTCATCACGCCCGGGGGAGGAGATGAGCAAAAGTACAACTTTTTATATATAGAAAATCTGTAAAATCACTATTAATAAACACAAGCAACTTTGAGTTTCTCAATCCCAATTTTGTCTCAGCTCCTGAGCACTTAAATCAGAGTTTGGAACATTTGATAATGAGGTAGTACCTAAGTTTAGAAAATTTCCTTAAAATTCAGGATAAAATCTATCTTACCTTGAAATGCCAAGAAAGTCGCGTGTAGCCTGCAATTCGACCAGCAATCTCCCCATCCACCAACTCCAGCCAACATCTAGCCCATCAGCAACAGAAGAAGTCAACTCACCCATGTTGAAGTTCTTGAATATGTTGTAGAGATGCCATTGGAAGAGATCTGGGAGGAGGATGATGTGATCACACTTGCTGCAGAGAGATTGGCAGGCCAGCCAGCACCTGACCCATCAGCAACAGCAGAAGTCAACCCACCCAGCCCTGTAGATGTCAAGGTTCTTGAATATGTCAGAGAGATGCCATCAGAATCTCCATCCAAAGATATGGACTCCCAAGGGTCAAGGTGTGAAGATGAGGGCTTCAAGACTGGCTGATGGGACATCTCAGGAGCTCTATTGGCCTGCAAACCATCACACAATGCCTGGTCAGTTCAAGGGGATGAAGAGGATCCTCCAGGACATCTTTGAACTGTCAGCCTTCTAGCTCAGTGTTCACCAAACTTCAGCTCATACAAAGGCAAAACCAGCTGATGTGCAAGAAGAATCATGTTCAACCAGCTAGATTTCATTGCCCAGAAGAGCGCACTTGAAGAGATTATTGAAAATTGAGGCCATATTTGTGACTTCCATCCCAAGTTCCACTGCAAACTCAACTTCATAGAGCAGTATTGGGGTGCAGCCAAGTATGAGTATAGGTCAAGGCCTTGCCCATCAAATATCAACCAAATGGAGCAAAATGTAGTTACATCTCTGGACTCAGTGCCTCTTTTGCAGATTAAGAGGTCAGATCCTTAGATTACTGGGTGCTTTTGAAGCCCGAACTCTTTCTACAGATATGCAAATAGGTCTGCTCAACTCATGGATGCCTATCATAAAGGTTTGGATGGTGTACAGGCAAGTTGGGTGAACAAGAAATACCATGGGCATCATACTCTGCCATCAGATATCATGAGGGAGCTTCCTCTTAAACCTCATAATGTAAATATAGCTTGAATAATTACTCCTGAGGCTGATTCTAGACCTCTGCAGGACCCTTAAATTTTTTTGTCACCTGACAGTGATTTTGTCTACACTGCCACCCAAGTCATGTGACAGGTGTCATTTGAGTGGTTGCTTGTTATGAGTTGGGTCTGGGTCATAAGCCCCAGGGCATTTGATGAGGAAAGGGGCTTGTCTGCACACCAGCAGATCCTACTACTCCAAGGGGCTCATCTGTTCACTGACAGAATTGGGTTCTCCTAGAGGAAATGGGTTGACAAATGACTTACAGTCTTGTCAGAGCTACTACCTGTGTTGCTGTTCCACTGCACACCCAATCTGTCTTGGCAATGGTGCACTCTGACTAGGTATGACATCCAGGAACTGAATGTGCACACAGGTTTGGCTCCAGCTGGCTAGACCAGCAGTGCTAGTGGTGGGAGGTTAGTGAATGAGGGCAGGGAAGGGGAGCTGAGGACTTGAGGGCTGGTGCAGAAGTCAAGATGGTGGGTGGGTCCAAGAGTGAGGCTGACAATTGAGAAAATGAAAATGTCTATTTACAAGACATCAAGTGTGGAACAATGTTCCATAACTTGAGTATTAAATACATGATTGTCTATCCTATACATGAGGCTACTGGACTGCACAGGCTGTGAGTGGAATGGCTATACTATATGGGTGTCAGGATATGGTGGGTGGGTCTGGTGGCATTTGGGTGGGTGGCACATGATCACAATGCAATTAATTACACTACCTGAATGCATATGTCATTGGCCTGTGTGGCGGGCACAGGTCCACACAAGGGGGAGCCCGGGGTATAGGGTCCGGGGAATCTTGGGTTGCATTGCAGGGGTTCCAGTTCGCCTGCACGAGGTGCTGTGACATGGTGGTGTGAGGAGCCGGTAAGGGAAAGGGGCGATAATCATCGCACCGCTACCTTAGTTGGGAATGAAGGCTAGGGACAATTTATATCGTACTCTGCGGTAAACTATTACATGGATCAACCGGGATGTCTACTAGATCCACATTTGCAGTTGATGACGATCGTACACATTACGCAACCCCTTCCCATCACTGTCGTTGAGCTCGCCGAGGTCCGGGTAGTATGGGACTATCGCATCAGCAGCACCGAGATAGAGAGCGTTGTAGATACGCCAATACACCTACAGGCATGGTGAGCAATATCCCCAGAAGAAATAAAGCTTGACCCACCTCTCGTACTTTTCGGGCAGGATGGAATAAGCCTTGTAGAGTATAGTTGAGCAATATGCTAGGGCCAAGACACACCCGCATGGCCTCAATAGCCTCCATGACCGCTCCTATAACGTGCGGCGAAGTCTCGAAGCAATTAGGCCATACAAGATTCATCAGGTGCAACATTGAATCTTCGCATCCTAATCCTGCTACACCTAAGGCAAGGTGCTTGACTATTGTACTTGCAGTTTGACGGTGGACATGGTCTCGATCCGTCAAGGCGTCTTCGAGCATTGTCACGACTGAGTCCGCATAGTAAGCTGACTGAGGGCCTACGTATTCGAAGACGAAGGTCAAGGCTTTGAGACACCCCGTTCGCACGTTGAGCTCCGCGGTCCTGTACTCGGTTAGGATTGCGGGAATGCAGGTAAAGGCTGCAAATTTTCGTATCAGTAGCTTCCCATATTTTTAAATCAGGGTCACTTACGCCCACAAGTTTCAGCGACAATTGCGATGGCAACAGTACTACACACGCGACTCTGACGCTCTTGTACACGCAGATTGGTGAGCAGGACAGACAAGACGTCTTGAGGACCAAGAGTCTAGATAGAGATGAACACCAAACTAGTTGAACCGTGACATACGCTTACCTTCGCAATGTAACCAAAACTATTCACGGCTGCTCGCCGAATGCCTTTCTTATGAGCCTTCAACAAATCGAGTAATTCGAAGCAAATGCGCATCCATTCTCGAGCAGGAACATGCTCCGCACCGCGATCAGCTTATGTGATGAGTTAGCCATGAGACAATAGGATCGCAACAATAGACATACCGATGCGACCGATCAAGTTAATCGAGGCCTCCTGCACCTTCTCGTGACGATTGCGAAGAATGGGGGTCATTCGAGGCACTAACAAGCATCAGCAGCCAGCCCTCAAGGCAAATAAATCACTCACAAAGGTCCTTTACAGGGGGCTGCATCTCCGACATACCCACAACATTTGCAATAGCGCCAAGAGCAGCGATAATACTATACGTAATGAGCATCGGCTATCTCAGTTATGGAGGATACTTTACATACCTGCCAAGAGTATCGGGGTATTCCTCACCAAGCTGCTCGAAGAGGACGACACCAAGCTTATAGAGCAATTGGTTCTCTCCGCATTGTTTGATAACGACGGCGAGGCGAGTGGTCAAATCAGCCGCCTGCTGTCGCACTTTGGCGCTCTTGTTATTCAGGCGGAAGAGTACGACGGAAACAATCTGCATGAGATACGGCTTGACCCGAACCCCAAGAGCGTTGACGACAGTCCCGAACCCATCAAGCATTACTTGGTCCTCTGTCGTCTGTTCCTGGAAGGAATAGATAATACCGTCTACGAGACGAATTTCCAACCGCTCATCAATATCGGATGCCCCAAGAGTGGCGATGACCTTTTGGATGGTCTCCATTACCATCTTTCGGTATGGTTCGGAATCGTCCTGCCCGTCATGTCTTCTGTCAGTCCCGACAAATATACGATGGTCATAATGGGACCCACCTTCAACTCATTGACAATTTTCCCAACAATTTCTGCAACGCCGGCCTTTTGCGCAAGTTCCACCGTCGTCTCCACCACCTGCTTGTAGTTTCTTCTATCGAGGGCCATTCTCCTGACCCAGAAACTCTTAAAGAAGTCGGGCAGAATATCGCTCTTGATGTACTGTGGCGTCACGCCCTCAGTCGCAGCACATTGCTTCACGACTTTGAGTACAATCTTCTTCATCTCCTCGTCCGATGTTTGGAACTCACGGATGAGAATGACAGTAACCTCTTTGGTGTAATAAGACGCGTATTCGGGGTCCATGAGCGGAATGATAAACCCAATTGCCTTGAGGAACGCAGCGAGACCTTTGCCTCGATGGTGTCTGATTCCAACCCAAAGCGGTTTGAGTACGTTGTCGAAAGATTCAATGCCATATGGCGCAGATGCTTCAGCAAGAGCAGCTATGGCAAGGGCGGTCATTGTGCGTACTTTCTGTTGGTCGTCTTGCAAACCATGAGCGATGGCGTCTACGAGGTTACGCAAGTGTGGGAGAACAGCACACCCCATCATGATTGCGATCTGCTGGACGATGCGAATACCCGTGTGTCGGGCTTGCCATGACTTCTTCGAGCGACAGACGGCTTTGAGGAAGGGCAAGAGAGCGGGGATGCCCAAAGCAGAAGCGACGACAGAAAATGCACGGGCGGTGGTATTACGGACGTATTCATCCGCATGGTCAATATCAGGTCGCATAGTTGAAATCATGTGCGCGAGACCAGCAGCTTTGGACAAGTTGGAAATGATCTCGCGACCTTCCACTCGCGCATAGTAATCTTCATCAATGAGCAATGGCTCTATGACGACTAGGATCTTGTGAACATAGGGACGGACGAGGTCGTCAAGCTTGTAAAGAATACGGTCGATAACTTTGACGAGCAAGTGGCGTTCCTGATCCTCGAGGGTACGCTCCATGAGGAGAGGAAGGATCTTATCAAAGAGAGGACCCGCACCGAATTCTCGTGCCTTGTCTGTGATTTGCCGAAGTGCGGACTTTCGCACTGGAGGAGTGCCGTTCTTAATCTTGAGTAGGAGGCGCATGATCTTGCGTTCTTTGAGTTCGTCAACAGACAAGTCCGACTCGTCTTCTTCCTTCAGGATCTTGCTGAAGTATTGCGCGTCTTCTGGCTTCATGAAAGCCAATGTGCCAACTCCTGGAATCTCGGTAGGAAGCTCCGGAGCAAGACCGGCAGCAGCAGCAAGTGCGGCAGCATCTGATTCTTCCTGTATGTGGAAGCCAGTCGACATGAGGGGCGTAGCACCAGCCATAAACTTGCGAGCAGAGGCAGGTGCATAGCCTGGAGGGGGAGGTACGATAACATAGCCAGTAGTTGGGAGGAGAAGATCAAGTTCTGCGTCGGTGAGGAAGCGGTTGTGCTTGTCGACGTCAGTAGGTTGGAATGTTGGGCCGATCCCGATAATTTGTGCCATGGGAGCGGCAGGGGCAACAGAGCCAGCCTGATCCCACCGGGATGCACGAGGACCTGGTACAACTGCACTTGAAGCAACTTCTCCATTTGCGTTCGTCGGCGTTTCATCCCATCGCGAACGTCGCTTTTTGGGTGGCGCGGCCTCTTCTATTGGCTTATCCGACCACTCTCCATTTGTAGGCTTTTCATCCTCTCCACCTACGTCCCACCGCCGCTTCCTCTTGGTCCCAGCAGTGGCGGCTGCCGACTCTTTCGCAGCCATAATGAGCTTTTCCACTTCCTCGAGGTCCTCTCGTGGCGGAGTCTTATCGAGATCCATCTCTTCCTTTCCTTCTTCACGGTCTTGTGCCTCTTTTGCTGCAATAGCGCGATAGACGCGCTGCTCCTCCCTTTCCAGCTGCTGCCTTCGCATGGCTTCCTGGTACCCCCCAGACTGTTCTTCTCCCTCTGTTTGCGCAAAAGGGTCAATCGAGACACCGGAGCGGTCTATTTCGAGGTGCCTGTTGGCATAGTCGCTTCTCCGACTGGCTATTTCACGCTTTTTTGCGGTCTCCTTGAAAGGATCGATGTCCTCCTCATCAGCCAAGGCGGCAAACTCAGCGAGAACGTCTTTTGGAGCCGTGAAGCTGTCGAGTAATCGTGGTGAACCCGGTCGCGACATCGTGGCGTAGATCAAGGCCCTTACAAAGCAAGTGAGCTGGGTGAGGTGACCGACGAAGTGAAGGCCGACTCTGAGTCAGTCTCATCTCAGACCCTACCAGATCCTCGTAACGTATACCCACTACTCTTAATCTGCTATGGATTCACAGTTTGGATTATCCGCGCCATTTCGACCCCCCCTGGATTCACTCAACAATTCTGAGGCCGCCTTCTGCGCCACACCGTCCAAGGGGCCATCGTCCCTTCCTCACCCAAGTCCTTCCAAAGCATTCTGGACCCATCCAGGACTCAGTAAGGACTGGCCGCAAGACGCCTCCGATCCCGAAGGCAATCGCCGCGTGAACCCACTCGCGAGGGAGGGCAGTAAAGGACCGATCGAGCATGAGGCAGATATGGTTATAATAGGAACTGGCATCACTGGCGTGAGCCTTGCACTGGAACTAAGTAAGTTGGCGAGGAAGGAGGGAGAGAGGATGAAAGTCGTTCTGCTGGAGGCGAGAGACTTCTGTAAGCCACCCTGTTATTTTTAAGGTTGTATTGTAATCTGATCCGGTGGACCACAGGTTCTGGAGCGACTGGTATGTTTTTGGCCCGCCTCGATTGATTGCCATCTCGTTGAAACGGAATGAATAGGGCGAAATGGAGGACATCTTACAGCCGCTACCTTTCAAGGCTTCAACTCCCGTACAGCTTTGTACCCTCATGAAGAAGTCAAGCGATGCTTCGAGCTGGAAGCCCACACTGTCTCTAGCCTCCTCAAGGTAATCAAAGCCAACAACTGGGAGGAGGAAGTCGATCTAGTTCGAGGAGGGCGACAAGTGCTTATGTTCTCTGAGGCCGAAAAGGAACTCGCTTGGCGAGAATGGAAGGAAGCGCAAAACGCCGGGATCGACTGCGCGAACGAGGTAGAATGGTTGAGCATCGAGGAGACTAAAAATGTTCAGTGCGTTCTCATCACGAGGATTCGAGTACTGACCACCAAGTTAGCAATATGGCGCGTGTTATCCGTCCTTTCGAATTGAAGGCCACAATCTCTGGCCGCTCAAACTTGTTACCAATCTGTACCGGTTAGCCCAGGGCGGCCAGGTGCCGGGAACTTCACACTCAAAAGAATCGTCTTCCGACTCGCCCACTCCAACATGCGTCGAAGGTGTCGTTAGTTTTGTAAAGACACTCCTTCCAGGACCGAGCCACCTTCAAAATCCAGTCTCAGAAACGAGTATACAAGTCCCTTCCTCGTTCGAGAAACCAATTTTCCCAATGGACCCGTTCCAGTTGAGCCTCCACACTCACACACCAGTGACATCAGTGACCGTGACCTCTGTATCAGCCTTCTTGGCTCCAATGTACGACGTGCATACTCCACGAGGGACGATACGCACCCCGCTTGTTGTGTATGCAACCAACGCGTACACCTCGCATTTACTGCCCCACCTTGCTGGCCCAGATGGGATTGTACCTGTGCGCGGTCAAGTCACGGCCATACGGGCCGACGTAGGATACATCGATGAAGGTGACACCGAGGGGATCACGAGGACTGCGTGGAAAGGTAAATTCGCGCTGGTTTCTTCCGTCCTTCCTTTCCTATTTAACTCCGCTCCTTTGATTGATAGGCAATGAAGGATTCGAGTACTGGTTCCCTCGCCCTCACCCTTCTCCGTCTACAGCGCTAGAAGAGAAACGTGAGCATCGTTGCCCACTCATCATTCTTGGCGGTGCAAGAGAAACACTCAAAAAGAAGGGGTATGGAATGTACGAAACTAACGATGCGATCCTTGATGCCGAAGCAAGCGAGCTGTTGAGGATGTTCCTGCCCGCTGTATTTCCTGGAAAGTTCGGTATCAAGGGAACCGTGGAGGTTGAGTGGGTGAGTGATACTGTAGTAGTTTGTCAACGTGAGGTGACTTGTGATGGACAGACCGGAATTATGGGATTCACGAAGTCGGGCGACCCGTTCGTGAGTCGACCCCTTTCGACATTGAGAAGTTCCCTTCATGATTATAATAGGTTGGGAGAGTCCTCGACGCCGACAAGAAGCCTGTTGCCGGGCAGTACATCTGCGGGGGTTATACAGGGCATGGAATGCCTCGAGCGTATGGATGGTACGACCTCGTTCGGTATACAACAACTACCTAACGATATTGCAGTGCGGAAGCGCTCGCATCTCTTATTTGGGCGGATAAGAAACAAGCTCATTGGTCACCACCACATTGGCTCCCTCGACACTATCTAACACAAGAATTCAAGTAAACATATCAATTTAATCCCTGATAGATGGAAGGCTTATTCGCTACTGGTTTATAATTATCATTGTGGTGGAACCTCTCCAGCCAAGATTTTCTGACCGAGCTCCTTTTGCTCCCGATCCCTAAATATCTAGACAGATAGTCAATTATTATTGAAAGCTCTATTAGTATCCAGTAGTGTAGACTTACGGTCCCACGATGTACCTTGGCCCAAGCCTTCACCTGGTCCTTGAAAGGCATTTTCTCTACGATCACCTGCGTTGTTCCCTCACCGTGCTGCCTCTGCAATTCCTGAGAGTCGGGTGTAGGCCCAGCCGGTGGTACACCAGCCGGTACAGTGCCCGCCCCGACCCCACGCCTTGGGTCGAATGCACCGGCCGGTAGGTTGGCATTCGGGTGAGCTACGCGGGCAGGGTCGCGTTGAATAGAAGGGGAGGTGTGGTTACGATCATCCACATCTTCGTTGACGATGCCCGGGGGCACCCTAGAAATCGGCACCTTAAAAATCGGCTCATTGCTGTCGCTCAGCTGTGTGCTTGGGTCCTGTGGGTCCGAAGTGATCGCAGGCCGCGTTGTTAGAGGTTGAGAAACTGAAATCGGGTGACCTTCCACAGGACTGGAAATATTGGCGTTCTGCCGTTGTGTGAGAAAACGGAGGTGGACGGGTGCAATGGGATGCTCACATCGTGAGACTTTCGTCCGAAAAGAGGCATGATTAGGTCGTAGAGACGAAGCTGCGGCGTTACTGGTGACAAGGGGGAAGAGGAGAAACTTATATACCCCTACCCTAACCCCCACCCAAGCCCAAGCAGTGGGGCCTGTTCGTCATATTATGTCAGCCGCTCCCAAACCAGGATTTGTCTCCGGATCAGCAGGTCCGTCATGACTTCATCGTTCTCAAGTCAAGCTCCGTCTTCATTCAAGTTCGATCTGCGAGGACGACCATGTCTGGATTAGGATGAATAGACCTCAGGAGGTAGGGGAGGTCTAAAAACAAGGGTGAGATTCCAGTAGGATAGCCGTACATCGAAATACACTAGATGACACTGCACACTACAAAGTTAAATCGTCGTGACCACCATAAACCGGAATCACTTACATGAGCACCAGGTCCCACTTGCTTACGCCGAAGGCGCCGCGTCGGGGTCGCGATAAATATTCAAACCCCAGATGTCGCCTACTTGCTTCCTAACGGAGACATCTTCACCATCCGAATCATCTCCCATCGTTGGGCCTACGACTCCGTCTGCGTCCGGTTCGATCTTAAGCCCCCGTTCGTTGGCGAGGTGCAGGAGACAGATAAAGCAGAACGACGTGCTAATCTCCTCCATCTTTTCTTTCGAATAGCTCTTTCGTAAGCCCGAAATGACTCGAGTAAACTGCCGAGCATCATTCGGATCAGTCGGGGGACGACTTCTGGGTGCTTCCTCCTCATCCTTCAAATACCGCGTCAGCATGATTGAAGAAAGGAAAGAAAAACGATGAACCTGGGGAGGAACTACGATGTCCAACTCCTTCCAGATGTTCTCCTTGAGTTTCCGGACGTCCACGCGTTTGACCTTCTTGGCGTAGTTGACGAATTCAGGCCGAATGCGCCTGACTTGTCCTTGTGCAGCGGCTTGGAGATCTTCATCCTCGCCCGCGACGGGCGCAGCTCCGCCACCATCGTATCCATCATCAAATCCACCGCCAAACCCACCTCCAAAGTCATCGTCGTCTTGGAAAAATTGAGTGTTAAACGGGACTGCCCCGTCACCCTGAGCTGTGATGGGATCAATGCGTGTTTTGGTGACTCGCAAGATCAGTACTGACTCGCATCAAGTCCTTCACCCGACGTTCGAACCTGTTCAGCTGCTGCTCTCGCCCAAAAATGTTCATCGACCTCGTCGCTGTTATCGACTGAAAGACTGTTAGGAGGGCGTTAGGGAGAACGAAACCGCTGCCAACCTTGAAGGCTTGTTCGGTGACCTCGCATTTTCAGCTGAAAAGAGTATTGGGACAGGATCTCCGGGGTAGTGACACACATACCGTAAACCTCGGTTTTAAGAACAATGACAGGAGTTGTCGGCTCGAGAAGTGCATATCATCAGGGAGCAGTTTCTCCTCCCGCTTTTCGGCGGCTTTCTTGTTCTTCTTTCCGCCAATGTACGCACACTGTTTGGCGGGCAGCGATAGCAATCCAGCCTTGGCAGGAGGCTCGAACATCTTCTTCTCCTCTTCAGCAGTCAAGGCCCTAGAAAAGTCGATCTGGAACGCTTGTTTTTCTTTGCGCGGTTTTGGAGCGGTCGGTTCAGCGGCCGTAGCTATGCAATTGCATCCGTAACCAATGGGAGACGGCTTTGAGAAAGCATCTTACCTTTGCGGATGACTTTGCGCATCTTCCAATGTTCAGGGCCAGCCCAGTTCTTGATAACACTTGCATCAAAGTAGTCTAACATATCTTGTCCGTCTCCATCCGCCATGGCCATGACGAGTTCGGTCGGGTTGGGTGCGCGCCTCGGGTCGAAAGGTGCAAGTGGAGCACCTGCTCGAGCCTCCATCCCCTCCTCGCCCATCTCTCCATCCTCACCGCCCTGGTCGTAACCATCACCGCCGAAATCTAACGGATAGTCTTCAATCGCTTGGTCGCCGCTGAAGAAATCCTCCGCCCCCCCCGGTGCGGGAAGTTGTGATCCACCATCACCATAGTCAGCGGCCATATCTACCTCTATTGGATCTTGGAACTCGGCCTCGTCTGCGGAATCCATTTCTTCCCCCCGGTTGCGAAAGGCGCCGTCGACGGAGTGGTCATCATTCGCCGGGTCAGATGAAAACCTGAAGTCCGCGAGGCGTGAAGACATAACAGACTTTTCTGCAATACCCTCCAGGTCGAGTTTGCTACGGAGAACGTCGAGGGGAACGAGGAGGGTGACTGCCTCTTCTGGTTCATCTTCGTCCGCACCGCCGGGAGTATCACTTGCATCAAAGACTACGCGTAGATTGTTGTCCACTGCAAGGTGGTTCATCAAGAGGCCTTGCGCGCCACCCTCGTCGAAGTCTTCGGACGTTTTCTTGAAGAGCGGGTCGACGGCGAACTCAAGATCGAGTTTTTTCGTATGAAGCTGAGCGGCGGCTTTGGCTAAGGTTGCTTCAGTGCGGGTCGCTTTCTTCTTCTTTGCCCCTTCGCCACCCTCGCCTTCTTCGTCCTCTGCGCCTCCGCCAGCCGTCGGACCTAACCAAAAATTAGCCATATTCACAATATCAAATTTCGCGACTTACGCCCTTCCTCAGCTAGATTGCTCAGGAGTTTACCGGTATCGGTACCAACTGAATCAACTCGACTTGTCCAAATCTTGACGCAGCCATCAAGAGTCCGAGAGGCCTTTTGGAAATTAATAGAGTTGTCGGTATCATTTCTCAATAAGGACATATCATGGAAGTAGTCTATTAGCGCAAAACTCCACGAGTTGTTGGCATTGATTTTCTGTAACAAACCCATCAGCACGGCTTCACAAGATCTAAAGCAACTTATACGTTGTCTGTTGCCATTTTCATCCATTCCTCAAAGTTTGACGAGAGAATCTCGATCGGAGCCGCAACTGGAGCGGGTGCCGTGACGGATTTGAGCTGATTTGCCCTCGCAAGTGCGGTCTTCTTAGGAGTTTTCTGTGTATCTGTGTCTCCATTGATGTCCTGGGATGCCCCACGAGCAGTCTCGTCGTCTGCAACCAAAGAACCACCTTCCAACCCGATACCCATGCTCATTCTCGATTTGCGTCGCTTGAGGTTCCGTTTCTCCGCAAGTTCGTCGTTGACAGGCTTGAGAGGGACACGGAAAGAGTCTCCTGGATTACTGAATTGTTGCGATTCGTCGTCCTGAGGGTTATACTGGCTGACCCTCCGTTTCAACCTAGCCGTCTTCTGCCTTGAACGTGGGGTCACTTCTGGTTCAGACTCGATTTCAGATGCATCAGAGTACGATGCATTTGTCACAGACTTCCGCGCTGTTCGGGCCATCGTTGCGGGGCTCGACTCGTCGTGGTTGAGGCCAAAATCGGTGACAAACATCCCGCAACAGCGGCGCGTCCCAGTGCCACAAGAAGGCATGGGATCACCAGGTGACATCGTAGCATCACATCTATGTCAGAATTTATGCTGAAACTGCCCTAGGCGGAGAGAAATTTTTCAAGCGCCGCTACACACGTGTAGGCCCCTATTTATATTTTCGTGTTTGTGCCACCATCGTTGGCACTCACGATTGCGACTTTCTCCAGAACATCCTACTTTTCTGTTGGTCTCATCCTTGTTCTCATGCTCATCACTCTCGTCCTCACCCTCCTTCAGAGCTACCTCGAAAGCCCAGGCCTATTGCTATCGGCTGATTAATACTTAATAATAACAGCTGACTGACCTCCATGGTTACTACCAGCAACCTTTCATGACTGCTTACGGAGCGCCGCTACAGCAGTAACAACCTGCCCCATCGTCGATGATTAGCTGAGCGTCGCTATACATCAAGCTCCAAAATATTTTGCCAGTCGTAAGCGACACAATGGACGATGCAAAGGGAGAGTCTGTGCCCTTCTTCCAGGAACCGGCCCGTATTCCGGCCAGCGCCTCCTTTGAATAGTCCAGAGATAGTCCTCGGGGGCATTTAGGCTTTGTAGTCCACCTGAGGCGCCATTCTCGCGTCAAATGCATTTAGTTGACCCTCGGACGTGACTGTTCGAACTTGTTGAATACGTGGTAGTTCTACGATGTGTAACCTTGCCCCACGCATAGTTGAGATTGGTATCGGCATTTGTGGTAAACGATGAGACGCTGAGCGCTCGTCTCGGTGAGTCCTCGAGGCACATCAGTTCCTCGTATTATGTGAGGGTTAAGAGGGACAAAAGGAAGTATAGTAGGACCACTCGCCCTGACACCGGCCTGGATGACCGCCTTCTTAATGTGACATGCCGACTGAAGGGTGGGCACATATTAGGGTGTATTCAGAACGCTGTCACTTGTAAGAGTGCTCGAATTTGGCTAAGCAGCTCCTCCACATGGCCCGGACGTACTCTAGGCGGCAGGGTCTAGTAAAGTGTGATTAAACACGGGGAGCCTGTCACCGTGGGTCCGAATCGGACCGTTCTATGCACGGTGGCGTACGTAGGGCGATGCGTCGCCTCGTTTCCTATTAGGACATGTAACATGCAAGGACCTTGTTCGGGTGGTGATGTGGATATTGCCGGGATACATCTCGATGGAGTACCCCATTAACGCCTGGACAATTCTTGTACTCTGCGTCGCAATCGGCCAATACAGTGAAGTTAGCGAGCGTGAGACCTTCTCAATCTGGATACATTCCTCTCACAGAACCCCTTTAGCTGTGTCTTTCAACGGCCGGCACGGCTTCATTTGTATATCCGAGAACGACCCGGTCTACCCGCCGCGACACCGCATTCTCATATCCCGCCTCCCTGTACCTCATCGCTTCCTCCCCTTTCCTCGCCGCTTTTCTTATGACCCGAACTTATTTTTTCGGCCAAACCACTAGGGTCACTAGGAAGGGGGAGTATTCCAAGGCGACCATCTCCAGGACAACTGGCTTCAGCTCCTCTCGTCTCGGGGGGCCTGCCGGGTGGGCAGTGACGACCATTGCGAGAAGATAGCATTAGTGAGCTGGAAATAACGTAAACCAGAATAAGTTCTTTGAGATGATGGACGCCTCAGCCCTCGGGGGTTGTACTCAGCAGCCCAAGTGTGGTCTTACGTCATCACGACGCGTACTCTCCCCGATATCCTCTGCATTGACCTTAGGAGGACTCAAGTCGGCTTTAGGAGGTATGCCCAACTCGGGTGCGCGATAGGTGCCGTTACGCTGGCAAGTCGGCAAGAGGGCTTCGAAATCGATTACGCCCTCAGCGTTATTATCTGGAAACCCTACACTCACGTCCTTGATTCTACTTCCAAACATACCCGTGATGGAACTTGTCCATCCGTGGGGCACGTTAATCACGGCAACTTGGAGCTTGTGGAAGTGTCGCAAACAGCCTGCAAGAATCCACGTTGGACCGTGTCCAGAATGGCCTTTCTGATGGAATATCGACCCAGTCTATGTCTCCATCCCCTGTTTCCGCGTCGTCCTCTCCGTGTGCCTCCGGAGGTTGCAACCCGGCATGAAAGAGTTTGACGAGGCAGCGCGGGTCTTTTGATACAGCATGAGTCTGTGTCGCCTTTCACCTGTACAATTCATGTAACCAATCCGCAGCTTGCGGGATTACGAAGTCCGGGTGGTAGTTCGATTGAGTGCCGGATCACACGCTACCGCTCTCGTAGTCGTTTTTGTATCATTCCGATGTTATGTATATAAGCTACTACTCCAATTAAGAATACAGTAGGGGGCTTTCATACGGCTGAGCTTTCTCACCTCGAATTTAGCATGATACTCAATAATGATGGTGGTCATTAAGTAACACGGGGTATTGCACCAAATCAGACATCGTTTGGCTTGATCGAATGTGTCTCGACTTCAGCCATGAAAGGGGAGGCTTGTTTTAAAACCATCCAACCCACTAGAGCACCGTATGCGGCCGATCATTCTCCTTTCACTTCTCGCGCGACGTGGTCGTCAATTCTTTGATTTGGCGGTTTTCTTTTTCTTTTTGTCTCTGCGTGACGAAATCGCTTCAACGGTACTTAAACGCGCCACACCCAACGCATATTTATTGAAATACATTGGTGTTACTCTCTAGAGCGCTACATGCCAGCTAACAACCATAACAAAGAGTAGGGCTGTCGGCAACCGCAGTTCCACAAGTCCAGCCCTCATGGCAGGTTAACTCACGTCAATAGATAAGCTATATAAGCTCATGAGTGTGCCACGTTTTTATCGGGCGTTTTGTGATTCAGCAAACAGTATGGGTGAGAGTCTGGAGCAATCCTAACGGCATTGACCCCCAATTCAAACTCGTTGGCGCCATCCACACAACTTGCAAGTCGATCCAAAAACAACTTGTGGTTTCGGACTGGTGAAGGTTTGGTGTGAGTATCTCTGAGTATGGATAGCGTACCGAGCTGGACCTCAATTCATTGACTGTGCCGCGACGAGTCTGTTTAAAGGGGTCACAGCCAAGGTTCAGGTGTCCAAGGCTGCATTTCAGCTCTACTCTCTCGCATGGCTGCAATGAAACGATCACGGCCAGCTACCCATGCCAAGATGAGCTCCACGATGTATAATGCAGATATTAGACAATTCGAAATCGCGCAGGTTGGGACGAAACTGGACGAATTTCCGGAGGCATCGTGCTATTGCGACCCTCCTCGAGGAAGCTTGGGGCGCCCGAGGAAGAGCGTACGCCAGACTGCTCACGAAAGGGCAGTGCAGGTGAAATATGTAGAGCAGTCGTAGTATGTATAAGAGACAAATAGCACTAGTCATGCCAGATGGCGATACATGGCGAGGCGGGAAGTAGATGAATGTCCAGGACTTGAACAGGTTCGGGAGTCGAACAATCATCGTAGCTACGTTGAGTTGCTGGCCGTCTAAAATATGCAATCGCAGATCTCTATATGGAGCAAAGGCGATGACGCGGGAGTCAGTAGAAGCAAACCCGGTTGCAGCGGTGAGCAGCAGAGCAAACGCTCCGAAATGGGACGGACCTCCAGCACAGCAACAGCAGAGGATCTAGCGGGCACGAATGGAGGGACAATTAGATTTGGTTGTGACCGACGTTGTGGGATTGTTTGAGAGTAAACTCACTGCTGCTAGACTATTCAAAAACGCAATCAGTACTTGGGTCTCGTGGTGACCAGAGGGAAGATAGGGTAACACACGCACCATGCCGTACAACCACTCGTGCCACCGGACTTTTCCTTGACAATAACCGTTTGCGGAGGCGGTTGACCGTAATACGGCTGTTGTTGTTGGGGATATTCTGCGAGTCATGTGATTTCGGGCGAGTTTGGACGGAACAACATATGACGTACGGCCGGGAGGGGGCTGGCCATAGGCAGGCTGCTGCGGATACTGGCCTCCCGGGGGGTAGTAGCCCTGAAAATCCGGAAAAAAAAAGTGAGAGAATGGAAAAGTGGGTACCCTGCAAACGAGGCGTACACCAGATGGATCGCCATAGCCTGCACCTAATGTCGGGCAGTGCGTGAGCATTTTAACCCATCAGGGGTCTGACCAATGAGCCGAGTTTACCTGGAGGAGGGTATGGCTGGCCAGGGGGGGCCTGTGAGTTCTTATAGTAGCCTTGGCTGGACATGATGTGCCGGTCGTGGAGGACAGAAAATGGGGGGGTGGGATGGGGGATGGGACCAAGGACGTAAGCGAGTCTCAGAATAACTCTGCGAAGCCATCACGCTCGCTCCAGCCTCCAGCGTGCCCTACACCACAACCCGCGTTCTCCACACTCGCTCGCATTCGACCCAACTAGGTACAGACCAACCTACAAGCGGCATGAGTGCCAACTAAGCGCCAGCCAGGGCCGGCCAGGGCCAGTCGTCAAACATCTGCACCGCCACCAGCGCCAAGAGCTGTAAGCTGTAGCAGTCCAAATACATGTTGATGCAATCAGTGAAAGGCGCCAGGGGCTCTAAAATGGTTGTTCACGCTAGTTCTAGGAACAGACATGCGGAGGGAAAACTCTATCTGGCTTCCATCCATCAAGTCACAACAATATGAAGTAGAATAGAATAATACTCTATAGGTGTCGGTACGAGTTATCGAGCTCCAACGGAAATGATAAGGATAGGATAAGTGATTTCTATCCGCACGTGCTTTTCTTTACTTTCTGTTTTTTTTTTTGGAGCAAACACAGATACCAGCGTCGTTAAGGGAACTGTACCGTTGCCATCAGCCACACAATCTGGTTCGCCTTTGTTTTAGAGAGAGCCCCGTTGGGCGAAAAATGGCACGGGTGTTACTCAGGGTTGCCGAACGATGTGTGCCCCTTGTTGCTTAAAATGTGCACTCAGGCTCGTGACCGCTGCAACGTCCAAAAGAGGAAACCGTCAGTCAAATAAGACCCGGTGCTTGGCATGCGCATGCGTGATGAAGTGATAATCGACTTGAGCATGATTTGTAAGGGGAGGATGCGGAAAACGTTTCGTGGACATGAACCCAATAAAAAGAGTCACTCACGCGCAGCGGTATATTGCGACTGTTGTATAACTTCGAATGTATCCGTGACCACTTGGGCCAGGCATCCTGTCGAACCGCCCAGCATGCACAAGTTTGATGCGTCGGTCCTGAGCGCCAACAAAATCAGTTACAGTGTTTGGGAGACGTCAGACACTATAATAGTGACGGCTCCGAAGAATGAAAGAATCGGAAGTGGCCGAACAGAACTTACTGAAGGCGCGTCAGGCTAATGCCCAATCGATAACGCCCCCGCACTCGGAGGCTCACATCAGGGAACAAGAAGAAGTACCCTCGATGGCCTTGCTGATCTATGAATGCTTGAGGGTTCGCCACGAGAGAACCGTACAGCAGTCGTTGCGAAGAAGTCAAAGAGGGTGAATTGCAGGGTGGCTCTTGGATGGGCACGGCGTGCTCAGTAAGCAATTGGAGATGTGCAACGAAGAACGGAAACTCGTCGTCTCTGTAAAGAGTGAGGCAGACACTGATTAGCGAGTGGTCCTAAATGTAGTCGCAAGTCGAAAGCTTACATCGTGATTTGTGCCCCTTTGCGGTTGAAGCCCATGAGCCGCAAGATAAGCGGGGGCGACAGTGGGAGTCGCGACAATACATAGGAGCCATGTTCCGCCCCTGTAACGGGTTGCTGCAGAATTTGCAGCAGGTATGTCCTGGAGGGGGCGGAGTTAAAGGCGGGGGAGCGGAGCGAGGTTGACTTTGGATCGAGCAATATATGTACCTGTCTCCAAGCTGTCCCGAATAGCTAGTAAAAGTAGGAGTCCCCGCAGCACTCGGAGGGCCTGTCGGGGGCGTGTTTCCTTGTCAGACCGTGAATTCAAGCATTGACAAAAGGGCGGACCACATACCAACAATTTCAGACCCTCGAGAAGGCGTGGCACCGTTTGCCGTCAGGTTCATAATGGAGATGCGATCACGCCCTGCCGTGCCTCCCGTTGTTGAATTTAGGTGTGACATGCTTTCTCCCAGTTTAGCGGAGGCGGAAGGAAAGGACAAGAGGCGGAGGAGCTCAACGACAAGTCAGGTGTACGGAGACACGCTTTCCGTGTTATGAGTCGTTTTGCAAGTCTCTCTTTTTAGTACTGCAGGTCTAGAAGAGTATCCAAGGCCCACTCGGAAAGGTGCCGAATAGTATGAGGGGTTCTTGTTGGGGTGTCAACGGAACGACGCAGGGTGACGAAAATCCGGTAGCAGTGAACTTTGGTCACCACTCACGGATTACGTGAAGGGGTTGGTAGTCTGTGGGTGCTACGAACGACCAGGAGAGTACTTCCCGCTGAACTTTATACGAGGTAGGGTCATTCATTCACTGCATTTGAGTGAGATCAACCATCCCGCATGAAAGACCTGCAAAGCAGATGGAGCAAGGAGAAGAGCAACTTTCACGGGAGCTCTTGCTTCCAATCACGACAAAAGCTTTTCAGTGCCCAGCGATTCCATCAGTGCAAGAAGTAATGATTATTCTAACACTGTCCAAACTGAGAATCTAGTATACACCCCAAACCTTGATGCATGCCACAGGCCGAATAATCGGCGGGCGACTGCACACCACTCACTAGAACAGCCCCCTTGGCCATTAAAGCACCATTAAAGCAGGACCGACTTGAGCCAACTCCATATACCGGCAGCACCAGTCATCAGAGTCGCGGCGGCAATCGCAGGTTTCACGCCCGCTGCATATGGGAGGAGAAGGAGCGATCAGAGGCCACACCACGAGGTAGAGGAACACATGGGAAGGTGCATTACCTGTACTTTTATATACAGCCCCACAGAGGCCACCGGCGGCCATACCACCCCAGATATCATGCTTTCCTCGCCACGAGTCAATGGAGGAGTTGACAATGTTATAGACGAGCGCTAACAAGCAAGGTGATTAGGTACGGTGAAACAGAGAAGCCAAGGTGGAAGGAGCGCAACGTGGTGCTTGAAAGGTGGACCAGATGGGGAGCGGAGTCAAGCCTACCTAAAACCCCAGCGGAATTCCCAAGGAAGGTTCCTCTACGTGTTACCCCATTAAGGATACTATTCAGGCGAAGACGAGCATTAGAGACGGCCAACGACCGAGCAGCGCCTTCTCGTAGTCCCCATAGACCGCCGACGCCGAGACCTGCAGACGACAAACGAATTCCAACGGTGTGGAAACGTGCCGGAACGTGTCAGGACATAGAACTAACGTGTGGCTGAATGGACACCGCAAAGCACGCACCTAAGGAGTAAGGACCGTGAGCGGCGGGCCACGCGTAATTGTCTAAGAAGCGACCTTACCAGTTAAATACGTTGTTCCAGTGCCGTAGCAGAGATCGTCAGTCCAACCACGTGAAGGGAGGGCAGTCTGGGCTCCTGGTAGAGAGTTGAGCTTGTCATCATCGAGAAGCAGGTAGTCGAGTTGCCCTTGGTCACTAATGCCAGCGAGAGGGTGTAACCGTGTTGCATCAAAAGCGCGCGCGAGCACGTCATTGGCCGTGACGACCTCAGCTTGCTGGGCCTGTCGCTGAGCGTCGGCGCGCACGACAGGGACGGCGGAGATGACGGAGGACGAGTCTTGAGCTTCTGCGGGTGCCCTTGCGCGTTTATCCCGCTGGAAATCAAGAAAGCTCATCCTTTGCTGAAGTTTTTTGTTGTGGAAGGTGGCAAGTTTGCAGATTTTTAAATCTGCAAATCACCTTGGTCTCGGCCAACAATTTGCTCGTTGTCGGCGTCATCGAGCATGGCTTCGAAGCTACTTAGAGCGATGACCAGTACACTAAGGGCGCGTCCCGTTGTGTTCCTATGGCGCACTCCACCTCCCGGGGTGCTGGCAAGCGGCTCTTGCCGTGCCAACAGTCACCAACATCGCCCACAGTGTCGTACGTGACCACGTGTATCATATCTGATTCCATTCATGATGTTCCGCCCAATATTCTTAATGCCAGGGGCCGCTTCCTCTTCCTCCAGTCACTCGTTCGCAACGGACCCTGCAGAAACTGAAGCTCTCCAAACTCTCGAAGATGGCACCCGTAGGCTTGAGGAAGGTCTGCTCCGCGAGAGAATATTCCTTATGCCCCAAACCTCTGACATTCCATTCGGTCCGTCTCCTTTACCAAGGAGATGCAGAAGCAGCATTGGCACTCTACCAACATAGTGTGAACATCAAAAGGACAGCGTCCAGTCTCTTCAATCTTGGTGTTGCGCATTATCACCTCAGTACGTTGACTTTTTCGCATGCCCGCAGCAAGACTATGCGTACCCTCTTTATGACAATCGGATCTTGAACATCGGATTGAATCAATACCATATATGGATGTCACTCATTGTTTCTCAGAGCATTTTTCCGAGTCGATCGAGGCATGGAAAGAAGCAATTAAACTTCAGCCAGACTCTCCCGATGCTCACACAAGTGCGTAGTTTTATAGTTTTTAGCAAGCACACATTCCAGAGTTGACGCCGTTCGGTCGGGACCCTTCACCTGACTGTCATGCAACGGCGTTGTCCATCTGATTCCCCCAAAATGTTCTCATTTCGTACAGATCACTAATGACCCCCCAAAATACTATCAGATCTAGCAAGCGCTTACATTATGTCACCTCCTCCGCGACCCGATCTGGCCTTGCACCATCTTCGGTCAGTTGATTCATTCTACCGGAGTTAGCGCTGTTCCGTCATTTCTTTCCTTGACTCCAAATTCCGAACGGGGTTTCTTCCCTCGTTCCTTTCATCCTTCTCGTCATTGGAGTTCATCGATGTAGCTCTATGACACTTGCATAACTGCACAAAAGGTATGCTGACCTCGTGGGGGGCTATCCGTTTACAGAACAGCCGCCTCGCTGGCACCCGACGATGCGGAGATTGCCTTCAACCTCGCAGCGGTCTTTGAAGCTTGTTAGTGACATCTATCACCGCAGCACGTTCGTGGGGGGAGCAATTACCCGGAACTAACCTGTCCGATCGCGTCCAACTTAGGTGACCACTTGGAATCCGCGTTAGAACATTACAAACGAGCCAAGGAGTTTGGAGTGGATCGTGCCGACCTCCATATTCGTAATGTGGGTATCTCCACGTGTCTTCGTATCGTCCGTGAAAACGGATCGAATTCAATTCAATAGCCCCCAATACCGTTACTAGAAGCCCCGATATCCTTCCTGCAGTATTTAGATTGCGGCTCACCCTCGTTACTGCGTATTCTCTATAGGTCAGCGCCAAAATACTTGGCAAGCGCATGCGGGAAGCCGAGCAAGGAGCAGGCGCGGATGGCAACAGATCGGCCCAAGGGTCTTCTTGACAGCAAGATAATGCCCCCGGGTATCTACTCACATCCAAGCCCCACCATTGCAATGACACAGACTGACGGCCGATATCCTGGATCATCTTCACTTTGTTCCATTGGTCCGTCCTCGTGTTTCAACCCTTTCATATTATTCCGCGGACGAAAAAATTTCTCTGTTCCCAGCCAGACTCGTGACATTCCGAAGGTTCCGAACAGGGGGTCGACACCGCTCGTCATGCACTCGGGAGAATATCGGGACACACTCTTCACAATTCAAACCCATATTCTGCTTTCAGCACCACATTCTAGAATATAACACGCCGCTGAGTATTAACCTATATCGGCCAATCCCCTCAACCTCTCAACGAGAGGCTGTACGGGCACCTCAAACGCCTGCATATGGTCTTGCCACTCGTCGAGCCGCACCGTATTTCCGGGCCATGTCAGTGCAGCGATGAGCTTGGGCATCTCCCTCGGGTTGCCAAGGATGAGCTCTAGTTCCCATGCGAAGTAATCCAATGCACCCTTGGAGACCTCTGATATCGATCGCCCGGATTCTTCCGCATTTGCGGTAACCCGCTCGGGTGGAGACTGCACCCGTTCGGCTCGACCAGTCTCAATTTCGAGCGCGCAGTAGGGCAGTCCCAGTGCAACCCGAAGCGTTTGCAGTAAACAACCATGAGGCAGGACACGCTGCGCAACGAGTAACTTGAACGCCCTATTCTCCTCGGCTGTCAACGTGAAGTTTTGCCAATGCGCGTGCGGGAGGACAACCTCCTTTGGTGCGTTCTCCAGTACCCCCCTAAGCAATCCAAACCACGCATTTAGTCCCTCCCCTTGGCCTTCCCCTTCGGCCTGTCCCACAGTAGCAAACCCATCCCAGCTGGAGTACTTGATCATGAACCCCAACGAGCGCTTCCAAAGCCTCAGCCACGTTCTTCGACTCTTCTTCCTCGCATGTCGTACGTCGATCGTGCGCTCCTCTGACTCGAGAGGCATGTCCATGCGGAGGTGGGCTGTCAAAGGAAGGAAGAGGAACAGACCGTGGATGTGCTCTGCTGGGTGCAATGAAAAGGTGGGCTTCTCACCTGGAAGCGAGTGGTTGTACTGGGCGCGGCGGTAGAGTTGGGGCATCGAGAGGAGGAAGCTGAGAAACCCTGGCGGACGGGGACGAGTCACGATGGTGGGCTTTGTCATTTCGTCCTCTTCGTCATTACTAGAAGAGGAAGGCGTCTCGAATGCGGTAGTTATACCCACACAATGCGAGATGGCGCGGACAAGGGTGGCTTCGAATCGACACGTCAGGCTGTCCTCTGCTCGTGCAATATGGTATAATCGTCGTATATGACTCTGAGAACCGTCCTTCATCGTGCTCCTTGAATGAACCTGTGAACGCAGGGAGAGAATTTGCTGCAAAATCGCGTGGATCGGCTCATAGGGATCCATGGGGCGCTGTTCATCACTGTGGGGCGGCCGAGAATAGGATATCAGGATAGCCCGTGCGCGGATTTGGAGGATTTGTCCTTTCTGGGCGAGAGGATGTACCTCCCTCAGCGTCGATTGGTCGAGCTCCCACTCCCTTAACAATTCCATTGCGCGTTCATAAGCACCTCGGACAAGCTCCATAACCTCTTCGGGAACATCTCTCGTTTCAGACGGGTGAGTGACAGGTTTCCAATAGGGCGCCTTCGTAGCGGGACTCTGCACAGGCACCCGCTTAGTCTTCGACGCAAGCGCCAACCGCCCTTCTTCAATCCGGAGATGTAACTCGGCCCATGCAAAAGCGGGCTCAATTTTCCCTGTGTCCTTTGAGGCGCTTGATAACGAGTTAAGGGTTCCCGCGAGCGACTTCCACATTGCAGCGGGCAGGCGGACGTGGCCCAGTGTGTGCTGGTGTATGATTTTCCCAAGTCCATGGAGGAGCACCGCAACGTCGCGTGCACCAAACTGGCCCCTGTTCCGGGACAGGGATGCCGCGCTTAGCACGGCCTGAGTCCAGCGAATGGTATTTGACACACGACGAAGGTGCGTCAGCTGATCCTCGTTTACGATCGTTGCGGGGTCGTAGAAGGCGAAGATTGCGCGCAGAAATGCGCGGTACGTCGGCATATCCACCTCGATGCCTACTTGTGGGTCAAGAAGGACTCGACCAAGACTGATGACCGCTTCGCAGTACCGCCTCTCCGCGCAGACGTGGATCAATCGGACGAGGACCTGTGCATGGTGGGCTCGCCATTCATCCAGGTCCTCTGGCGAATTGATGGAGACGTATGATGGGAGCTCTTCTTCAAGTTGCTTTGAGATCCGCTGACACAATCGGAGCGTGAGTGCTGCCTGGCGTCGTACCACGGCGAGCATGCATAGGTTTGCGACGGACGCGATGGACACGCGCGCACCGAGGTTACGGAACATGTTGAACACGTGTCCTGCGAGGGTGGGTTGGCGTAATCTAATCAGATGCCGGATGAAGCGGAGGGCGAGGTCGGGTTCGAGGAGGGTGACGGAGTGGTGTGAGGGTAGGAGGCCGACGCAGGATTGCAAGAAGGATGAGTTACCAGGGTGTGTATCGGT